>Ga0179593_1627159_pt1 | contig 12210 bp, 19 predicted proteins | sample CZODoug2_1_08_16_FD_185931 | JGI IMG/M metagenome (GOLD analysis project Ga0179593, IMG submission 185931) | Vadose zone soil fungal communities from Angelo Coast Range Reserve, California, USA - CZODoug2_1_08_16fungal (PacBio error correction) | ecosystem: Environmental > Terrestrial > Soil >... | reverse complement strand
AGACCCTACCCACGTTTTTTCGCCGACTTTGCGCCTACTTACTTATCTTTTTCGCCCCTTTTTGTTTCTTTTCTCCCCCGCTGGTCCTCTCAGGCCACACGAACACCCCTGTTGTGAGGTTTGGGCCGCCGTTTTTCGTTCTGGGTCCCCGGCCTTCTTGCCTGGGTCCCCCCCCATCCCTCTCTCCTATCTTGGAAGTCGATCGGGCCACCCCTCCTTTGTTCCCTTCACTGTTCTTGCTGTACCTGTCTCTTTAGCTACCCCCTCAAGGGTCCCCTTCTTGTTTTTTCTTGCATTGGGCAGATTTTCTTTCCCCTCGTTGTCTCTTCGCATGCTGTTCTTTCACGGCTCTGGTGGTGTCTCCAAGGTCTCTTTTTGTTTTGAGACCCCTTTTTTTCTGTTCAGCCTCGTTTCCCTTCCTGTAACGGCAAGGGATCCCGTCCCCCTTTTTCTTTCAGCTAACGTTTTTTCGTCCTCCCAACTTCCCTTTCAAGAATTCTTTACGTATTAATATCCCGGGGACCCTTCAACCCGTGGAAAACCCCCCTCGAGGACCGACCCCAAGATTCCCCATGTATTTTCTCTCCGGCCTTTTCCCCCCTGATTTGATCCAAGGTCGTACACCTTCTCACACCTACTGCCCAGCCGGTTTTCCTACACAGCACATCCTTTTGAATTCCACCAGTTGTTTCATTTCAGTCTCAGTCGGCAAATTTTAACTGAGAAGGATTTTTCCCCTACCCTCCTCAGCCCTCAACCTAGTTTTATTTTTCGTCTTTTCCCCTAGGGGGACTTCTTCTGAGTAGCACCCTCCCCTTTCCCGGTCCCAAATCTTGGTCAGAATCCCCTCCTAGTCCGTTCCTTTTTTTTTGGAAGACCCCCTTAGCTCCATTAGTTCCGACCATTCCCCTTTCCCCTTTGACTAGTCTTGCAATTCCTTGCCAGAGCTGGTAGCTCCCTCCCGTTTCTCTCTATGCCGGGTGGGGACCATCTGTTACCCCACGGTAGTTCCTCCGGTCATTCGCCCCCTCCTCCCCAGCACATCGTTGTGACGTCTCCCTGACGTTTGAGGCACTCTTTTATGGCCTTTTTTTTTCAGCCAAGAATTCACCGAACTTTTTTCTTCTCCCTTCCCGACGCAACACTGCCTTAGCTTACATCCCCCTTGTGCCCTCTTCTTCTTGGAAAGGGTTGCCCCTTTTCAAGGGTCTTTTCCTCCCCCGTCCCCCAAACATTTCCCCCCTCGGAAAATTCCACCCCCACGACGTCGGCAATGGCCAGGAGTCCTTTCCCTCACTCTGTGGCCCAGGGCCTAAGGTTTGGGCTCCCCACCCCCTTGCCTTTCCCCCCCAATACATCTTTCCCTTGCCCCCCCCACGACGGGGGGGTTTTTTTTTTTTTTTTTGGAATTCCTCCCCCCCCCTCTGTGGGTCGTTCATGGCGGTCGAGGCATCTTTAAATCGCTTTCTTTTTATCCTTTCCTTTCCTTTCCCCCCCACAATTACCCTCTTCTTTTTTTTTTTCCACCCCCTCTCCCTCCGCCGGGTCCCTTTCTGCCCCCCGGTGCCCAAGTTCCCCGTCCCCCGCCTTCCCCCCACGGCGCTGGACTGAGACCATGACGCTTTTTTCACATGGGGCCCCCCCACAAAAGACCCCCCCTTCCCACAGTCATCCTCGTTCGGGACTTCGGCCATCAAAAGCGGGTTCCATTCCCATTTGCCTTTACTTTTCATCCAAGTTGAGCCCGAGGGACCTCCCTGAACTTGGCTCGACCCCCAACACCGGTCCCCGTTTTTCCACCTGTTCTGCCTGCCATCTTATCGTTTTTTTTTGTTTTTTTTGATCAGTCCCTTGACCGGTTCCTTACCCCTTGTCTCCTTTTTTCTAATTTCCCTCCAGATTTTGATCCCTGGTTGCCACTTGGACCCGTGGTCTCCTTGTGTCCCCCTTAAAGATTGGCAGCCCTTTTCAACGCAATGGCCTCTTTGTCCTTTGGTAACGTTTTCCCCCCCTCTTTTCGAGATTTCTTTAGTCGTTCTTTTTTCCTTCCCCCATCCCTGCGTAAGTGCGCGGTCCTTCCGGCTTTCTTTTCCGGTTTTTTTTTTGCCTTCCTTTATGACAGTTCCTTTTTCACGTTTTCTTCCTATACTTGAGCCACCAGGGAGATGGCTTTTTTTTGGGCCTCTTTCCCCATGAAGTTCCAAACCCCTTTGTCTGTTGTTTCTTTTTCCAAGATTTTTGTGTCCCCAGAGGTAGTTTCGCAATCAGGTGTTTTTCCTTATTTTTTTTTTGGGTTCTTTCTCCAGCCCGTAGATGTGACCCTTTCTTTGGCTTCTGGTCTTTGTTACCCCCCCCCCATCTGGTCACTAGAGACACCTCTGTTGGGGACTACTCCGTTGGTTTCGTTTTGACTGGCTCCCTTCTTGGATGTTTTTTAGGAGTTTTTTTTGTTTACCTCCTTTCGGTATTGACACTTGCCGCTTTTTCTACTTACATTATAGGAGGCCCTTTTTTGTACCTCCAACCTCTTTTTTTGGGTGTTTGGGTTCTGTTTTCTTTGTAGTTCTCCCCCCCCAATTCCCGGTCTGAAACCCATCTCCCTTCCCACACGGATCACGGAGTTTCATTCCCACCTTTTGCAACCCAGCTTGTGCTCTTGGCCCCCTCTCCCCCTAAACTTTTATTGTCCCTGGATTTTTCCCCCTTTCTAGCGGACTGCGCTCCAGGTTTTTTTACTTTCCGTTCTAATTGGTCGCGGTTCCTCGTAGATGTCCCATTCCTGGTAGAAGTCTGCCCCTTTTCCCCCCACTTTTTGTTTTCCCCTGAATAGTATTCGGCCTACCGTTAATGATCAGTTGCCCCCGTTGACTACTCCATTTTCATGTACTTGTCCACTTTCCGCTTGACTTCGTAGTTCTTTCCAGGGGTTTTCTGCTCATTGCCGTGCCGTACTGGTTCCTTTGGCCCCAGGGGACTTGGTTGTTCTTCCTGTCGTTGTGATTTTCTATTGTCACTTATTGTTTCCCTCGACCTATTTTCGCTCACCCCCCTAGAATGTTTTGTCTTTCTATTGCCGATTTCTTTGGGGGGGGGGAGCTTTGGACAGCGTTTGTGTTTCTCCGTCTTCTTTGCTTTGTTTCTCCCTTTTTTCGTCCTTGCCCACAGTCCCCCCCCTGATGACGATTTTGACCAAACAGAACCCCCCCCCCTCCCCCCCGCGACCAACACTTCATCGTGGCCTGGGATTTTCCCTTCTCATTTCTTTTGGTTGGCGCTCTCACAACCCCCATGTCTCTGCCCCCGTCCCATGGTTTTCGGAGATTTTTCACAGGGACGGTCTGACCCTTGCCCCCCCAAGTTTTTTACTTTCTGATTGGCCAACCTCACCGGGCGGCTGACCCGGACCCACTGGTCTCCCCCTTTTAGTTTCTTGTTTTTTCTTTTTTTTAGTCTTTCTTGGATGACAAAGATTTCCCCTCCCTTCTTTCCCGGGGGCGAAACGTAGCTTCTTGTCCTTTTATTTTTCTTTAGGCTCCCCCCTTCAGGGTTTCTGCAAAAAACGGTGACCCCCCCCCTTCAGGTGAATTAATACGTGTTTTCACTTACTTGTTACCTGGTGGTCTTGATCTTTACTCATCTTCCTATTCGACTCCTAAACGGTCTCTGATTTTCGGCCCTATTCCATCTTTTCCCATCCCCCCTTACCCCCCCAGTTCTGTAGTGTCCCAGACTTTTCTGGTCGAGGACGGGAAACCCTCCCGTCCCCTTCCCACTCGTGTGCCCCTTTGAGGTCCCTTTCCGGCAAATTTGCGTTGCCAACGGGTCTTCCCCCTTCCTGGGTTATTTTCTGTTTTTCCGTCGGGTCTTTTTTTTGTTCCCCGACTTCTTTCTGTTCTTTTGAAGTCTTTCCCTTTTCCCAAAGGGGCTATTCAACGCAACATCCTCGTGGTGTGGGGCGTTTGGACTCTGTAGGTTCTTTTTCAGGTACCCCATTACCTTTCCGGTTTTCGTGTCCGTCAAGGTCCCACGCCTTTTTGATTCACTTGGCCCTTTTTTTTATCTGACCCATGAGTCTGTTCCTACCGCGGTTCAACTTCCCCTCGTTTTCCGAGCTGTCGCAGCGGACGTGGTGTCCTTTTTTCTTGACCGCACCCGGCACCCCTTTTTCTCCTTTCTGTCGCCCTTTATCTTCAAGGTGGGTCCTTTGCGTTGTCCACAAGCACCTCGTAGATGTGGTTTACCAGCCCCTCCTCCCCTTAGACTTTTCTATCTCGCTAGCCCTAATGTTATTCGTCACCCCTGGGTAGTCTCCTCTATTTAATCTTCCCCCGTCCTATCTATGACTTTTCCTGAACCCTTCCTACACTCTTTTTTTCGATGCGTTCAGCTCTTCCCGGTTTTTCTTCTTCGGATTCCTTTTTTCACCCATCTCACGAGTGATGTTCCCGTGTTACCGACCAGCACTGCACAGAGAACTTCCCACTCACCACGGGTTTGTTTTTTCTCCGTATTTGACAACACCCGCACCTCTCAAGTCTGTTCCTCCCTAGAACAACCCTTCTCCTTTTTCGCGAGAAGGGCTGGTTCTTAGTGAGCCTTCAATTTGGCCCTGTCTGGCTCCCCCTATACCAGGCTTTTTTCCTTTTTTCCCCCCCCGCCCTACGGCGGGCGGCAGCTGTTTTTCCCTTCTGCCACATCGCCTCGGCTTTTGGCCCTATTTTTCCAAAACCCCCCCCTTTGTGTTCCCTAAAGACATTTTCCCGGGCATCTTGCGTTATCCCCAGCATGCCTCTTTCTTCTATTCGTTTTTTCCTCTTGAACTAAACCCCCCCCCCCCACCGGTGCACCCCGTGGCCCCTTCTCCCAAGTTCCCCCGCTTTTTTTCCCGGCTACTCTCCTTTTCCCTATTTCGGTGTTTTCCTTATTGCCAAGCCTCCAAGGTCGTTGCCCCCCCTCCAAGTCTTTTTTTTTCCATCCTTTTTATTTGGTGTGGAGGGACCGGCCTCTATATCCCCTCTTTGTCTCTCTCGCCCCCTTCCCTCCTTCTGCGTAGCCTCCCCTCCCCAAGTGTGGAAATCCTCTAACGGCGAATTCTCTCGGTTGTTCCAACCTTCTTGTGAACCCCTCCCCGACCCTGTAGCCTGCACATTGCTGAGATCCTTTTGTTCCGCCCGTCAGTTAAAGTCGTTTTACCTCGGTCCGCAGTCCCCCCACTTTTTGATTCCTTTTTCTTCTTTCGGTCGGCAGGCCCCCCTGGGGACTTCCTGGCGACCCCTCTGTAGCTTGCTCCCCCCATAGTGTCACTTTTCCTTTACTGGGGTCTGCCAGGCGGCTTCACCCCAGTCACGTCACTTTGGACAGCACCCCCCTTTTGTGCTTTCTACCATTTTTTAGGTCTAAACACAATGTTCGTGTCCCTTCTGAGTGGTCTTTCCCTGTCCTTTGTTCTTTTTTTGGATCTCCTTTGTCGTTGTCCAGCTCTTTTAGGGGGTTTTTCCCCTTTATCTTCTACCCTACCCCTTTTTTTTTTCGACCACGTCTCAGTTCTGTCCCCTGACCTTTCGCAGCAGCCCAATCTTGTTCATTTTTTCAGTTTATTCTTTTGAGACCCCCCTTTTGAAAAGTGACGTTCGTGCCGTTGAAGGCACCCTTCCAATCCCCTGGTTTCCCTTTCCTTTTGTCACAACTTCTTCCCCCCCCGGGACCCCCAAGGCAAAAACATTCCTTGCCCACGCCCGCTGGTTTCTTCTCTCCGGCTTTTTTTTTTCCCCCCCTTCTCCTATTTTTCCCCCCCCCTTACGCCACCGCCTTGGGGTCATTAATCCTTTTACACTAGTTCAACCCCCCATGTCCCTCTCACTTTTGATTTTGATTTTTTCATCCCCTCCGTCTTTTCCAAACAACGTTCGGCGCTTTGGTTGCGGTGGCACCTAGTGACCGATTTCTGTTAAGTTTTTTCGGCCCCGTTTATCCCTCCCCTGAACACCTTTCCGGCCAATGCTTCCTTACCCACGTTTCCGAATCCCCCCTCTTTCATTCCCCCCAGGAAACTCCCCTAAGAATGTTTCCCCCGGGGAATTTGCTCGCTTCTTACCCAGTTTCTCCATGTTCCCCTCGATGGACGGATCCCTCCCTTTCTTTTTTTTCACCTTTTAAGGGTTACTTGTCCAGATCGGTTCCCGGTGTTTTTAAAGAAGACCCCTGACTTCTTACTCCTTTTTCAAATTTCTCCTCTTGGAGTTTAGACCCATCCGTGGTTCCGCCTCCTTTTTCCAATTTCCCCCCTTTTTCAATTATTTCCGTCCCGGGACCCCGCCCCAAACCTTCTTCCTCCAACCGGCCCTCGAGGATTTTTTTTACCTCCACCCCCCCCAAACTGTTTCGTTTTCTCCCACAACACTCCTTCCTCTGCTTTTAGGACCTGGACCCAACCTTTTTTTCCTCTCTCAAGACCCCCTTTTAATTGTTTACAATTTGGACTACGGGTTCTCTGAGTAGCCATTTTCTCCCCTCCTTAGGAGTTCCCCACCAAGAGTCCCTTCCTCCCCCCAAAGGTCTTGTGTTTCCTCCCCGTTAATGAAGGTAGATGGCTGTGTGTCTCCCCAATCTTTCCCCCTTCTGGCCCCCTTGACTCCCCCGTGCTCTTTTTTCAATTCTTTCTTTCGGTCAGGAAGTCCCTTCACGGTCAGCCACCTTCCCACGGGCAAATGTGCCCCCCTTTGCTTGGCCTCTGATTTTCTGAGGTGTTTCCTTCTCTTTGCCCCCTGGGTTTCCCCATCCACACGCATCAATAATTCCCTTGGCTGGCGGTCCTTTTTTTTCCTTGGGCCGTACTGAGGTCCCCCCCACAAATTGTGTGATTAACTCTTTCACTTGATGGAAGACAATTTATCCCCCCCCAAACCGACGGACCCTTATCAGACACCCTTGATCCCCCCCCGGAGGAATTTTTTTTTCTTTTCGGTCCTTTCTATCTATATTTCCCCTTTTGTTCCCGTTTTTTTTGTTTTTTTTTTTTTCCTCCTTCCCGATTTCCCCCCTTTTGTGGACCGTTATTGCACAGTTACAGTTTTCCCGGTGAAGCTACGCGAGCAGGTAGGTGAATTCTGGTGTTTTTTTCTTTTCCATCCCCCTCCTTTGAGGGACCTTTCCCCCTGGGCACCCCTTGTGTGTGACTCATTTCACGAGGCTTTTCACCTGACAGCTTCCCTACTCTTGTCTACTCCGTTGTTGAGTCTAAATTCTCCCCCGTGCTTCTTCCCTTGTTCTGGTTCCCCCCTGGTCGAGGACCGGCATTTTCCCCCCCTCCCCCGTTTGAATGACCTTTATCCTCGAGGTTCCCCTGTTGAGGTACGAAGCTATTTTCCTCAGTATGGCGTTGCTTTTTTTCACGAACCGGGTTGAATTTTTTTCTCACCTTGGGCTCTTCCTTTGTGCATCCCTGTGTTAGTGTCCGACGATGTTTATTGGACCGGCGGATTGGTTTTCTCTAGCCCGTCTTCCATGGCCACAACCTTTCCCGATTTGCTTTTTACCCCCATTTTCCTTCCCTGACTTGCGAAGTGGGTTGGGGCGTTTTGCCGGCGAATTGAAGGCCTTTTTCTCTTTCCTGTTTGCTGTTGTCGTTCTGGCCGGCGCTTCCGTTTTTTTCTTTTATTACCCCCTCTTGCCGTTCATGCGTCCCCCATACCGTCCAGGTGTACACGGCTGTTCCGTAATCTACAATGCTGTCTTCCCTGGTGCTTATTTACGTCGCTGGGTCCCTGTTTTTTTTAACCCTTCCCACCCCCCCCGGTGAGGCCCTTTTTTTTTTTTCCCCCACCAGGTCGCGGTCGCCTGCTAGTGCCCGTCCGGCCAGAACCCCCTTTTCCGGTGGTTTGTCCGAATTCGATTCACGTGTTTTCCGATCTCTCGTTTGCTCGGAAACTCCTCTGCGACATCCCCTCTCACCTTTACACCCCACCACTCTTCCCCCCTAGTATGGTTTTTTCCTCAATTCGGGCACGAATTCACTGACCCCTATCCTTTTTTGACTGTGTTTTTTCGATGTCGCTGGTATTCTTTTGGCGCTTAGGTCTTTTTGATGTTTTTTTTTTAATCTCTTTTTCCCCGGCGGTTCCCTCTTCATTTGGTAGTGTAATTGATTGCTCGATCTCTTCCCTCCTGTCTTGACCCTGTCTTATTTTTACCCTATTGCCTCCTTCTATTTCTAAGTTTTGATGATTTCCGACCTGGTCTCCCGGAGTACCCCCTGCTTTCTGACGTTTGAGCCCTTTCGCTGACCGTCGGACGCCCTTCTTAGACTTTACCTTTTCAACTCTTTTTTTGTACCCCCCCCTACCAGTCTGTTTGCACAACCCCCGTCCAGTCACCCATGACTAAATCACCTTATTTTTCTTTTTCTCCCCCAAAAAATTTTCCTTTCCGCAAATTAACCCAGTCTTTGTTAGTTTTTTTTCCCAACGGCCGTCCCCCTTCTTCTCCTTTCCCCCTTTTTTTGCATTCTAATCTGCGATGGTGGAAAACCCCCTCAAGCCCTCGGCGCCATCAGGTTTACCTTTCCTCTCACTTTTTTTTTTTTTTTTTATTGGCTGGTAGTGCTGTGCTCGTCAGCCCGTTGAACGACCTTCCCTGTGGGCTACCACCCCGAGGCTACTTTGCGTTTCCTGGACCCTCTTGAGCGAATTACTTTAGGGGTGGACCCCCCCCACACGTTTTCACACTAGTCTCTCAGCCTCCGCTCCCATTTTCCTCCCTTTCTCTCGGTTCCCACGTTGAACCCCCTTTTTTTGCGGATTCGTGATTTTTCTTCCGGCGATCATCCTCTTGGCTTTTCTTTTCCATCTCCCCCACCCTCTATGAATTTACCCCCCCTTGGTGTTTTTTTGTACATCCGCCTTTAGCAAGTTCAACTCCACGAGAGTCTCTTTTGAGTATCCCTCCCTTTTCAAACCCCCCTGTGCAAGTAAGCCCCCTGCATTGAACAGCCTTTCCGTGCAGTAAATTGTTTTGTTTTCTTTTTCTTATTTTTTTTTTGGCCCTTTCTCTAATCTCGTATGCTGGAACCCTAGGGTGACTTCCCCCCCCCACGGACCCCCGTAGGTCAGCCCAACCTTTTCTGTTATTTGTTTTTTTTCTGGAGTTATTTTCTTCACTGACCCTTCTGTACCGAAGGTTTTTTTGGAGGCTCAACGGCCCTCTGCGGTTGTCCTGCCTCCCTATAGGGTACTATTTTAACTTTCCACCCCGGGAAAGTACCATGAGGCACTACCTTCAAACCCTGAGTCTTTTTTTTTCTTTCCCGCCCGGTTCTCCTACCGCTACCGTTAGTCCTGTTTTCGGACCCCCCCGACACCCCCACCCCAGGACACTTCTTTGCTTCTCCCATTTGTTGGCGTGTCCAGGTCTGGTCCCCACCACTATCTTTCCCCTCTGATTGTTCCTTCTGATCCCTCTCACACCGTGTTGATAGAGTCCTATGATCACTTTAACTTCTTCTTTGCGTCTACCATCATTCCTGTATTTATACCTAAAGTTTGTTGTTTGATATCCGCTATAAGGCCCCCTATTTCCCTTGATCACCCTTTTCCTTTCTCCCCACCAAAGGTTTGGAGGGGAAGGCATTACGGCTTTCCCCTCGTGCTTTCTTCATTCTCCACCTCGAAAATCATGCTACCCTTTCAACTCGAAAGCATTAGCTCAAACTTCTGGGTTCTGGTTTTACTCACAGGAACAAAATTGGACCCTCCGAATACACCCTGTTCTTTTTCTCTCTCACCCGTACCTCACCTTTCCTCCCAACTACATACCGTGGACACACCCACTCACCTCCCTTAGAACTCCATAGGCGCCTTTTGTTGTGACCCCGCTTCAAAGGCTGATACCCCCAAGCCTTTTTGAAATTATCCCCCCCCCCCTCCCATGCTAGGTAGGGGCTTTCTGAACTGGTGTTCCCCCCACCCCACCCTTCGCCCCTGTCCCGGCCTTTCTCTTATCCTCCGTCACCCCCTTTCCCCCCAAAACACCACCACCCCTATCGATCTTTTTATTCTGATCCCGCTAATCCCGTGTTCCTCTTTTCCTTTACACCCAGATTCAACGTCCGGATATTTTATTAAAGCTTCTTTCCAAAACCCCTGCTGACCTTGTCAAGACGCAGCGGTCTTCCCCCAGTCTCTCTGGCCTCCATTCATCCCCCTCTCCAGGTTGTTCTTGGGAGGGCAAATCTTTGCACTTTTCCATCCAAACTTCTTTCCTTTCATCCTTTTTTACTTGTCTCCTCCGGACTGTGGGTCTTCTCTTCTTCCACCCTCGCCAGACTACGCCCCGTAGGAGTCTCATACTACAACGTTCAGTTTTCGACATTCTTTCCCGCTTTTTTCCACCTTATTCTCTTTCCCTGCCAACGCCGGTGGCCGTGCCCAGGCCGGTTTTTGGTTTCCCGTCCTTCCTTGAAACGCCATCTTTTTCTTTCTAAGACAGAAGTATTTACTGTCTCCCTTTAGGAAACCAGCGGCGGAATTCTTTTTTTCCCCAGTTCTCTTAAACTCCTCCTTTAACTCCAATGAGGGGAGTGTGCCTACGGGTACTGAGTAAACTTTATGGAAGTGCGCGCTTTTTTACCGGTTTCTTCACTACCTCCCCTCTCTTTTGCCCCCCAGGTATGATAGGTGTCGACAGTCCTTCCTTTTGACTTTACCCTGCTGGCTTTTCTTCCCTCTGTGAGAGCTTAAAACAAGTCTTTTCCAGTGATGCAGACGTCTCCCTTTCTCAGTGTTTTCTTCTACCTTTCCTTCCCTTCCTTTTCGGGATTTTTTTTTTTCCCCTCACGGACGAACTTTTTCCCCGGTTTTTTCGCTCTTCTCTTCTCCCTATTCTCCAGGGCAGGGCTCCGCTTCCAGCTGTTTTTCGACGCTCCGTGGGCCCCTATATTTCGAATTTCCCTAGTCCTTTTTTCCCCCACCCCGGGAAAGCGTAAAATGGGGACACCCTTTGGGACAACACTCACTTTTCCAATTCCCCACAACTTTGTTAACTCCCTTTATTAAGGGTCCCTTTTTTCCCACGGACCCGATGTCCAGTACATTTCCCCCCCCTCTTTCCATAACTACGGCACCAGCCTGGGTCTACCCTATACCCTCTCCTCCGCGAATCACTCCCATTCCTACGGGTTCATTTGCCCCCCCCCCCCCCCCCCACCCTGGACGTTTCTTTTTTGATGAACGCCCCCTCCCCTCAAGAGTTTCCCTTTCCCCACCGAGTCTGTGCCCGTTTCCTCTCTCCCACTTTTTTTTCCAACCCCCTGCCTCCCCACACACATCAACCGGGCACCTCTGTGGAGCACCGTTCAAACCCGGTTCTTCCCACCGGGAACTCTTTTCTTGAATCATTTTTTCATGGGCCTTTTTTTCCGTCCTAGGGCCGGCGATATTGGTGCGTTCGGCCCCGACGTGATCTTTTTCCTTGTGTCCTTTCCTTGGCACTTTTTACAGAGAATTTTTCTTTTTTACCATTATAGCCCCTTCGGACGACAAGGGCGTGGGGCTGTTTTCCGCCGTGGCCTTTTGGGTGGTCCCCCCTTTTTTTTCTTGCACCCCTGTAAAAGACTTCTCGTAACCTCCAACGCAGCCCCACCCGTTTTTCCGGTGCCCTTTTTTACCCCCCTCCCGACTTTTTTTCCCTATTCTTGTTTAATTCCCCTTTCCTGCAAAGTGTGTCCTAGAGTTCCACCCCCAGCTGACGGTCCCGTCTTTGTTTGAACGTTTTTGGCTGCCTCCTTGTTTTTGCACCTGCCAGCCCCCCCCCCTTTAGCCCTCGTTATTTTTCCACACCCTTGAATTGTTATTCCCTTCACGCTTTTTTGGTCGAGCCGAAGTCCACACGTCCAATTGCCGGCGTCTCTTTCCAAGACCCTCTTTTCAAGCTGATTTCCGGCAGCTTCCACCTTTCCTTTCTTCCCCCCCCGGCAGCTCCCTCCACGCACCCTGTTGCTGACGGGAGTTTTTTTTTATTCTCCTCCAGGTCCTTTCCGAACTTCCCCCTGCGCCCGAGGCTCGGTATAGTAATTTCGCCCCCCGAGGAGGTTTTTTCTCAACCCTTGGGTTTTTCCCTCTCTTGTCTTTCTACAAGCCCTTCCCACCACTCCTACCCCTTTTTTCCGGACGATATTAGGTCGTCAAAAGGAGGCCGGTTTCCTATCCCCTCTTTGTT
>Ga0179593_1826337_pt1 | contig 12211 bp, 14 predicted proteins | sample CZODoug2_1_08_16_FD_185931 | JGI IMG/M metagenome (GOLD analysis project Ga0179593, IMG submission 185931) | Vadose zone soil fungal communities from Angelo Coast Range Reserve, California, USA - CZODoug2_1_08_16fungal (PacBio error correction) | ecosystem: Environmental > Terrestrial > Soil >... | reverse complement strand
GGTAGGGGAGGGAGGGAGGCGGCGATAGAGGCGGGCGGCCGCCGGACAGCGTGCGTGTGCGAGCGCGACGAGGAGAGAGAGAACACGGGAGAGGGGAGGTGAGGAGGTGCGAATGCCGCGCGAGGGGCTCGGGGCGAGCTGGAGCGCCGCCAGGGGGATCGAGATGCGCGGCGCAGACGAGAGGGAGCGAGGCTGCGCGGAGGACGCGGAGGCCTGGACGGGGGGGGGCGGCCGGCGAGGCGTCGAGAGGACGAGCGCCGCGCGGCGGGCGAGCGCGCGGGCGGGGAGCAGGGCGAGGCGCGGCGGCGCGAGGCGGGGCGGGGCGGAGCGGAGGCGAGCGCGGGCGAGGCGGCAGACCCCGGGAGAGAGGGATGCGGGTGGGGAGGGAGAGGAGGCGCGGTGGAGCGCTCCGAGGGGGGAGTTAGTGCGGGCCGCGTCAGGAGGTCGGTGGGGGCGACGGCGGAGAGACGAGAGATGGGGGCGCCGCGGGCGGCGGGCGCCGGGGTGAGGCGCGACAAGAGGAGCGGGCGGGCGAGAGGAGGGACGGGGGGGCGGCGAAGCGGGACTAAGCACGGCGGCGGGGAGGCGGTGTGAGGGACGGACCGCGCGGGCGGCGGCGGGGAGCGCGCGCGCGGAGTCGCGCGCAGGCGGCCGCGGCGCCGGCGGGAAGGAGGGAGGAGGAGGAGGCGAGGCGGGCGGCCGCGGCCGGGAGAGAGCGACGAGCGAAGCGAGGCCAGACGGAGAGAGAAGCAAGCGTCGGGCGCGGCTAGCGAGCGGGGACGGGGCGGGCGGGAGGTCAGGGGGAGCTGAGGCAGCGTCGGGAACGGCCGAGCGGTGCGATCGACGCTTCGCGCTCGACGGAGAGCGGAGAGCGCAGGGAAGCGGAGGGCGAGGCGAACGCGGGGGCGGGGGAAGAGCGGCCGTAGCGAGGGGGGGCGGGGCGAGCCGCGGAGGGGCGACGAGGGGCGGGCGCGCGGAGGGAAGCGAGAGAGAGGGAAGAGGAAGAGAAGAAGAGGGAGAGAATGGGAGGAGAAGCGCAAGACGAGCGGGGCCGGGCGGAGGGCAGCCGGGCGCTGGGGAGACAGCGACGAGGGAGGCCGGTAAATGGCGGGGAGGCGAGGGCAGGCGAGGGGGGCGTCGAGAGAGATGCGGGGACTGCAGAGGAAGCGAGCTCGGAGGGCGAGAGGAGGGCGGCGCGCGAGGGAGAGGAGACGGACCTTGCAACGCGGGGGGGCGGAAAGCGGCCCAGGACTAGAGAGGTGGAGCTCCGGGAGGATGCGCTGTGCAGCATCCGTGGCGGGTGGAGAGCGCGCAGGGGGGCGGAGAGCGCGGAGGGAGAGAAGAGGGAGGAGGGAGGCTGTGAAGGGGGAGGGAGAGAAGGGGGGGGCGAGGAGAGGAGCAAGGAGGATGGAGGGTAGGATGGCGAGAGGGCAGAGAGCGAGGGAGAGGGCGGAGAGAGAGGCAAGAGGAGGGAAAGAGGGGAGAAGGGGAGAGGAGTAAGGGGGCGAGCGCGCAGCCGTATTCGCTGCTGCGGATCGAGAGTGCGCTGGAGAAGGTATCTGCGGAGGAAGGGCGGACGGCGGAAGCGGCGCTGCAGGAGCGAGGTGGAGAAGCCGAAGATAGTGAAAGCCCGACCGGGCGCTCTGAGGCGAGCGACGTATGTACCCCCCGGCGCGTCGCGGTAAGGGGACCGCCGGGGGCGAGCAGAGTGGGGGCGCGCGCGGCAGGGGCAGGAGCCGCCACTCGAGTAGTGCGCTTACGTCAGTCCGGAGAGGGTGAGAACGCGTTAGGTTTTCTATAGCTGTTTTTGGTTCTAGGTTGCTTCGCCTGCTTCGGCTGTTTATCGCGGGCTGTCGGTCGCGGCCGTGAGGTGCGCGCTGGGCTATGAGAGGCGGTCTTGTAGGCTTCGGGGGTAGTCGGGCGAGACAGGCGAGGAGGCGCGGCGGCGCGGAAGGGGAGAGCGGAGGAAGAGAGCACGCGCGGCCGGCGGCAGACACGGGTATGGGCGGAGGGGCGAGGGATGGGCGGGAGCGACGGGGCGCGGGAGGCGGAGGGGGCGAGAGAGAGTAGCGGGCGAAGGCGCTGAGGAGCAGGGAAGAGGGAGGGGAAGCCGACCGGGGGATCGGCAGAGGGCGGCGGTCGGAGGAGAGAAAACGCGCTGGAGGGCCGAGGCAGGGGAGGGGGGAAGAGGGGGGGAGAGAGGGAGGGCTGCGAACGGGACGGGAGGAGAGACGCAGGGCAGCGAGCTGCCTGAGGGGACGCGCGGCAGCCGCGAGCGAGCGCGCGTCGGGCGCGAGACGCGAGTGGAGAGCGAGCGGGAGAGGGGGAGGACCAGCGCTGAGAGGGAGAAGCGCGAGCGCGGGTGAGCGCAGAGCAAGCGCGGCAGAGAGCGAAAGGGGGATCTGGCGGGTCAATGATGCGGAGGGGAGGAGCGAAGCGGCGCGAGCGATCATATAGTCTTCTTTAGTTTGTCATTCTGCTGTAGGCGATCTTTAAGTTCCTATTGCGCGGGAGGGGGATCTAGAGGGGGGGGAGAGGGAGGAGAGTCGAGAGGGCTAGGAAGTGGTAGCGGCCGATTGCGGATTAGCGAGTAGTATGCCACGCCGAGGAAGAGGTGTTAACGGAGACGGCCCAAGGGAGAGGAGGTACGGAGAGCGCGGGGGGGAGCGCGGGGAGGAGCAGGGGGGATGGGGATGTAGGTCTTGATGGGGGTATGCGAGATGATGAGCGGAGACTATATGTACATCATATAGTGAGACTGCATTTGCGCGAGGCTGAGGACACTTGAAACGCTTATTTTAGAGTATCGTGTGAGACGAGTGACGGTGGCGGGAGGGTAGGTCGGTGGGCTCCCTGGTGAGTTGTCCTACCGGGCCGTAGAGGCGAGTGCTCCCTGTGTGAAGAGCTCGTGCCGGAGTCTGGGTGTTGCGCGCCGGTAGGTAATTGGGCGTGCTTTTCCAGTGCGAGTGGGCGGGCGGGGGCGGGCGGCGAGCCGAGTAGCCGTCGCGAGCCGGCGGCAGGCATCAGGCGGAGCCCGCGCGAGGATCGCGGCGCGGGCCGGGGTGCCCGTCAGATAAGCGGCGAGAAGAGCCGACGAGGGAGGGGAAGGGCGAGGCGGGAGGGGAGAGCAGGGGCCCGAGGGGGGTTGGCAGCGGCTGGGAGGGGGGAGCGGGCGCGGCGGATGCGAGGGGCGTCGCGACCTGCGACTAGGCGGCGGGCGGGCGGAGAGGGAGGAGCTGACGAGGATTGGCGGCGAGCTTCTGTCCCAGTGATATCGCTGTGATGCGCTATAGGAGCTTGGTTGGGACTGGAAGCTTTTGGCGATTAGTATGGTCGCGAGATACTAGAGGGGCGGGGGCGGAGAGGGAGGAAGGGCGGAGCAAGAGGCGGAGAGATAAGAGCGAGAGAAGAGGGGGAGCAAGCGCAGCGGAGGGGGAAGAGACGGAGCGAGGGACGGGAGGGCGAGAATAGGGTGAGGGCTGTCCGTCTCCTGACTCTTGTTGTCCTCCTTCTCGTTCCTTTCTACTGCTCTGCTCTGTGTTTTACCTTTTTGCGTGTGCGTAGTAGTCCGAGATCCTTCAGATGTCGTCTTTGTAGCTCCCACCCTCGCAGCGCGCGGACGGAAGGAGCGCTATTGCGCTCCGCGCCATCCTATCTTCTCAGAGGCTATGTCCTGCGGGGCGGAAAGGGCGAGCAGGGGCGCGGACCGCGCGGGAGAAAGGGCGCGCAGGGGAAGGGACGACGCGGGAGGCGCAGGCGGAGGCGGGGGGCGGGGGGGCGGGAGCGGAGAAGGGACGGACGGGAGAGAAGGAGAGAGAGATAAGGGGCGAGCAGCGGGTGCGGCGGCGGAGGCGGCGACGGCGACAGAAGGGGAAGACGGGAGAGACAGAAGGGAGGGAGCGAGGGGAGAAAAGCGCGGAGGGGAGAGGGGCGCGCGGACGAGGGCGGAGCCGAGAAGCGGGTGAGAGCGGGGAGCGCGGAGGAAGGGGGGAGCGGGCGGCGGGAGAGAGTAGGGAGGAGGGAGGACGGGGAGGCCAGGAAGGAGAGCTGGAGAGGGGAAGGAGTTCGAGGGGGCGCGGGCGGAGCCACGAGGGCGCGAGGGGCTCGCTGGGAGGGCGCATTGGCGGGCGGGAGACGCGGCAGGGCGAGGCGCGTGGCGGGACGAAGGGTAGAGCCGAGAGGAGAGGGGGCGGCGCGGGGCGGCGAGAGAACGAGGGAGAGGGATGGCGCGAGGGGACGGCAGAGAGAAGCAGGGCGGAGGGGAAAGGAACGGGGCGGACTGGCGAAGGCGCGGGGTAGGTGGAGGAGGATAGAATAGGGAGGAACGGCGGGAAAGGGCAGAGGCGGGGAGGGGGAGAGAGGAAAGAGATGGAGAGGGAGTGAGGCGGAGAGAGGGGAGAAGGAGGAGAAAGTGAGAGTGTGTAGGATGAATGATATATAGTGGTTAGAGGAAGGTAGAACGTTTCTTTCGTCTTATTTTATAACATGAGAATATTGCTAAAGTAGGAGACGTAGAGATGGAGAATAGGGGTCTCTAATAAGGAATTAAGTTCATCAGAGGTGTATGGATAGGTTAGTAGATAGAGTCTTTATATTAATCTATCTCTTGATTTTTAGTTTCTCATTTCTGACTTTTATATTTCTCTTCCTCTCATAGTTTATATTCTATTTCTATCATTAGGTGGCGGCTAGTGCGGGGGGATGAGGAGTCTAGGTTGTCGACGAGGAAATAAGCGGGGAGGAAGACGGAGGGGTGCAGAGACGAGCGGAGGCTGAGGCGCGTTAGGATGGATCTAAGGTATCGTCTCTTTTCGTGGGTCGGAGAACGAAGGTCTATCGTTATGAGTTCGGAGATGTCCCGAGCATTAGGTCCAATGAGATATTTATAGAGCTCTTAGGTGCCTCACTAGTTATGAGAATGGCGCGTCTCTAATATGATTGTGCTTGCGGGTGTTTGGTTCATATAGCTATGAGTCTAAGCCGTGTTCTGTGCCGCGAGAGCGAGGGGGAGAGGAGGAGGCCGAAAGGGGAGGGCGAGCGCGAGAAGGGAGAGCTCAAGTCTGAGAGGAGTGAGCCCGGTAGAGGAAAGGAAGATGAGCTGGAGGCGAGAGAGGGGGCGAAACGCGGGGAGGCGAAGCGCAGATCGGAGGACGGAGATGACCGCGAGCGCGAGAGAGAGGAGGGTGGGGGAGGGGTAAGCCGAGGGGGCGGGAAGAGCGTGGGTGCGGGACGCGGAGGAAAGGGAGAGGGGGGGGCAGCCGGGCGAGAGAGGAGAAGGGAGAGGAGGGCGGTGGAGGGGATGAAGAAGGGTAGTGCGGAGGGCGGGGGGAGCGTAGAGGAGGGATGAGAGACGAGGCGTCTTATATGCGAGCGGAAAGAGGCGTCGAGGGGCCGAGGCGACGGGGACGGTAGGAGGAGCGGAGAGAAGGAGGAGAGAGAGGAGTGCGGAGCAGGGGGAGCAGGAACGTAAGCAGAAGAACACCGGGGAGAGGGGTAGACGCCCAAGGACAGAGGGGGTGCGCCGCCAGTGGAGGGCGGGCTGGCGAGCGAGGGCGGCGAAGCGCGGGAAGGAGCGGTCGCGGCTACGCGGAGGCTGGGGGGTATGTCCGAGAGCAGCGGGAGACTGCGCTGAAGGCGAGCGGAGTGCAACGCGCGGATGAACGGCGCGGGCTGGCGAGGCCGACCGCGTGCCGGCGGAGGGCAGGCGCGGAGACCGGAGGAGAGGACGGAAGCGAGGCCGCGAGGCGCGCCCCCGGAGAGAGGAGAGAGCAGAGGGCCGGTGGGCGGAGCGGCGGAGAGGCGAGAGAAGAGGAAGCAGAAGGCGAGAGAGAAAGTAGCGGGCGATAGGGAGGCGAGAGGAGCGACGAAAGAGAAGAGGGCGGGAGAGGGGAGTAGCGAGGGCGACCGGGGAGGCGAGAGGAGTGACGAAGACGCAGGGGAGGAGAGGGGGGAGTGTTCTGAAGCGGGAGGGGGAGGAGTAGGAGGAGGGACGGAAGCAGGAGGAGAGGAGGGTGAAGCGGAGCGAGAAGAGAGAGGAGGGGAGGGACGAGAGAAAGAATGTGGAGTAGTGAGTGCTTATTGTGAGGCGATTTTGATCTCGGTATGCTAATCAGTGTGAAGTCCAGAGTTGAAGGCGTGTGAGTGAGGTTTATATCTTAAAGTTAGAAGTTAGTATTATGTTGGTATATTTACGATAATAATTTATTAATTTATTTAATTTTTCCATAGATTTATCATCATACTATAAATCTTATTTAGTTATTATCTAATCTCTAGATATATTCTTCTTTCTGTTAGGTGCTGTCGTTGAGTCGGTTGTGTAGATTGCTGAAGGCGCGGCGTGGGCTGGGGTCTTGGTAGAGTCCGGAGTAGTAGGCCGAGGCGGGCTTATGCGGTGCGGGGTGGCAGGATGGAGCAGTGGGGCGGATGGGACGGAGGGGAGAGGAGGAGGCAGAGGCCGCCCGAGAGAAACAGGAGTAGTGAGGGGGAGCGCGAGCCGGAGAGTAGTTAGGAGCGAGCGCGAAGGGGAGAAGCGAGACGCGCCAGGAGTAGCAGCGGAGGGGGCGGGGCAGCGGGCGCAGGCGAGCGAGAAGAGGGGGGAAGAGAGGAAGAGAGGAGAAAGGGAGCAGGTGGGGGATCGAGGTAGTGAGGAGCGGGGGAGCGAGCAGGGGCTGGGCGGGCCGAGCGCTGGGAGGGGAGAGGAAGCGCTGAGCGGGCGGGAGAGGAGGAGCGCAGAGAGAGGGGCGAGGGGGGAGGCGAGGGAGGGAGAGAGCGGGAGGGCGAGAGGGAGAGCGGAGAAGGGAGGGGCAGAGGAGTCAGAGAAGGAGGAGAGCGGAGGGGAAGGAAGAGGAGGAAAGAGAAAGAGGAGGAGGAGGAGAGGAAGGGAGAGATGACTTGAAATTATTTCTCCTAGCTCATTTTTATTATCTCATATTTTTTGATCTTTAGCATCCTTATTTATATAGTTTTAATTTCATCTTAGTTGAATTATATTTTTCTAGTTATATCCTTAGTATACTACTTTTAAATCTTATTATCTTTATTATTTATTTTATATTATTTTAGTCTTATCTCTTTTAATAGTACTGTTAGAGGCGCGGAGGGGCGAGAGAAGGAGGCAGGGAGAGCGAGAGAGGGGGGGATGGGGGGGGAGGAGAGGGGAGCAGGCGGGAGGGGAGGGGGGAAGAGGAGCGAGGAGAAGAATAGAGGCAACGAGAGAAGTCTATAAAGGATAGACGGTAATAAATGATATATTTTATCGATAGAGTATTATTTGAAGTGGTATGTTAGAGATTATATATCTTCTCCTCTACTCTCTCTTCTTCTTTAGTCTTTCTCATTCCTCTCTTATATGCTTCTTTTTTCTTTTTATTCTATAGATATTTTCCTCTCTTTTTTCTACTTATTCCCCCTCCTTTTGCTCTAATCCTTCTCCTTCTTCTCTAGTGTTAGCTTCCTCCTTTCTTCTCTCTCTTCTTCTTCTTGCGCTCCCCTCTTTTTTACTTCTCTTTGCCCCGCGCGAGGGGAGCGGCGGGCTGCGCGCGCGGAAGGTAAAGAGCGCGCGGCGGGCACGCGCGCGGGGCGGCGGGGGCTGCGCTGCGGGGGGCGGGCGCGCGCGGGAAAAAAAAAAAAAAAAAAAGGGCAGCGGGAGCGGCGGGGCGCGGACGGGGCTATTCTCTTACCCCTACGCTCTTTGGTCGTCTTCGAGCAGAGGTTGTGTATTAGAGCTTTTTTAAATTCTTTTCTTATTTGTTATTCTTTCATAGCTGTGAGGTTACATCGTAGATCTGTAGATAGTTTGTAGTATATCTCTCGTGTAGCTCTTGGTATCTCTTTAAATCGATATCTATAGTATATGTGTCGAGTCATCTCATGAGAAGTATCGCGAGTGATGGTTGTCTAGGTCCGTTCTATGGGATTGTATGGAAATCGCTCTAGCATGATCCTTATGGATGTGCGTCTGAGGCGGGGGAGTAGGAAACGGAGAGGTGAAGGGAGGGGGGGGGCGGAGAGAGAGGGGCGAGAAGGAGGCGAGGCGAACGAGAAGCGGGGTGCGAGGCGAAATGAGGGGTGGGGTGGAACGTGATGCGGGGTATAGATGGCGCTTAGCTGTGAGTCCTGCGTTATGCTCTACGTTGGTATTCGGTTCCTAGTCTATAGTAGTGGAGTGCAAGATGCAGGTCCCCGCCGGGCTTGAGAGCGAGTCTGTGCTACTTTCGGAGCCAGGTTCGCTCTGAGTCGAGCGGCTGTAGTAGTAAAGAAGTCGGCGGAAGCTTGTTTGTGGAGTGGCCCTTTATCTCTCGATACGGAGCGTACTGTCGTCTCCGCGGAGGGGGAAGGTGGGGACGAGGGGGGAAGGGGCGGGAGGAGGAGGAAGGAGCGGGGGCGGAGAGGGCGAGGGAGGACGCGGGGGGAGCGAGTGAAGGGAGGGAGCGGGGTGTTATATATTTGTCTGAGAATTTTTCCGATAGTAAGACTATATATTCTTACTAATTAAATCGTTAAGCAATACATTATTATCAATGAACGTAATATTTTTTTTTATTAATTAAGTAATAATTTTATAATATTTTTTTTATATCTTGATTTCTTATATCTCTTATATGTCTATCTTATTTCTTTAAACTCTATCTCTTTTTTCTAGACATCTATAATTATTATTCTTAATCATTCTTCTTTTTATATTATATTCTTTATTCTCTAGGTTCTTTTCGTTTCTATATCTATATAATTTTTCTACTGTTATTTATCTATTCTCTTATTATCTTTTCTAGTTTTATATATCTTTACATTTCTTAGTTACTATAGCCTCTCTCTTTATATCTTATCTCGCTTCGTTTCTTCCATCTACATATAGCGTCCGCGATCCGGCTGGAGAGCGAGGGGGCGAGCGGAGTGGGAGCTGCTGAGGACTGAAGGGGCGACGAGCGCCGTGGCGAGCTGGGGAGAGAGGTTAGGGTGTGCGTCGACCGAGAGAGGATAGAGCAGAGCGAGAGACGGAGAGGGCGAGCGCGCGGGGCGAAGGGAGCGGAGGCAGGGAGGAAGAGGAGGTGGGGGGAGCGACGGGAGCGAGAGGGACAGAGGGCGGGAGGAAGGCGAGACGGGCGCGAAGGAGTGTAGAGGAGAGAGGAGGAGCGAAGAGAGGAGTAATTTCTTCTCGTCTTGTGAGAGTGCTGCCTTCCGCCGTGGATGTTGGCTATGGTGGGTTATCCGTTTCGGGCTCTATCTATCCGATGATTCTGCTCGTTTAACGGCTTGTGTTGCGCTTCGCTGGGCGATCGGAGACGTGCGGATTCTGGTCGTGGGAGAAGCGACGGCGGGGGAGTTGAGCAGATGGGGGGCGAAGTGAAGAAACTGTCAGAGGTGCATGGGGCGGGGTGAGAGCGCTTTCCGGCATTTCCTAGGGTAGCGGGGCGGAACTGGGTCTAAGGCGGGGGATCGTGAGAGAAGTGAGCGAGGGGGCGGGGAGGGCAGGGGTGGCGTAGTGAGCTCGCAGAGAGAGGCTCTATTTTCTAGAGAGTCTGTGCTATGCATGTAGCGTACTGTGGCCTTCATTCCTGTTACTTTTTCTCCCTTTCCTCTCTTTTATCACTCTTTCCTCTAGTTTTTCTGGTTCCTGTAGTCCTATTCGAGCTCTGTTCTATGTCTTTTTGTGTTGGGTGTGTTTTTGACAAAAGGTGTGCTCTTGCCCGTCCGTGCTCTATCCGATGTCGCGTGTTCGCTCGCTCGACGGGGTGGAGCGGGGGCGGGGGTGGGCGGGCGGCGGAGCGAGAGCTATCGGGTAGGGCGGAGCGGAAGCGGGGATAGGAGGGTGGCCGCGACGGAGGCGTAGGCGGAGAAAGGGGAGAGGAGGAGGAGCCCACGGGAGCAATCGAGCAGCTCGGAGGGGGCGGGCCGTGACCGCTGCCGCGCGGTCGGGCGCGCGCCGGGTGGGTGGGGGGGGGGGGGTGGGGTGGATTGGTGGGACGGGCGGACGAGTCGAGCGGTGCGGCGGAGTGCGGACGTAGGATAGGCGGCCCCGTCGCATGCGAGAGGGCGGAGAGGAGAGGAGAGGGGGAGAGAAGAGAGGGAGGAGAGCGGAGAGAGCAGAATGCGGGAGGAGGAGAGAGGCGAATGGGAGGGCGAGAGAGAGAGCGGGGAGCGCCGAGGGGAGGAAGAAGGAGAGGAGATGAGGGTGCAGACGTGAGCGGCGTGAGGGAGATAAGGCGTGATCTGGTTGGTGAGCTAGGTCAGAGGGGGGAGAAAGCAGATGTCTAGGGAGGTGCGCTGGAGAGGCCGGAGGAGTAGAGGAGACCGCGAGTCGTGAGGGCGAGAGCCCCGACGGGCGCGAGAGGGCGGCCGCGAGCGAGGGTAGAGCAGCGCCGGGGATGGCGGGGAGCAGGTGGGGAGGAGCGCGAAGACGAGGCGCGGGCTCGGAGCAGGCGGGGAGGAGGCAGGGAAAGGAGAGGGGGGGGGGGGGGGGGGGAGAGGGAGGAGAGAGGAGCAGGGAGAGTGAAGAGGGAGGAGGATGGGAGAATGAGAACGATGGGGAGTCGAGAGGCGGGGACGCGGGCGGGGAGCGGGGAGCAGAGAGAAGTAGAGAAGACGGAGCGAGAGAGGGGGGCGGCGGGGAGCGGGGAGGACGCGGAGAGAGGGGTAGGGCGGCAAGAGCGGAGAGCGGGCTAACGGGACGCAGGAGGAGTATGGGGGAGAAGAGGGCGACGTAGTGCGCGGGAGGGGAGGCTGGGCGGTGGGGAGGAAGGAGCGGACGAGTGAAGAAGGAGAAAGAGCGGGAGCAGAGGAGCGGAGCGGGAGGGGGTGAGAGAGAGGAGAGGAGAAGACGGCGAGGGGGAGAGAGGGGTGAAGGAGAGGGGGAGAGGAGGCGAGGAGAGAGCAGAGGAGCGTGTTCTGTTCTCTTGAGATTTATCCGCGTTTTGGGGGCCGGCCTGTCCTATAGACTTGAGAGTTGTCTATATTGTCTCTTGTACCTTGTTCTGTTTGCTATTCTTCTGGGCGGCGGGAGCGAGGAGTCAGCGGAGTGAGGGCGGAGCGGGGGAGCGCTTGGAGAGGGTGTAGACGGGAGGCGCGCGAGGGCGCGCCTCCGCGGCCGGCGGGGGGGGGACGACATGGAGGACCCGCGCGTTGGAGATGGTGCAGAGCGTGTGGAGAGGCGGAAGGCGGAAGGGCGCGCGGAGGAGAGAGGGCGTAGGGAGAGCCGGGAGGGGTAGAAGGGGAGAGGAGCGGAAGGGACCAGGCGCGAGGGGGGCGTCGAGCGCGGCGAGAGCGCAGAGCGGGGCGCGAGGTCGCGCAGGGCGGAGGGGGGAGGAGGCGGCAAGCGGGGCGGCAGAAGGAGCGGCGAGTAGAGGAGGGCGAGCAGTGGAGAGCGCCGGCGGGCGGCGGCCGAGGGAAGCAGCAGCGAGCGCGGCGCGAGTTGCGTTCGGTTCGGTAGTGAGGAGTCTCGCGCCGAGGCTCTGCTAGGCGGGGCTGGTGTTGAGCGCATGTCATATAGGGTTCGCATGCGCTGAGTCGCGAGAGGGAAGAGAGAAGGCAAAGCGGACCGGGGGGGGGGCGAGAGAAGAGAGGAGAGGGTGAGGAGGAGCGAAGTACGGGAGCAGAGAAGCGGGCTCGATGACGCGAGGAGGGAGGGGAGGACTGACGCTCGCAGGTGTCGGTTCGCGGAGGCAGAGCGGACGCGGAAGTCTAGCGGCTGACGGACTCGCGGTGGCGCGAGAGAAGCAGGAAGAGCCGGAGGCCTGGCCTGCGGGGGGTGGCGAGGGCTGCGGCGTGTCCAAGGTGAGCGCTCTGGGTCGACTGTCTTCTCGTTTTGCAGCCAGGGCACCCATTTTCCTTTTCTCTCGTGCTCTTCTTACCGTCTTTGTCGATCTAGGAGTCCGTAGCGAGGGAGCCGGGACGTGAGGGCGAGCGATGAGGGCGGGGGGGGGGGCGGTAAGGGCGACGGACGGGGCGCAGACTAGAGACGAGAGCGGAGCGGCAGAGGCGAAGATAGGGGGGGGGGGCGCGGCGCGCGGGGGGGAGGATAGAGGCAGCGGAGGAAGCGGGAGAAAGAGCGCGGAGGGCAGGAGAGAGTGGGGGGAGGGAGGAGAGCGAGAGGAGGGGCAGGAGCGGGAGGAAGAGAGGGAGGAGGGGAGAGAGAGGCGAGAGCGAGAGTGGAGGGGATGGAGGAGAGGAGGAAGAGGAGGGAGGGAGAGGAGAGCTGAGGGAGGGAGAGAAG
>Ga0179593_1658596_pt1 | contig 12211 bp, 10 predicted proteins | sample CZODoug2_1_08_16_FD_185931 | JGI IMG/M metagenome (GOLD analysis project Ga0179593, IMG submission 185931) | Vadose zone soil fungal communities from Angelo Coast Range Reserve, California, USA - CZODoug2_1_08_16fungal (PacBio error correction) | ecosystem: Environmental > Terrestrial > Soil >... | reverse complement strand
TGCACCTTCATCCCAATTACAGTCAATTTACCGCACCTTTTCTGTCTCCCCCCCGTGTCCTCCCAGTGTTAGGTAGTCTTCCTTCATCGCTTCCTCTCCCTCCGCAGGACATGTTTTCTCGGCCTTCACATTAGTCCCTCTGCTGCTTTCGTGACCAATACACCTTTCCCCTGGTGGGGGGGGGAACCTTAAGACGTGGCCTCCCCATTCACTTTTTTTTGGCCGCGTCTCCTCAAGGCCCTTGCACCTTTTTTTTTTTGACTTAATCTCTTGTGCCTTATATTTGCCAACGCATACTCACCTTTTTTGAATGCTATTATTTTTGATAAGGCCCCCCTCCTTTATCTCGGAACGTTTAATCATAAGGACAATGTCTTCCCTACCTGCCAAATATTTCCCTTCTCTGGTTTTCGTGGCAGTGACTTCTGTCGAAGCAAGCCTGTAACTCCACTTCCCTCTTTTTTGAGCGTTCCTGCTTTCCTATTGCGGATCTTGCGGCTCGACTCCCGCCATGACATTTCGGATCCACCCTGGAGTCTTAATTGTTTGGAGCGACATTACAATTCTCTACCCTGCGGCGGTCAATTGATTTCCTTTTTTTTTCTATTCCCCCAGGATACATGACATACCTTCCCCGATCCGTTTTGGCTCCCTATTCCTGCGCTTGCTCCAGCCCCCCTCAGATCCCCCCCAAGTGAGTTCGCCTCGAGTTACCCTTAAGGGGCAATCTTTTTGGCCGCTATTAACCTACACATCTTTTTTCCGATCGAGTGTAGTCCTTTTTCCTCCCCCCACCCTTCCCAACACTAGGGGATTGGGGCGAGTCTCTTCCTTCCCAGGAGCGTACGGTACCCTTACCTTTCTGACTTTATCCCCCCTTGCTTGCCTAGGTGGGACCTCAACGCTGTCCATAACACACTCACTCCATGGAACTTGCAATTTAGATCTTTTTCCCGAGATGTGAGGGTGAAAATTTGCCTCCCTCCTCCCGAATTTTTCTTCTTGTTTGGCGAGGATCTTACGGTCTCTCTTAATGGGTGGTTGTTGACCCTTCTTTAGTTTTTCGCGTCTGACTTTATGGACCGCCTATCCCTGATTTCATTCTTCTTTTTTTTTTTTCGAGCGGCGGACATAATGTGGTTTCGAAGGATGCGGAGCGGTGTTCTGTGCTCGTGCGGACCAGCTGAGTGGCATTGGTTCGTCCCCTTTCCTCCCTTTTTTCGCGGTGAAGATTCTGTCTGCCAGCCGTACTGGTAAACGCTTTTGGAGGATCCCTTTCCCCGGCCTCCTCTCTTGTCTGTCCTTAGCACAGTTTGAATCCCCGACCGATCTCTTAGTAGCCATCTCGGAGGGATGACCGTTTTTTCTGCAAATTCTTGAAGCCCGGTCCCCTCTTCTCAACATTCCCCCAAAATCAGCGCCTGTGTCCCAGTTTACTTCCAATTAATTGTTTCCTAAGTATAAGTCCTTCTCCCACCCGAGTGGACCGTGGAATACCACCTTTCCTTCCAAGTTTTTCTAGATTGATTTTAATGCCTTTTGTTCTTTTGAAAGCTATCCGCGTCCGGTGCCCACAGCTACCCGTTGAGATTCTCTTCTTAAACATCGCATTTATTTTTTCCAGAGTTTGCCGACTTCTTACTCTCCTACTTGTTGTTGTTTTCTCGAGATTGTACGCCCCCCTCTCTTTTTTGCATCCTTTTTTGAATGGGTCAGATCGTTCACCGTTTGAGCGTTTCTTCTCTGCGGTCACGCGTCGGGAAGCGGGAACAGCTTCCGCTTGCGCTGTCCTAGGTCAGCCTTTCTGCGGGTTTTTCCCAACTTTATACCGTATTTCCCAATTAGTTTTCACCCTTAATCCTTACGCGCTGATTGTTTTTTTTCCGGTCTTCTTAGCCCCGGCCCTTTTTCCTACCTCTTTTCGCGCTTGCTTAGAAACCCTTTCTGCAGGACTTCATGGTACCCTCGCTCGCCCTTTTTCCCCATTTCCTCTCCTCCTTTTAAGTGGCAGCTTGCTTTACATTTCCCCAAATCTGGCCCAACAATCTTTGCTTCCCCCTTCGTACAGAATCTCCAAGATCTCCCCCGAATGAACCCCCGCAACCCTTCCAATCAGTGGGGGTATCACATGATGACTTCAGAAGCTTCCTGACCCAAATTTTCTTTAAATCCTCGCTCGAAAGCGCTCGCGTTTTTCCCTTTTAACTATTTCAGACTAGCCATCTACCGAAGCCTCCTCCACCACGCCCAGTCCCCCTCGCATTCCATCATCGCCCCCCCACCAACAGGCTCGGCCCATCATTCTTCTTTTTTTTCTTTGCCAATTTTCGTTGCAGTGGTCTCTCTGCATTAAGCCTTTGCTGGTTATTTTATTCACCCCATTCTTTCCCCTACAGCCACCCGGCCTACCCCCCCTTCGTCCTCAGTTTACTTCTGCCCGCTTCTTCTTTTTTTTTCAACAGCTCCCGGCACATCTTCCACTCCCCTTCGCTTCTTCATTTTTTCCCCTGGTCCCATCGGGCCCCCCCAACCCTGGTCTTTCCCTCGCTCCTGAACACTAACTTGCGGAGCCATAATGTGTTTTTTATCTTGGGTTCTTCCTCTTTTTGATCGCCCATGGATGACACCTTCTGCTCATTCGTAAGTGTCTCATGTAACATTTTTATCCCCCTGCGAAATTATACTGGGATTCTCCGTTGTTTATCTTTTTTCATTGCTTGAATGGTTCTACTTTCCACTCCTAGCAAGGTTGTTCCGCCAAAATGATTTCGCCTTTTCCCTCCCTCTTTTTTCACGCTTTTACCCCCCCCATTTTTTTTTTTTTCAAGAGTTTTCGCCTTTTCCGGCTGAATAAGAGGCACTTCCCACTTCCCCTATCCGGAGCTGTGGAGCGTCATACAAGTTTTTTTTTTTCAGGGACGGAGACCTTCCCCTTCCCAAATAATAGCCAGTCTTGGCCATGGTCTTCCTGGCTTTTCTTCCGAGTTTTTAGTCCTTCCCCCCATTTTATTTAGAATGCTCTGCCCTAGTTCTTTCTTCCGTTTTTGATGGTCAGTCCGCCTACAGTCAAAGTGGATTGGCCCCCCTTTTTTTTCCCTTAGTTTTTTTCTTGGAGTTTCCCAGCCGCGCCAAGAATTCTTTTGCGAGGTTTTCCCGCAGTTTTTCAGCATACACCCCTTTTTTGACTTAAACCTTCTTTAAGCTTAAAGAAAGTTGACCCCTTGTCTTGTCATTGTTTCGATACACGTGGTGAACTATTTTCAATAACTCCTAGGTGTTTTCTATTTTCGAGATAATTGAATCTGTGAACCTATCCAATTAAATCCAAGGTACCGCTCCAATTTCTCATATGCTTGATGGAAATTTCACACGTTTCTCGTAATCCTTCGTACTCATTTTTTGACGCCTTTTAAGACTGTCCCCTTGCTATGTCCCCCATCCCGATTTTCCCGTGTGAAATTTCCCCCCCCCTACCAGCCCTTACTCTGTTTCTGGTGGGATAATACTAAGCCACTTCCCGAACGCCTCAGTCCCGGCCCTACTTCTCCTTCTTAGGTTATCTCAATTTGGTGCCTTTCCTATCATCCCACCAGCAGAAATACCTTTACAAGCACGGTCTTCACTGCCCATATCACTGTGATCCCGGAACACCAGATTTTTCCCCCCTTGCTTTTTTCATCAAGCACCTTTCCCCAATTTTTTCCCCCCGCCCCTAGCTAAAACTAGACGCTTAGGGTATGGCAAGTCGTCCCCCCTCGCTGGTCTGAAAGTTGTACTTCCCACTTTTCCATATTTGGTGCCGGTTTTATCGTATGTTGCTTTGCAATTTTCTTCCTGGAGCACACCCGCAGCCATACTTTGGCTGACCCCAACCCTTGCTTTTCTTCTTTTTGGAAATGATTTTTTCTCCCCATTTCCATTTACAACCTTAAGAAGAAACAATGCCTTGCAGCGTCCCCAGTCTTTTCTTCCCTACCTCCTGGTGCGCCCTCTGACATCTCATATCCCACCCAACCCCGAATTATTGACCCCCCCTTACGCAACCAGACAGTTGTTTGGTTCCTTCTCGCCCCGGGAGGGCTAGCCCAACTCTAGCACAAACAAAGGATGCGAACTGTTTTACCCCCTCCCCGTTCTTTTAGGGTAATCTTGGTTGACCGAACTTTTTTGGTGGCCATCTTTTTATTTTTTTTTACTGTTGCGCCCCTACCCGGATGCCACCCCAAAGAAGTATTTTTTCTTTTTTTTTCCCTGCCGGGGAGAGTCTCCGCAACGTCCTTAGCGGGCAGCTCAATGGCGTGCTGTTTTTTGGGGTTGGTCCCCCCCTTGTCTTTTGGTCCGGCCCGCTCTTCGTCTTTTCAATACGCGGTGAGTCCCACCACCTGAACTTTACTGGACTGCACCCTTGATTGATCCCACTCGTCTGGGGATTTCCGCGTGGCTCAATAGCGTCTTCCTGGCCGGGACTTTCTTTTGTTTGGTTCTGGGAGTTTAGAGGAAGAGCTGTGCCATCGTCGCCTTTCCATTGGTTCGTGCCCATTTTCTCTGGTTTCTTCTTCTGCCTACGGTTTGGGCCACGAGTGGACGCGGATGTTTTTGCTTTGATTCCATGGTCCCCGTTTCTTCGTCCCGGCTGGCGATCGTTTTGCTGATCAGTATGTTTGACAAGCTTCTTCTTCGTTAGTCCATTGATTCGTGACCTTGGGCCGTTTTTTCTTCGGTACCGTTCCTTCCGTCGTTGTAAAGCGTTTTATTTACTTCACTTACGCTGCCCTGGCCGCGAGCTGTTTTCGGTAGAGACACCTGGTAGAACGAGATTTCCTGTCCCTCACTTCGGGTGATGTGGTTTCAGCTTTCCCTTTCTGAACTGTTTATCGAATGCCAACTCCCACCCCCAACAACAGGCTTTTTACTTGACCTGAAACATTCCTTGTGTGTTCCTAGGTGAACACCCAGCCGGCTGACCCCCAACCCGAGTCCATTTACCTTTTTTGAAAGCGATGTTCTTCGTTCCCTGTAAGACGTTGACGCATTCCTCCCCTCGCGCGCTGAAAGTGATTTTTCCACCCCTTCGATCCTTTCAATTCCGAATCTCCAGTTTGCACCTCCGGGAGATACACCTCAGTAATTTATCCGTTGTTTTTTTTGTTTTCGATTTCGGCAAACTCGAATTTCCTTTTTTGCCACGCATCTTTTATTTTGCGATCGTTGGATTTCAGATGTTCATCCCTCTTCCTCTCCGTGTCCCTGTCATTAGATTCCAGCCAACATCGCTTCTTATTCTCGGTCAGCGGGAAAGTTTGACTCCGTCTCCCCGAGGTGTGTTACTGCCGAGACGGCTTACCCCCCACCCAAATCCTCGCCCTACAAGGGCCCTCGCTGAGTGTTGCTTTTTTTCTTGGGCGGCGCGGTCCATGTTTTAGACTTTTTTTTTTTTTTGTCCACGCTGCTCTTAGACCCCCCCCAATCCAGGATGTCAATAGATCTGCTCGACCCCCCCAACTTTTCCTAGCTCAATCCCTTCGGCTTGTAAGCTTGAACTCCTAAAAAAGTATTTTCCCCCCACATCCGAATACGTCCAAGGTCTTCCCAATTCTTCAACATAACGCAGAGTGGACCCCGCAACAATGACCCATTTCTGGTCATACCCCATAACCCATTAAAGAAATTCCCCAACCCACTCTTTCCCCTCGATTGCCCCACTTTTCCCAGAGTTTATTTGGTCCTTCCATCTTCAGACTTTCGCTTCATCCCACGCCTGCCCCCCCGCCTTAACTGGCGCCGGAATCGGACACTCCCTTTTCCCCCTGCTTTCCCCCACTTTTTTCAAATGGCTGGATTTCACGCCTTTCACCCTCGCTCCTGATTTGTCTTAGGGAAAGGCCAGGAGATGGGGTTTATCCGGAAAATTTTTTTGAGGAAAAAACGAACACCTTCCCCCCAAATAGAAATAGATCCTTGTCAGACCCAGTTCCCGTATAAGCCCCGCGGTTTTGATCTGAACCTGCCCTTCCACCGCCCACTTTCTGCCCTTCTTTTGGTGTGCTGCGCCCCCATGCTACCTCGGGTCCACACAAGATGTGGTAGTAGCTACCAAGATTTTCTACCCCACTTTTTTTTTTAACTCTTAAACTTTTGTGACATTTTTTTGTATTGAACCTACGATTGGGCCGAATGGTCTCTTTTCCCCCTTCTGGGCCCCCTTGGAGCATGCGTCAGTAACCTTTGCTCTCTTTTTACCCACTGACTTCCTCTAGAAGGGTTTATTTTTATGATACTGGAATCTCCCCCCATTAAAACGATCGAATTGCTGGCTTACTCAAATTGATGTCTTGCGGGATTGGAGCCCACGCCGAAAGGGTTCCTTCTTCCAACCTTCCAACCCCTCAGATGTTAACCCACCCCCCCACGAGATTTGAGATTTAACTTTCCCCAGTAGGGCCTTTTTCAAAGTCAGGCCCAGTCCCCGCAATCCACTTCAATACAGCTATCTTTTTTTTCTTTCCTGAATCGTTGGCGACAAGTGTGCGGCAGCAGGGATGAATCCGTCATTAGGTACGGCCCGTTGCATTTCTCGAACCCGCCCCCCCTTCTTTTTCTTCAGGACAGGGGCTTCATTCGCTTCCCGGCTGTCGATTATTAGGCACCAATCCCGAATCTCCTATATATGTACACTGGTTTTGTATTTCTTCCCTGCAGGGTTTTTTGGCATCCCATTTCGCCTCCCGGAATCGGTCAAGAGTTCAAGTTCCGGTCCGTTCCGCGGACTTTTTGGGGGAAAGCAGAGACCCAACTTTCCAGAATTATGTTCTGTGCCCGAGAGGGCCGCAAGGGTTTCAACGCATACACCCGGTGTTCCATTGGGGCATCCCGACTTTTCAAGAAGTTGACGTCTACTGTCATTGTGTCGAGTGGAACATACCCCCTATTTCTTTTTTCCCTAATCCCGTCCGTTTGTCTTTGGATAAGTTGCCCCCACGGCCCAAAGAGGACCCTGCCCCGCACCAGGTTACCGTAAAATTTATTATTACTTTTGCAGGCTTGGCACAGACACCAAATTCATTAGGAGGGCACAAGGAGACTTCCCGCCCCCTTCTCTGAGTCCCAGAGTCCCACCTAGGTTCTTCGGGCCCACGCCAAGTCCCTTTTATTGGTACCGTGCACTTTCCCTGCCCCTTCCAGATTCCGGGGTTCAGGTGCTTCAGCAGAACCACAGACCTCTCACGAAGACACTCTTGCTTAGTTTTCATCCCCACCTCGCTTTCATAACGTTCAAACGCCTCCAATCAAAATTCCAGCACCCCTGGCCTAACCTCCTATCTTTGATACCTCCCCACTTTATCCCGTCGGCGCATCACCCAGACAAAATTTTCCAACCTCTAAGGACACTAGAGACTTAGTAGCGATGGAAGGGTCCTCGGCTGATGGGGATACCAGGTCCTGTTTTTTTGCCTCTAAAAACTTTGGGATGAATTCAATAGGCTGTTTTCAAATTGTTGCATCTGGTCCCTACCGCGTCTTTGGCTCTACCAATCCTTCCCGAGGATCGTTTAAATGTCGTTTTATTGGCCCCATTACAAATCCCGTGCCCCCTGACAGACCCTGCTGCGATTTCTCTTTTTTTCTTGGGTTTCTTTGGGGTTAGCCACACTAATTTTGTACATGTACCTACGCCCCTACCTTCCCCAGATCGTTTTTTCCACTCGGAGGCTCTGTCAGCCCCCCATATCGACCACCCCCCCGCACCCTTTCGTTCTCTTACCCGAACGGTAGTTGATCTGTGTTTTTAGAGCCAAGAAACAATCTTGGTTTTTCCCCCCCAGCCCTTACACGGTTGTGGCCGCGTGTGTTTATTGACCCCGGTTACCGCTTGGACGATCTAGTGATTACTTTTCCCCCTCGCAGTCGCGTGCAAGACATGTTATTTGAGTTGTGAGATTGATATGCGTTATTCTTTCTAGTAGTTTGTCCGAAACGTACCGGGGTGCCCGCTCCAAACTCCAGAAGAAATTCTAGAAGCGACCTTGATCCTTGCTTGGTGAGGGGAACGCGTGTTGTACATCAGCTTTTTTCATGAAGGATCTCCCTTGGTTGTGCGGAGGATTCTACAGCTTGTGAGCTACCATGGAGTGGCCTGGTTGGAGTCTGTAGTCGTGTCCTTGGTCCGGAAGAGCGATGAATTCACTGACCCCCATCCTAGGGAAACGCGGATTTGTCTAGAGAGGCCCGGCCCAAGTTATGTTGGTCAAAGTGAGGCGCTAAGGGCTTTGATTTTCTTTATTGTTTGTTTCCGGTGTGGTCTCCAGGCCTTGTTAGTGTTACAATTTCCGGCGCTATCTGTTTTTTGAAGAGTTCGGTTGGTGACCGGATGTATGGGACCTCGTTTGGATTTGAATAATTCCCGGCCTGCTACGCTGGATGCTCCAGCGGAATTGCAGCTTTTCTTTTTCTATCCCTTTCTCCTTTTTTTGATGTCGAGTTTCCATTCCAGCTTTATTGTATGACCTCCCCCAATCTAGCAGCACCCACTCCAGCCAGCCACTCATCGCGTCCTCCGTCCAGTAGTTAAGCGTTTTCAAATTGTTTCGTCCCTCTTATAAGTACTTTTTCCCCCCCCCGCGAGACGTGATTCCCTCCCCGATCCACAGTTTGTCCGTTCTTCCAGACGTGTTCGTCCGCGTTTCCCCCTCGATACATTTCGGAGGACCTAATTGCCGCAGCCTCAAACCTTCGATGCCATCGAATGGCACGGTACCGATCTGCCTACTCCTTTTGTTCTTATGTTGTATCGTTCAATCGAGTTTGCAACTTCATTATGCGTGCAGATCGAATTTTTCTTCTCCCCTCGATTGGCTTCTCCTCTTAACCCCCTTGCCGTAAGGAGGAACTCCATCGTCTCGTTGTAGGGCAAGTTGTTTCATTCCTGCTGTTTAACAATAATGCGGCCTTCTGTCAATTTCCCCCTTTTCCTTTAAGCTATGCTTTTCCTCCTTTTTTTATTTTCCCTGGCGCTTTAGCTTCGGACAAATCAATCCCCTGTTTAATCGCCGCTCGCTTAAAACTGTTTTGAGCTCCCTATCGGGCTTTGCTTGTTCCTTTACCTTCTCCCCCCCTTGTTCTCCCCACATACGACCCGTACATTAAGTACAGTCACTTTTAACTTTCGCGAATTCAAGAACCCAATGCCGGGCGTGTGTCATCCCCCAAACAATGATAGAACCCCTCTTCAATACTTTTTTCGAACCAAAAGGGACTTAAATGTCCTCTTTTTACCGCCTCTACGATTACATCGCTGGTACCGTTCCGTACTTCAAACCGACCTTCTCTTCCAACTCATTTCCCGCAGAGTCACATTGCTCTTCCTCCAACAACCAAAAAGTACAAATCTAGTCTTGACTTTCAAAAAGAGCTTACCCCCGATCCAGAAGTTGGTCTAAAGTGCCACTTATGACTGAGTGTGTCACATTTGAGGTTATCTAGAAGAACCTTGCCCCCCCCGCACGAGCTACTCTACTAGTCTGCCTATACTTGTTAATCAGATACCGCCTTAGTCCAGTCCCTCTCTTTGCTCCGTGTCATGGAGCAACTTGCTCCGGCCCAGATTTTTCTTTTCATCTCCCCCCCCCCCACTCTTACCCCCCAAAACTCGTTTGGTCACCCCGAGAGCCACTCCTGTGCTTTTCTCGGCACCGCTTTTCCGGATGATCTCATGTCGGTGCACACTATCGGGAATTTGCGTTGTTTGAATGTAACCAAATTTCGGTTTTATCCCCAAATCGAAAGGACATCTGGGACTTCCCCGAGGTTTCTCCTGCCTTTTCCTTGTCTTCTTTCATTTCACGACTCTAGTTTGTTCGGCCAACCATGAGGCTGCCCCGGATTGTAGCCCCAACCCCTAAGATTCAGATCCCCCCCAAACCATACGATGCCGGCTCCCCAAAGCTGGTTGTTGATTGACCTTCCCCCTTTAGTGACCACGATGGCCAACCCTCCGATGAGAACCTATCCTTGCCTCTTTGGCATTCCTTTTCTTCCCCAGTTTGTTCCTGCTTGTGCTCCTTCGAGAGACGTCGTGTCCTTCCTCCACACCTAGAATTTTTATGCCCCCTCTTCCTGCTTGTGGGGCTTATTCTGGCACAATTTATCCCTTTTTTACCTTGAGTAAATGAGTTCTTCAGTCCGGTGTTCTGATGAAGCCATGTTTTCCTATTCCGGTAAATGGATCTACCTTCCCGTAATTTGAATTGTGTCGGCCGATAACTAATCATTCTTCACCTAGTGAGTCGTTTTTGTTTTCTGAGACCCACCTTTGGGAGGGCCATTCCGTTCGGTCCAAGACCTGTTGGGGCAGTGATCTTAAGGGGATGTTGGGTCAAAAGTCATCTATTCTTTCTCACCTTGTTGAGGTTAACCTCCCAACTTTTTTTCCACCTCCCCCCCCTCCAGTCACAGGGAACCTACTTTCTTTTCCTAGTATGTTTCAGCCCACGGTTGTCACTCCCCCCTCATAATTGGGCGGCCTCTCCTCCCCTCAATTTGTGAAGTTAAGGATCATTATCGGCTTTCCCCCCCTCCTTCCTACCGAGTACCGGTTTCCCATTTTAAAACCACTTACTCCTTCCATCAGTGGCTTCCATGCCCCGTTCCCCGACCGACGAGACCTTTCCTTTTTTCCCCCTAAGGTGCAGATGACGTTCTCTTCCCACTTGTGCCGGATCCATCCTTACCAAACTCCGCACTCCCGTCGCTTAAGGCCCCATTTATTATTTGCCTGATTCTTTCTCCGTCGGTGCTCCATCCCCCCAGGACCACCCCACGGGTTATCATTAGAAGCCAAAGCACTTCCCAAGAGAGAATCGTCGTTGGTGGAGCTGCCTGTGCCGTGGGCCGCTTTGTTCTCCCTTTCACCCCCTCTTTGGAAGGCTCGAACCCCTTGGATCGTTCCTTTTATTTTCTTGGGGAACAGTGAATTTTTTGCTCGGCTCCCTACCTGCAGTAATTTTGGCGGACCTCCCCGAGTAGTCTTGGAAACCATGAATTTTAACTTCGTCAGGCCCCACCAGGCACTTCTTTCCCAAACCTGAGGCGCGATCCAACTTCTGCCTTTCTATTGTTGTTTGATAGCCACTAATGTTAACCAACCCCAGACTGCATATCAAAGCGGTTGCCCTTCCATTGATAATCCGGATCGTTTCCCCAGATAGACCCCACCTCATGATTTTTGCCTTTTACCCTAAATGAGTTCTGCCTTTTTTGTAGCATTAAGCCCCCCCACCTCGTGTGTTGTCCCTCCCACTTTTCTCCATTTCCACGGCTCCCCAAGACGGTCCTTTTGTCCCTGGGGAGTGATTTTCCCCACGCTTGGAATACTGTTAACCATTCCCCCTTTTTTTCAGCGGGCATCGCTTTCTTTTTTGGAAAGTTGGGTGTGAACCTCCCCCAAAAACATTCCTGGACAATGAGTAGACTACGCAATAGAGAGGTGCTTCTAGCGGTTGCCCACGATTTTAGAATGGATTGGCAGCAGCGTGGGGGGGTCTATTATCCGAGGATTTGATCTCACGGCCTGACTGCGCACACTTGGTCTTGTGGTTGTTAGTAGCTTCCGTTCCCTTTTTTGTGTGAAGAGTCATTCTCCTCACCGATCGCAAAACCGTGCGCACTGGCTGGAGCGAGGGCCCTGGAAATGGATGTGGGTTCTCCCCTTTATGTGCGGGGCGCCTTTTGATAGCAAGTGCCTGGTTCAAGCTTGGATTTGTCAATTGGTTCGTTCTTTCCTTTGACTTTTGTTCCCGATTATGACTGGGAGGTTATCTGACAATAGTTTGGATGCTATTTCAACGATGAAAAGTCCACTCGGAGAGTTGAGTATTGTATGAATGGCGCTGTGCGTTAGTAGCCATGTATCCTGGATGGATTAAGATACAGCGCGTTCGTTAGGAAGCCCCCCCCCCCCCCCCTTTCAGCAGAGAAGAAAAGAAAAAAGCCCCCCCCCCCCCGACCCAGAACCTTTGCAGTGTTTTAATTTCTTTAGGCAACTTGTGTGGTAACGCAAGGTGTGAACCACCGTAATTTTGACCTAACGAGCCGTACTCAGTGCCAGCGATGTTTGCGTTCCTGTTCCGGACCTTCGCGAGCTTTCAGTACTGGAGTTATGAACAAGTTCTCCACCGTCTGACCTTAGGAATCTGGGGTAAAATAGACTGTAACA
>Ga0179593_1616741_pt1 | contig 12211 bp, 12 predicted proteins | sample CZODoug2_1_08_16_FD_185931 | JGI IMG/M metagenome (GOLD analysis project Ga0179593, IMG submission 185931) | Vadose zone soil fungal communities from Angelo Coast Range Reserve, California, USA - CZODoug2_1_08_16fungal (PacBio error correction) | ecosystem: Environmental > Terrestrial > Soil >... | reverse complement strand
CTCTTTCCCTTTTGTTTATATTGTCTTCTTGTTTTCTTTGGCGGTGTCTGCAGCCGGAGCTCCCGACCCGTCCCTCTCGGATCCAATCGAGCATGCTTTCTAGGTGAAAGAACCAATCTTTTTTCCTTCGGGGTTTCCCCTGGCCAGAGCGGGGCTAATATTTTTCTTTTCCAGCATGCTTGCCCCTTGATCCGAAATCACGGATTCCCCGGCTAACTAAGTGGTCTTCCCCCCCCCTTTATTTTTGTATTTCCGCGTCGTCCCCCCCACACCCCCACCGCGAATTTTCTTCTCTTTTTTTTTTTCCCCCTCGGGGAATATCATGCCCCCATTCAAACTGACCGTGGGCCCTCTTGATTCCCTTGACGTTAGGCACGCCGTTTTTGGGTTACCCTTTACCCAGAAGAGATCTTTTTCTTTTCTTCGATCTTTCTCCTTCCCCCCCTCCGAATCCGTTTATCAAGGAACCTTCCCCCCTTGTTCTCCTGCTGGCTCCGACTTCCAAAAATGAGACGGTTTTTGAGGATGTTTTCTCGGAAGACGCAGTTTTTTTTTTGGATGCCGCGCCGCAGCCTCCACCCCCCGAGAGCTTTTTCGGCTCTTCCTTTGATCGGATTATCCCCCCTTTTTCGCTGGCGGTCACCCAGGTAGCTGGGAAAGTGTCTCCTTCCCTTTGCCCCTGATATCGTATGAGTTTTGCTTTCCCTTTGCCAGTCTTGGCGACTTTTTTTCCTACCCCGATTTCCGCTCTTCGAAAATGAACCCAGGACCCCTGTAATACATGGTTGCCATCTTTCCCGCTCCAGAAAACCTTCATCAAACGGCGTCCTCTTCAGGGTTTGTTGTTATCCGGAAATAGCCCCGCTGGGTACCATGGCGATGCAATTTGATTACCCCGGCTCCGACCCCCTGTTCCCCTTGCTTTAAATTTAACTTCCAACCCCCCCCATACCTCTCCGGACAAGAAACGCCGACACTTTTAATTCGGTATACTATCCATTCTCCCGGGCTACTTTTCCGCTGCGATAGACGACCCCCCCCCTATAAACTCGGGGTGTTCCCTCCTCTTACAGCGGTTCATCGGACCGATTTTTATGTTTGGGATAGAGGCCTTTCCTGTTTCTATCCGTTTTCTTTTCCCACGAACGTTATGTACTCCTCTCAGGTCCCCCCCCCCACCAAACAAAACCATAACCGGGAAACTCCGCCGGTTTCCATCCTGCGCTCCGCCCCTTTTATCGCATCAAGCCAAATCAAGGTTCAAGAATTGACCCTGTCATTAACAATTCGAGAGCCCGAGTTTTGTCGGTCCGCTTCCCGAGACAAAATTTTCCCCTGGCAGGACGCCCAAATTCTCTGGCCGGATAGCGAAGTGCGGTGTTAAGCATGGGTCGCTCCTCGACAGTTAACCCCCCCCTGACCGCAAATCTTTGTGGTTGAATCAGCACTGAGCGCCCCCTCGTGCGAGGAGTTTCCCCCCCCAATTTCTCGCGAAACGTATTTTGAATACCACTGTGCTTAAGAATCAGCGTGGGTTTTTTTTTTCCCCCCCTTTCCCCGCTTCAATATTGTGGCCCCTTTTTCGGCACCAAATTTACAGACGACCCCTCTCCTTACAGTTACGTGATGCTTCTCGTTTTTCATCAGGCGCGGATTATCACATTGTGTTTGACTTTTCCCAATTTTTCCTTCCTTTTTTGATGTTTGCGTGGTTTTTCTTTTTTTTTCATCAGCGTCTCCCTTTTCCCCCCCTTTGCGATCTATGGTGATAAGCAGGTCGGAACTCTTTCAAACAGATCGACCCTCCCCCCCTTCCACGACGTTCTCCCCTCTTTTATGCTGATGCGGCCTTTTTCTTACCCCGATTTTTCCTTCCGCCTTGGAAAGATGAGAAGGCCCTGGACCCCGTAAACATTTCCCCCTCCATGATCCGCCCCTCGAAGCTTGTTTACATATACTTTTCCATGTTTACTGTCCCTTGCGGAGCGGGGTATCATTTTCCAATTTGCGTCACGACTCACGCCTCTTGTTTGGCCATGTTTTTTTTCCCTGGAGATTGTCTTTTCACGGCGTCGTTCTCTCTTTCCAATTCGAGTACCGTTGACACAAAAATCTGACTCCAATTGAGTTCCGCTTGGCTCCTCGCTTGGGTCTGCCCTTTCCGCTAGTTTTTTTTAACCCCTTTTTTTTTACCGATCTCGGACATATATCGACTCTTTGACGGTAGGATCGCGCTGTTTTTTCCCCCCCCCCACCTTTGCCTTTTTTGATGTAAGAATTGTAGGACGTCCTTCTTGAGGCGCCTTGCTCCGGTTTCGCTTGGCGAACCGAGGCAGCAGAGCTCGAGCCCTGCGGCACATCGCCCAAGCTGTTTGTGTTGGGGCGGGCAGCCCAGTTTTTTTTCCTTTGGAAACTTTTTCCTTCCAACCTTTTTTTTTTTTTTGCTCCTTCTGCGCTTCTTTCGTCATATCTCCTTGAGTCCTACTTCTTGAGAGAAGAGTGAAGCCCACTTGCTGGGCAATTCCCTTTCCCCTTTTATCAGCTCCCATCTTTCTCGCGGAACCCCCCTCTTCGTCCTCGATTGCAAGGGATTTTAGTTTGAATCGTTGAGGCCGCCTCTGGCCCGTTCACCACGCATTTTTCCTCTTACCACCTTTTCCTTGGCGGTATCTTAAAGCCTGTTGAATCCCTTCCCTCCCCTGGTATTGGCTTCCCACCAGCACGTTTTCTTTTTTCGTCGTCGTCCCACCCCCTTGCCCGCTGACCTCGGAGCGGGGGACGAACCGTACAAAAAATGTCACATCCTTGTTTTTTTTCTATTTTGTTCACTTCTACGCGGATTCAATGATCTTCCCACTCTCTTTTTTCCCCCCCCCGACGCCAACGGAGACCTTCGAGCGGTTTGGGACGCGGCGTTTATTTCTTATCAACATGCTTGTCAGGTTTTCCCCGATTTTTCTTGGTTTCCCTACAGACTATGAGGTGTGTGAACAACCTTATTTTTGTCGTTTCCTACCTCCCTCGTCAGAGCTGACCCGTAGCTTCGTTGTTTTTTCTCAAGACTCTCTATCTGGTAACCTAAGACTTTTTTTTGGTTTCGCAGAGATTTTTCCTTTTTTGGCACTTTGTCAGTCTCTCTTTTACCTTTGTTCTTCATAGAACCCCAACCCGTTTGGCACAACACCTCTGCTATGCTTTTTTTGAAACCCCCTGCGGTTTAAACCATGAGTTTAGGATCAACAAGTAAAACCAAGCGCGTTCCCCTTACAGGCGTGTCCGTCTTTCTTTGGAATATTATGGACTTTCTTCTACTCCGCTACATCCGCGCGTTTCTAACCCGTCTCGACCGAGTTCCCTTTTCTGTGGAATTCGTCGCCGTTTCCCTCGGCCCCCCCTTTGTTTGGTGCCGACCTTGGTGAAACACACAAAAGGTATTGTTTTTCTGCTTGACCCAACCCTTGTGCATTTCGCCGGCAGGCTGGCGCTTTCACGCACACGCAGAACCTGGTGTTTTTTTCGCGCAATTGCTAAAATCGCGGTTAATGCGGTCCCCGTGAGCAACCTTTATCGCCAGTGCAACCCTCCTTCCGCCCAATCCGTTTTTTTTTCGCGTCTTGCGCAAATGGGAGCTAGGCAAGGCACTATAGTCCCATTACGGGGGGGGGAAATTCCCGGCCCCTCTTTTCTTTTGTAGTAGAAAAGAGGAATATTCGTCCCACCCCGACGCATCCTTCCCTCCCAAAAAACACATTTTTCTCTTGGAAAAACGTTTACCCTTTTTGGGTTGCTCCCCACACCAGAAGGAACTACTTGGGATTCCGGAAGATTTTCTCCTTCTCCTAGGTTCGCCATCCCTGAAGCCCCCCTCCTCATCCCCTTATATCGTCCTACATATGACACCCAAGAACCTGTTGTCGGGGAGTCCACTCCTCCCTAGGCCCCTCAAGCTCCCGATCTCCCTTCCCCTCCCTCCAGGTTTAAAACTAGATTCAAGAATTGTGCCAGACCCCAAAATTTGTTCCCAGGCCATTTGAGATATTGACTCTCTTTCCTTGCGTTCCCCCGTGACTTAATAACGCCAATCTCAAGGATGTTTTTCTCTCCACCTTCTGTGATATTGCGATAGTTCCTTTTCCCTTTAGGGACCCAATCCCTGCGGATAGCCAATAACGGGATTCTGTCGGAAAACACGTCTTTTTTTTTCGGCGGATCATTTTGGGTACACCCTTTGCGCAGCTTTCCAAGGCGTCAGCACGTGGAATCGTTTTTTCCCTTTTTGACCGCTTACCTCACTGTCTCCTCTTCCTTCGTGTGAGTTGTGGTGGCTTGTGCCTCTCGGTTTGCCCGCGTACGGGACTGCTCAGCACCATCGCTCTCCCTTTATCCTCGGCTTCCCCCTGGATCGAGAGGAAACAAACAACGGCCCAAAAAAAAACTTCTCGAACCTTTGCTACATGCAACACTTCTTGATCTTTATGAAGCTCCGTCAAAAAATCCTCAACTTGTTTGCTGATAAAATGGTTTTTCCTTTTTGCTCACCCGCCTTATGTCCCAATATTTTTCCCTACAGAATCCTCACGCTTTTCCCTCCCGTTCTTTCCCTTTTCCCCCCGATTGTACAGGTTTACAAGTCCGCAGATGGCTTTCACGTATAAGGGATGATTCCCATCATTTTTCCCCCCCCCCCACCAATTTTTCTTCACCTTTTTTGTTTTTCTTTTTCCCCCGGATTACCCCCATCCTCTCCGGAGGGCTTGGTTCAGAGATTTCGTTGCAGGGCTTTGCTCATCCCCTTTTTCCAATCGGGTATACCCTTTCCCTCTTAGGATTTAAAAAGTCTTTTCGTCTTTGCTTTTTCTTCTGCTTCCCCCCCTGTTACGGAGAGACGTATTTATGGGACGGCTTACTCTCTTTTGGTTTTTTTCTTGTTACCCATTACCTCCCTTATCAAGTATTTTTCTCTCTTTCCAACTGTCCTACTTTTCACAAAAGCTAGCAAAAGGTCTCGGACGCTGTTTTTCCCCTTTCCCCCCCGAGTGTATACATCCTTTTGACGAGGGGTATCTGGCGCCTGACTCCTGGGGATCGGACGTCTTTCGGAGACGATTTAGCTTCCCGGCCGGTCTGGTCCTGTTCTTCTCCCCCATTATCCCCCTCCATGATGTGTTCTCTATTTTCGCAAGGTTTGAGCTGGTATCCCCTCGAATGCATAGCCTCTTCTTGTTTACCAGCTTTTTTTTTATCGACTAAACATCCTCCGCCGTTCTTTGTTCTGGCGACGCATATACTTGAAAACTTTTCTCAGTCCCTTTTTCGTTTCTTCTGAGGAAGCTTTTTGAACTTTTTTTCCCCCCTTTTTCAGACTGGCAAATATCTTTGGCATTTACTTATGGAGGACAAACTCCCTCTTTCGACACTTGCCCTGTTTTCGCGCCCATTCTACTCAGATCCCCCCCCTTAACAGAGACTGAACAAGAGATTTTGATCCTTTCGTGGCCGTCCTTGCCCGTTCCAGTCACTGCACGAACTTTTTTTTTCCCGCGAGACCATTCCTCCTATTATTTGGCGAGCTGATCGTTTGTCTTTCGCCGCCGAAGAACTGTTCTCTCGGTTCAAGCTGCTTTGGTCCCTCCTCTGCGTGGTGAGGGTCGTCTTTCTGAGAGCGCGTCGGGTGGGGAAAAGATTTGTACCCAAAAACGTTTCCCCGTCATTTTTCCTTTTTTCTAGTGAGCACCTTTTTTTTTGCCGCTTTTTCCCCCGGCGGAATGGTATCCCCCCAACTCCAGTAGTCCGCTTTTTTCACCTCGACTTTCCCCTTTGGCCCTTCCTATTGAGGGACGTCGTGTTTCTTCCTTTTCATCAATGCTGAAAGAGTGGACAGTGTGATATTATAAGCCAGGGCGTTTGGCTGAATTCTTCTTCCCCCCCAGCCCGGCGAAGAAACGACCTTCCCCCCGCGCAATCCCCCCCTCATAGTGGATCCCGATCCCGGATTCGTCGGGTGGAAACCGTTTTCCCTTTTTTTTTCTTACCCAAAGCCCGCGCCCTTAGGGACCCTCTCCACCGCTGCCGAGAATCTTCTTCTCTTCCCTCTAAGTTGTTGTTGTTGCTCTTTCTCCCTGCAATCGATATCCTTCTTGTACCTATGCTGTTTTCTTCGACCGATTGGAACACTTTTCCGACCCAGAATCCGGGATCTATCCTATGACCTTGTTCTCGAGGTTAAGAACACTGGTTTCTCTTTCTTTTCGCTTTTGCCCTACTCCTTCTCGGGCTAATATTCACACTGTTCTTTTTGACCCAAACATTTTTCCTCCCTTCTTCACTCAGGACCACTTTCGGACAAATTTTACTTGGAATTACGAGTTACCCTTCCCCTTCACTCTGGAGTTTATCTTCTCCCATTCCGCAGTGGTTTCCCACGCTGGCCACCCCCTACCGGTTGGCGACAGCTCTTGCTTCCTGTTAGTAGGTCCACCGCCGTTTTTGTCCTCTTCCCCAGTTTTTCCCTTTCATTAACCTCCCCTCCGTATCAATTTTTTATCTTGCCCGATAAGAATACCCTTTCTGTGTGCCGGCGCAAAATAGGATACGCCCCCCCCCGCTTTCTTTTTATTCTAGCTTCTTTGCAGTAGTGCAGGGGACTTCCCTTTCCTCGTCAACCCCTTCCCCCTGCTTTTTTCGCATCTGAAAATGATTTTGTGATAGGATCTCCTTTCCCTTCGCGGCCCAGGTGGGCCCTTTTTTTCGGATCACTTTTTTTTGTCCTTTTTTCTGCGCTCAAAGTATTATTTCTTTTTGCGAAGGGTTTTTTCCCTCCTTTAGCGGGTCCGAAACTGACGTCCCTTCCGGCAGCCCCTTGTTTTTGCCCTAGGGCGCAGCCCTAAAAGGTAAAGGACGGATTAATGCTTTTTCTTTTAGTCGCGCCTAGCCCCGCTTATCCCGTCGGTCCCCTCCTTCCTGATGCGGAAAACACATTAAGACCTTTGCTCCCCCTCTCCCTCACACCTACTTAAATAATGGGTCCTCTCTCCCGACACATCTCCTGTCTCCTATCCGGCAGATCCAAAGGGCTTTCCTTCTCCCCATGAGAGAGAATACCCTTACCCTTCTATCCCGTTGTTTCTTCTGCGAAACAGCGGTTATCGGTTTTTTCTTTTTTTGCGATGATCTTCTTTCATCTCGACTGTTACTTGATAAGACCCCCCCTCACGTTATGAATGTTTTCCCCCCCTCTAGTCCAGGCCCCCAACCTTCATCCAGTAAGCCGGTCCCCTTTTTTCCGTAAACCCGGTCCCCCTTCTGCATAAGCAAATCCCCCCAGTGTGCCAACGTTAAAAGCCATCACCCTCTTGTCGCTTTCTTTCGGCGAGGAAGATATCTCCCCCCAAGGCACCTTCTTCGCCCAGAGACCCGGATAGGCCCTTAAGGCCGGTGGTATCTTTCTCGCTACTCCCCGTGCCCTTCCCCCCCCCCCTTTCAGTGACGCAAAGTTCTTCGGATTTCCTCCTCCCTGCGGGCTTCATCGGGCTTGAGAGTATTAACAGGTAAATTATCGCTGCACCCTTTCTTCCCCGGTCGTAGCGCTCCGGATTGGATTCGGTCGCCATTGTTCTTTCGCACCCCATGTGACGACTCAACAATTGTCCTACGGACAGTTTCGTGATTCTTTTTCGTTCCTTTTTCCACTCAGTTTCCTTTTTAAAGGAGGCTTTGGTTTCTTTTTCCCCCTGTTACAGACATCTTTTTGTTTTTTCCTCTCCGATCGACGCTTGTTCAAAGAGGATCACCTTTCCTTCTTTCCTGTGGGTGGGCGCATCTGGGATTTTTTCTCAGTCCGGAACTCGGGCTTCCTCCAACCTTCCCTGAAGTCGAAGGCGAGCAGTGAGTATTTTGCCCTTTTCAGAAAAGGCTAGTCGACATTTTCCCCCTCTTCCCCCGCCGGGTGCCTTGTTCCTGCCCGCAAAGACAGCCTTTTGGTGAACGCTTCCCTCCCCTTTTCCTTGTTGCCGCGTACATATCCAGATCCGGGTCTAATGTTGTTCCCCATCCCTTCCCCCTTTTTGTCCCCCCTGGGTTATCTGGCCAATGCAGTATAGCCATACTTTCTCTTGGTGGCAATGTAGCTCTGGAAATTCTTCACTTCCCCCCGGTCTCTACACGACCGTAAATCTCGCGTAGCTTGGAAATTTCTTTTCTTTTTGATTTCCTTTTGCCCGTTAGCTCCCCCTTGGCAGCGTTTCCCCCCCCCCGCTCCTAGGAATAATCTTCGATCTTACTTTCTAGGATCGCTGCCCTTTTTTCTCCTCAACTTTTTGTGGTGTCAGATTGTAGGGACTCCCCCCAGCTTTCTGTCCTCTTTCTGACTGCGCTTGAGGAGAACCTGAGGTCCGGGAGAGTCGAATCTGCTCCCCCCCCCTTCCTTTTCGTTCCTTGTTTGGAAGCCAGGCCACCCCGCGCGAATGAGTAACCAGGGGTCCAGTCTTCAGAAAATGTGTTTTGGGTCTTTTCTTTCGCGGTATTTCGTCCTTTTACCCACCTCCCTCCGATCCATCGTGCCAGCGGTTTTCAAAAGCTGGTCCGTGACTCGCTTTCTCGGCTCCCATGTGTTCAGCGAGGACATCCCCTATGGCAAGGGCGTAGTTTTTTTGCTCCCGCGAAGCCCCTTTTCAAACGTCGGCTCTTGCGCTACAAACCCTTTGGCCTGTTCACAGTTGCATTTACTTTCGAGTCCCCTGGTATCTTTTGTTCAACCAGGGCCCCTTCCCTTTTTTAACCTTATGTAGTTTCGGACAAAACAAGAGGTACTTTTCCTCCGCCTCCGAAGTCACCCTCGCGTCCCTTCCCGTTTTTGAGACGGTGTTAAAGCGCGGTCGATGTTTAGGAAAATGCCTCTTCCTGACCAATTTACCCCCGATCGCCACCCTCTTTACGAGCCGGTTTGTAACGATGGTTTTCCCGTGATAAGACTTTTTTGTCAGGTTCCCTGCTCCTTTTGTTCAGTTTCCACCCTCCAGTTTTGTTTGGAAACCTATGGTGGTCCTCTTAGACTCCTAGCTGACCCCACATATCGTGTTTGTCTTCCCAATCTCTCGCTTTTTGGTTTGAGCTCCCAAGGGCCAAAACGCAGCTTTGTAGCTCTTGAAGGATTTTGAAATTTCCACCAGTTTTGGGCCCACCCCTCTGCTAGGTGTGGTTTCCCCATTCAAATCGGTTTTCCCTGACAACCCTCAGTTTCGATCAACCAGTACAACCCAGCGGTAAAACTCAAGCGTAGAAAGTTGGCGGATTTTCATAGTGTCCCCTCCGGTTCTCTTTTCACTTGGTGAACCTCTTTCTATCCGAGCGTTAACACAGGATCTTACCTCTTTTTTTTTTTCCTTTTCTTGGTATCGAGGGTCAGCGCAACTTTTTTTGGTTTCGCCTCCCCCCCCTGTTGAAAAAAGGTGCAGTGTTTGTTGGACCAGCCTTTTGCAGGTCGCTTCCCCGCAGCTTTGTTCCTTTCCCCAAGGCGAAAACCGTGGTTCGCGAACGCTTTTTATCTTAGGTAGCACCCCGCTTTCCCCTCCCGTGCCATAGAGTTCCCGTCAGACAAATGTCGCGATGATTCTTTTTTTTTTCCATGTTGATCTGCGGCACTACTCTAGTACTTTTTTCGTTTGCACCCGTGTCCTCCTCGCAAAACGAAATTGGTAGTGAGACCACGGGAATATGCTTCCGTTTTTCTTCCTTAGTCCCGTCCCCCCCCCCCGGGTGGAGCAGGCGTCCTCCGGCCGGAGTTTTTTTTGGCTGCCAACCGCCCCACCCAGAAGGCCTTTTTTCCGAATTTAGTGTCGACGAGACCTTCTTTTTTCTGCATGAAGCCCTGTTCTTCCGCACAGATGGGAGTACTATATCCAAATCTGCGACACCCACCCTTTTTTGTGATTCGCGATCACATACTCAGATTTTCTCCTATTCTTTCGTCAGAACTTGCTCAAGGTTACACTAGGATTACCCCGTTGTTTTGCCTCCCTCCGATATCGATTTCCCCCCTATTGCACCGTTTTGATCGGGATTGACGTCCCCCTCCCTTCGTCCCCGGCGACAATCTCCTTTTCCCTTTTTGCGTTTATGGCCCCCTTTCCTTCGTGTATATCTGGAGGTAAGCTTTAAGGAGAACCAGACTACCTTCTTCCTTCACCTTTCCTTTTTTTCTGTACGGCGTTTTTCGAGGGTGTCTCTCTGTTTGAAAAATGTTTTAATGGGTCAAAGTTCTTTTGAAAGCTGTTCCATTGGTTCCTGTCGTGTCGCTAGCTTTCCCTTATCAGCTCTTTTTAATGATCGCGCCAGGAGAATTCTCCTTGGGGGAGTGGATTGGTTTTTTTGACCCCTCGTTTTCCCTGTGCCTTTGGATAAGCCCTCTTCCTAGCTCAGTCTTATGCCGAGGGCCACTCGGCGATCTTTTTTTTTTCCCCCCACCACGCAACAACCACCCGGTGTCGAAACCGAGCAAAAATTTCCCCCCCATCTTGATCATTTCTGATTGAAAAGCCCGCCGCAACAACCCCTGACCTGTCTATATCAATTGGGTTTGGTGCGTCACCCCCTCTCCCCCAATATGGAAGACGTCTCCGACTTTTTGACTCACGCTGCCTTTCCTCCCCCTTGGTATTTCTTCGCGAGAATTATTTTTTTTCGCCGATTTTCCGCTCAGTGCTGATTCCCATCACTTCTCCACTCTTGCTCCCCTGCAATGATGTTTTTTACTGCCCCCTTTAGAAATTACCCCTTTCCCACCTCCCCTTCTTCCTTCTTGGGACGATGTTGTTACTGATGCTTTTCCTGTTGTCTCTCTCTCCAACTCGGGTATACGCGTCCTCGCTGGCTTTTTCCGTCCTTTTTTCAACTTTGATTGCTATTTCGATCACTCTCGGTTTCCCCGTATTCCTTCTTTACTGGTTCTTCCTCCTTTTTGCCTGCCTCTATGGGTACCATGACCAACGTTAGTTGTCCTCCCCAGTTTGTGAGATTAACCCCTTTTCTCCTCTTCAAAAAGACTATAAATCTTCTCTCCCTCTTTCTCTATCCCCGAGTTCCTTTTTATAGTTACTCGTTTCTATCGCGCGAGGCCTTGAAGAATTGTTTGCGAAGGAGCGATTTTTTTCTTTCCTTTTTCTGGTTTTTCCCCCTTATTTTTTTTTCTCCGTGTTCCAAGCTATGTGAGCCAGGTTTCTGTCGATGGTTTTCCCCTTTTCCTTAACTTTTTTGATTTACCAGCGGGTTTTTTTCTCGAAACATGACCCCTGATTAAGCCGCTTCGGTTTTTCTTTTTTTTTTTTTCGCATATAGCTTCCCCCAATGGCTCCCCTTTGTAGATGTCCCTGTCGAGTAAGCTCGAAATTTCTTTGTCCCTCCACTGGCCGCCAGACTTGGGCCCGAGGGGCAGAGGATTAAAACGGAGAAGACCTCCAGCTCCCCAACGAACACCCCCCCAAAAAATGGCCCCCCCTCCCCCCCCAACACCCCCCCTCTCTTTCTCCCCCCCTGCCCCCCCCACCAAACCCCCCCTCCCCCCCCCCTTTTTCCCCCCCTCCCTGCGGTCTGCATCCTCCGCATCACCGTAACACTCCAGAGCGAAAAAGCCCTCGTTTATTTTGTACGGGCGGCGCCTTTTGCCACGAACCCTGGTCGTCCTTCCAAGCGAGAATCCTCCGGCGTTTGCGAGCTGAGTTTTGCGCGCCCTCCCTCCTTTTATTCGTAGCGGGAAAGGCCGGTGCGCCTTATTAACGGATTCTTGCGTTTTCTTTTTAAGGCGGCAGATCGATCTTTTTCGAGTTGTCTAGTGTCAACAACACCAAAACGCGTGCCTCCCTTTCATCCAACCCTTCGAGCCCCGTATTGCCAGGTGTCAGATATTCCCAGGCGCTTGGCATAAGATCAATCCTCGTCCTGCCAGTGATTTTTTTCCCCAAAGTATGTGTCCCCCTTTCCGAGTGCGCTTTTTTTCTTTCGCCAATGTTTTAATCACTTCTCGAACCTTTAGACAGTGAAAAATTCTTTTTTTTTCTTGAATTCGGGCAATGAAGCCACGGCGAAGACTTTCTGTCAACCTACGCCCCTGCTCATAGTGGCTCCCGATAACTGTATTCGGGTCGAGTCCTTTAACCAGGTCATCGTTGGCAGGGATTTCATATCACCCCACAAGAAATGGACCCGCCCTCCTTCGAAT
>Ga0179593_1530434_pt1 | contig 12211 bp, 16 predicted proteins | sample CZODoug2_1_08_16_FD_185931 | JGI IMG/M metagenome (GOLD analysis project Ga0179593, IMG submission 185931) | Vadose zone soil fungal communities from Angelo Coast Range Reserve, California, USA - CZODoug2_1_08_16fungal (PacBio error correction) | ecosystem: Environmental > Terrestrial > Soil >... | reverse complement strand
GGCCTACCCTCTCTCCACTTCCCATTGTTTCCAATTTTTCCTTCTTCCTTTGATTTAGCACGGCCCCCGCCCTCCATCGAGATGAAGGCCTTTTATTGCTCATTTTCCCTCAGCCCTGCGTCATATCTCGAGCGTTTCAGTTTTTACTTAAGAGTGGGAAGGCTTTCAGGGGTGTGTTTCTATGATCGTTTTTCCCCGTTGCCTCCCCCTCCCTTCGACCTCCGTGGTGTCTCCGATCTCCGTGTTCCCCTTGAATTCCTTTTTTCTTACGTTATTGATATAGAACTGACTCGCCTTCTCTCCTCTTTCATGGTTGCCCCACGCCTTCTGTCCCCTCGAGTGAGACCTGGCCCCCCCTGGCCTTGCCCCTATCACTCATCTGGCACAACTCCTTTTCCCTTTTCAGGGCTTTCTAGCTCATCAAATGCCCTGGTCCGTCCCCGCTCCCTATGCAGGGTTGCTACTGTTTCTGACTCAATTGGCTTCTGCACCAACCTATGAGTGCCCCCACCCCCTTTCTTCAAGCTAGCTAAGGAGTTGCCGCCCTCCCCCTTTTCCGAACGTGCCCCAGCGTGAATTCCTCTTTTAGATTTTTCTCCTTTGACGCCCGGATCGCCGGCTCCTTTCCCCTCCTTCCGGTGTAGTGAAGCGGGTTCTTTTGATGGCCAGGTTTTTTTCGTCGGCGTCCCCTCTCTTGCAGTCTCTTCTAAGAGGATCTCCGCTCACCCCTCTTCATACCCCCCGTCACTCCAGTAGCCTGTCCCCTTGATGCATGGGATGGACGGCGGTTAATTGGTTGACCTCCATCTTCTTACCTATGGGTAGGCGTGCGTTATAACCGTCGAGATCTTCCCTCTTTCCAGAAGAGGGCTTGGAGTTAATTTGCGTTTTCCCTTGGAAAGTCGCCTAGGTATAGCGTATTAGGGATTCCCCTCTTCCTTAGAATCACGATCGTACTTTCAACCACACTCCCTCGTCCCCGCTGAGTTAGCCCTAGACTCACGTTCTTTCTCGTACTTTCTCCTATCAATATGTAGTCCAGACAAGTCCCCAGCCCTTTTCTAGTCCTCAGAATTCGTTCCCCACCTCCCCCTTTTTATCTTTCCATGCGGAGAGCTTGTGATTGCCTTCGACGAAGGTAGTATTTTCTTGACCCGTCTTTCTTGGTGACATATTCATCCTTCTTACTGGATGAAGGGTCTCCCTTCTTTCTTAGCAGTGCAGCAGTAAATTGAGTCGATTCGAGATCCAAGGTTCCCCTCTCCCCTGCAGCTAAGAGAAGGAGAGTCCCCCCCCTCCTCCTTACATTTAAAAGGAGCGGTCGTTAGTCAACATATCGACTTCTCAACCTGTCCTTGAGTATTTTTCCCACATGTGGTGTCCTAATGAGCCCCTGGGCTTTCGAATTTCCGGAAAGGTATGTATCCTCCGCTCTATCTTCTCATTTCCTACGCAGGAGTGGGATAAAGTGTTTCCTCGTGGGTCTGGTGTGTGGCAAGTGTTTTTTGGTTATTTTTTTTTTTTGTTTTTGGGTGTTTGTGCACGGAGACCCAGCCTCTCGGATCCCCTCCCGTGAAAGTCTTCCCACACATTGACCATTACTGCCCCCCCTCCCCTTCAACCCCTTAGGCTCCCCGCATGAACACACACGATTTGATCTTACACGCCACTCCAGAAATGTTTGTCCTTCCTCGTCCCCCCTGTATCGCGCTTTATGGTCAGCGCTAACTTTTTTTGCCCACTGAAAGGCCTTACGCTCTTTTCCATCCCACATGCCTTGATACCTTTCAGTTTTGGGCCAAACCCCTCCTCCCCTACCCCGGGATCCCCTCTCTCGCCCCAGGCTTCAGGTCTCTCTGTTTCTCTATTTTTCGTCGCTATGGAAGGGATTTTTGGCTCTCTTATTCTTTGCCTTTTCTTCCGCATACATGCCAAAATTGCGAGCTGTTTTTGGTTCCCCATGAGGTGGGGTCCCCCCTCTAGTTTTTTCCCCCTCAGACTTTACGCCGATCTGAACCTTTATTCAACCGCATTTCCATCATCAGCCTTTTTCGCGAGCTATGGCCTAATCTGTCGATTCCTTTTATAATACTTTCTGCACGATCGATTCACCCCTCATTCCCCACCGACGAGGTTTCATCTTGTTGCGTGTTTGATGGTTTCCAAAAGATTAAAAGGATCTCTTCTCCGCCCCCTCAGGAATTTTTTTCGATCACCCTCACTTTTTTATGTTCAAGAGTTTTCATAGAGCCATCTTCTTTTTTTGGAGCCAAGGCCCCCATTCCTTTTGAATTGATGTGTTGTTTCCCCTTTTGACTGCCTTTCCTGTTGATCGCACCCCCCCCGGAAGAGAGCGTTTTCTCAACTTTTTTCTCTCTTTAATGTTTTGCTGTGCTGGAGCGCTATAGTTTTTTTTTCTTTTCGTTCCCCCTAAATGAGTGTTTTCCTATTGTTGTCTCCCTCTTTTCCTTTTCCCCCCTAGTCGGGCAACCTTCTATAGTCTCTTCTTTCTCCTAGGTTTAAGAGAGTTTCCCCCATAACCCCCCGTCGGGAGTCCTTTTTTTTAAGGGCTTAGAGAGGTAACCCCCTATTGACCTTCTCTATCCTTCCCCTTTCCGGTATCGGTTGCTTTTCTTTTGCCCAAAATCTTCTTTAAGAAGAACCTTCCTTTCCCCTTTTCCCGTATTGCGACCTTTTCCTTACCCTCCCCCTTATTGGCCGGACGATGTAGGGTGGTCTCGTTCTTCCTTGACGCTCTCGGAGAGTAAATGCTCCCGGGCCCTCCCTCTCTTCCCCTCTTCCAGGGCGGATAGCCCCCGTTTTTTTTTTTCCTTAAGATTCGAGGCCTTAAGGCATTGACCCAGACCCTCCGGTGCTTTCCACTTCTTACTAAGATCCCGACCTTTTTTCGAAGACACACCCCTCTTCTCACTTTTGCTGGTTCGTGCCTCTCTTCCGTTTTTTAGTTTAAGTCTTGTTGTGATAAATGGGCGGCACGGTCATCTGTGCGGTCGGCGGCCGATCTTTCTCCAAGTTTCACAGCATCGCCCTCTTCGGATCTATGTCCGCCTCCCCCTTTCTTTTCCCTTTCGTGGCTTTCCGACCGTTTGTCCCTCTCTTGCCTTTTCCCGGAAAGGTTTTCAGCAATCTACTCCTTTACTCGGTATTTATACATTAAACACCAGTCTCCCCCCCCCGTAATCTATTATAGAGTTCCCCGAAGGTCGATAGTTTCCATCGGTCGACGACCTTCGTGCTTGTACTTTCTCGGCAACTCCCCCCTTGACAATCGCTCCGGTTCGGACTTCTTGGGAAAGGAGGTTACCTTCCCAGGCTCGCGGGCTCGTTTGATGCCGAGATTCTCTCCCGACCTCTCATACAACACGACCCTCGTCCCTGCCCTATGACGCCCACCAGTTTTTCCAAGGGCGGCGCCTTCCGTCTCTCGTTCCACCCCGTAAAAAGAGCCCCCATCCCCCTTTACGCCTTTCCCCCCTGTTTTAGTGATCAATTTGGACTTATCTATAATGGTCGCGCCCGATCAGACGGCCCCATCGTGGTGTTCATTCCCCCTTGTATTTTTTTGACGCGTTTCCCATTGCCTTAGGCATTCCTCTTTACTTTTTCATGGCGCGATTTGATGAATCCTTCTCCCATTCTCTTTCTGGTTTTTCGATTTCGTGACTCTTGCCCACTTTACCGTTCTCTCGATCGCTCCCCCCCCAGTCTTGTAGTTATTCAATTTATTTTTCACTTGAGGCTGAGCCTCTCAACCGCCCAGCGCGTTTACCTGAGCGCTTCTTTTACCACCTTTCTCTTCTTCTAGGGTTCCTCGCCGTGTCGGCCCCTGTGCCCCTTCTCCCCCTAATCTCCTCTATTCAAACACCCCCCCCTCTCCCTTGCTCTGACTTTTCCTCAGCTTTGTACCCGGTTCATTCTCCCAACCAGGTAGTTTTCTTCCTCTTCCCCCCAATTCTGGAGTGCCTTCCTTCTTTCGTTTCATGCCCCCCTGCTCGATCTTGCGGCCTGCATTTTGAAACCCCCCCCTTTTCTTGCTTTTTTCCTTTTCGCTCAGGCGGCTCCTTTCTCTTTTCCTCACCTTTGTGTTCGTCTCTCCCGGAACCAGCCGTTCCTTTTGGGTGCTTCCTGATTCCGCCTTTTTTTTCTTTCTCGAGCAGGTTTGCCCCGAATTTGGCCCATTCTTTCTTTCCAGCCCCCTTGTTTTCCCCCAGCGCGATTTCATACCTTTTCCTATCGTTTTTTCCTCTGCTTTTCTTAAAATTCAAGGCCTCTTGGACTCTTTTGTGTGTTTTTTTTCGTACGCGCTTTGCGCTGCCCCCTCGTCCTCTTCGCTAGTCGTCTACTTCTTCCCTTTTTCCCACCTTTCTTTCCCATTATGAATGGCCGCTGGCTGTTTATGTTTTCTGACAGTTCTTTTGAGATGCCTTCTCTTAAGCGATTTCTGATACCCCCTCTTTTCCCATGATCCCCTAACTTCTCACTTTCGGCCCTTTATCCGCACTCTGGAACCCACCAGCTTCTTGGGGTGGGGGGTTTTTTTTTTTTGTCTATATCCTTTTTTCCCCTCGCTCCCCCCGGGCCTCCCCTCCTAACTTCTTTTTTCCGTGACTTGTGTCCAGAAAACCTTGGCATCCCTTTGATCCCTTAGTGGAATTACTTTTCCTTCCAGCCGCTTCTCCCCTCTTCTTTTCGGGCCCCATCTATGTTTAGCGCGTACGATTTTTCTTGCTTTTTCTTTTCAGGCGGCCGCGCAGGTTCTTGAGTAGACTCTCGGTTTTGTTTGCCGTTTAGGCCTTGACTTTAGTAGGCGATTATGCAGCGAATATCCTTTTCCTTTTCGTTACCGAGTCTTTTTCTACAGCTCTCCCCCCCAGTAGCGTCTGTCCGTCTGTCTCCCCCTTTTGGGATTGTCTAAGTTTTTTACCACTCCCGTTCTTCTTCTCCCTTTTAGGCTGAGAGTTCCCTACAGGTTTTTTAGACGGATATACGTACGAAGTTCGGTTTTCCTAAACGCTTTTCAGTGCTTTACTAGGCTATCTGATCTGTCGACATTTTAGGACGCTCTCCTGTATCTTTCCTTTTACAAATCGGAGAGGACTTTTCTTTATCGGCACTGGGTTGAGGTTTTTTTTGCTCTTGTCTTCGGCCGGTTCTTTCAGATTAGGAGGAACGCCCTTTTACCTTGAGTAGAAATCGAGCTGTGCCCCCCCCCATATTCATAGTCTGTATCTTGTAAACCTTCTTATCTAGTTTTTCTCAGAGGGTGGATATTTCCTGGTAGTCTTTGAAATGCCTTTTTTTCAGTTGTACACATGCGAAAATTTTTCCTCGTCTTTTCACCCTCTTTCGGAAATCTCCGGTTCGAGACTTTCCCTGGGGTTGGCTACTACTCAGTAGACCATGAGACCTTTCGAAGTCCCCCCCAAATAGGATGGGCCTCTTTCCCTAGGTCTCGTAACGTCCTCGATATCGCCTTTTTTCCACTTCCTGATGGTGGAAGGGACCAATTTTTTTTCTTTTTTCAGTCCCCTCGGTCACGCGCGCACGTTTCTTATCCTTTCGACTACTGTGCCCCCTCTTTCCTCCCGAGTTTCTTCCCTCCCCGAGTGAACCCTACTTGGATTAAGAAGGCTCTTTGGACGTGATTTCCCGGTCATTGATGTCCTCTTGACCTTCACACCACTTTTTAGACTTCCTTGGCGGTGTTACCACCACTTACTTTCTAAGCCCTGGCGTCAGTTTGCTAAAGTTTCCTTCCCAATCTCGAGCACTTTTCTCTCTGAGACAACCCTCTGTTTTCCCCATGCCGGCCGACACACTGCGCTTAGCCAGTTCCCCACAACCAGGTCTTAATTTCCTTCTTTTCGCCAACCCCCCTAGCCTCCTTGTTTTATTCATCTCACTCGGATGCCGGACGATCGCTCGTCTTGAATGCTTCTTTTTTTTTTCCTCTCTTCCTTGCTTGTTGGACCTTTTTCTTAAGCCAAGCATATTGAATTCTCTTTTATACTTTGCATTTACCTCTTTTCAAGATCCTCTTTTCGTAGCTTCGGAGAAGACCGATTGGACTTTACCCACCCAACTTAATCCGTTGTGTTGTTGAGCTATTTTTACTGACGAGTTTTCCCTCCTCTCGTAATCCTCTTTTCCTCTGTGACGCTCCCCCCCAACTTTCAACCCCCCCCTTCTAGAGTTCACTCTTTCGGTTTTTCTGTCGCGTTTTTCCCCCCAGCGTTGCAAAGGCTATTTATTTCTTCCCCCCTAATCCCCTCGCGAAAACTCTTATCTTGTACCGGCCCCATCCTTAGCTCGCGCCCCCTCTTTTTATGTCGGCGTCGTTTTTCACCTAACTTTAGTAATGTTTTTTGCTGGTGGTAGGCACTGTGCTTTTCTTTTTCGCACACTTAAGTGGGATTTTATCTTGCGTGACCCCTTCTTGCTATCTTCTTCTTGATGTTGATCGGGACGAAAGGGATCTTTCCCGTTTTTTCAGTTTCTTGTGTTTGCTTTGGTTCATAATTTGCACTGGCACTTTTTCCCCTTATCTGCGATCGTCCCTCGTTCCGTTTTTCACCCAAATACTGCAAACGATCGGACCCCGTAGGGGCCGGTTTTTCCCCTTACACATCGAATCGGGTCTGATCGCGCTTTCCCATGATTTATCTCGGCTCCAGAAACACAACCCTTCCTTCCCGATAACGACATTTGGCACCACCTTAGATTTTCTTCTCTTCTCGCCATTCCTCCTGCATGGGAACCAGTCCTCCTTTGTTTTTGAGGCTTCTCCTCCCGAGAGCGAGTTCACTTGGTAATATGCGATCTTTGATAGGATTATTTTAACTTGGTCAACGTTCGCCCCTAATCTCCTAATCTTCCGCAGAATTAAAATTAATTTCCCCCCAGTGGGCACTTTTCCCCCCGAGATACTTTCCTGAAGATCGTACCCCTCCCATTTTCCTCCAACCGCTAGCTCCTCTTGCCTCCTTTTTTTTCCCTGCAGTTTCTTGATTTTGATCCCCTATCTGTATTTTTTCCTCCGAGACTCTGTCTCCCCCCCCCTGGGCCCCTCCCAGCCCCCTCTTTCTGTTAGAAGATCCCAGACCGGCTTTTTGGTTGCCCCCGATCCGGTTCCTTTAGACTTTGACGCCCTCTCCGGGGCTATGTCCCTTTCATTTCCAGAGGGAATGGATGCTACTTCCCAAAGTTTTTCTTCCCTGCGCTTCTCGAAGCTGACCTTCTTTTATAGCCCGCCCCAGCGGCCTACTATGCTTCTGGCCCCCCCTGGATGATCTTGACGAAGGACAACAAATTCTCTTAAGCTTCGTCTTCACAGTGCTATATGGAGTCAAGAGGTCCTCCGGCATTCTTTAGTATGATTATTTTTTTCTTTCATTGACGATGGATCAGTCCTCGACTTCGACTAGGCCAGGACTCTCCCCTGACCCCCCCTACTTCTCCAGTTAGCCTCCACTCTGAGAAGTCTCAACCAATTACCTCAAACGCCGTAGTGGTTATTTTTTTTTCCCCCACTTTGCCTTCCGGTCCCTTCCTGTATCTTTCTCGCCATTGATCTTCCGTTTAAATTACCCTGTGTTCATCACCACCGGGCCTCGACTTTTGCGGTCCCTCTGGCTGCCTGCTTGGCTCTGTTTAGTTCTCCACTGGTTCTTTGATTGAAGACTCCTTAAAGATTTTTTTTTTTTTTCCTTGATCTCTTCCTTGCCGCACTTTCAGCGCTTCTTTTTCTCTCTTGACCCTTAGGCGTGTATTTATCTTTACCCCTTTTTTCTGTCCCCCGTCGGCTTTTCTCCCCTGCTCACGAGACCTGCCATTATCTTTACTCTCTGACTCCTTTTGACCCTTTTTTCTTAAGACTATAGAAGGTTTTCCCGGTTCCCCTTTCCGGTCATCATCGCTCGTCACACCGCTCGCCCGTCCCCCCCCTCGTGCCTTGACATGGTTTTTCATCTTCCTTTTTTGCACCTTTATGTAGAGCTCTCTGATTGTAAACGGTGTTTTTTCGTTAAATTGAATGAGCATCGTTCTCCTTCGTGTTGCTTGAACTTTTTCTCTTTTTTTGTTCCTTTTTTTACATCCGCTCCCCGTCACGGCCCCGAGTTTTTTCTTCTTTGAAGGCGGATTTTCTTCTATTTGAATTACCTACTTGTTTTGTAGATCTTTTCCGCCTTTTCTTCTTCACCTTGTCACCAGAATTTCTTTTGTGGGTTTTTGTGCCAAACCTTTCTGAGGGTTCCCTCCTGAGCCCCCTCTCATCCTTTCCGGTTTCCATCAAGCGCGATCTCGACCTCACTTCTCTTTTGGGAAATCTTTTACACTCTACCAGGACTTTTTCCTTTTTCAGTGTTTTTTCCTCTCGCTTTTCTGTGCAGGCACTTTTTCCCTTTCATTTTCACTTAGAGAGATATTGAGAAGCTTCTTTTTAACTCTTCTTCGAGCCACCCGGGAGTAATGGTGTTTCTTTTCTTAGTTTCCGTTATCCCTTCCTTCCTTTGAGCATTTTTCCCCCGTCCTCTTCTGGTCCTCTTAACTATGTGTCCCCCTCTTCAGAGAACTAGGAAATTAGGAGGAAATCTTCTTGTCTTTCCCCGTGGACTCCCCTACCAGGCGTTCCGCGGGCTGCTTCCTCCCCCACTACCCTCCTCTCCTTTGCCCCTTTGCCTTTTGACGCAAGGCCTAACTCTTTTGATGAGAATATGATTCCCTATTGATCCTTTCCCTTGATGAGCCTCCCTAGTGCTCACCCCGCCGACCCTTTGCCTTTTCTTCTGGCCCTTGGGGAAGGAAGGGACTGTTTTTTATTTTTTTCTCCCCGAAGCTGACGAACTATTTCTTGGGTTAATGGTTTTTTCCTTCCTGAATTTCTTTAAGGGTGGGCTCTTTTCTTTTCTTCTTTTTATTCCTTGAAACTAGCGGAGTTTTTCATCTACTTTCAGGTTTTTTCGTGAGCCTCGTGATCCCGCATTTCCCCTGCTTTCTCTCTGTTCCTTTTTCTTCCGATCACCCCTAAGACTTAATAGTCGCTTTTTCAGGTTTTCTTTTGCTAAACTTCAGTTGTCCTCCTTGATTGATTCTTCCTTCCTTTATTTTTTTTGGTGAATTAAATAAATTCCCAGGCCCCTTTAGCGGTTTTTTTCCCGGGCGAATCTCTGCCCCTCGAGCAGTCACGTATTTCCCCCTTTTCCGAACCAGAGTCTCCTGGAGTTTCTCTCCAGCGGACTCCTTTGGCTTTTGACTTTTGGAGAAGATATCCTAGTTTGCCTTGCCTTTTCCATTGAAGTCTCTTTTGGCATGTCCCTCAGGGCTTCTGCAAATGCACCACTGATGATGATTTTGTTTCTCTTCCTTCCTTAGGTATGAGGCAGGGTCTTTCTTAATCCCCCCAGGGTGTGTCCGTGTAACTACCTTTCCTCTGACTCGAATCTTCCCCCTTCTCGTTTAAGGAGAGACCCCTGCCTTCGTGCTCCTTTCGACACTCTGAAAATGAGCTCTCCCTTTCTTGGCTTCCCCCGGACCTCTTAGTTTTGCTCGTGGCTCCTTTAGTCCCCTTTGCTTCTTATCCTAGGTGTTTCCTTGGGTCTGGCATGTTGTAGAGAGGGACCTCTCTGAGTTGCTTTTCAGCATTGCCGGCGGCCCCTTTCATAGGATTCCCCCTCCCGGCGCCTGCAAGTACAGCGTTTTTCCTCTTTGTGAGTATGGTTAGCTCGCTTCGTTTGGTCTACGATATACCTGCGGTGATGGGTTATTTTTCCTTTCCACACCCTGCTATGCGCCCCCTTATTTTTCTCAACTCAGAAAGCGGCCTGGCGTCCTTTTTTTTTCAGATCTTTTCCATCGCCCCTCGAGACCCCCCCTTGCGGTTGTTCCCGTCTCCTTTCGGCCCCTTCGCTTGCAGACCAGCATCAACACCTGCTTTTTTAACTTCCCCCACCCGAGACATTACGGGTTATTCCGCTTATGTTTTGCACTCGAGTCCTTTTTTTCTGTCAGTTCGCTGGAATTCTCTTTTGAGATTCCCGTTCACCTTCATCTCATCCCCCCCACAGTTTCTTCCCGCGCCGCTAGATGGTGTTGCCCTTATTTCCTTCTTTACCCCCCTTCCGCCTCTTTTTTCTAGTAGCCCCCCTCCTGACTTTTCTAAAGATAGCTCTTTTCCCTCTTTTTTTTCTTTTTTGAGCTTTTGGCCAGCCTCCCTCCTGTTGGCGTCTCCCCTCACTACGTTCTTCGAGTGGACGATCGTAACAAACCCGCTGATTTTTTGAATTTTTTTTTTCTGCCCCCCCGTTCCGGCCTATCTCTCGTCGCCCCCAAGCCCCTTGATATAGTGAGCTCTGTTTTCTCCTTTTCCTCTTCCTATTTTCGTCTTCAGCTTTTCCCGAGTGTTTTTTCCCGAAAACATTTTCTTATCCCTTCTCCTTTTCCTTTGTCTTTTTTTGGACGATTCAAGTGGGCCGCTCGTTTTCTACCCCCTCCAGGCGCAGCTAATTCCTTCTTAGCGCCTTCCTTTGCCCATTGGCGTTTCGGTAACTTCTACAGCCCGGGCCTATCTTTTTTCCCGTTTGGGTTTTATATGTAAATATGCTTTTTCTTGTATATCGATCTGAATTTATAAGTTCCTTTTCTCCCCCTGTCGACCCCCTTTTCTTTAACTGATGGGTCTTCTTCGCAGAGTCTAAAAACTTGTATTTCTAGAAATGTAGACGTCAATTTGTTTTCCCGTATCATTTTTCACCACTTTTGGAAGTTCAGTCCTTTCATTCCATTCCCCTTTTTTGCACCCAACCTTCTATTTTCTTTTCCTTTTTTGTTGTTTTTGAGGAAATTACTTTCACCTCAGCCTTCCCCGCGATTAGTTTGTTTTTTTCTCTTAGGCTCTCTTCCTTTCGCCTGGGAATATGCTTTTCGGCTTCGCTCTCAAGTTTCCCCCTTCCCGCCTTTCTCTCCTGTCTCCCCTATCTTCTGAAGGAAGTTTTCTTCAAATAAAAAGACAATTCGGTAGTTCCGGAATTTCTTCAGACCATTCACTCACTTCCCCCCCACAAGTATCTCAATCTGTTTTTTTGGTCTACCGAAGCCCCCGATTGTTTCCCACTTCGGCGTCCATTTGCTCCCTTAGCGTTCCGATGAGGATCTCACAAGGTGTCCCGCTCTTCTTGAGACTCTTCAGCAGAAATCTCCTCAGATGGCCATCGTTTTAGGCGTAATGCTTTTTCACTCGCTTCTCGATGCTCGCCTTTTTTTTTCATCTCTCTTTTTCTCTATACCCTCCCGCTCCCCCGCTGTACTTTTTTGATGACCCCCCCTTCCCCATCGATCGTTTTCTACTCTCTAAGTTTTTTTTAGCCTTGCACGCCTCACATCTTGCTTCTTTTGGTAAACCGATTTTCGCCTTTTTCCTCAATGTTTCTCCCCTCTAAGGGTTTTCCCCCGTTGGCTTTCCTTTTTATTTTTTTCCCCGTCACGGGTAATCTGGCCTTTTTTTCACTTGACTCCGATACGACCCCCCCCCTCTGCTTATTTTTTCAACGGACCTAGTTCACCCCCCCACCTTTTTTGCTGTGGTGCGTTCCCCCATCCGTCTCTCTGCCTTCTGCCGTAACAGCTTCGCCTTCTGCTCGCTTTTTTCTCCCTTTTGCCCCTTTCCCCGGCTTCATGACTTCCCCTTCGCTCTTCAAGCCCCCCCCCACCTTTTTTCGGCGCCGAAGTTTTTTCAACCCTTTTTTAACTCCGCTGCCCTAAGTTATCCACCTTAGTCACCATTAAGCGCCTGGTCCGTTCTTCTCCAGACTCTTAATCGCGTACCTTGTCCGCCTCTTTCGCGATTTGATTCCTGGTTCTCTTCCTCCCTTCGGTTTCTTTTCTAATAGCTTTTTTCCGGAGTCCGAGGACACCTTCCAAGCGTGAGTCAAGCTCTTTATCACCCCTGCAGCTAATCTTTCTTCCTCGACCCTTTGTGCAATTTTGGCCATGCAACTTATACGTTTTTTTCCCCCACACCACCTTTTCCCCCTCTCCCTGGTTAAGAAGAACCTTCCCCTTCGCTAGGTCCGCTTTCGTTTCCCTTGATTCCCCCGGTTGCCTATGCTACCTTTTTTTGCTTTTTCGTTTTGCAGAACCGCCTGATCCTCTTTTTTTTTGAGCACAAGATCACCCGTCACTCGATTGCTTTTTT
>Ga0179593_1270355_pt1 | contig 12211 bp, 15 predicted proteins | sample CZODoug2_1_08_16_FD_185931 | JGI IMG/M metagenome (GOLD analysis project Ga0179593, IMG submission 185931) | Vadose zone soil fungal communities from Angelo Coast Range Reserve, California, USA - CZODoug2_1_08_16fungal (PacBio error correction) | ecosystem: Environmental > Terrestrial > Soil >... | reverse complement strand
AGCCTTCTCTTTTGCCTCTTGACTCCCTTCGTTCCCCCTAACTCAAGCGGTTAGGCTGTTTTTTTTCTTGTATGATTTGGTCATCTCTTTTCCCTCTTCTGTGGGGAACTCGTTTCCTCGCTTTCGGAAATCACGATCATTTGTAACGCATTTTTTGAGCGCCTGCTCGCGCCCCTATCGGAAGGTTGACGACGGCAACTTGCCTTCGTTCCCCTTTTTGAGACTTTGTTGTGGTTTGATAAAAGCGTCTTCTTAACTACCCACTCCCACCTTCCCCCCCCAACAACTCGCTTTTTTCCCACACCGAGGTTTAAGTTTTGTTTGGAATCACAAGTTCTTCTCCCCAAATCCTTTCAGTGTTCGTGTTGCGGTTTCAACCGTTCCCTTTTTTCTCCCGATGTTTCTCTTTCCAGTTGGTATGGCCTGACTTATTACTACCCGCCGCACTATTTCAGGTGATCCAGTATCCATTTTTTACTTTGGCAGAACAGCCGCAACAAAAAAAAAAACACCCCCTCCACCTCCTTTAATGTTTCTCTTCAGCCTGCGCAGGAAGAGTTTTGATTTCTTACGGCTTTTTCGCCGCGCCGCAGCCGACTACGTTTAGCCCATTTTTCTTTCATTTTTCTTTCATCTTTACAAGAAATCCTCTTTGAAAAAATCTCCTCTCTTCTCCTGTCCGATTAAGCCCTATCAAGTTTAGAGTTTCCCATTGACGATACAGGTTGCGCTCCTCCGTTTTCAAAGTTCCCTAATTCCTTGACTTGCCGGGAGTCTATGTAAGCCTTGTGGTGGCTAACTTCCCCTCCTCCTTTCCCCGGCTTTACAAGGCCCCTTCCCCTCCTCTTTGATGTGTTTTTTTTCTTTTCGAAGATATCCGGGTGGTAAGCTGTCTTTGGTTCTGCTGGGTTGGTTCATCGAGAACCTTTTCCCCCCCCCTTCTGACAATAGAGACTCGGTGGGACCGGCTTCGAACCGAGCCTTTTTCCCCCCTTGACCTTCCCTCATCTTTGACCGCTCTTCTCAGTACTTTCGGACCCCTGCGACGTCTCAGGTCGATAAAACCTGAGTGATTTTTTCTTCTCCCTCGGGTATTGCGACTATAGACCATGATTTTCTCTTTTCCCCTCATGAACACCCTTCTTAAGTCTCCGCTTCGTAACCACGACCATTGCCTATCATGAACAAGAAAAGTGTACTTCCGTTTTCATTCAAGAGACATGATGAAGTCTCAACCCCCTGGTATTTTCCTCCCCCTGTTGATCTGCCCGCGCTTTGGACCCGTGTGAGAAGGGTTTGTCTGTGTGCTTCCCCACCCTTCCTTCCGTTCGGGATAATTAAGATCCCGTGAGAAGACTTTGACAGTGTCCCCTCCCTCCACATAGAGCCTCCTTCCGTTATTCGTTTTTTAGGAGACTTATTTTTCAAACTTTCTGGCTTGATGCTGTCCTTTTTTCTACTTAACCGGAATTTTCCCATTCACGCTCAGTCTTCGAACCCCCGGGTTTTGCGGCCCCTTTCCACCTGAAAGGAAACCTTTCCTTGACGGCTTTTTTTTCCCGTTTCTTCCCGGATCTCGATCACCCCGCAGCTCTTCCTTTTGGGAGCCAAGTCCCTTGATGCCCTTCGGGAATGCGAGTATGTCCTCTCCTTATTTGCGTGTTGATACCTTCTCCCCCCCGTGAACGAGGAGATGCGACATCTTAGTTCACGATATCCGATGAAGTATTTTCATGTTCCCTCTCAAAATGTCTTCTCCTGTCTTTCCTCTGAAACTTACCTTTCCTCTCCCCGAGGTTACACTCCCTATCGTTTTGAGGTAATTTGTTTCCTTTCTTTAAATGCTGCTCGGCAATTCTTACCTACTTCCTTCCCTGCCCCCATTTCGGCTATTGATCATTCCCCGACACCCCCCTTCTATCTTTGTCCCCCGCGAGACAGCGCGCCATCATCAAGCGATTCTCCGCCCTCACAGGTACACCCCCCAAACCTCCTTTGACTTGACTAACCCACCATCACGTACCGTGTTCTTCCGTCTACTAAATTCTCCGCAATATCCTTCCCGTGTCTCGTGCTTAACGACCATTTCCCAATCTCTTTGTTCGCTAATGGCGACGCAGCAGGTGGGACTCCTGCTCCCTGGTGCTTCACAGCCAGGACCTTTCCTCTCTTCCCTTAGCTATTTTTTATTTACGTTTTGCGACTGTTCGCCGCCAAACTGTTCTCGATCTTCTTCCCTTTTTTTTGTTCTTGATTCTACTCTCCCCTTCTTGTGACATTCGCTGTTTGCAAGTTTTGTTCGACCAGATATTAAAATTCTTCGGTCCACGTGCCTACCGAATACCTTCCAGTTCTCCCCTGATACTTTTACCCCTTTTCCACTCCCTCGATCTTTTTTCATCGTAGAATTTTTTTGATGCCATATAACACGCGAAGATAAAGTTTCCATGATACTTTCCGAGTTCTCTTCCGGAACATTTTTTAATGAGAGAAGATCTCCTTTTTCTTTTGAGCTACTTATCTTAAGGGCGTTCTTTGTCTCCCTTTCATCTTTTTTTTTTGTTATCTAGTAGATTTCTCCCTCCATTCATTTTTCTAAGACACAGAAGGATTCCTCTTCTCTCCTGAACCCTTTATTCCTTCCTTCCCCGCACACGAGCAGTTGGATAGCCGGCTTGTTCTCTGCGGCATTTGTAATTCCCTGCCTTTATTCAGCGCGTTATTGTATTGTGTCGACGTTGAGCGTCACTATTTTTAGGCTTTATATTCATGTCCCGTCCCCTTTGTTGAAGTCGTTCGATGGACATCCTCGTCTCCTCCTCCCCATCTCATAAAAATACATGGGACCCTTTTTCCTCTCACACTCCAGTTCCTGTTATGCAGTTTTTCTTCGGAGAAAAAAGTGCCTTCCTTCTCCCCTACCATAGTTTGATCTGATAAGCTCCTCTCTGTTCAGTTTAATGTCCTTGCAGCAGCATTGATGACGAGATGATTTCGCGTAATGTCCCATTGGAGATATGTTTCCCGTTTTTCTTCTTCTCCCCTCACCTTCACTATATTCTGATTACTTCCCTTCCGAAGAAGACCCTTTTTTTCTTATTCTGTTGGTAACGAAGGCTATCTCTTATACTACCTAATTCTCTCCCCTTCACTTGATGCCTGGGAGAGGCTTAATTCCTTTTGCTCTTTGGTGTTTGGTTGAGGTATCTTTTGGACTCCAACAGCAGCCATTTTAGTTATTCATTTCAGGTAAAGCAGATCCCCCCCTTCCAGCCTTGATTTTATAACTAAAACCCCCCTACACCCCTCCAACTCCTCCCTTCCCTTAATTTTCAGAGAGAACCAACCCCCCCCCCCAATCAATGTTTTTTCTGGTTGACCTTTCCCCTCGAGTACTATCTTTTCTTCTTTATTCGCAGAGGCTCGGCATTGCGGCCCCGTGATTGTCTTTCTCTTTTACTACTCACTTGTTCCCGAGTTTTTTTTGTTTCCCCCGTTAACATCTTTCCTGTGCGGTTCTTCCTAGCGTCTGTTGTTCTCCTGCCGGACTTCTGTATATTGAAATGGTTCCTTGAGACCATTTTCTGTCTTTAATGATAGACTTCTTTCCCTTCCCTTTTGAATTGACGCCGAGTTGGAAAAGCATATCTTTTTCCTCTCTGGAAAGGTCTTTCACCTGAGCGCTGAATGCGCGTCTTTGTGTTTTGGCTCTTTTAGGTCTCTACCTTACTTCCCTGATCCCGCATTATACTCACCCGGGCGCTTTTTAGTGGTTTTCCCGACAACCTTCCAGTTTTTCTTTCATTTCTAGTTTATTTTCATGTCCCTTCAGGTGCTTCTCCATACCACCCTCTGCTGCACAGACCGGGCTCTGCATGTGTGTTGTCGGCGCTTGTTATGCCAGCCCCCTTTCATTCCATGGTTGGTTTGCTAGAAATTGTTTTGTGTGATCGTTGGATTTTCTTCGCCAGGTTCTTTTTTGAACTTTACCACTCCCTTTCAGTAAATCAGGAGCCTCCGAACGTCCCCCATTGTTATTTTTCGCTGCAGCCGAGGCTTTTTCCTTTCCTAGAGGTCCGCGCTTCCAGTGACGGATCATCTTGTGGGCAAGGTTGCTTTTTCCAACATTCGTCCCCCCTTTTCTTTTTACAAAATTTGTGTGGCTTCCCGATCTGCCCGCGTCAAGTAGAGATCCCCTTCTTTTCACTTCTTCTTGGATTTAGCGCTCCATTCTTTGGGCGGGTTGACTTTCTTTTTGCGGGACCACCCTTGATTCATATCCTCCTTCCCTCTTCCTGAGGTCTTTTCCTTCCCTTCCTTGCCTTCCTCTCTTACTGTCGGTTATACGGAATGGCCTTTTTCTTTTTTTTTTCTTTGCGTTGCGGAGGTTTGTCCGATTGCTTGGCTTTTTTTTTTTCTTTCCTTTGTCAGGCTCCTCGCGAGGCTGTTTTGTTTTCTTACTTCTTCCGTTTGGGCGCGCCCCGAACCAGGGATTTTCTCCTGGCTTCTATTTTCCTCGCTCTTCCTGACGCCGCATTATTTCCGGTGAGCGGTTGAGGCTGCTTCTTTAACGCTCATTTGTCTTTTTTCTCAGCCTTACCCTTCTTCTTCGTTTTTAGTAATCTTTCCCCCTCCTCTTTTTTCCCTGAGATTTTTTCGCGCTTCAAACTGGTTTTGACCGGTATTTTTTTCACATTCCGAAGCCGTGCTGTTTTTCTAGTGTTTTTGGAAAAAACCTTTGTCCTCTGTTTTCTGCGTCTTTTTGTTATTGTTTTATTGTTTTCTTTTCCTCCTCTTTTATTTGTCATCATGTTCTCTCTTTATCCTTGCAGTTCCCCAGTGCCCTTTTTCCCCCGGTCAATGATAGGGCGCTGATGCTCTTTCCCCCGAAATCGTGTCTTTCCCTTTAATGTTAGTTCGTTCCATCGCGGCAGCACTTTTTCCAACAGCCGCGTTCACCTCTTCTTTTCCCCCTTCCTGCCCCAGCCTCCCTTTCTTTTCTTTTGGGCGTAAGATTTCAAGCGCACCCTCCCTCTCTTCTTTTCTTCTCTTTTATTTCAGTTGTTTGTTGTTGAGATCTCTAAGCCTTATGTTCTCTTCACACCATTAAAGCAAGCCTCTCTGGTTGCAGGATGGTATGATTTCTTCCTTCGCGCGGCTGGTGGTTGCCCTTCTTTTTGACCCGAGATGTTTCCGCTCCCCATAGAATTTGCCTTTCCACCGTCTTCTTTGCCATGAGAGCGGCCCGCTTTTCCTTTCCCCCGATTTACCGACGGTCTTTTCGCCGGGTGGATACCTGTTTTCTTTAAAGGTTAGAAAAAGAGGCTCTTCTTCACCTTTACCACCCCACAAACCCCCCTACCGGCTTCGGCCAAACCCCCGCTTCTTTTCTCTTGAACCACCGGCCGATTCCCCGTCTTCACGGTCCGCTTTTTTTTAAATACTTCAGTTGGCTGCGCGATTTTATTTACGTTGACGACCGTTTTCTCTTTCTAATTACACACTTCACGTACCCCCTCCTCACGGTGATCGTGTCCATGTTTCCTTTCCTGCGCTCAACCGCGCACGTCGACCATGCCCGGCGCCAGTAGAATCGAGGACGAGGCGAATCTTTTCTCTTTTCGTTCAGAGACGTGCTTTTTCTCAGCATCCTTACTACCCTCCACGCAGCACCACAATCCGCGATTCTTTTTTCCCCCTCGGCAGACTTTTTCCTGCTGAACACATTCGCCGCGCCCGATGTTCATCAGAAGCCCCTCTCAGGCAGCCTCCCCCGCCATCTATCCGATTGTGGTTGTGGGGGGTTGGTAACTGCCCAGCTTCTCGGTCGCCTGCTGTCCTATTTACAGGACCGCAGCTCATCTTCTTTGACTTTGGAGTTTATCTTGATGCGGTTTTTTCGGTGTTAGGACCTTCTGTTCCGTCTCCTGGGCGTCGTTTCCGTTGTCCCCTAAGGCGGCGCGCATCTCCCGATCCCTCCTCTTTACCAATCGTTTCCTGATCCTATCTCTTGCAGGGTGGTCACTTTCTTCCCCGTGCCCAACCTTCACACCAATGCGAACGTGGTTTCACGGCGCTCCCTTACTTTGCCCACCCCCCTATGATTTCCGTCCCGTCTTTGTGCTCTATTCTCGAGGACGGCACCCTCCCGGCTGCAAGCGACGGCTCAAAAGAGTGGTTACGGTCGGGTGCGCGTTACTGCTTTGTTCCTTAGATCTTACATTTTTCCCTCAAGTATCCGCCAACGCTTTCAAGCTGCCGAGCGCGGACAAGACCAATTGAACGTTCTTCCTTCAAAGCGCCTACCGCTGCTCTACCAGGTCTGAACGCCAGCCTTTTGCTGACGCTTCCTCCCTTTAATTTCCCCTTTTTAACTTGATTGGTGTTTTGTTCCTGTCCAACTACTGTTTGTGGTAATGGAGATAAAGCGGCGGACGTCTACTCAAGCTTCCAAACCGTGAAATTTTCCGTAGATGTTTTTTTACATTTCCTTGGAACCAAAGTCTGCGACCCCTCTAGTACGGCACCGGAATGAAATTTATTTCTCTCCAAAGTAGGGCGCGCATTTCCTTCTTTCCCCATCCTGCGCCCTGCAGGCGATTCCAGCTCGTTTTTTTCATCCTCGCGAAACAGGCCTCTAGTGGTAGGTTTCAAAGGCCCTTTTGTTCCCGCGTTAGTATCTTCTTCCCGAGCTGTCTGGCAAGTTTGAACTACTCCGTCGTCCCCTCTTATAGGTTGCTTTTGAGATTCAGACGGACGATGATTTTCCTCTTTCTTTCCACCCCCCCTGGCGTTCGTTGCGGTCGCGTGAAAATGGCATTGCCGCGCGGTTTTCCCGCCATTTTAGTTACTTGGTTTCTTCTTACTTTTTTTTCTTATCCGCGTTTTGGCCTTCACCTGCTCAGAATCTTCAGCTCCCCCTTTTTTATCCCGCAACCAAGTTCCGACTGCCGGGATGCGTCCATCCCCGGAGCTTTATCGCGAAGTCTTTTTTGCCTGTATTCACACCCCCTAAGACACCCTTTTCTTGCTTTCTCTAAAGTTTTTTTGCAATACTGTCCGGCGCCGTTTTGCCGCACACACAGTCCACATTTCATTTACGCGTCACATCCTGGAGACGTCATCAGGTGGTAAGCCTGCTTTCCTTTTGATGGTGCCCTCTTCCCCTCAGTGCCTCCTCTGTGCTTCGGATACCCCCTCAAAGGCTGTTCGCCGCCGAACACCAATGTTCTCGATCTGCTTGACGCCGTTTGAGGTCAGCATCATTATTGTTTTCTTTTCCGTTTTCATTTTTCTGCATAATGGTACGACTTCCACTATGAGCATGAATATACCCCACGTAAGTTCGCCTCTCACGGTCGAACTTAAGGAACTCGACCGAGGATTGTTTTCTTGACTAGGCGCGCAGATGAACCCTCTCTCCTTCCGTTTGACTCGGCGAGTTGATTTCAAACCCTTTCGCGCGCGACGAGCCTTTTTGCGGCGAAGCTGATAACTCGCAGGATCTCTACTATTTCCTCTTCCGTTTTTGTTGATCTCGCCTTCACCGCCCCCCCCCTTCTAGCTTCTTCCGCAACGACGGTCTGCGGGTCGAAATTACACGTTTCCCTTCTTCTCTCCGACACGGTTTGTTTTTTATTTTCTCGAATCCGTCTTCCCCTCGGTTTCTTTCGTTAAGTTTTCACCCGTGTAGTCCCCACGAAGGGGGAGCGGTTCAGGCGCCAATTAGTTTGAATTTTTGTAGGGCCAGCTTCTAAACTTATCCCCTACATGGGATAGGTGAAATCTGCCATTCTAGACAGATCGAGCATGTGTCTGACGGCTTCCCGCGCCGTTCGGATCGAACATAGCATAGACATGATCGATGCGTAGTCTCGTTTCAAGCGCATGACCCCTTTAATTTTTCACCCCCTTTTCTGTGACGTCCGCCCCTTTTGGCCGTTCTTCGTTCCGACCATTGGAATGGTGACTGTCGGTTAGGACGCCTCACGACCCGGCAGTTATATTTTTGATTTCTTCCCGGCGACGCGTCGACCTTTCGATGGGTTGTTTATGGGTGTTCACCTCTTCTTTTTTCTCAGGAACTGACCCTGCTCCCTCTCCCTTGTTTTTCGCCCTTCTTCGCTTCGGGGTGGCCTTTTTCCTCGATAATGGCATCCCCAAATAGCCGAATTTTCGTTTTCGGCCTTTTCCTTCCGGTAAGCCTGTACGGCCACAAGCCGGAAAGGCGATACAACCTTAACTCCCCCTGAAAATACTTCTTTTTAACTGCTCGCTCGGGAATAAGTCCTGCCCGCGCAACCATCCCCTCCTTTGTGGAGTTGGGACACTAGGAAGCCTCCGATTTTTCTACTTTTCCTCCTCCCTTCTTGATAGTGGTCTCTTCCTTTATTGGTCGTGCCCACGATTGCCGGCGCTCGTGCTTGGCTACCACCCCCTTTCTCGGTCTCATAGCCTTCCTTTCTCCTCATGAAGGTTTTCCTGGCGATCCTTGAACTACCCGCGCTTTGAGACTGCCTTGAATTTCAATGCCGTGGCCGTACGCACTTGTTTGACCGCCATCTTTTGGTTCTTTTTTGGGTCTTTTTTACGACTTTCGATTGATTGTGAGTGTGTTTCTCTCTGTCGCCCTCCGGCCCTCCTTCTCCTCTTTCCCTGCCTCCAGGTGTGACGAGACTTTCGTTCTAAGTGCGGCCCCTATAACGTGCTCTTCTAATTTCTGTACTGGTCCCTCCCTTGTTTACGCCGGTGCATTGTTTGTGAGAGCTGTTCCTCCTGCCGGCAATTCTTTTTCCTGCCGCTTGGAACTTTGGAGTGGGACTTCGTGGAGCCCCGCGCTGTTCTCTTCTTATAGAAGTTTTATCGGGTGAATGACATCCAGGTCTTTATTTTCCCCATCCCGCGCCGCTACGCACGTTTTCCTTCGCGCCGCGGTGCTCGTGCCTCCTGACGGCGACTCCGCGCGTGCTTCTAATAATCACTCTTTTTCCCCTTGATTTTCGCCTCCTTCCCCCCCAATTTTCTCGCTATTGTCTTTAAATTGGTGGGCAAGCCGTATGCTGTGAGCGCTTATCTTCCCTTTGATCTCTCGGTTGGCAGGAGTTTCCCCAACTCCCTTCGGGGTCGCGTTCTGCGACGGCGGACGTTGGTGGATTGAACACGTGCCGCCCAACTGCTCCGCAGGTGCCATGTCATGACCGGTCGTCCTTTTACTCCTCCCTTCTGTTAGCATTCCCTCCGGTATTTCACTTTAGGCTGGTCTTGCGGGCTGTGATATTTCTTTTGGATTTTGACTTTGCAGATTGTTTTTTCCTTCTCTTGAGCGAGTTTTTTGGCCGTCTCCGCGCGCTCTCCGCGAGTGTCGCGGACGTATTTCTTTTGGTGAGCGGACTCTCAACCCTTTCAAAGAAATTCCTGAGAAGCTCTGCCCTCTTCCTTCTTCTTCTTCATTTTATTCCTGTACTTTTTTGAGAGGTCTCCTTGATTATTCGTCCTTTCTGGGCGGCTGCGTATCCTTGCGGGAAATATGCTCGTGGTTCTTTATTATGACGTTTCCCTTGTTCTCCTTGATTGAGCAGTCTCCATCGCGAAGCCACTGAACTATTCTCCCCTCCCCTCCTATTTTGGATTTTGACTCGGGTCCGTTGGATCAACCCCCCTGGTATCGTTTGTTGGGCAGTCGTTTTATCCTGTCTTGTTTCGTGGATTGTTCCGTAGTCCCTGTTGTTCTTCCCTTTTTTTTCTCCATTATTTCCCTCTTCGAAGGAAGTTTATTCATTTTTTTTCATTAGTACCTTGACCTGATCGGGCGCGCGCTCTACCGAACACGTTTTTTCTTTCCTATCTGGCCCTCTTTTTTCCATTTTTTTCGCTGTACCGACAAGAAGCTTTTTTCACCAACGTTCCTTTTTCCTGTCTTCAAATAATACCTAATTCCCAAACCCTGCCACCGGATTGCGTGCTTTTTTGCGTATTCTTCTTTCAATCGCAATTCAGGCCTATCTCTCTTTTTTTGTGGGTTTTTTGATCCCTCGAAAGTGCTGATATGTTATCTTCCCCACAGTCATCCTCTTTTTTTTTTTTTTGATTTTTTGATTCTTTTTCTTTTGCGCGCGGTTCGCGGCTGGTTGGGAAGCGTCTTGCTGACCGCGATGGCTGACGCTGCCGACATTCCTGGCCTTTGCTTCGGGTTCCTCCTTCTTTCGCGATTTTCAAAGGTATCCCCCTTCCGATAACTTCGGTTTCATCCACTTTGGAAATTCTGAACACTTTCCTCCTAACAAGCGTCTTCAGAACTCCCCAATAACAACAATACCCCACACCATACCTCTCGGCCCCCCCAAAGCTGACACGGGTTTTTTCTTTTGACCTCAACGGACCGTTCTACAAACCTCCCGCCGTTGCTTAGCATTTTGTTTTCCCGTTCCCTTTTTCTCCTGAGATTTTTCTTCCTGCGACCCGCCGCGATCATTACTACCAGACTCCTCCATATTCTGAGGATTCTTCTCCCATTTCTCTCAGGAAAGTCATCCCGACTCCCCGCCCAAACCAATGACACAGGAGAAAGGTTCTTTATACTCTTTCGTAGAGTTCTCATTCCCGTCAGGTGCCCTTTGCGCAGCATCTTCCTCACTATCCGATGACACCCCCTTTCTTTGCTAAGCTTTCTTTACTCCTAACAGAAGCTTCTTCACCTAGAGCGCCATTTCCCAATCCCTCATAATCCATCAGCCGCATCTCCGGCCATTTCCGATCACTTCGAGTCCTCGCCCTTCTTTCCCTTAAAGTTCTTGCCTCTCTTTCCGGTTTTTTTCATGAAGAAGAGTGTTTTTTTCCGCACCTCTTAACGCGCAGCGCCTCTTTCCTACGTCCCTCTCCCCGACTGCAGTGCTGACTCCTTTTGCACCCCGAGCTAAGATTTCAATCCGTGGCATTCTTTCGCGTTCTTCTTTCTGAAGGGTGGGTTTTAGAGCCTCTATTGAAACCCCCTTTTCAGCTACATGAGAACGTCCTTTTTTGGGCATTTGACCCTTTTTTCCCCACCCTATTGATTCTAGCTTGCAGCGCTCGCGTCGTAGGCGGCAACAGCCCCCTTTGAAAGCTGGACTCCCCTCGTTATTCCCTTTTATTTTATAGACCTGCTGGTCGCTTACACTATTTTTCCCCTCGAAGGCAGCTATTCTTTCAACGCGGTTCCATTGCGCTTGCAGGACCACCCCCATCACACTTGAAGATTCTTCCTTAAACCCTGCGTAACCCCCGAGGCCGCCTTAAACCATTCCCTCTCTCCCCCAGTGTTTGCAATACGGCCGTGCAGTACCACCTGCGTGTTGTAGTTTTTCCCCCCCTCCTCGCCCTTTCGGGATAATTTCCTCTCATGCTTCTTTTTACGCACAGCCCAAGCCCCGTTGCCCTATCCGGATCGCGGACTTATCGCGTGAACCCTTTCTCGGTCCACCGCTTGGTCTTACAACGGACTTTTGTGAAATCATCGATACCGGGTCTCTCCCCACTTTTTCGCCGCTCGGCCCATTTCCCTACTCCCTGCGCGCCGGCATGTGAGCGCATGCAGCGTCGAATCCTCGCTCAACAGGCCTCGATATGTAGTTTCTCCCCTGCACTGATCCCCCTGGCTGGCCGGACGCGTCGTTTCTTCGCCAAGGATGATTTATCAAGCGCGCCACCTTTCCTCTTCTGCGAAAGCAGCCACGAACGTCAGGGGCCAACCACACATGGTCGTTTCGTTGCGTGCTGCCCCTTAAAATGCTTTTATGCAGACGTTTCGTTAACGCCATTTCTGTTTTTTTTTTTTTTTTTTTTGTGTTGTGTTGGTTGTTTCTTTCCTTTTTTCTCCTTTTTTTTTTTCGTGTCGTTTTTTTTTGTGTGCTCTCCTCTTCGTTAACGGGTTTCTCGCCTCTCCTCCCGGAGCTGTATGAGGAAATTCTTTTACCTTCCCCTGCCCCCTCCCAGGACTATTTGCACGATAAGAAACCCCCCCCCCCCCCACCCCCCCACCCAACACAACAAAAAAACCACAACAAACAACCCCCCCCCCCCCCAACCACCCAAAACCACCCCCCACCCCCCCCCCCCACAACCCCCCCACAAAAAAAACACCAATAAACCCAACCCACACACCCAAAACCCCCCCCAACACACCCCCCACCACACCTAAACATCGATCGACTCGCGGAAGCAGCGTCCCATATCC
>Ga0179593_1669045_pt1 | contig 12212 bp, 17 predicted proteins | sample CZODoug2_1_08_16_FD_185931 | JGI IMG/M metagenome (GOLD analysis project Ga0179593, IMG submission 185931) | Vadose zone soil fungal communities from Angelo Coast Range Reserve, California, USA - CZODoug2_1_08_16fungal (PacBio error correction) | ecosystem: Environmental > Terrestrial > Soil >... | reverse complement strand
GAGCCAGTCTATCACCTCCCCCTCTTTTCTTTCCGGCCCTACTATGCTAGTGGTTTTCATCACAATAGTAAGATTTTTCTTTTCGTTTCCCCCTTCTCCTTTCCTTTGTTTGGATGGAATATTGATTCTCGACTCTTCGCCTTCGTTGTTTTCAGGGCGACGACTTCCTTTTCCCTTTCAATCTTCCCCTGCCATCTTACGCCCTTGATGACACATTTTCCCTTCCTTCAACAAGGAATTAAGCGATGAAACTTCTCCGCGGTAACGCAAGTTTCCCCCCAATACCGTGATAACACTGTCTCCCCTCTCTTCCCCTTCGCAAGGCTAGGGATAGAGTTTGTGCCCTTTTTCTACAATTTCTCGATGGTACGGAGTCAGTGTCCCCTTCCCCTTTTTTCGCAAAACTTTGTTTTTCCGTCCTGGCGCGGGAGAGCTCCGGGGTCCTTCTTTTTTTCTTCTTCCCGTCCTTGATCACGGGAACCCACATTTTTTCCCACTTGGCGGCGTACTTAGAAATTCTCTCCTTCTTCTTTTCCCTTGTGCCCCTCTGCTTAACTCCTGCGGAGGTATGTTCCACTCCCTTCTCTTCTATTCGAACGTCTGTTTGTCGCGCATGACGTTCTCCTTCTTTTTCCCCCCGAGCTGCTCCGCGACATCAGGGTCTTGATTCCCTTTTCTTTTTCCATGTAGTGAGAGTTCCAACGTGGAGCGCGGTCTCCTTTTCTTGAGAAAGAAGAACACGTCTCTTTAGAGGCCAGAGGATTTCAACCGTTCCCCTTTCTTCGCGTCGTGGTTCCTGCGTCGCCGCGTGATTGACAAATCTTTCTTCACTTATCATTTCTCTTTCCCCCCTCCCCGTCCTTCTGGATGGAGGCTCTCTGTCTTTTTTTTCCCCTTTCAGCTGTTCGATTTCTTTTTCTGAGTTCAGACCGCGCTTCTCCGAGGCTTGTGAGAGTGGCCTTTCCCCTCTCCTTTTACTTTCCCTCCCCTTCTGCTAGGATAAGCTCGTTGCCCTCTTGTTTGAACAACGAACTTGACAGGTTTTTTTTGTCCTGGAGCCTGGAGAAGCAAGTTGGATTGTGTGTCTTCTTTCGGCGGCGAGGTCCCCTTTGCTTGCAAGTGATTTTTTTCTCTTTTTTCTCCGATGGTACGAGGGGCTTTCATGGCGAACAGTTCGTTCTCCCCTTTTCTTGAGAAAATAGGCAGAGTCTTCGCTACTCCTGGCAGTCGAGGGAGGCTTTTTTTTTTCTCTTTCTCTAGCCTACGACATCGTGGCTTCTTGAGAGGTAAACCGTGATGGCCCCTTCATTCTTGTCTGCCTCCTGATAGTTTCTTTTTTATCTTTTCCCCTTTCTTTGCTTAAATATACAAGTTTCTCTTCTTTTTCACTCTTCCAGGACCTTTTCTTTCGGTCTAAAATCCCTTTGCTGGCACTTATTGTTTCTTTCCTTCCTCCCCTTTTTTCTTCCTCCAACCAATATCCGCTTCTTCAAAACTCAGTTGCATTTAAGTTACGGCTTATCTTTCTCTCTCCCCTCCGGCGCGGTCTGCTCCGAGCGATATTGGCATTGCCCTCCCTTCGCCGGTAGCTGGATCGCCTTCACGGCGTAAAACCCTTTTGCTGCGGGCGCATGAAGACTCCTTGTCCCCCCCCCTCGCGAACCTTTGGGGGCTGTAAGCGCGATTGCAAATCTTTTTTTCTAAAACGCGATATCCTCAGTTGTACAAAGTCAGTCTTTCATTTTTTTGGTCTTCCATGCCCATGGAGGTCTTGTTTTTCCCCCCCCCCGGACAGCTAGCATCTTTCCGGGAATCGTGGCAAGGCACCGCGTTTCCCCCACCCCGGACGGATTCGGATCGACCTCTCTAGGTAGAAAAGGTCCTCTCCCTTTTTATTGGGGTAGGTGATAAGTTTATTCTTTTTGTGAATTTGTATGTCTATCAAGCAGGAACCCCCCTCTTTCCCCCCGTTGATTAAAATCTTCGTAGGAGGGGCCTGTACTTTTCCCCCCCCTGTTTGGATAGTTCAATTGTCCTCTCATGAGTGCGGTCAAATACAAAGTTTCACCCCTCTCGGCCACATCCGTAAACGCGAAGACTCCCCCTCCCCTCCCTTTTTTCACAACGGGCGGCGCGTACGGGGAATCCTATCTCGAATGTTCACCCCTTCCGTCAACATGACCCCCCCCTCGGGAGAGCAGATCTCCATGGATTGCCTATTTTTCGGAGGCATTCCCTCCTCCTCTTTTCGAACTTCATGTCTCAAGTGACACCCTTTTCCTCCCCGTCTTTCTACTACTCTCCCAGGCAAGAAGATTGCTCCCTCTTCCTACCATTTTTATGGCGAATCTCTCTCTTTCCTTTCCTTTCTCCTGAGATTAGCGTCCAGATACCACAGTTTCCTCCCAATCTTCTTGCTGTTAGGTTCTCCCCTGGAGAGTAGTATGTATCCTCCTTTGGGAGTGCCCACTACTATTTTTTTCTTCCGAATGAAGGACTTCTCGCATATCGCCGGATTATCCTCCCCCTCCTGCCCCCCTCCCCTTTTTCGGTCTCTCTTCCGTGTGATCCGTCTTGTGTTCTTTCTCTCCAAGGGAACTCCACATGAGCTTAAAAGACCCCCTCCCCCCTCGTTGGTTAACTCCCCCCCTGCCGTTATGGATTTGCTCTCCTGTTTTGTTTTGGAAGCACTGGCAGGACCTTTACCGCACTCTGATTGTGAAGGTGCCTTCCCCGTCTCATAGCTCCAAATGCATAATAGACGCTCGTCTTTTTTAAGAGAAAAGACGGCCTTTGCTCGCATGCTTATTTAAACTGTTTTTGTTCCCCTGCTTTCCACGGTCCCACCATCAGCGGGCGGAGATGGTGTGGTGGAAATAAACCCTCTTTTTCCCCAAAATGTTCCGGAATCATTAGAATAAGTTTCTCTTTTCCCCTTAGCTCTTAAAGATTGGAGATCATCTTTCATTCGTGAAGACCGCGAGAGTTTTTTTCCTTTCCCTGAAAATTCGTGAATGTCCCCTTCTTTTCACCTCTCCCTCCTCCCGGTGAGTAAGAACCTTCTCCTTTCTTCCCTCCGGAGCCCCCCGGAAAGATGCCCTTTTTCCCCCCCTATCTTTTTTTCGCTGCCTGGAACAGGATGCGCTTGACATCGCTTCCATCCCTTTGGGATGTTAGCCGATTCGGTGTCCTCTCAACGTCTTCATTGCCGGTTCATCTTCCCTTCTTTCTTTCCAGCTACTCGGGTCTCCAAAATCGGATAGATCCCAAACAACTCCTCCTCGCCTCCTCGCACGCGCGGGAGATGCTCCACTTCCCCTCTGAGTTTTGCTGAAGTGGGATTGAGCCTCTCCTCTCTTTTTTTTTTTCTCGCTGAGTGGAACCTCGCCTTCCCCCTTTTAGTGCCAAGCAAGGCTGGCGGACTCCTCCCTTTGAGATGAAAACCCCCCCTCCCCTTTCCCTTTTTTTTCCCAGACTATTTTTTTAACCTGCGCTCGTCAATATCCCACCGTTCTTCTTCTTTCCCCCTTTCTTGACAACCAGAGGTCGTGTTTTTCCACGATGTCGTAGGCCTCTCCATCCTTACCCTTCACTCAGAATATCCGCCACTACCTCTTTTTGGTAGCTCCATGAACAGCGCCCTTTTGCCTCCGCATGGCAGAACTCCCCCCCTTTTTCCCCCTTTTTTTCTATATCGAAATTTTCCACGGCCCCGGGAATACAACCATCACCTTTTCTTTTCCTTTTCTCACGTCGTTCCTCGTCGTCGAAACCCACTCCCCTCTACGAGCAGATCAAAAAGATCACGTCCCCCCCCCCATCCCCTTCCCCCACCTTCTTTTCCCACTACAAGTGTCACCCTCCTTTCTTTCGTCGAGGTCGAGATTTTCCCCACGTCATCGAGCAGCGCGGTATCCCGTTTCTTTCTCCTCTTCACCCTTACCTTTGTACCCCTTCCCCCCCCAAAAGACCTAAAACTCCCTGAACCTCTTTTCTCCTTCCATTTCGGGAAGTGAGGCGTCTTTCCTAACCTGCCGACCCCACTCCCTCATTTCATAATTACAATCCACCTCCTCACTCTCCCGCGCGAAAAAGACGGGCCCCCCTCAAAGTTTTGGTCACTTCCCCTTCCTTTTCAGGGTTGACCTCTACCCCTACGAGTGGATCAAGACCTGGTCTGTCTCCTCTTCTTTCTCCTTCATCGCAGGTAACGGCGACGTCATTCTTTTTTTGTAAGCAATACTTCCAGCGATTGCTTCCCCCCCATTCTTTTTCTTGCCACATTTGACCCCCAAGGCTTCAAACATCGCGTGTTTCCCCGTCCTCCCTTCCCTTTATACGAGATTCCCGCAAAAATTGTGTTTCTTGCATCGTTTCACTCCCTGACGCGACGGAGCGAGTCCTTCCCCTCCTGCAACCACAAAGTTGCTTCGATAGTTTCAGGTCATCCCCGTTTGTCTCCCCCTTCCCCTTCTGACATGATCGATAATGCGGGCCCCTCGATTCCCGAGACTTCTCAATTGAGACTTCCCCCTCTCTTTTCCTCGAATTTGAGGGCACCGGGCGCTTCCCCGCGTCTTTCCCCTCTTGGCTAGATTAATTCCTTGTTGCGAGTCTTTTTTTTCGGCCGTAACAATCTTCCTTCTGTCCACTCAGGTTCCTTCTCCCTGAAAAACAAACGAAGGCCGCGCCCCCCCCCCCCTATTTCGATGAGACAATATCCTTTTTCCCGCGTGCTGGCCCTCTCCCTCTTTTCTTTAAAGGAGTATTGGAGAACCCAACTAGAATAGGTTATTATTTGCTTCCCTTCCCCCCTTTCCCTCAAAGATGTTAAAGTTCGCGTTGTTCCTTCACTCTCTTTCTTGTTTTTGGATCGAGATTGAGCCGTCTATACCATTTTCCTCTTCTTTCCCTTTAAAAGATTTCTCCCGGGCCAATAGTAATGCTCTTTTCTCTGAGGTTTTCGGACCTTATGCCTCTGTTCCCCCTCTTTCAAGTGGTTCTTCGTGGTTGTTTGGATGGGACCTCTTTCCCTCTTTTGTACAGTTTTCCTTCGTTTTTTTTCAGGGACGCAGACTTTTTCTCTTTCCTTCTTGACCTGCAGATTACTCCATTTACGGCCTCCCCCCTCCCCTTTAGCAACTGACTCCCTGAGCGGTTCATCCCTTCCCTTTTTTCCTCTAATGATAACAAGATCACCAATCTCTTTCGAAGGCTAGGGAATAGAGTTTTTGCCCCGAACCGTCCGTCCCCCAATTTATAGATGGTTGGTCTGCCAATTCTCCGAAACCAACTTTTTGTTCCTTCTTCGAGCGTACGTTTCAAGCGATCAAAGGATTCTTCTTTCCCCAAATTGGTTGGAATCTCGTTCACTCCCCCTTGGCGGCGTCTTCGACCTTTCCTCTCCTCTTGGTCCGGTGAAAACAATAGGTTCTTTCTGGCCAGCCAGATCGAGGAATTCTTTTTCCCTCTTTCTCTTCTTTCATGATTTTCTCCGTGACCTTGCGATTAGTAGAGAAGGAGTCTCTTCGGCTACTCCCCCAGTTTTTCCTTTTTCCTGTAGAAAATGTAGGGAGTCCAACCGTTGCCAAAGACTTTTTATTTGCGGTCTCCTCCCCGTGCGCGCCCGAGCCGAGGATTTAAACGGTGCTGGCTTTTTTATTTTTTTCCTTTTTATGGTCGGCATCTTTTCATACTCTTGAGCTCGGAGAGATACGAATCAGCTTTTCCCCTCCCTTTTTTGTGAGATTCAGGTCCCAGGTACACAAAGCTGTTAGATCTTTCCCTGTCCTGTTTCGTTCTCCGGAGCGGTTCTTCCTTTCCTTTGAGAGTTGTTCCTCCTCGGCAAGGAGCTAGGCCCCTCCTTTCCTATTTTTCCCCGTTGGCCCCTTTTTTCCTTTTTCCCCCCTGTACAGGGACTTGGTCTTTCTCGATCAGGGCGATTCTTCTGCTTGGATTTTGGTTTTGACGACGAGGACGACGTCGTCTTCGGACGTGTGCCACGTGCTTTTTATTCTTTTTCTTTGGATAGGATGCCGTCGGCGAGGGGTTTTCTTCGAACATGTCGTCTGCCCTTATTTAGACGAAGAAATATGACGAGTCTTCGCGCGGTTCCTTTTCCTCCTGGAAGTCTAGGACTATATTTTTCTTTGGGACAAGGCGTTAGAGAATTACGACTTTTTCTTCTTTCAAAAACTATGTCCCTCATTTCGTGAGGGCATGTGCATAGACCTCTTCCTTCTCTGAAGGTTTCACCTTTTCTCATCTTTCGCCGTAGGAGGTTCCTTCTTCCCTTCTTCTCTGCATCGGATTACGCCAGCCTTGGATGGCACTCTCTTTTTAGATTTTTCAGTTCATCCCCCCTTGCCTTCAGACCCACGACAGCAACCCTCTCTTTTTTTTCGAATTGTGGATAATCGACCGCGGTGGCCCTCTTTTTTGAGAGCCTTTTTCATGACATACGATCGATTTTTCCTCTTGAGATGGATCGCCTTGAAATGAGAAAGTTCTTTTTCTTTCCTTGTTCCTTCCGGATCCATCCAATAAGGGCCTCCCTGGACGCGCTCTTTCGCACTGTTTCGCTTAAACCGCGATAGCTATTCCTTTTTCTTCCGTCTTAAGGGGGGCTTAAGGAGTTCCCCTTTTCCTCCTCCCGGAAGCTCGCATCTTGCTATGTCCCTTTCCCACTCCTTCTTTTTTTCAATTCCACGGTGCTGAAAAACCTATCGGCGGCGTCACTTCTTCCTCTCCCCCCCATTTACGATAAGAGTAAGAAAATTTTGAATGATTTCTTCGCACTGTGGTCTTTTTTTTTCCCTTTTTTTTCGTGGACGTTTTCCCTTTCACGCCGGCACTAAACATGTGAAAGAAGCCTTCTTTTTCCCATCGGAGTCGGCGGGGAGGGACGAGATCGTCTCGCCGTTTTCGATCCGGCACAGGAAAGAAGAGTGCGTTCCCCTTTCACCTCTCCCAAACAGCCGTAAAAAGACGCCGAGCCCCCCCCCTAGAGTGTAGAAAAAGGTTGTCTTTGAAAAGCATTGTTCCTGTGATTTTGGAGCATGGAGGGTCCTCTCGTTCACCCCCCAACACCCTGAGCAGGGATCCCCTTTTTCCGCCTTGAATGGATTGCCTTATTTTTTTTCCCGGCGAATATGAGTGGCCTCTGAAGGCATGGGCTATTCCCCCCCCCCCTCCACCGTTCTTTCTACTATCTCCCCGTTTTCCCAGCAAGAAGAGTGCATACCCTTCCCCGGTATGTTGACGGCTATAACTCTTTCTTTTTCTTCCTCCCCCGCTCTCTTTCCCCCATTTTCCCCAAAGGTTAAGGCGTTGTCTCTTCCTTATTATGATGCCCGGGCGAGTAGTAGAAAGACGGTTTTTTTCTTATTTCACTCTCCCCTCCGTACTTCCCTCCTGAGTTGCCCTTCCTCTTTCCTCCGAAAAAAATAGGGCACTCCTTGGATTGTTTCCCTCTTTCCGGTCGTGTTGGTCAGTTTTATTTCTTTGGTTTGCACGGGCGGATTTCAACCATGCTCCAGACAGTCGCGCGCCCGTTCTTTCCTCCCCTGGTTTATTTTTTTTGCGTTTACGAGTGTTTTCTTCCAGGCAAATAGAATTTCTCAATTGCTTGGCCGGTGGCCCCTTCTCCCCCTCAACTCCTCCCTGACGATCGCAGTACTTCCCCTCCTTCTTCCCCCGTTGCTCGTCCCTTTCACCTGTTTTTTTCCCTTTTCTAAATACCCCCAACCTTGCCCTCGCGGTCTGCGAGTCCCCCCCCTCCCCCCCCCACATGGGAGAAGAATCATTTGCCTAGCTAGAATCGGCCCTTTTTTTCTTTGGGCGAGAAGCTTGCCGCCGCGATAGTTTCTCTCTCAAGGGCCAAGAGTCCCGAAATGCTTTGCGAAGCGTCCGGTGAGTAAGAAACTTCCTCTCCCCTCCTTCCTCCGGGAAAATTTTTTCCCGGTTTCACCAACTGCCAATAAACCCGGCCTCTCTTTCCCCCTTTTCCTGATGTTGCACTCGCCTCTTCAGCCCACCCCTTTTTCCCAGGGATGGGCTGTCTTTCCCGGCCGCCGCAGACCTTCCTTAATGATCACCCTTCCAACTTTCATTTTCGCCGGTGAAGGCGGCGCGAAAAAAATCGGATCTCTCCTCCCTCCTCGAGCCTCGCCACCTGCTGCGCGTCGTGATCTCTGAATGCAATCGAGTTTTTTTTTGCGGCCAAGAGCGGATATGGTTCTTCCTCTGTTTTTTTGTAGCGGTTTATGTGGACACCGCGGCCATAATCCCTTTCCCCCCCAAGCAAGGGGATGGCGGACTCCTCCTTTTCCGTGCCATTTTCTGAGCCTTTCCCAACTCGTGTGCTTTTATGGAAGCAAAGAAGACTTTGAACCCTGCCCCTGAGAGGAGTCTAGACAGAAATCACTCCCTTTTTTCGAACCTCTCCAATACGTCCCCCTCTTTCTGTTTTACTTTCACGTCAGGAATATCCGCCCCTTCCTCTGCCCTTTTTGGGAGCTCAATGACCCATCATCTTCCTATTTCTACGCCATCGTCTTCTTCCGCCTTTTATTTTCCTCTTTCTCGCCGCAATACAAGCCGCCTACACCCTTTTTTCCTTATCTGCGAGAAGAAGGCGTCTCCCCCCGCCTTCTGGATGCCGCGCCATTCCTCCTTGCCTAACGCTTTTAAATTTGTCTTTTCCATTCGTTGTCCACCACACCTTTCCTTCTTTAAAGGATCTAGCTCTGGCCCGGCTTTTCTTCTCAGAAGGCCACTCGCAAAAGAGCGGCGTCTGTTTCTTTCTTCTCGAATTTTTTTTGCCCGCCCGACATCTTTCCTTGGACAATGAATAAAAAGGGCTCCACTCCTCCATCCAGAAGGAAATTTTTTCCCTCTTCCTTTCTCCTGTTTACTCAACAGTAGAAATAATTCACCCCCGCCTTCGACAGCACAGGTTCTAATAATTCACTTCTCCCTCCACCGTTGAATAATCTTTCTCTCCTTCGCTCCAAACCTACTGTTTACCTCCCTCAAGAAAGAAACCCTGCGGACGCGCTAAAACGTCTACCCTATTCTTTCGGAAAGATACCTCCCCCGATCCCTCTTGCTGAGTCATCCTGACTTGACACGGTATCGTCCTTCCTTTTGAAGTCATCCCTGCGTCGAGCTATGGACAGTCCCCATCCCTTCTTTTTTCACCATTACATCCCTCCCTATTACCTTCGATTTTGTGGAAAAAGCTAAAACCCCCTCTAATGTCGAAGTACCTCCTCCCCCGCCCTTGGGTTCCCCAAGTGGATCCAGTTCTTTTCCTCCCTGACGCGAGGCGCTAGTCCGCGGGAAAAAAACCCCTTTTTTTTTCTTTCCGTTGAGCCCCACTCCCGCGAAAAGAGTCGAAATTTTTTCTTGCGGTGTAATCCCTCCAAACTCGCTTTTAGACCCCCTCCCCATTTTCCTGAACCCCCTCTCTCCTTCGGGGATAAGGGTCTCAATTATCTCTTCCCTTCACGGATAAGGGCTTCCTCCCCTTTTTCCTCGTTGCCGTACCTTTGCAAGGCGTTACTTTTGTCACGAAGTTTGCCCAACGTCATCCCTCGTACACAAAACTCCCCTTTCCTTTCCCTCCTCCAAAACAACCATCTTGGCCAGCGCGAAGGTCGAAAACATTCCCCACCTTCCCTCTCGTGAAGACGTGCGTCCAGTCTGCAGAAAGCGTTTACAGTTCCGAGTTTGAGTTTTTTCCTTATCTTTTCATCCTCCTCCGTTTTTTTTTTTCCCCGTCTATCACCAGATCAGGCTTCACTCTCCTTTTTTCCCCTTTTTCCAGAAGTAAGCTCTTTTTTTCATCCCCAATTCGCCCTTCTTCTTTTCCAGAACGCGTTCCCCCCTCGACATTAATGGAGTTTTTTTTTTCTCTTTTTCAGGCCCTCCCGCGTGAAAAGGAGGCTTCCTTCCTTTTCCCTCCTCCAATTTAAGGCAGACTCTCCATCGAGCAAATATGCAGCCCTGTCTCCCTCTTTCTCCCCCCGAATCGATCCTTGTATAACCCGGTCCCCCCCCACCCCTCGCATCGGTTCATTCTCACCTTTTTTTGTTGCGCGATACGATGATCTTACAACTTTCTCAGATGGTCCCCTGTCGGAAATGAAAATTTTGTGTCTCTTTGCGAGGGCCTCGTCGTCTTTTCCCTGGGAGTGAAAGAGATCCCCTTTCGTCAACCCACATGTGAGGGAAACTCTCTTGTTTGCTCCATCTGCACACCAGTCTGTGTTTTTTTTCTTTGGGAAGGGTTTGCCTCCCCGCGGACTTTATTTGTCCGAAGATCGCGTTCCCCAAGATTGAGTAAATCAACGGATGTTTTTCCTTTTCTCCTTCCCTCCTTTTGACTGGCTTCAAGTCTAGCTTCTCCGAGAAATTCCTTTTTATATAAAGGGAGGGGGTACCCCCCTGGGTTTCGGGAGGCCCCACCTTTTCGAGCTCAGAAGTGAAAAAGCCTTTTCTCTTACCAACTAAGAGAAAACTCTTAGGCTTGAGCTCTTTCCGGATTTTTCAAAGCGGCTTTGCTTTTCTTTCCTCTGAGAATGAGGTCCTGGTCGGAGAGTGATTTCCTGATCGTCTCAGATTTCCCTGTAATTATGAGATTCTTCTCTGAGTAGTTATTTTTTTCCGGGTAAATTTCAGTTTTTATGAGGCCTCTTTTTAAATTTGTTGCTCTGAACGCTTCCCCCGAGATGATAGATGTGCGAGGTTTCTTTTTTTTCATCTCTCTTTCCTCCCTCCGGGCCAAGAGCTATTCCCTTTTTTCTAGGTAGTTTTATTTTTGTTGACAACGAACTTCCCTTTTTTTTTTTTTTCTTTCGAGAGAAGACCTGCCTTTGGAGTGGGTTGTCGCCCGTCTCGTCTCCCTATGTACGGAGTTGCAATTGATTTTGTTTCTTTTTTTTCGGTGGCTTTGATGTTCGAAACAGGTAGTCTTTCCCCGGCTTCCCTTTCTCAGAGATATATCACGCTGCGGTTCAGGGCTTCTTCCTATTGCGGAGATGAGGCGTTCCTACCACAAGGCGTTCTCGCTCTCGTTCAATTGTGCGGAGAGTTAAACACCTCCCTGTCACTTGCGCGGATGCTCCTCTCCTATGAGCTTCAGTTTTCAATATATTTTCTTCCCTTTTCTCTCCGTAAGTAGTGTTTTCATGCTTTCCTCCTCCAGCTGTTTTTCAGTCGGATTCCTCTTTCTTGGAAATTTTCTTCCTGGCCGCGGGTTTCTATCGTTCCTAAAAACCCTTCCTTGCGTTTATCAGCCAAAAAAATCATCTCGTACGTGCTCCTTGTGGACTCCTTTTTTTTGTTGGAGAGGAAGCTCTTTGACAGAGAGATATCTTTACCGATAAGGATTTTTTATCCCCCCTTGGATAGCATTCATACGGCAAGGCATCTTTAGGTTCACCTTCCTGCGGAAAGGGCGGCTTTTCACGAAAATAAGGGCCTCTGCTGGACGAGCCCCTGTTTTTCAAGTCCCTTCTGTGAGCTCCCTTCCCCGCTATGAAGGGTGAGCCTTTCGTCAGTATTTCAGGGGTTCCTTTCCGTTCTTTCCCCTGACCTCGTTCTCCTTGTTCTTAATGACCGGACAGCCTTTCTCCTCTTTCCACGAATTACAGGAATCCACCGCGGGTTCCCCCTGCGCCCTGATTCGAACCATCTGTCTCTTTTTTCTGTAGAAAATTTTATTCGAATGAGTCTTCTCCCCCTGTTTTTTGTATGGTTATTACGATCAGACCCTCCTTTTCAATTGGTAGTCAGACTCACAAACCCTTTCAGCACGGAAGAGCATTTTTTTGAATCAAAATCTTTTTTCCCTGACTCGATAGTCTATAGCCCTTCTTTCAGTTTTCGGCCACCGGAAACATGTCTTTCCCCCCATAAACGGCACCGCCGTGCGGCCAAAAGACGTTCCCCTTTTTTTGCCCCCCTCCAGACCCTCCCTGGGCCTTTCCTCTGCAGAGCCTGTCTTGGGAAATTCTTTCCCCTTCTCTGCGCCCTCGCAACCTGACCCCCCCTTCTTTCAGCGGAGCGCTTTTTGGTCCCCCGACGGTTCCTTTCTCTTTTCGGATGAATCCGGCACGAATATTCTCCTTCTCCCGGACGGCTGGGCGAACGTTTTGTCACTCCCCCGTGTTCCCTCCTTTTCCGACAACTCCTCTTGCTACAGGACA
>Ga0179593_1659740_pt1 | contig 12212 bp, 17 predicted proteins | sample CZODoug2_1_08_16_FD_185931 | JGI IMG/M metagenome (GOLD analysis project Ga0179593, IMG submission 185931) | Vadose zone soil fungal communities from Angelo Coast Range Reserve, California, USA - CZODoug2_1_08_16fungal (PacBio error correction) | ecosystem: Environmental > Terrestrial > Soil >... | reverse complement strand
TTCTTTCCCAAGAGGTTTTTCATCCTTTTCTCCCAAGGGACAATAAAAACGTGTCCCCAGATCGACATAGACGAGGAGACTCTCCTTTTTCGCGTGTATCGGACATCTCCCCTTGAGTAAGAGGGGGCCAGAGAAGAATCGCTTTTCAGTAGGGCTTCTTTTTCTCGTCTCTTCCTTCAGAGCTGTTAGGATTGCTCCTCCCCTTTTTGCTTTTTTCAACAAGTGGCGAACCACCCTTTTTTACCATCGATGCCCAGGAGATGGGGTCTTTCGCCGCAGAAGTGTGTGCCCTGTCTGGCCCGTTGCTGCTCAGTTCCTTCTTCTTCCAGAGAGATCATTCCCAAGGAAACTGAGAGGCTTCCTCACCTTTTTCCCTTTGCGTTCTCGGGATCAGCTTTCGGCCCTTGATGCGAACACGCATGTCGCATCATGCTTCCTCCTCCTCTCTTTTATACTTTTTGAGATCGATGCTTTCTTCTTTTTTAAAAGCGTGTTAGCAGTCTTTTTCCAGGGCCCCGTACGAAAAGAGCGCTTTTTTTCCCTCCCTTTAAGAGGTGAGGAAGCTTTTTGTCCGTCCTGCCTCGGCATGACCATGACGGTCCTGACCCTCGCGGAAAAGCACCTTTTACGAAATGATGCGGCGATTTCCTCTCCGTGCAGCAGATGTTTTTCCCCCCTGTTTGCCTTGTTTTCCCCAGCGGGCCGTCGACACTTCCTCCACACGCTAGCGTCGAGCTTTTTCCCGCCCCCCCCTCCCCCCTGACGATAGTGAATTTTCTTTCCGGCCCCGGGCGAACGGAACGTCTTCCCTTCCCGCGAAGTGGGGTTATTTCGGTCTCGTCGAGTCGATCGGGACCGTCCTTCGTTTTATTTCACTTTGAACAGTCTTTTCCCCTGAGTTCTCTTTTTGCCCTCCCACAGAGAGAAACTTTCGTCGTCCGACGGCAAAACCTCTCTTAACCCCCCCCAGGCTGAAGATTGTACTAACGGGAATCTTATTTCGACGAGCAGATTAGGCGGCAATCTGTCTTTCTTGCCGTTGTTGTTGTTGTCCTCCCCCGACAGCGTCTCTTTTGCCGGTGGACACTTCTGTGGTGGTGGGGTGGTCTATTTTTCTCTTTTTCCACCGTAGAGAAGGACTCCTTCGTGTCATGGAGTTTTCTTCTAATCCGCTTCCTCTCACGACGGCGATCGAGGTCAGGCTCGTTCAGTTCTGGCAGTTCGGCTTCCCCCTTGCTTCCCCTCGAGCACATGGCCCTTTTTTTTCAACGGTGCGTTCGTTCAAGATCCCTGGTATGAAATCGACGCTCTTCGCTCTTGTTTTGAGTGACATCACGATAGTCTTACTGCACTCGGAAGACTTTTTTCTGAAAACGTTTTCCACCCTCCTTTCTCCCTTTCTCGTCGGCCAGCACAGATCGTCCCCCTGTCGAGGTCCTCCCCTCCCCGAGAAGCGCCAATCACATGTCTCCGCCAGGACAGCTCTTCCCCCTGTTTTGCGCCGGAGACTTCCCGTTTTCTGGAGCAGCTCGAGCCAGGAGTTTTCCCCCCCCCTGATCGAAAGGCGGCATCGCAGTTCTCCTCGGAGTTGATTTTCGGTTGTACTAACTGGAAACAGACCTCCAGCATTTTTTTATCTCAACAGCAGGCTGATCTCGTTTTTCCCCCCCTTGATCGTGACGGTGCCGGTCGTCGGCATTGTCACTTCTTTGTTATCAGCGTCGACTTTCTGTCCCTGAGTCATACCAGCGAGAGGTCCCCGGTGACGGTTTGACGAAACGGTTTTGTCCTTGGAACCCTAGCTCTTTCGGAGGGTTTAGGTCCAGCGAGACTCCCCTCTCTCGAAAGGGACTTCGTGCCTCCCAGTCACAGCGGCCGCTTCGTTCCCGTACCTGTTTCACATCCTTCCGGTCGGACTCCTTCCCCTTCCTGGTTTGTAGTTAAGTTGGGATAGGGCCCCTTCCCCTTCTCGAGCCTCGCATCTAGATAACCTCTTTCCCCGCCCGGAGCCGGTTTCAGTCTTTATCTTGAGCCTCCGTGCAGGTTCAGGTTTCTCCCGGGCTGCTTAGATGAAAGCTTTTTCTCCCCCTCCAAGTCCTTCCTTTCTCTTTTCCGCATATGCTAGTTTCTCCCCCTTTGTTGTTGTGAGTATGAGAGGGACCCTCCTTTTCCTGTGCGGGCCCGAGTTCCCAGGATTCCAGACCTGGATGAGACGATGTTTTTTCCTCCTTCTCGTTCTGTAGATAATTCAGTGACTTTCTCGATCGACCTCCTCCGGGTAGTGTTCCTACGGTTCCCGTAAGGCGGTCTTCTGTCGAGGCCGAGGACCCTTCCTGTTCCCGATCCCAATTCGTAACGGACAAAACCTAACGAGGTCTTTTCCCTTCGTGTCTCGCTTCCCTTATCTGGTGAACGATTTGGGTCCGAAGGCGGAGCTCTTTCCCTTCTTTTCCCCATCGACGCAGGTCTTCTGTCGGTCCCGCGGTAGTCGAGGTCTCTTTCATCACCGGCCGCTTCCTTCTGAAGGGTTACCCCTTCCGGTCCCCCCTTTTCACCCCTTTCCCCCCCTGATAGATTTTTCAGTCCGGATCCGGAAAGTAGATCCTTCTCACATACTCGCCCTTTGAAGCCTGACGACCGCACCGGTCCCCACCCCCATGGGGAACACTTTCCCTAAGCCGAGATTAGACTGCGACCCCAGTGACCACCCGGTTCCTTTGTTCCCCCTTCCCTTTCTCCCCTCTTCTTTCAACGTCGTCGCCCCCTTTTCGATCCTCTTTGAAAATGTTCTTACCCGCCTTTTTCTCTCAAGTGCTCCCGCCCCTGCATCCCCCCCTCTTCCGCAACCACTCTCCCTGCTGTCCTTCTTATCCTCGTCGTGGCGATCCTCGGCGCTTCGTTACCATACCCTCTTTGTGTGGCATCCTTGCCATCTTACGAAATCCTCGACATACTCCTTTTCTTCCTCTTCGTGACAGCCCTCTTCTGGGGTCAATCACGCTTGTGCCGCAGAGGCGACTCCCCCTTTCCTTAGGCGGACGTTCTTTACGAACTCAAAGTTGTCCCCCATGGGCCAGGTGCTTCTTCCTCGGGTAGTGCTGTGCCGCTCAACGGGTTGGCGGAGCTGCGGAGACTCTGATCGATTCTTTCTCTTGACGATGTTCCCGTCCCCTACCTCCTCACTTCCTTTTCCTTTATCGCCGGTTTCACCTTTGACGTCATACCAGCCTTTTTGCCGTGTTTTCACCGGAAACTTGTAGGGGCCCCTAACAAACAACGGCCGCGCCCCTCCCCTCCCCCTTTGCCGCATACGTCTTTCTTCGGATTCCGGCATGTCTGCTGCGCGGCAGGTCGCCCGTCCTTTTTTTTATGTCGGCAAGATTTCCGTTCGGTTTGGTCTCCTTTTCCCTCACGGAGGGCAGAATTTCCTTCCTATGTCCCAAGGGACAATACCACGTGGTTTTTCCTTTCTACGGAGACCGCAGCCAGGACAGCCGTTCGCAGCAGATTCGTTTTTTTTCCTTTGGTGCCCGGCTCCCTCACTTCACGATCTTTTTCTGGGGCGTTTCTCTCTCGGAGGAGAGAACGTCTTCTTTCGCGCTTGTTCGGATTGTCTTTTTTTCTGTTCAACCAAGGCTTTCCATTTTCACCAGATCAACTCCCGTTTGCCCTTGATCTTGTTCGCCGCAGCATTTTTTCGCCCTCTTTTCTTCCGCAGGGTCAGGACCGGCATTCTCCCGCCGCAGGCAAACACGTCTTTTTTTCAAATCTTCCAGGACCTCCTTTTCATCGTTCGGCGGGAATCCCTTTTCGTTCTTGGCCTTAGTGTATCGGACTTCCCACCCCTTGATCACGCTCCTCTTACCTCCTCCTCAGTTGTTGGGTGAGCTCTATTCTTGCTGCGCGTGTCGTGATCGCCTTTCCCTCCTGCCCCGACGACACCCTCCTCCGCCGCGAAAGCGAGCGGAAGTTTTTTCCTCTTTAGGAAAGACGCTTCTTCCCTCTGACCCTCCCCCTCTTTCCTTCCTCTCCCAAGTAGGAGAGAAGTCCCCATCTCCACCTCCCCCCCCAACCCCCCACAAACACCCCAACCCCAGCTTGCGGAGAGGACCGTAATGTCTCCCCTATTTTCTGGTTAGAATTGTTGCACTCCGCTTGGGCACGTACGCCTCGAGCGTCGTCTTTGCGCGATGCGCGGAGACGACCCCCCCACTTCACCGGTTCCCGACGATGTTCCCGGGCCCGGGCGCGCTTTGCAGAACGAGAAGTGCTGTGTTCTTTCCTTCCTTCGAGTACGATCTTTTTTTTCTGTCCCTTGAAAGAGTTCAATTTTCTTGAACATGGAACTAGGGAGGTAGTTCTCCCCTTTCCCCAAACAAGACGCTCCTTGTTCGGACCTCCCCCTTCGAAGCGGCTGATTCTCCCCTTCGGAATTCAGAGGGACTTTTGTTTCCTTCCGGCAGAGTCGGCGGCTTTGCGCGTCTTGTTGTTTTGCTTCCCTTGACATCGCTTTGCCTGTGCACAACGGCATTTTTTCCCCACCGTCGCTGCCTTCAGTAGGATGTAAGTGCCGCGCGACGCCGTCGAACGGAAGGAGATCGCGTTCTTTTCTTCCTTCAGAGAAGCAATTTGTTCTACCGTAAGACCCGAGGCCGGCCCCCCTAGTCCCTGCCAATGGGTTTTTTCCCTTCCGGCGTTTTCTCCCTTCCCTCCGGTAGGCAAATCGCCGTTTGCTTTCGTCTTGAGTGACAATCCCTCCTTTTACTCGGCACCTGACTTAGATTCGAGGAGTTTCGCAACCTTTCCTTTTTCCTCTTTCCCCGTCTCGTAGACAGCCACCTCTCTCGGTCTGGTAACGAGCGCCTGCCCACGGGTGATCCGGAGACCTCCCGGATGGCCGGTTTGTTGTCCTCTGGCGTTTGAGTCCGTTTGCGCTGGAGCCGTTTTTTTCTTCCATTTCTCAGGCCCGCGATCTCTTTTTTGGGGGGGGGGGGGGGGGGGGGGGAAAACCTCTCGGCGTGAGCTCGGGAGATTTCTCTTAACACGAACCCGAGGTTTCCAAAGGAGAACGTAAGCTAGGCGTATCCCAGCTTTCTTTATCCTTTAAGCGACCTTTCGTGTCCTGTCAATCCCTTCCTCATCAGAGTAGACTTTATTCCGGACCGGCACATCACCTTTTTCCCGTGACAGACCCTCGCGAGGGCCCCGAAAGCCGTGGACCCCTGTATCGTGTTTTATTGTCACGCGCCTCGACCTTCTTCGCGGAACTTTTTCTCGCCTTAGGACACGGACCCCTGATTCCCCTTGCGCTTCGCGCTTAACTACGGTCGTTCTTTTTTTTTTGTGCGTTACCGTTGGGACTTTCCTTCAACTGGGCATAGAGCCTCGCCATCTCCGTACATTCTGTCCGTCGTCAACAACGACCCTTTTTCTCGATCCGATCCTCCCTTTGCCTGGAGGTAGACAGCCTTTCCGTCGCTGCACAGCGTATCCTCCCCCACGGCCTAGGCCCACCAGCTGTTTTGAAATGCGCGGCATCCCCTATTTTTCCTCCTACTCAGTTGTCCTTGCCGCACGTCTTTCCCCCTGAGGGCAGATTTTCGTCCTAGACCTGGATGCTCTTCTTCCTCCGCCGGGCTTTCTCCCTCAATCAGAGGAGGATCGATCTACCTGGTTCCCCCGGTCTCCGGGTCGTTGAAGTCTTCCTTGTGAATCTAGCTTCTCGTCTAGAGGACCCGGTTCACTCCACGTGACAAACATGTCTCCGTCTCTTGTCTAAAGAACTGCCCTCCTTTTCTTCAAGGGGTCGTGAAAGAGGGTCCGTTTCCTTCTGTCGCTCCTCTCTTTCCCGACAACGGGTCGGCTAGTACGGTTGCAGGGTAGTCGTTCATCTTTTTCCCTTCCCCCCGCGCTCGGCGAGTTTTTCCTACGAGGAGCGTGTCGGTCACGGTCCCCCTGACCTGATCGAGGTGAGGGTTTTTTCCCTTCGCCGATGTGCCCAATTCCTTTCTTCGCGCCGGCAAAGTCCACTGGGAACGGAGATACAGCAAGTTTCTATTCTCTCTACGTTGCTGTGCGCCGCCCACCGGTCGTTCCAAGTTGATTTTCAACCTGCTCCTATTTCAACTCAGCGGAGAAAGGAGTCCTTGTCGAGAAGTGCCGCTCCTTTGCTCCGATGCTAAAGAGCACCGTCCCTCCGCTTCCCCCTGCGCAACACCCTTTTTTTCGGCGAGCAGAAGTCCTGGCTCCTTAGGGAGGGCGATCCCTTCTTTTTTCTTTGACCGACGATATTTCCTTCCGGGAAACATTCTTCTAAGGTGTTTTTCTCCCTATTTTGTCCCTCAGAGTCGTTCGAGTTCCCGATCGTGATGGTCATCATCTGGGCTCGCCCCGCAGCCTCTCCTGTTCCTCTTCTTTTATGATAGTGTGACCCCTCAACCTTCTTTCCCTTATAGAGTGTTGCAGGACTAGGTCTCTCCTTTCGCGCTACAACTTTTTTTACGGACTCTTGCCTTTTCCTGACCGCGATCGCCTTCTGACTTTCCGTCTTTTCCAACTTACATCCGTCATTCCGATAGTCCTGTTTCTCGACGGTGTTCACCCCTTTTCCTATGAGGATGCGTGTGTTTTTTTTTCGTCGGGGACCGACCCCCCCAACGGCCGCTGCCCTGTCTCCGCGCTTCGTTTTTTCTCAGAATCCATTTGAGTCGGCGGTCGGCCTCGCCACTTCGTCGTTTCCGACCAGGTTGGTTTCAATCTTGCTTTTTTTGGGCTAAGCATTCAGCATACCCTTCAGGGCCAGCCTGGTTCAGCCCTATCCCTCCCAGCGGGCCCCCCTTCCCATTTCAGCGAGAGGAGACCGCAACTCCACCTGTCTTCGGCCGTGCAGATCTTTCTGAGACTCACTTTCCCCCTCTTTTTTTCCAGGTGAAGTTAGGGGGTTTTTCTTCGTCGCTCGGCTTGCTCTGTTCGGCCTTCGACTCACAGCGGGTTTTCCCCACTTGCACCAGTTTCCCCGATTGCCATGCTCTGTTCCAGAAAGAAGGTTTTCCTACGCGGTGCTGCCCGACCTTTCTGCGCAGGTCAGGCCGGTCATGGTACAGGCGAGCAGGCAACCCGTCCCCCCCCCCTCTCGTCTTCATCAACCCTGGCGTTCGGGCTTCTTTTGGCAATAGTGATCTCCCCCTGTCGATCACGATCGAGCAGCGACGTTTTTTTTCTTCATCCGTGTTGTGGTGATATGCGTACCTTCCGGATAGTGATCGAAAGCGTTTCACTCCGGTCCCCGACGAACAAGCTCTTTCATTTCAGCATGAATTTCTTTCCTCTCTCCCTTCTTAGTGTACTTGGTTGCCTGCGCGTTGACCGGTCCTCCACCTTCTCCAACGGGCTCCACGATCGACGACCTGCTGCGGCTTTTCCCCCGTCTCCTGGCAGCGATGGACATTTTTTTCGTTGAACAGCGCTGTTTCGACAAGGACGAAACACTTCCGTCGCCGCCTATCCGGCTCCCAAGAACTTCACCACCCCCTCCCTCTGTAGTGTCTTGGGCGACGCTCCTTTTACCGAGAAGTGTGTGTTCTTTTTTTGGTCTCCTCGTCGATGTACTATTTTTTTTTCTTTGCCGAGTCCTCGGGCTGAATTTTTGGCCTCGTGTTGTAGCTGAATGCGAGCCACGGCTTCTTCCCCCGATACACTTTCCTACTGAGCAAACCTTTCGTCTCCGGATGGCGAGGACCGACATGCGTTCCGTTTTTATCTGCGCGCTTCTCTCAGGCGGCGTAGGCTCTTGTTGTTGTTGTAGGTTTCCCCTACTCCCCTCTCTTGCCGGTGACCAACTCCTTTGGTAGGCGCTTTTCCTGTAAGGCAGCCTTTATTTTTCCGTGAGGATGAGTTTTTTTACCTCAGAGAACTCCTATCGGTCAGGCTCGCGAGGCCCATTTCTAGTTTACCCGGTTTGCCCTCCACCCCTTAGGAAGTTCCCCACCCGAGCCTTTTTTTTGTTACCGGTGAGTTCGGAGGACGTCCAGCTTGATTCCCTATCCCGGTCGGCCCTCTCTGATAGTGCCTTCCCCCCCTTTCTGATGTAAGACTCAGTCCGTCCGTTCCTTAGGTCGAGGATTTTTCTCGCGTAGAGGTTCCGGCGCTAGTCGGCCAGTCACGCTTTTTCTTGTGTACCCGAGAGCCCTCCCTTGACTTTCTCCTTCTCCGGTGGACTCCGGCTTGGCGTGTGCGCTGGAGCATTTTTTTCTTGGTCGGCCTCGCAGAGATTGACAGCGGATCCTCCCCCTCTCTCCGTCTTTATCATGTCTTTTTTCCGAACTTTCTCCCCCCGCTTTTTAACGCGCAGCAAACGTAAGATCGGCGTCCCCAGCGTTGTGTATATCCTTTTCCTTTCCGGTCGTCGTCTTTTCAGTCAGGCGAGGATGTGCATTTTCTTTTCTCCTTTCCGGATTCCCCCCCCTAACCGCTTCACTTTTTTTTTTTGACGTGACCAGACACGCGTAGGTGCCTAGCCTTCCCTCCCGACGTAGGGGCTTTTGATGTCCCGCGACTCTGATCCCGAGTGTTCCCTCGATTTTTTTCTCTCCAGTCACCGTCCCCTCTCGGACCGGACCTCGTCCCCTTCACTCCGGTCGGTTATAGCACCCCCTTCGCCGATTTCGTTTTCGTACGGTTGTTTGTTTCTCTTTCCCCTTCCAAGGTTTCTCCCTCCCGTTTTTTTTCTTCCTACCCCGGAGCCGGTGAACGCTCGCCGCTGCATGGTCAGGAGGAGCGGTCCTTTCTCCTGAGAACAGGTCTCCTTCAGGTCTTGGACTACATCCCTTCTCTGCCCTCCACCAAGCTGGGTCCTATTCTCTTTTCCCCCCCTTGGAGAGATGAGCGAGGTTCAGCTTTGGGGGCCGAGCGAATTTAGTACTCTCATTTCATGAGCTGTTTCCTCTTTCCGTCCTTCTGGTCCTCTCCTTTTGCTGCTAGACTTCCCCTCGTGTCAGGGTAGTGTGTGACGTCCCTCCTTTCCGTCGGGTGATTCTATCTTTTCCCACCCTTGGCCGGTCCGATCCCCCCTGTCACTACCCAGACCAGACCGAGTCTTCTTTGCTATACCTGCGTAGGTAATCCTCCCTTTGCTTCGGGTCCGGGTAAGAATTGCGGTGACTGGCTTTTCCCCCCTTTTTTCGCGAGATGCGTCCCAGGTAGTCGAGTTCTGTTCCTATCCCAACCGACCTCTTTTTTAGGTTCCTTTTCGGTCAGCGGGTGCCCTAAGCGTTTTTTCTTTCAACATGCTTCTTTATGTAGGTGCCTGGTTTTCCCTGCAAGTAGACTTCTTTTTCCCTTGCCCCCTTCTCTTCCCTCAGAAGACCGGCACCCTTCACGATCGCGCGTGAACGTCTATAAGCCACGTTGGGAGCCGTCTGACGTTGCTGAGCCTTTCCCACTAGGGTTCGGTTCAAGTTCTTTCCTCTTCCCGTATGGTCCTTTTCCGTAGTGAGGAAGATGTCTCTTTCCGCTTTCCTAGTAACTGGCGACTTTTTTTTCCCCTTCGGACAGAGTCTCTAATAGCGCGGCCGCCACCCCTCCATTCGAGCTGTCCGTCCCCCTCCCTTGTTCTTCCGGGCGCTCGTTCCCCCTCACCCGTACCCCGATCGTTGCTCTTTTTCCGGGAACACGACTCGAAGAACTGTTTTTCTACCCCTTCTTTTGAGTAGGCCCTACTATTTTGTAAAGACAGTTGATTGTATAGAGGTGAGAGCTCTCTTTGCGCCCGGATCTTTTCCTTTTTCCCGATCGGCCCTCCCACGGTTTCTCGAGGTTTCTTTCCGTCCTCGGGGAGTAGACCTCTTTCTCTGCCTCCCTCTTTCCTCTCTGACAAGCGATCGCCTTTTGTCCCTGTCGCGATTGTGGTTTCTTAATCCTCATTTTTCCCTTCCCCCTTTGCATTCTCGAAGGTCCTAACAGCATTCCTGCGTGGTCACCTTTCTCCTGGGACGCCCAAACAACCAAGGGCCGCGAACCCCTCTACCCGCTGACCTCCTGAAGACCCTCTTTTCCTTCCTGCCTCGAAAGATCCTCTACCATTTTGGGTCGTCGTCATTTTCTCCTCGGGGTGGGGTGGGGAAGTCTACAGATTACACGACGAGGCCATTTTCCCCTCTTCCTTGTCCAAGGGTCCTTTCCCCAGCTAGACATCGTCTCTTCTTCTCCTCCCCTTAGAGGTAGGACCCAGCCTGGAGTCGTCTGCCCGGGGAAAGGAGCCTTTTTTTCCCCTTTGAGTTGGGGGCGTTAGATCTGGCGAGAAGCTAGAGCTTTCCTGCCCCGCGTTGTTAACACCCCTTCCCGGTAACTTCCAGGAGGGGTACATAGCAGCTTCCTTTCCTTTTTCCCCCCGCTGCCCGGCTTTTCTGCCGCTCTGCGCAGGTAAGGAAACCTTTCCTTTCTTTTTCCCTGCGGAAGGCAACCCCCCCCCCCCATATGCAAGGCTCTGCCCGGGAGGGGATCGCGACTGTTAGTTCTCTTTTTTCTCCCTGAACACGCGGTCTCTCTTAAGTCTACCCTTAGTTGTGTGGTGAGAAGATTACGCTGCGCCCCTCATGTGATACGACCTTTCCCCCCGTGACGAACAGCGCCTCTCCGCTTAAACGTTCTTTTGAGAAGGAATCTGGGCCTCTTTTTCTTCACTCCGCTCTGTACTTTCCTCCTTGCTTCTCCACTACTTCTGCGCAAGTAGGCGGCCGCACTTGCGCACCTCAGTCGGACGCCCTTCTTTCCCGATCTGCAGCTCTGATGTCGAACGGTTCGCCCTGTTGCACCCCCCTTGTTACTTCTCCCTTTCCACAGCGCGAGTTTTTGCTCCTCTCGCTACGAGACGCCTCTCTTCCTGTGAAGTGCTTTCGGGAGTGCCAGACTAGATATGCTGGCGACCTTTTTTTTTTTCTTGTCCCTGGTCCCTAGTCGATGTCTCATTTTTTAGTTTTCCATTGGCCCCTCTTCCCCTTCCCCGATGGAACTAGGGCGTGTCCTGTCCTCTCCCCGGCGCCCCACCCTTCCATGCCATCGTTTCACATTCGGCGACGCTGACGCTTTTAGTCCGCCCTTCGGAATCCTTTCCCCGTAGGCAGGAATTTCGTTTTTTGCGAGGACGTTGTTTGTTGTTTTTCCCCCCCTCCCTCGCTTTGACAGAGTGCCCTTTTTTTGAAACACCGTCGAGACTTTTGCCATTGATAGGTAAGTGGGGATGTAATTGCCCCCGCTTCTCCCTCTCTACTCGATGCACGACAGGCTCCTTCCGATTCCGGCCGAGCCTCAGCGAGACCCGGGTCACGCACCCTTTTCCCGAGCACCTGTCTTCTTTTTCGTCGTTCTCAGTCCTTTCCGAGGAACAGGATCTTTCCCCTCCCTCTCCTCTTCCTCGCGCTCGTGCATTATTTTTTCCCTTCTGGGGATGACCCCTTTTCTCTTCTTTTTCGAGGAATTAGCAAGGTGTAGAGTCTCTCCCTGTTTTACGGCTCGTTCTTTTTTCGGTAACGTATCGCCATCAGATAGACACGCGCTGCTTCCTCTTCCAGCGCGGTGAGTTTTTTTTAGTCCCCTTTTTTTGAAGATGATCTGAGCCATTTTGGCCTTATAGACGTCCCCCCCCTCTTTCATCTCCTTCGTTTGAGTTTCCCACTGTCCCTCCCCCTTTTCAGGCGCAGAAATCTTTCGGGCCCCGGCTGATATACGTTTTCCGGGCCGGTCGTCTTCTTACCCAGCCGGCGGGATGTGCATCATTTCTTTCCCTTCTCCTTACGGCCTTCTTTTGTTTTTCGCCGCTCTTCCTGTTCTTTTCCCCACGCCGCGTAGGGCCTTCCTCCTTGGAACCAGAGCCGTTTTCTTGCCAGAGCCTCGACGCCTTGACCCCGTCCATCTCGCGGACCCTTTTTTTTCTGCTTTTTTCCTCTCGTAAACGTCCCCCTCTTTTATCAAGAGATAAATCCGCGTTCTCTCCCCCCGCGACGCCTCCCTTTTTTCTCGGCGACCAGGCCACTGGTAATATGAGCCCGCAATTCCTCTCCTTCCTTTTCCGTCGTCACAACCTCCTTTTTTGCCCGAGTCTTTTCTTCTTTTTTTGCAGGTCAGGAGGATCGTCTTTTGCGGGAGTCGATGAAAAGCGTTCCTTCATGACTACATCCACCCTCATCGCCGAACCAGCTGGTCTCCTGCCTCCTTCC
>Ga0179593_1641550_pt1 | contig 12212 bp, 20 predicted proteins | sample CZODoug2_1_08_16_FD_185931 | JGI IMG/M metagenome (GOLD analysis project Ga0179593, IMG submission 185931) | Vadose zone soil fungal communities from Angelo Coast Range Reserve, California, USA - CZODoug2_1_08_16fungal (PacBio error correction) | ecosystem: Environmental > Terrestrial > Soil >... | reverse complement strand
AAGCACACCCTCCCCCCGACAGTAGAGAACACTTTTATCGTGGCTCAAGACGTTGTGGCCATTTACCCACGCGTGGCCCAGAGGGGGAAACGTGCTTCTTCTGAGCTGGAGATGCTTGGCGAGAGACAGTGGGAGCCCCCGTCCTTCCCCCCCCGTAAGATTGGTTACGGGGGTGGAGCAGGACCCCCTAACCGGAGGATAAAAACACCGCCAGAACTCTCGAAGGGGGAAAAACCCCCAATAGCAGAAGATAGTTTCCCTTAGAATAAGCCCTAGTGGAACGAAAGCCCCCCAATATACATAAGCAAATCCCTCCCCTTGCGAAAAAGTGGAACAACCTCGAACAGTGGCAAACAGCTTATGCAGACAACCCCCGCAAGACGCCCTTTTCCCCCCAAGATAAGACTCCTCTTAGTAAGAAAAGCCAGAAAGACCCTGTGGCCAAGAAGAAAACCCCCCCCCGAAGAGTTGGAAAAAAGATCCAACAAGCTAAAAATAGCCCGAACGATCAGCCGTGACAAAGTGGCCCCCCCAGTGAATGGAAAAGACTTTTTCTCCAAAGTTGTAGTGAAATATTACCCATTGAACTCCCACAGAAAGCGACCGAACATTTCCAGTCACAACTCGACCAAAAGGGGAAAAACCGCCAGAAAACCCCAGATGAGCAGAAGACCTCAAGTGGAAATGTGTTCCCCTCTCACCCGAAGAAGGAAGAACCCCCCACCCCCCTCGCTACTAGTGGAATAACTGGGAATAATACGCAAGATTTGCGAATACAGTGCCAAGTTACCCCATAAGAAAAAACAGCCAAAAGGAACACAATAGTCTCAACACCCCCCATTGTTGGAAAAAAAAACCCCCCAAGAGTTGGAAACACAAAACCCAAGATCAAGCCCTTTCCATACTAATAAGAGTGGCGCCTCCGAAACACCCTCAAATCAGGAGGATTTGCCTAGAAATAAGACCCCCCTTTATTACACTATCCGATTAGAACTGAAAGTGAAAAGCTCGACAAGAACCCTACCCAAGAGACAAATCCCTCCCAAAGAAGCCACCTCTCCCAAGAGGAAGTGGTCCAGTGGAGTACAAGTTACCCGCCCCCATAACGCACCAAAAGTCTAGTGGAAACACACCAGCTCCCCGAACGGGCGAAAGCCCCCCCTCCCTTTAGATAAGAAGAAGATAAAGAAGGATAAGCTTAAAGTTAGCACTCACCAAAACCCTCATAAGAATTTAGGGCGTAACAAACCTTTTTCTTTGAGGGCGAGCCGATTCGTCAAAGACCCTAGTGGAAGCTCCCTTCATGAAAGCCCCTACAGAGTAGGGGGAAAAAACCTTTAAGAAAACCACATAGAGGGAAAGACCCCCCAGAGCGAGTGGAGTAATCGAATTTTGGAACAGATTTGCTATAGTGAGTGGACCCCCCCAGACGATCTTTCACATTAGAGAAGCCCCTCACCGTGTGGAACAACAGTGGCCCCCAAAGAATCCCTTTGTAGAATGTGTAAACTAGTGGGCTACGCTTTCGAGGGCACCTGCTAACGCCTTCCCCCGCCGGTGATGGGGGACCCCCCCGCAATGCTAGTGGCAGAGAGACGACTTGAGAGGCATACCCCCCCATTAACAGCGGAATGTCAGACGCAAGTATTTAGAAGAAAAGATTAGGACCTAAAGTAAACGCGGACCTCCCCCCCCCGGATACGCATGAGGATGACTAGTAAAGGGAAGAATGGAAAGGATACATAGACTGCCTAAATTTCGGAATTTTCCCCTTATCGCGCACTAGAAATTGCTTCCATGTGAAAGACAGGGTTCCAGACGTGGAAATTGCAAGAGATATTCTCCAATGAGTTAGGAGCAAGATTCTTTTTTCAGTCACATGAAAGTGGACAAGAGCAGAGAACTGGAGATGACCTTTTCAGCACGTTAGGTGGCTGAGAAGAAACCGCCAGCCCCCAAGTGGAGTGAAGAAGACACCTTTTTCCCATAAAGTGGACGTGGCAAGGTAACGCCTGGTAGAGATTTAGAATAAGTGAGCCTCCCCCCCTTCACAACGGAAATCAGTCGATAATTCTGATAGATACCCGGAGCCAATGAATATAAGTGGTCCAGGGAAAGATTAGTAAAAAGTGACAAAGAGAGCCCCCTCCCCCAAGCTCTCAAGAATAAGAATCCTGTGGTCACCCCAGGCAATAATAGAAAAGCAAACCCACAACCCACGAACTTCCTCCAAGTGCTCGGAAAAGACACCCCTCTAGTTAGTCGTGAAAACTCAGGACCCGTACCGTGAAACGAGAAGTGTCCTTACGCAGCAAATAACCTTTTTCATATTGGAAGACTCCGTTGTTTAAGGAAAAAGACTCAGCTGAGAAGTAGCCAAGTCAAATCTAGTGCGCACCAAAGTGCGAAAAACCCCCTCCAAGTATAACGTGCCCCCAGAGTGTTAAAAAACTTTTCAAGAAGAAAAGAAGAAGTGGAACCCTCTTTTCCCCCAGCTGAAAGGAACGCCCTAGAACACCCACGTCCCATAAAGCAAAGTTTGGCCCAATAGAAGCTAGGAATGCTGAGAACACCCTCAGACCCTCGTGGCCCCCAAGTGATAGTTAAATGAGACCCCCCGATAGCCAAGGCCTCAGTTGTGGGCCTCCGGGGAACCTTTTTTTTTTCCCCAGAGAGCGATGGCGTAAAGCGCCCCGAACGTCCCCTTTTTCTGCTCTTTTTTTCCAGAGTAAGAATCGTAAACACTGATAACCAGTGCAAAGACGCGGCCAGTTCCAACCCCCCCAGAGACCAGTCTCCCTTGACAAGCCAAGAGAAGACTACCTCATAGTGGAAACAGTGGCCCCCCTCCCAAGAAGTCAAAACCCGGAACAAAGTAATAGCAATGGAAGATAGTATAGTTTTTTTCTCACCGACCCACCCGTTAGCATAGTCGAAGTTTCCCCCCCAAAAAAAGAGCACCATAAACCCCAAATGAACCCCCCCCAGACAGAAGAGTGGAACCCTTTGGGCAGACTGCGCTCCCAAGAAAGAATTCTCAAAAGTGGTCCGTTTCCCCTACACCCGTGGCCAAAGCAATAGCCCTTTCCCATAAAGTGCGAATACCCTAGTGGACCCCCGTCCTAAAATGCCCCAAAACCAAAGCTTCTTTCAGCAAAGTGGAAAAAACTAACCGCCACGCTACGTAGTAAGTTGAACCCTTCTTCAGGGCAGCACTGTTTTTTTGCATCATGGGACTCTCTTAGAGAATATACTCACTGCAATACTATAATGGAAGACAGCAGTGGCATATTAGTACTTCCCATGTGCCCCCCCACAAAGAAAAAAGCTCTCTGCAAAGTCCTACTTCCATAAACTCTCAAAAAAGTTTCCCCCCCCTCCATAGTGGACCCCAGCCATGATTGTGAACTTTCCAATATCAAAAGAAACAAAAAGAGTGGTAACCCACGCACCCAGTCAAAGTATTTCCAAAGAGAAGTGGAAAACCTCATACCGACAAGACCCCTGAGGATACATGACGGGCGAAAAGACCCCTGGAAGAAGGGGTGACTCGGGACGTGGGATCGAGAAGGAGCTCGAAGTGGGGGGAGGAGATACCTCCCCCCCCGCCGTGGGGGGGGGAATGGCAGAGGGAGGCCCCGAGTGTTACCCACCAACCCCAGGTGGCGGAGGAAGTTGGTTTCTTTCCCCGAACATTAGGATGCAAGGGTGACAAGTAAAGCCCCCCCGGGAGGGAAGGAAGCGGAACACGAAGAAATGGGAAGGGGAAAAAGAGCCCGTGAGGTCGGACGGGGAACGTCCCAGTCAAGGAGGGAAAGGGAGCCCCCCCCCCTGAAGAAACAGAAGGAAGACCCCCCCGTAATGAGCGTCTCCCCCCTGCAAACAAACACCTTTTTTTTCCCCCCGGCACGAAAAGAATACCCAGTACACTACCCCCCAATAGATAAAGCCCTTTTTTTTTTCAGAAAACGGAAGAAGTCCCGGTAGCATACCCCCTCCCCCCAAAGTGGCCAAAAATACTCCCCAAAAAGAGAAAGACCTTTTTTTTCAAGCCTCCCAAAAAAAGTGAACCCCCCCCCAAGGAAGACTAAAGTGGAAAACCTATTCCAACGTGCGCTCAAATGAAGAGAAAAACGTATAGTGGAAAAAAAGAGCCTTTCCATGACCCCCCGGATAAGAGAAGATACTTTCCAAAAGTGGAAAAACGACCCCTCCACCAGCCCAGACGAGATGGAAAAGACCCCCAAACCAATGAAGGGAAGACGTGTCCCCCCAAAAGTTGACCCTTTGAAATGCACCAAGCCTCAGAAAAAGTGGAAATTTTTGAAAAGTAAAGACCGCTTTTTTCCCCCCGAAACTCTTTTTTCCAAGGCCGCTGGAGTTTAAAAGTGTCCCCCATGATGGGGAAGTGGAAACCTTTTTTCCAAACTTTTCCCCTTTTTTCTCAGGAAGTGGGAACCTCCCCCCCCCAGAAAGGGGAGAAAATACCCTACCTAACACCAAGATGGAAAAAATACCCACCATAAGAAGGTAAAATAGCACTCACCCCCCGCCCCCCCCGTGGACGAATACATGCCCCCCCCAAGTTGGGAATGAACCCCCTGGAAACAGCCTTCCCCCCCCGCCACGTGCGAAGGGAAGTCCCTCAAAAAAACATTCAATAGCCACCCCCCCAAGCAAAGACATAACTTCTACGAAAGAAAAGCCTCTATGACCCCTTTGGCCCAACGAATACTCCCCCCCCGTGAAAAACAAAAGACCCCCCCCCAACCCGTGTGCCCTCCCCACGACGAAAAGCTTAGCCCTTGCACAAAAGGGAGTCAAAGCCCCTACCACCCCTCGCACAAGACAGAAGATGTCCCCAAATTGGAAGCACCCCCTTCAAAGTAGGTACAAAGAAGAGCCAAACTACAAAAAACACTCCCCCAACCCACCCCCCAAAAATGCAAAAAAAGTGGAGTTTTTCCCATGTTTTACTGGCCTCCGTGAGACTAGAACAAAGAAACCCCCCCCAAACATAGTGGAAAAACGACCTCTACGTCCCAGGAGAACCCAAAAAGTGGAAAAACCCGTGCGACCTGTGGCAGCCCTCTTTTCCCCAAACATAACTTCCCCCCCCCCAAGTGAGAAAGGTTAATGGCCTTCCCCCGGAGAGCGCCCCCTTTCCGTGAGAAAAAAAGTGGCACTTCCTTCAGTGGTGAGGAGCAATTCCTCAACTAACCTCTTTTTGGCAAAGTGAACCTGGAATACTCCCGACCCAAAGACAGCACTTTTTTTTCTATGGAAAAAGACATCCCCAGTGGTAGACCCCAGAGAACGCCCCACAGTTTTGAGAGGGGGAAGACCCGAAAGAGCAATGTGCTCCCCCCCTCTCCCGTCAGCAGAGTGACGAAGAAGCTAATGAGCCCTAATACCCAATAACCTCCAAAAGAAGTGGAAGTGGCATAAAGAGAGAAGGAGCCAGGTACTTTCTCCGAGCAGGGAGGCTTCCAAAGAGGTATAAAGGCGCCTGTTGCCCCCTGTGGCCCTCCTCAAGAAGGATAGTATCCGACATAGGGAGAAAAATTGAAGCCCCTCCAGTAATAAAAAGCAAAGATAAGTGCGACCCTAAACGAACTCCCCCCAAAAAAAGCCGAAGGAAGAAACCGGGCACTCAGAACCCTAGTGGAAAAAACAGAGAAGTTTTCCTCTAACAAGCGTGAACTCCAAAACCTCTTTTTCAATAGTAGGAGAAGCAACTCTCCTCTAACGAGAAAAATCAAGTGCTGCCCCCCAAGCCACACCAATTAGCACAAAGTTGTTTTCTGCACAAGCTCCAAACGCCCAAAATGTGCGGAAACCCCCAAACCCTTTTCCGAGCAAATGGGGGGAAACCTTTTTTTTCCGGAGGGGTGTAGAAGAAACTCCTACGCTACGCCCCTCTTTCCCCGAAAAAGTAGGAGCAAGAAAGAGAGAGCCCTAGAGCGTCCCCTAGCTCACCTCTAAGGGACGAAAAAGAGGACAAGAGTGAGCAACCGAATAACCGCCGAAGCCCTTTCTTAGTGGAAAGCTGCCCAAAAAGCCAAGTGGGCTTTCCCCGCATTTTGCCTCCTTAAAACAGTGGAACCTTTTTGACACATAAAGAGAATATAACATCCTAGAATCCCCCCCCGAAGAAGAGCACTCTCCCAAAGCCCCACCCCATTGAAACCCAAAGTGAAGCCCAAGTTGGAAAATGTGTACCTTTACCGTCCTCCCCCTTCAAGCTGCGAAAGAAGTGGACCACCCTTCCCGATGCTATGGGCACCTCTTTAGTGCGAACGGAGAAAACTTTGTTTTTTCGCAGAAGTGGCGCCCCCTTTTGCAATTAGGAAGAAAGTGCATCCACTATAGATGCTGAAAAGTAATCCCTTATGTACGCCCCTTTCCAACAGTTCCTCTCCCCCCAAGTGGAAAAGGAGATACCATCCCCCCATCCACCCCAAGTTAAGAAACCTTTCCCTAATATGTGAAAACTACCCCCCCCACATCCTTTTCCCCCCACAAGATAAAAAGTGGCACCCCCCCCTTTAGTGCGAACAGACGTACGACTTTTTTTCTTTTCTCCCCACAGAACAACCCCCCCCTCAGAAAGAATACACTCCCCACCTCCCCCCCCCCTAATAGAGTTTTCCCCCCCCAAGCAGATACAAAGACGATCTTTTTTTTTCCATTGAGACCACCCCCCACAAAAGAACCCTCCCCAAGAAAAGATGACTAGTGAGTACCCACCCCCCCCCTAATAAGTACAATCACGTCTAAAAAAAAAGGGGATAGTCGACCGACGCCCCCCCCCCCCCCAAAGTCCGAATCCAAGAAGTTCTCATGGCACCGTGGGGCGGCGGGACCCTCAGCTTTCGGACCTCCTTTCCCCCCCTGCCTGAAAAAAGGTCGCAACGAGACTCTCAAAGTGGAAAAATCCCCCCATAGTTTCCCACTCCCCCCCCAAAGTGGAACCATCCCCTTCCCAGAGGCGTGGACGCTCCTCCCCAGAGTGGAAGAGCCCTAGCCCCCTTCAAAGAATACAAGTTCCCCCTTTTCCTGAAACCACTTCCTCAGGTATCTACAGAGCCCTCGAACTAAGATAATGAACAGATCCTCCCCCCCCCCAAGATAGCCCCCCATGAGATAAACCCTTTTTTTTTTTCCCGAAGGCCGGTTCTACGCCGAAGAATTTCCCCCCCTAATGCATCCAGTTGCCCAAGCGATCCCCGAAGTGGACCTCTTTGTACATTTTTTGGAACCTCTATCCCTCTAAGTCACCCCCCCCTACCCCCCCCCCCCTCCGAGGAGCCCCTTCCTATTAGAAGTGTGACCCCCAGCCTCCAGCAAACCTCCCCAATGAGCAGCTCCTTTCTCCATATGTGGAACAGTGGCACCTCCTTTTCCCCCCCCACTCCCCCCCCGCACAGAGATGAATGACGCCTTGAGAATAGAGTAAGAAAATAGCCCAGCTTAGTGCTTTTTTTACGATGGAAGACTGAGACCACCTCCCGAACGTCCTCTTTTTTCCCCCTGATTGGGAAATGAGAGGTATAGCCCCCCCGTGGGGGGATAAGGGAGAAGGGAGGTAACCCCTTCCACAAGACCCAGGCCGCCCTCGTTTTGGATGGGTGTCGTCCCTCCTGAGAGAGGGGTAGAGGGAGCAATCCCCCCACGCGCCTTTCCCCCAGTAGGGATGATACGTGCTCCCCCAGGGGAGTGGGTGGGGGGAGACAGAAAGACAGACTCGCCGCCCCCCCCCCTCTTTTTTTTCACAAGAGAGCCAACTTCCGTTGAAAAACATCATTTCCTCGGACATACCCCCCTCCAGTGGAAAGATAGGCCCCTGCCCCCCAGGTTGGACTGATGGCTAAGAACGCCTAGAACCCTCCCCTTTTCCCTAAAAAAATAGTTGGCCAAGTTCCCCCCTCCTGACAGAAATACCCCCCCCCTTTTTCCCTTTTCTGTGGAAATTGAGGACAACCCCCTTTTTTTTTTTTCCCCCTACGAGATTGCAGAAAAAAGGCCCTTTGTATGGCCCGCTGTAATCAAAGCGCGGCCTCGACCCCCTCCCCTTTTTTTCTAAAAAAGACGCTCCCTTTCCCCCTCAAAGTGGAGAAAAAAAGTAATAGCCCCCATCCCCCCCCCCCCGGAATACGTGGAAGAAAAATCCCCTCAAAAAATGGTTACCGCGCGTGGCCCCCCCACTTCCTTCTTTCCTTGGAAGAAAGGATTACAGTTTTCCCCCGCGAGAAAAACCACGACAGGGCCTTTCCCCCCCCCGCAAACGGAGGTTTGCCCCCCCCTTCCCCCCCTTGTAAAGACCTTAGACACCTTTTTCCTCCCCTTCAAGTAAAAAAGACATCCTCCGACATGCTGTGAACGTAGCTGGCACCCCTCCCCTTTGATACTTTTACCCCCCTCAACTGTATAACCGTCCTAAAAGATTAGTGAGATCGCCTCCCCGGGTTCCCCCCCTTTTTTGCAACCTAAGGGAGTAGGAGACCCCTCATATACCCTTTTTTTTTTTTTTTTTCCCCAGTGGATTATGAAAACGTGATCCCCCCCCATAGCCACCCGTGGACACTCCTTTTTCCTTCCACAGACACGAGACCCCTCCCGGGTGAAAGAGCACTGGGCATCCCCTTTTCCAAAAAGCATCTTTTTCCTCCCCAAGGATGCGTATGGACACTCCCCCCTCCCCCTGGAGTGAGAAGAAGGTCGTGGTCCCCCGCCCCCCCTCACGCCCCCTGGTATTTGTTCAGTTCTTTTAAGAGGAAGCCGCCCCCCCCCCCCCCCCTTTAGCTTTTCCCCCCCCAGCATAAAGAGAGGGCGAATGGTGTGGCCCCCCCTCCCAAGAAGGTAAGATTTGCCTCGTACTCCCCCCTTTTTTTTTTCTTAATTAGCTTCCAGAGCCCCCCCCGAAATTGCTCCCCTTTTTTTTCGTGGAACATAACAAACTCCCCCCCTCACCTAAGCGTGCTGATGCTTTTTTGTCACCTCCTTTTCCCCCTCCCTTTGTTGAGGGGATAGTGTAAAGTATTCTGCAAAGAGGGAGGGAAAGCGTCGTGGCCCTTGAATGAAGCCCGCCCATAGAGGAAAGCCCTTTTCCTCGCCTCCCAATTTGAAACACCTCCCCCGAGAAGAAGATGACAAGCCCAGAGTGGCACCCCCCCCCCCAAGTGGCAAAAGTTTCTACCCCCCTTTTTCAGATACAACACCCTCCCCTTGCCTCTTTGCTGGAAGTGGGCACCTTCCCTTCCTGGTGGAGAGACCCCCCTAGCTGCCCTTCCCTTTTCTTAAGGTGCTGAATGCCGCCCCCCCCTGTGTGAAAAGCAGCCCAGGGGACCACCCCCCATTGATAGAAAGCGCTCCTTTCCCCAAAAGTGGGGAGACTAAACTAGCTCCACCTGTTTCCCCCTCCCCTTTGCAAAAAAAAGAGAGTTCCCGTATGGCTGCTAGAGACACCCCACCCCCTCCCCTCCAAAGAGACCTCCCCCTTCCCGTTTTTCCCTTCACATCTCCCCCCTAAAGTGGAAGGACAGCCCCCCCCCTTTTAAAACGGTTTTTCTTTTTTTTTTGATATCCCTCCCCCCCTGCGTTTTGGGCGAAAAAAACCCCCCCCCCTGAGAAGAAATTAGAGAAACCCCCCTTTTCCCTTCCCCCTCTTATGGAGTCAAAGCTTCCGCCTGTTTTTTCTTTTTTTCACAAAGAGAGTCCCCCCCGCACCCTCCTCCCCCCACAAGACCCCCTCAAGTGGGAAAACCCCCGTCTCCATACCCCCCCTTTTTTCCTTTTCCATGTGGAAGATCTTCACCCTCCCCCCCTAAGTTGCGAATTATTGAGCTTTACATCCCCCTCCCTTTTTTGGAAAGTGTCCCCCTCCCCAATACAAGATGGCCCCCTCGAGTCTCCCCCCCCGTGCGAAGATAGACGCGCCCCCCCTTAGAAAATAGAGTCCCATCGCTTCCTCAGGATTTCACTCCCTCCCCCTGATTATAATTTGGATCTTGCAAAAGGTCAACTATACGAACCTCCCCCCAGACTGCCCCCCCCCCATGCTAATAGAGACCCTTTCCCCCATATATGTCTAGTTACGCAGTGGCCCCCCGACGACCGCCTTCCCCTTCACTATAAAGGCACCGCCTCCTTTTCCATGAATGGACCCTCTAGTGTTAGCCCCTTCGATTCAAGATGCACCCCCCCAAACACAAAAGTGGAAAAAATCTGCCGTCCTTCCCTTTTTCACCCACATCCTTCCCATGTTTCAACACCCCCCAAAAGAGACATCAGCAGAAGCCAACCCCCTTTTTTCCTAAAAGCCTATTTATAGTTTCTCTCCCGATGTCGGGAGGGAGTCAGTGAGCGCGGCCTTCTCCTGTGAAGTTTTAAGATGTAGGTGCGTAGGGCCCGTTTTTGTGGGAGAGGGTAGAGGAGATGGGAGCTAAATCGCCCCCCCTAGGGTCGCCCGCCCCCTTTCCCCCCCCCCCCCTTCTCTTCAAGAGAGCCCTCCCCCTTCTCCCCTGCCCCCCCCCGTACCGCCCCCCCGGGGGATAATTGGCCGATGGGGCGGGTGGTGGCCTTTTTTTTTCCCCCCCCCTCTAGGTGTGGAGGAGGCAGGGCAGGGGCGGCCCTCGCGGGGAGGGTAAGGCTATAGGAAGCCACCCACAAGGTCCCCCCTCCTCCATTAACACACCCCCCCCTTTTGAATAAGAGAGCCCCCCTCAATGTATTAAGGCCTTTTTCCCAAGTAGAGCACCCCCTTTCCCCCCCCGAGAAAACGTTTTTTTTTCCGAAAAGTGGAAAAGTATCTCCCCCCCAGGCCCCTCCCCCAAGAAGTTTATGCCCCTCTTCCCTCATCAAGAAAGGCCGCCCCTTCTGTACCCCCTCCCCTACTAGAAGAAGTGTCCTTCTAAATCACACCTCGTCCCCCCTGTAATCCCTCCCCCCCTCCAAAAAAAAACCTCCCAAGAGGAAAGCTGGCCCCTCCCTTTTCCCCCTTCCTTTAAAGTACGTGCGAAACATCCCGTATCATAACCCCCCCTTTTTTCCCTTTTTCCCCCCCCCTTTCATAAGATCTTTTTTTTCCCCAACAGAGGAGACTGCCCCCCCCTTTTTTTGACACCCCTTTCCGAACCCCCCAGTGGAATACTAACGTCCTTTTCCCTCCACCTCTTCCCCCCGTGGAAAAGATATCCCCCTCCAAGAAAAAGTGGACAACTATCCCTTCTGACAGCCCTCTCCCATAAATTAACACCACCCTTTCCCTTTTTTTCGATAAGAAGGATAGACACCCCCAGCCTCCTCTCCCCCCCCCACCTAGTGACCTATCTAGTTAGTAATAACAGCCGAGCACTCTTTTTTTTCCCCTACGAAATCAAATCCTTTCCCCATAACGGTTAATACCCATACTCTTTTTTTCCCATTAGAAAGCCCTCCCCAAATATAGCAAACCTCCCTTTCACTGACCCCCCCTTTTCTACAGTGGAAAAATGGTGGTTCTCCTCCCCATAGACCCCCCCCCCCCCTGAAGAACCCCCCCCCCTGTGAGGACAAAACCTCCAATCCCCCCCCCTTGGAAGTAAGTATACCCCTCCTCTTAGGGGACTCCCCAACCCCCTCCCAATAAAGTTGTCCCCCCCCTGTAGCAAGCCCCCTGGATGGTCTGTCCCCGACTATGAAACCTGGTGGGCGGACGTCCCCGTGGAAATAGTGATATGGAAGCGCTTGAGGTCGTATAACCCCCCGGGTTTTTGGGGACCCCCCCCTTTCAGACAGATTAAGTTGTAGTTCTTTTTTGATGGGGGCGTGGCGCACAGTTGTTTTATAGCCTGATATCTCGGCGCCCTTTGTTGGGTTTTGAGAGGACCTAGCAGCAATCGACGAGAAAGGGGCCCCTCCCATGCGCCACTTTGTGGGATAACCACCGTTCCGAGTAGGGAGAGCCGCGCCGTACCATGGTGGAAGGGGAAAGGAGGGAGCTCCTGTGGCCCTTGGTTTGAGGCGTGTGGCTGGCCCCAATTGGGGACGGAGCTTGTTTCGCCTTGCCCCAAGAAATTGGACCCCAAGCTCCCTTCCCTTTTCCAAAAAACCTCCCCACAGACCCCCCCTTGCGAATACCCCTCCCCACAAAGAAGTTTCCATTTTAAAAAAGCCCCTTCCCCCCCACCCCAGTGCAATGTTCCATCCCAAGATTGGGAAAAAAGAACCAC
>Ga0179593_1599898_pt1 | contig 12212 bp, 13 predicted proteins | sample CZODoug2_1_08_16_FD_185931 | JGI IMG/M metagenome (GOLD analysis project Ga0179593, IMG submission 185931) | Vadose zone soil fungal communities from Angelo Coast Range Reserve, California, USA - CZODoug2_1_08_16fungal (PacBio error correction) | ecosystem: Environmental > Terrestrial > Soil >... | reverse complement strand
TCCGTCTTTCTTTGATTGTGAGTCTTTTGGCAATGGGTTCTCTTCCGCCCTCCAAGGACAGTGATCCTTTTACCTTGTAATTCTCTGCAACCGCATTTCCTTCTTAACTAGATTATAAGGCCGCCTTAGATCACCTCCCCCTAGTGAACAACACTCAGTGAGTTTTCCCAAGTTCGCGACTCGTCCCCCTCTCTTTCTCAACGAAAACCTCCCTTCCCCCCTTCAAACACATTGTTTTTTCCCCACGCGACCCTTCACCCTATACCCCCTTAACTAAGACTTGGAACCTTCCCAGGTCTCAAATGTGGCTTCTCTTACAGCGACTTCCCCGTAATAGAAATCTTACTTCCACTAGTTAGGCCTGAATACCTTTTTCCCCCTTCCACTATTCCCTTTTTTCCCCCCCATTGTCGAAAGAACCCTTTTCGTAACAACTTCCTCCCTGCCAGCACTACGTCCTCTAACCACCGACCTGCTCTTAAATTAACCGGATATCTCTGCGTGACAAGTTCCCCACCTCACCTCTTCCCACAGTTCTTACGACTTCCCCCATTCTCTTTTGAATATTCCCTCGCAGTGCGCCTGGTATTCTATATCGACCATGCCTTTTTACCTGTGTTCGCTCCTTTGGGATCCCTCTCCCCGGCTATTTCCCAATTCCCCCTTTGTTAACGCCGTAGAGGTCTTGAGCCACATTCATAGTGTGACTTTCCTTTCGGATTCGGCATTTTCAAGCCTTTCCCCCCCCTTCCCCCGATGGCCATGCGGTTTGCGGTCCCCCTTGATGGTCACCCACCTCTGCAACCGGAACCCACCTTCTCTTCCTCCTCTTTCCTTGGTTCGGAAGACGCGGACGTGTGTTAAGGAACTTTCTTTAATCTTTTTGTCGGGTTTTATTCCGGATTTTCTCGTCGTTTTTACACGGCTCCTAGACGCATTCGGAGAACATAATAGAACCTGTTGCCGAGTGACTTTATCTAGAGAATCCGTCAGACTTACCCCCTAGGTTGATTCCCCCGGGCAAGCCTGCCGGTGCCTCGGCCCCCCCGTTCATTTTAAGAAATTCGTCAGAGCCAGCCAACCCCCTTTCACCCTGCAAACCCTGGCCATGACCGCAGAAAGGTTTTTGGCCCCTTTTTTTCCCATTCTCGTTACCCTTTGAAAGCTGGATAGTTTCCTTTTCCTTTTGAAGACCCTGCGCGTGCCAGGCAGTAGGGCTGGTTCCCGCGACCAAAAAAGTGCACAGTACCTCTTCTACGGAAAACCATCCCTCGTATCCGGATTTTCAACTTCACTCCCTCTTCAGGACAAGTCGTCACGGGCTTTTTTTTCTTTCCTCCCCTCCCTTTTCGTCATGGTAGAGCACCCCCTTTCCCTTGTAGGCGGTATTTTTTCTGCGTATGGCGGCCCCTGCCCACTCGCGCCCCCACTCCCCCCGTAACAAAGCCATTCCCCCCCTCTTGAACGATGACCGTTCTGCAAGATGCTTGCTCCGTCATACCGATGACTCCCTGACACCCTCTGCTCGATTCCCTGTTTCTTGGTGATGTGGATCATTTCTTTTCTCCCCACGCACAGGGTGCCCTTAAAGCCTCTCGTCCTTTCCCTTTTTTTTTTTTCCGTCTAAGCATGCACCCTTTGGTTCCCTAATCTGCGATGGCGTAAAGTTTTACCTTATTTTTCTTCCACAATCGCCAAAACAGCTGACCCTTTTGCCCCGACCCCCGACAGGTTTTCACATTGGACCTTGGGAAAGTGGGTGCGGTCTCCCCGTAACTCTCTTTCCTTCCCCCGAGGCTTTTTATGAGTTCTTTGAAGAGCATTTGCCCTTTTGACACGCGCCCTTCCATAGGTAATCCCGTCTTCTTCACTAACATTTTTTTTCACAGTGTAAAAAGCCCTCCTCTCACTTGTCTCCCGAACTCCCATCCCTGCGGCTAGCTGTTAGGCTTTCCCCTGGGCACTCTTTCATATCATGGGACTGGTCTTACGGCTGGGATTGCTTCTATCCGGATGGCGGCGATTTAGCTCTAGTGGATTCTCGCCCCTTAGGACTGAGATAAACTAAGACACCTATGAGTTTTTTTTTCGACTTCCTCTCGCTCGCACCCAAGCATTTCCCACAAGACACTGGCGCCCGCGGCCTCCCGTCACCATCCGACCCACGCTCCAGGCCACGGCGACAACCGGACTCGATAAGCACCGGACCTAATCTAGGAGACGTATCTGATCCAGTGAAAGTCCAACAGACTCTATCGTTTCTATCCTAGAAACCCGAGATGAGATGCCTCCGCTCTTTTTAAACCGACCAGGGAGGCGGACCAGAGGAGAGTCCGGAAGTCTTTTTTACGTAGCTGCCCGGCAAAGCTGGATACGGGTTTTTCTGCAAGGTTCTCGTTGAGTACCTTCTCTGTCCATCGAATGTTCTTAGGTTTTTCTTTGTTGCGTAGAGCTCTTAATCTCCCCCTAAAAGCAGCCCTCCGGCTGCACGGCCGGGAGAAGGGTCGTATGGATATGTTTTTGACCGAATCCGATTTTTTTCCTCCCCGCGTCCCCCGTGCTCGAAATTCCCTTGGTCGTTGTCTCACCCCGCGGACATGCGGCTTCGATTGCCGCCATTTGTGCCCTTTTCGGCGCTTCTTCCTTCTGCTTCTCCCCAGTCGTTTTACCCGTCACTAAAATCTGTTCCCCGTCTAGCAATTCCCTTTATGCGCCCCCCTTCTTTGAGCTGGGCAGCCTCTCGCCCGCACACCGCGCTTTCCTTTCCGAGTGGGGTTCTCCTTGGTTGACAGAGTCTAATACGCTCGGTTCTATTCCCCCTTTTTCAGGAGATTCACCCCCCGCAGCCTTTGTAGGATAGTTCTCGCCGGGCAAACCTTAATCCCGCCTTCCCAGGGGATTGAGATTTGCTTTCCCCCCCATCCAGCTGGTGTCGGGACCAACTAATGCGTTCAGCTTCTTACTATTAGGTACGCGTAAAAGCCCTTCCTGAGCTCTCGCACCCTCTAAACCGGCGTCATATCTGTACCCGGTCCTCTTTTCGATACCCATCTCGCGTTCGAGGATAGACCCGACCCCCCTTTCGGCGCACTCGTCCTCCTTTTGCACTTCAGGTCCCCCCCTTTCGCCATACTTTCCCAAGCGTGTCGATGTTCCGGCCTCCAGGACCTGGTGGCCTCCAGGCTCTTGCACTAGGAGCTCGCCTTTTCTTCCTTATCTCTCCGAGTTCATGGGGTGTCTTTGCGGCAGGCTCCTGTGGCGAAGCCCAGGTGGTCTTGAGATATGTCGTCCTCCTTCAGTATCCCGGGAATCAATAGTGAAAGTTTCACCCGGCAATGATTGAGACCCCTCCCAGACTCCTTCCCCCCTCATTTCGGGCCGCATGCGGTTTTCCTTTGTCCTAGCCTTTGAGACCTTTCCCTCCCCTTGGTGTTTGCACGGTCATTTTTACTCGTTCAATGTACCCCGCCTTTTCCTGGTCCGTCGAGCACGGGTCAGCCGTCCCAGTGCTTCCTGGACGCTGATTGTTTGTCTCCGTAAGGGACACCCAGTTTCACCCCCCCCCTTCCCCAGAGCTTCTTCCGAACCTTACTCCTTTTTTGGCGCCTCTCAGTCCGCCCCGATAGTACCATCGGTTAGGACATTGGACCCTTTCAGATTTTGCCTTTCCGAAGGAAGTAACTCCGAGTGTGAGTTTGGCTTCCGTAGATCAGAGGTTCTCAGCGAGCTTTCCCCCGATTAGAAGCACAAAGTTATGACATTCTCGCGTTCTTCTGCTCGCGGATCTCTATCTTTTCGCATCCCTACGTTCCGCGACCCTCTATAGCGAGTCATCCTTTAGTGTTGCGGATCCTAGAAAGACCAGATTCTCCCATCCAGGCTGCCCTCCCCCCCGAGCGACAACCGGCCTAGTGTCGCTTATATGAGACCGCTACTTCAAGTTTGTAAACCGATGGTCGATTAAGGTGATTTTCCTGCACACATTACGTCGACATGCATTTTTAGCTCCCCTCTTGCTCTTGGAGCGGCTGGTACTCTCCCCCCCGTGGCTTCACCCCGATACACTCATCGCGAAGACTTGTATCCTGCCCAGTGAAGAGTTCCCCCCTGGACTCGGGTTTACTTTGGGAGTAGGACTGTTGCCCTAATTTCCCTTAACAGTTTAGTGGAAAATTCCTGACCCAGGCGCCTTCTCCCCCCGGCCCATCGACATTCGCCTGAGTTCTGGAAATTCTATTCCTCTCTTTGGTTTTTCGCAATTTGAAGGCTCGGCTTTCACGGCTGATAACCCTTCCTCCTCACCTCCAACCTGGAGTCCGCTCGTTACGCAGCTAACAGTTTGACGCTACAAGCAAAAACCGGCCTCTACCCCCCCCCTCACCTTCCCTGCGCCCATGCCTCCTTATGAAACCGACCACCTATTTCCCGACAATTGCGTCCACAAGGGCATGTTACTGGTCTCACAATAAGAAACCTCTGTCCCTTTCCCCTCTTGCGCGACCTGGAGTTGAGACCATCTCTCTTCTTCTCGGCTGCTGAGATCTCGAACGTCTCGTTGCTTGATCTCCACGGGGCCCCCCAACGTCGCCCAGCGTACCTTCTCTTATTTGCCCGTCACATCGGCTGTTCGACCATTTTCTCCTCTGCGCGCGTTTCTGGTTCAGCAGCGCCTCACTGACCCGCAAGCCTGGTGAACTATTGATGAACTGCCCTCCACCAACTGGTATGGGAGTCGACACCCCTCACTGCCTGCGTGGTCCGAAATGCGTTTTCAGGATCTGCGAGGTGTTTGCAGTTCTGCGGCTGCCTTTCCCGGATTATCTGGTTGACAACATTCGCTATCATATCTGCATGCCCCCAAACTTTCTCCTTCTTTGCCTCCAGTACCTTCCCTTGCCAATCGGTGATCGTGATCCTTTTTCGGGCGGGAGCCTCGTTTTTTCCGCGAGTGCCTGGGCTTTGCCCCCCAGCGGTCGGCGCCTTGTCTATCCGTTGACCTTCTTTCCTTGCCTTGCCTTGTTTAAAAATGTTTTGTGCTGCTCCTTCCACGACCCTGCTGTGCTCTCGCTAACCTTTGCCCAACGCAAGACACCGCGTTCTCGGGCTCTTGGCCTCTTAGAACCCATGCCTGCGCTTCCTTCAGAATGAGCGTCTTCTTCCTCGGACCCTGTTTCCCCCTCGGCACGGGCTTCTTTCCTGCGGCTCTTCTGCGCTCGCCTTCCCAAAGCGGCTTCTTTCGTTTAAGCTTTCTCTCCCCCGCTACCCGAGCCATTTCCTGCCCGCCAAAGAGCCGGCGATGCGCTGTTTTTTTTCTTTCGTGTTTTCTCGAGGAGCCCTTATGCGGCGGATTCTTTTTTCAGTAGTTCCTGTTGGACTTTTCTCGGTGGCCTTGTATCCAGAACCCTGAGGCGGGCTTTGTCCTTCTTCGGATCGTTGAAACGCTCCGACCAGGTTTTGCTCTCCCTTTTTGTTCCCGCTTCCCGACGTCCATGTGCTTCTCTGAACCTCGATCTTAACCGTTCCATCATATACGGCACTCGCGTTCCCTGAATCTGAATAACCCAAAACCTGTAGAGCCGGACACAATCTTCTAACCCTCATGGCTTCCCCCTTCCGGGCGCAATCACCTTGAGCGCTTTTTTCCTGAACTCTGAGCTACCAACGGTACCTTATCCACAGTTAAGCTCCGATCCCATTTTGCTCAGAGATTTCTCCCCCACCTATGGGCTCTGAAGTTTAGTCCCCATCCCCCCATTCCATGAATGAGATCTTTTATAAACTGTGGCCCACCCCTCGCCTTTATTTCCACTTTCCCGGCGGTATCCCCCCCCTGCCTCCCTCTGTTGTTGCGAAGGTTGACATTTCTCTGATAACAACATTTCCTGAAATCACGAGCTTTCGGGCTCAAAGGCCGTTCGACAGGCTGCGTTGTCCCCACTGTTGCCCTCTAATGTGCGTGGCTGCCTTCAACCAGGACTCCATCACCCCACCGCCCTTTTACCTCGAGGGCCAAGAAAAACCAGATTTCCCTTGCCCGATCGATTGCTTGGTCATGCCCCTTTCTTTGGCCTGGCTTCCATCTCTCCGTACTAGGTAGTAAGTTAAAGTTTCCCCTACTCCTTTTTGTCTTAATGGATGCTTGTAATTTTCCCTCCAAAACCTCCCAGAGAAAATACCCTGAATGCCCTTGTCCAAACTTCGTCCCGAAACGTTTCCTTTAGGGTGTAAGTTTCCCCCTTTCCAACCAGGGTGCCATTTTATCCCAACCCCCTAATTAATTGCGGCAGATCAAATCCCCCCATGACTGGGAATGGCTGTTCGTCCCCAGCTCCTCGCAAGCCTGAATAGCGCATGTCGTAACATACCTTTTCTCAACGACGCTTGCTTTCGACACCGAGCGAGAGTAGTCCCCCCAATCCATTTTCGTTTAACCTTCCTGTTGGAAAGTCTTCAACCTACGGGATTGAGGTCTTTTCCCTCCTTCCTCAACCAAAGTATAATGGATTTTATTTTTTTCCCTAATCACTTATCTACCGGCTGTCTTCTGGGAGTTCTTCTTCTCCCGGCCAGCTTCACCTTCTCCCTCCTTCCCTGTGTCTCGACATTCCAGATAGATCGTCATCTGTTTCCCCCTCCGACCCTTGCCCCGTGGACAAACCGGGCATACCCCCCCCCACTGGACCCCCTCCCCCTTTCAAGCCCTTCCCCAACACGCTGCACTCTTCCGAAGGCCCTACCCCTTTTCCCTACATCTCCCATATTTTTCCGTTTCGTCCGGCTCGGGCTTCCCGCCATCAAGTGAGGACACCAAACCGCCTGATTCGGTTGGAGGCCCCCCTCGCTTTCCTGGCAACCCGCTTTATTCCTCCCATATGCCTGCTTCTAGTAAGGAAACCTGAAAGGGTTCCCTTTTAAGACCATGTGCCCCATTTCTTCCCCCCCTCCTGTCTTTCACGGCAATTGGTTTTCCGCTTTGATATCCTAAACCAGGATTACTTCCTCTTTCCCCAAATTGTCCTTCTTAGAAAACTTACGCTGCTCTAAAGTGCAGCCCTTCCTCTTCTCTTCTCTAATGAGCTTTGCGGAGAATGTTTGTTCTCTCGTAGTTTTTTTGCAGTATATTGTCAAGGTTTCTTCCTTGGTGTGGCCGTTCCTTCTCTGTTTTTCGGTGCACCTTGTGTTAATGCCTACCCCTACCCGGTCGTAAGACAGATTCTTGCTTGACTTCAGTATTCTCCTGCCTATTTCCATGGCTTCTTCTCTTCTGAGATTTACCGGTGTTTGGAGCGAGCTTCAGGGGCTATCATTCTTTTGTTGCGTTGTGCCTCCTGCGTTTTGAGCCTTTTTTTGAAGGGGCAGGGCATAGGACACTATTTTTCCTCCCGTATCATTTAACCCATGTATCTTTTCACAATGGAATTTTTTCCTTTCCGCTTTGAGCGTTCCCCTTCTAAGCTATGATTTCCCCCTTTTTTTAATGCAGTGGGTGACCCCAAAATTTCCCTCAAAATCGGTACAATTTGCGCTGCCCCCAACCAATACCAAATCCCAATTAGACCTCTCTCTACCCCGTTGTGTGTATGAGCTCTTAGTCTCCTTTTTTGGTTTTTGTCCCCCTCATCCACCCTCTGTTCCCCTCCCCCGCCGTACCCCACTCCCAACAGCCCTTTATCCCCCACCCACATCCCCCTCACATCCCCTCCACCTTCCACCCCTCCCCCTTCCCCCCATCCTTCCCTCCCCCCTTCCCCCCACCATACCTGACTCCCCTCCTCCCTCACTCCACCGCTCTCCCCCCATCCCGACTCCCACTATCTTCTCTCCCATCTCCACCCCCCTCCTTGGGCACTCTTCCACATCACTACCCTCGCGTAGAAACACCACATGAAAACACCCCCTTCTCCTTCCCCTCCCATCTCTCCGCCAACACCTAACCTCCCCGCTCCCTTTCTCGCTACTTTTTTTCCGCTTGCACCCCCCCCCCCACCCTTAAGTCCCCCCCCCCCTTTTCCTCGCCACTCCCTACATTCTCCCTAATCCTTCCTCATACCTTATCTCTCCACTTGCTACCCCCCCTCCGCCCCCGCTCCTTGCCCCCTCCCGCCCGCCCCTTCTTACTCATCCCCCCCCTCTCCTTTTTTCCCCCTTACCCGCCTTCCCCCCTTTATCCACTACCCCACCTCCATAACTTCATCCCTCTTTCACCCTGCCCTCATATTCAGTTCCTTCCTCCCGTTGTGGGTTTTGTGTGTTTGGTTGGTGGTCGGGTTTTTCTGAATGAGGATTCCTTTTTTCTTTGCGTGTTCATGAGAATAACATGCAACTGTCGGCCGATCGAGCCGAAGAGAAAATAATCTCTTCCCAAACACTAACTGCCTTGAAGGTTACGCGATTCTGATCCCATTTCTTTCGGAAGCCCAAGGATTTCCCCCCCTCCCTCGCTGCACCCCCCCCCGCCCCCCCCCCCCCCCCCCCCCACCCACCCCCCCCCCCCTTTTCCAGATGACCCCCCTTTCCAGGCGAGTCCACAACACGCCCCCCCCCCTCCACCCATCCTCTGAACCTACACCATGACAGACCCAAAGATCCTCTTGGAAATCCTCCTCCCTTTCTCCTTATGTCTTCTTTCTTTTTTTCCCCGCCTTCCCCTCCTCCCCAATCAACTTTCACGGCACCCGTCAATTGGTCGTCATCCTTTGATTAGTACCAAAAAATCTTTTCACGAAGCCCCTATTGGGTCCCCCTCCACCTTAAGCCACCTTCGAATGCCAGAACCTCTCTCCAACCACCCCAAAATTCTTCTTCCCCTTCATTTCGCCCTTTATACCGCCCCGCCACACCCTTGTTTTTTTAAGAATTTCAAGTTCCTCGGGCATTGCTAGGCAGTAACTTTCCCTTTTTTTAGATCATCCGGAAGCAATTGTTTTTAAATTTTTGGCGTGATAAGTATTACCAATTCCTTACCCTAAATTGTCAAGCGCGCTTTCCCGGCATGCTCTGAATGGGAGAGTCCTCTTTTCCCCCGAACTTCCTAGAACGTCAAATTCTTTTGCTCGCGGTCCTCTTTCCAGACCCTTTTCTTTAATTCCTGCGAACAACGAGTGTCCCGTGTCTTCCGTGATTTCCTTAAGGACGAGATCGGCCGGTTGGGTAATGCCTTGTTTCAGTCTTCTTGAGTTTGTATTCTTCTTGTGTCCTTCGCGATTGTCAAGGTGGCGCTGCGCTTACAGACCCTCATTCTTTGCTTGCAGTCACTTGATAAGCGGTAATTGCCTAGATCCCTCTTTGGCTGGAATGGTGTATTTTTTTCACCCTTAGAATCGAAGTGCCTTACTCCCTTTCGCCCTAATTCGGAACTGCCCCGTCCCTCGATGAACCTCTTAAAACATGGAACCTGGTCTTCACTGAACCAAGTAACGGTGGTAATTGGTTCCCTTTCGTACAGCTTCTTCGAGAGCGCTGGATCTTGGTTCTCCACGAGCGTCCTAATGCTGACCCTGATGTTCACGAGAACCCGACCAGGGTCCAGTTCACCCCATATTTTTCATTTATCGCCATGAAGCAGGAGTACCTCTTGAAGATTTCGTTTGGCTTCCTGAATTATACCTTACCTTTTTTGTCCAGTTTTCTTCTGTTGTAAAATTTTTCTGCTTTTTTTTTTTTTACGCTGTGTTTTTTACGCCTCCCCGTGTGCGCTTAAAGACCCCGCAGGCGCTGCTTTTGGCCCTGCCCCCCAGCCCCCTGAACAGACCCCCGTTCTCCCGCACTTGCCGCCTGGTTGCAGCATTGCTCCCCCTCAGGTCCCTTGGCTTCCCGAAAGCAAGAAGGCACTCTTCTTCTCCATTAACCCGCCGTATTACACTGCTTTTTCTTTCTTGTTTTCTGACGGTTCTGTTTCCTCCCCCGCACTTCACTATATCACAACCCCCTAGCGACTTCTCCCCGATTTTATACTCTCCCCCGAAGACCTTGCGTGATCTCTGCGTCACAGTGTTTCCCGCTCCCCTGTTCCCCACTCACGACAGAGTCCCCCCCCGCTTTTTTCTTCCCCTTTTAGAGCACCGCAAAAAGTGGACTGATGGCGGTGGGGCCGGAACCCTAATTTCCCCCCTAATTTTGCCTACGGCGGTTTCTGCTTTCTCTGCCTGTAACTTCCTTTTTTCTCAATGCCAGCTTTCATCTTCATCGGAGTTAGGTCAAGAAACGGTGGTACTCCTTGTATAGCGTCTCCCCTGCCCTGACCACTCCCCTTCTCGAGGTGGGGTCGGTCTTGAATTTTCCCTTTTCTCTCTCGGAAACGGACGCCGCGTTTATTGCTATCTCCCTTGATCTTTATCGTTATTTGATCTCCATAAGTGTCTCACTTCCCCCTCCAGCGGCAGTAAAATCGAACTCCCTCCAGATCGTGCTTTCGCCAGGTGTGATTTAGCAGTCCCTATTTGACCTTTTCCTGCCCAGAAAATGGCGCCGACCTTCTAAAGTAACAAACATCGCAAGCGTTGATTCACCTTTTTTTCAGCTTTGTAGTCTCCCTTCCTTACACTCCTAAAGTACGTCCAGCTTTCCTAACCCCTATACCGAGTCTTCGCGTACGGCCCCCCCCGTAATGGTCTCGGGGCCATGGAAGTTTCCATAGAACCGCTTCTGACCCGTTTGTCTTGGTTCGCGAATCCGTCCACACTGGACAACGACTTTTTACCGGATCCCCGTGGGGTCCCGGATCATTGCCGCCGACTACTTTTCCCCGATGACTCAAGAGCAAGCCCCATTGGTTCCTCCCTGAGTGGTAATGAAATTTGCCGACATCGCTTCCCTTTTTCCGCCGTGTTGCATCTGGAGCTCGTGGTCAATTTAGGTCTATCCTGGCAGCGACCCTTTTGAACACGAGAAATGTCAAGAAAGTTCAAAAGTTGAATCCCTTTTTTTTTTTCGCCCCTCCTTATTAAGGCGCCCTCACAGAGAGGGGAAGGACACTCGTGGCCCACAAAGCGCTCCCGTCCCCGATTCACGTCTTCTTTCTTTACTTTTTTGGACTTTTATTACCTTTGTGTTTTTTTTCTCAGTAACCCCCCCCCCCACCCTTTTCCATTCCATGGTCTTATGTCAGAGGACTATCTGTTTCTGTCGTGATCCTCGCGCCCCCGTACGCTTCGCCGCCCCCTCTTCAGTGGATTGGTTGGTGTACTAGACCCCCCTACAGTTTTGTCTTTGCTGAAGCCTGGTCAAGCTGTGCGCCCCCCTCTGCTTCGCTGAACCGAACCGGAGTTCCCTCTGACACTTGGTCTACCTCCCTTTCGTTGAAGCCCCTACGTTTGGGATCTGTCTCGCTCCGATCCCCGATCTACGCACGGTAGAGATCTTCTTCCGATTCGCGAAGAACGAATTTGAGCCCCCCTTCCAGCTCCGCAACTCCCTTTTTTTCCGTAACCCAGAGTGTCTCCTTGAGCTCCTCGTTCCCTTTTCCTGTGGCGCTTTTTCTTCTTTGCCACCTTCGGTCTCCCCGAGTTTATCAGAACCCCTCTCCGGTTTGCGTAGGGCATTTCTGGACGTATGGCCCTTCTATTTTTCGCGCCTCCCTGCATTTCTCGTTGCTGTTGCTCCTTTCGGTTCTCCTCGTTTTTTCAGCAGGTCTCAGGTCCCCCATCCAAGACTAGTAAAGCTTTTCCCCTGATTGAGCCAAGAAACAGACCCTTCCTCTTTAGGACCCCGTCAACGCAAGTCTTCAAGGCTCTATTAGAAAGCTTCCTCACTTCCCTGGGTAATAACATGAAGGTACCTACCCCCCGAGTCTTTTCTGTTTGCAAGTCTTAACTTTCCTCTTTCCTTCCTCATTAGTCGTCTAATTCTGCTAACTTCAATTTACGCGCGGAGTTCTGCGCTTTGAACGCCTCTAGCCCCTCTTGTCGCAGGGGAAAACTGCTCCCTCTGCCTAATCCGCCGCTGCTCCCAAACAGCTTTGCGATTTATTGTTTTCCTTCGCAGCCATGATCGACCCCCTAAACGCCCATGTTTTCCTACTGTATTTTTTCTCCCCCTTTGTTTGCCGGGTAGAAGTCACGGGCAAGACTCGTTTTTCTTTTTTATATGCTTCCTTTCGTATCGTCGAGCAGCACGCATCTTTTTCGAGACCATTTTTGTCGAAGTGAGGATCTTTTTCGTTAGGGATATCCTCCTCTCATTTAATGTTTTTGTTGTCTCTCTCTCCCGAGCAT
>Ga0179593_1561255_pt1 | contig 12212 bp, 15 predicted proteins | sample CZODoug2_1_08_16_FD_185931 | JGI IMG/M metagenome (GOLD analysis project Ga0179593, IMG submission 185931) | Vadose zone soil fungal communities from Angelo Coast Range Reserve, California, USA - CZODoug2_1_08_16fungal (PacBio error correction) | ecosystem: Environmental > Terrestrial > Soil >... | reverse complement strand
AACCCCTTTCCCCCTTTGGCGAAGGGATAAACTTTTTTTTTTTTTTTTTCCGGAACCGTCGAGGCGTTTCCTCTCGTTTTCTCTTTTTGCTCGGCGTGCAGTGGCACCCAGTGAATGTTCACCGCGCTAGTTCCTTTTTTGAAAGCGGAGGAAGAAGCCCCCTCGGGATTTCTCGAGGACTTCCTCGTATTTTGTACCGTTTATCTTTCCACCTTCGGGTTATAATGATCTTTCTCCTCTATCACCGCTGTCTTTTCTTCGGTGAGAAAGGGACCCACTTTCCTTCTGGAGAAGTAGAGCGGCTCCCTCTGGCGTGTACTCCCTCCCCTCCTCCATTGAGTGGTTTACCCTGCCGGCTCGGATCTTCCTTGGCGAACTGGCCGCGCCCTTCTAGACAAGAGAGGACAGGTTCCGGCTTCCCCCCCTTCCCTCTCCAGAACGAGAACTTTTCTCAGGACAGCGCGAGATTGCTCCCCCTTCTCTTTGTGTTGGTCCCTTCCCCGTCCGAGATGGAGGAAGGGCCATCTCGGGGAGGAGCATTTCCTCTTTCGAAATGTAAGTATGCGCCCCTTCCCCCCCTGCCCGTCAGATCCTGTGCAATCTCCGTCGGTTATTTCCCTTTCCGCGAGCGGGCTATGGTCGACGACTCCCTAAACAGGATAGGAAGAACCCTTCTCCGCGAAATTCCGAGGCCTCTGATTCTTCATCTGCGGGGATCTGGAAGCGGCACGGGGCACTTATAAGAGGATTTCCCAATAGGCCTCCTTTTCCCCTCTTCCGCCTGGGAGGTCCTTTTCCCCTCTTGACCCTCTCCCTTTCACATTTCCCCGATAGCCACCACACCTTTTTGCCCTGTCGCCTGAGGGAATTAAGAGCGATGCAGCCTTTCGGGAAAAGACTTTCCCTCCCTACTGAGATCTTTCTACGGCGGATGTACTGATTTCTCGTCCCCCCTTCAGATTCATCTGTCTGTCAGGTTCCTGAAAATGTCTTTCAAACAGCCTTGCCCCTCTTTAGAGTATGGGGACCCTTCCTTTTTGATCAGACAGATTCATGGACGAGGTCTGCTCCCTCGGTTGGAACTCCTGTCTTCCCCGTGGGACAGAAATTTCCAGGGGTTCCCTTCTGTCAACTTCCTCGCGTGTCACCTCGGGCATCTGTTTCTGTTTTTTCCTCGCGCTGTGAATTTTGGAAGCACGGTACCCCTTGTCAAGATCCTGTTCTCTTCCCCCCTTGCTGTTCTCCACAAGTCGCACTTCGTCTGAATACCCTCATAATAGTCTTGCATAGTGAGGTGCTTTTTTCTCTTTCGTTTGCAAATCGAAAGCTTTTACTTGTCCTCCACAAGTTTTACCTCCTCTACGTGATTTTCTCATGCTGCTGGCAATCCCTCCCCCTGGGTAAGAAGCATAGGCGAACCTCTTCCTCCGCAATCCCCTTTCCCGGCCCCGCGGCTTTGTCGCTCATCGCCTGCTTTTTCTGATCGGGATCCCCCTTTTTCGAATTCCCTCAAACTTCTACGGGGTCCCCCCCTATGTTTCAACCTAGATCCCGTCGCCCCCCCTTTGCTGAATCGTGTTTAATAGGTCCCTGTATGCTTCTTCATAGGTCACCTCCCCTTCCTCTCGTCTAAGGTACGTTTTTTTCTACGACTTCTCTGGAACAAGCTTCCCCTTTCAAGAAGAAAATCCCCCTCTTTTGCTGGAGGAGGCCGGGGCTCTCCCCTGAGTATCACCGCCTTAATACGAAGCCCTTTTCCCCATCGATCCCCTTTCTCTGTACATTTCTCCTACCCCCTCTGTGTTAATTCTGCAGGGCGCGACAATTTCCCCTGGGCCTTTTAAATGGTCAGGAACCCCCCCCGGCGGTCTTTTTTTACGATCTTGTTCTTTGACCAGCCTGATTTAGTTCTGTCACCCCCCTTCGTTTCTTTTTTTTAGGGGTGATCGGACCCCCTTCCTTCTACCCTGGGCCCCCTTCAAGGGCCCTAATGTCCCTAGACTGTTTTCTCGAGAGGTTTTCTTCCAAGAGAGGAAGGCCCTTATTTTAGAACGCGACGCTTTTCATGACACCTCGGTTAGCTTGTACGAGCCCCTCCTTGATCGCATTCACACGCCCCTTTTGGCCGAATAGCGCGGCTCCTCTTTCCTTCCCTTCGTTCTGAATTTTTTTTTCATTAAAGATGTTTCTCGTGGTCTTTGGCCCATCTCTCTCTTTTTCATCCCGTGTTTTTTTTAACCCGTCCACCGGCTTTCTCCTTAGTTGAAGAAATAGGAGCTTTTCTTCCCCTCTCAATTTTTCCCCGAAAGGCGCTTCTTTGCATGTTCTTTGAATCGTCTTCCCACGAAGGTTCTCATAGTAATAATACTCTCTCCCGAAGTTTTCTCGGAGAGGTCACTCGATTGCCCTTCCTTAGCAAGCTCGGACCCTTTCCTTCCCTTTGACATGGAAATTAGGGCCTCCCCCTTCTTCGAAGAGACTTCCTTCTTCTCCGATAACCCTTCCCCCAGACCTCCCCTTCATCTTGAAGTTGACCCCCAGATAGGGATCGCTTTGGTTCTCTCCGATATCCCAAAAAAGACTCCCTTCTGGTGAAGAAAAGCCGGTTATCCCTCCCGGTGTCTTTGCGACCTGCCGCCGGCACGGACCCTTTCCAGGCCTATTCCCATCCGGTGACAGCGGCGTAGGCCTCCTTTTTCCACAGGTAAGTTCTTTCAGTGCCCCCCCGAGTCTTCGATTTGGTACGTTTTCCCCTCCCTGTTAACATTTGATATTAGAAGAAGGGACAGGTCCCTTTCCGTGGTCTTCCCTCGGAGGTTCGCGGTGACCTTTTCCATCCGCCGAACGTTTTGATTCACAGCTGATCGCAAAGATTGGAGAAGTTGGTTTAATATAGTTTCGATCAAGAGATGGTTGTCCCTCGCCGTATTTTCCTCTCGAACGTTTTCCAAGCCCCCCCCAGACTCCCCCGCTAAGAAATTCCTCGCGAGGGACTCTCTTCCGCGTTGCTCTCCTCGGTCATTTTCTGACAGTGCCTTCATGCAAGGAAGAGAAGCTTTTCTTAGACCTTTCCCCCCCAACCGGTTTTTCCTGCCAAATGTAGATTTTTTTTTCTCGTGCTTCCGAGAGCACAACGATGATAAGATTTTCTTTTATGTGAAACCTCCCCTCATCAGCAGCCGCGTCTTTGCTAAACGTTTCCACCCCTTGGACACCCGTAAGATAATCTCCCTTTTTTTAGGGAAAAAGTTCTTTTTTGAACAACCAGCGAGTGATGAAGTAACTCTGTTCGCCCCGGGCCCTGCTCTTTCCTTTTTCTTTCGGTCATGTGACCCCAACAGGACGGGGCCTCTCCTGTCCCAGATGGTAGTACAGGCACGCCCCCTCTTCAGATGGCTTTAGTACGGCCATTGGGCCAGTCCGACTCTCCAGAAGATGGGTCCCCTCTGATGAGGGCCTCCTCTTTCCGAACCAGTACCTAGAAAGGATAGAGATGCTTTTCCTACTTTTCGCCTGGAAACCGCCGTTTGCATGCTAATGTGACTTGCTAGTCGTTTGAAGAAGAAGGAGCTTCTTTCTCTTTCTTCGGACCTTCTAAAACAAGCACCATATGGATTTTTCCCCTTAATGAGGTACTTCACGTCAAGGTGAATTCCTTATAAGGGGCTTTACCTGCAAGCTCGGACGCTTAAGAAGATTTTTTAGTTCCCTTCAGACGAGTTCTTAACTGACACTGATCTCCAGCCTTCCCTTCTGGATCAAAGGAAAGTCTCTGAGTGATTGGTCCTTTTTCTAAGGTGAGGAAGAGAATGTTTTTTCCTCTTTTTTTTATCAGGCCCCAGGGCAACCGACACTTCCTAACTCGGAGAGCCCGCCCTCAGTCGGGCCTGAAGGGTTGTCAGGCCTTGCCAGGTAGAAGTTTCCTGCAGAAGCCCTCCCGCAAGGATATACCGATGCTTTAAGGTGTTAGGTTCCCTCTCCTCGAAGTCCCCCCCCCCCCCACTAGAGTAGTAAAGTGGGTTTTTTTGCGATCGTTTCGGCATTCTTTTTTTCCCACGGTCGGGATGCGGATTCAGACGACCATGCCGTCTCTTCGACGTACCAGGAGCGGCCCTTTCTCGCTCTCGCAATTTCCTGCGGGTAGGTGTTTTCGACTGTCGTTTTCATTTTCTTGACGAATTCCTCTTTCCGGTCTCCCGAAGGTTTTTTCCCCGGCGCAACCGAGCGGGTTCTTCCCCCGGGGATTCTCCAGGACTTTTTATCTTCTGTTGCCAATTGGAAAAGGTTCTCTCTTCATAGGAGAATTACCCCATTCCGGAGGTGGATAGATATTCCTTGACCGGCGGCTTTTCTGCACTGGAACGCTTTCCCCTTTTGGCGTGGCCCCAGCTCCCCGCTCCTCGGTGCCATTTTCTTAGAACAAGAAGAGATACGGTTACTGTTCGAATAGACGGTGAAGCCCCCTCCCCCTTTCTGGGGGGACCTTTTTTTATATCTCTCTTTTCATACTCCCTTCGATCTTTTCACCCCTTTTCCCTTCTCAGGAGATTCTCCGTCTATGCCCCTTCCGGAAAGTACGAGATCGGAGGGTTCTTTTTTTCAGTGGCCCTCGACCCCCGCCTGTTCACCTCCTTTTTCCGCCTTGTTAAGCCTCTTCTGCTGACGACTCGATGGCACTTCCTTTGATCTAGTATTTATGCATTAATTGCCCTTTCAACACGGCCGTTTGAGGGTAGCCCTCTCGGACTGGTGTTTTTTCTTTGCGCCAGGTCCTTTTTTTTGGACCGTCTCTCCAGGCTGGAATTTTTTCTTTTTTGTTGTACGCGCTTCTTCCGACGGAGCGGGAACTCCCCTCCTTCTTATCATTGAGAGTTTTGAGTCTTTCCTTTCGAGACCAAGCGGGCCTTTCCTGAAAGTTACATACCGCCCCTCCCCTCCCTTTTTTTTGTTTCACACGAGATAACTATGCGCCCAGCTTGTCTTTTGGTGGTGCCTGGCGCGGCGCGATGGCGTTCTCTTTTAGACCAGCGGGAGAGTTCCTGTCCGGGACTGGCCGAAATTGGACGTTCTTTCTACCCAGAAACGTCCCTCCCTCCGTCACATCGGACGCCGCTGGCTTGTCTCGAGCGGTTTTGGCTGTTTTGTTGGTCTTCTTTTTTTTCCATGAGCAACCCCATGCTCGGACAGAAAATTTTCTCACGCGACTCAGGCATTGACGGCCATTTTCCTTTTTCCCGTGACCTGGCGTGCTGTACTAGCAAAGGGGCCCGGGCCTTCAAGCGGCTTCCTTTTTAAAAGGCGCTTTGTAGAAGGTTTTTTCCGCAATCGTGACCCCTCCATTTTGTACTCATCAATGGGATCTTTTCGCTGAGGGATACACTCCGAACGAAATAGCAGCTTTTTTTTTTTTTTTTTTTTCAACCTCCCTGAAACGAGATCTTTACTGCCTTCCGATGTAAGGACTCCCCCGTATAGTTCACTCATCTCGATCCTGTACGGTTCCCTTTCCTGGTTAGGCATGCTTCTCGTCTGGGGCTGGCCCTCTTTCCTATTGCTCTCGGCATTTCCGAGTTCTTTTAATCCAAGGAGGAGGAATGTTCCCCATTTTTGTCAAGCCGGTAATGGTTCACCTGTCACTAGTCGTTCTGTCCTCTTGCCATTTCCCCCCTCTTTTTTAATAACCTTTTGACATGGTCTGGAGGGGTCCTCTTTTTTTGGGTCAACGCTGCTGTTCGTGCCAGTTCCGTTCGCCCCTGTCTTTTTTGCTGAATCAATTAGAGTATGTTTTTTTTTTCATCGGTTTGGGCGGTGATCGGTTTTCCCCTCAAGTTCGATTTTTCCCCTTAACATCGTCACCCTCTTTTTGAACAGAAACGTTCTCTTTTTCTGTCGGAATGATTCTGGCAACAGTTACCCTTTTTCCCGACGAATCCTGTGGAGAAGCACTCCCTCCCCGATAGTTCGCTCTGAATTTTCTTAGTGGTGTCGCTCCCTCCTTTCTTATATTCGTTCGCGATCCCAGACTTCGCGCTATCAACCAGGTCTCTGGTTCCCGACTTATGGGTCCCCTCTGGGAAACAGTCCTGCTGATTTCCGTCTCAGATTTTTTTCTTTCCTTTCCCTATGTGATTTGCTATTTTTTTCTCCCGGGACGGGGCCTTTCGAAATTTTCTTCAGCGGACCAGACGCCTCCCATTTCTCTTTTCCGGTCTCGATGATACTGCGGGCCTTCCCTGTGCGAAAAGCGCGGATTTCACACCCTCCTTTCCTGTACATCTCCCTTGATACGCCGTCCTTCCTTTCGTGCAGGGCCCTTTCTTTAGCGCGGCCTTGGGAAGGTGGACTTCCTGGTCGTTTTTTCCCGCGGTTAGTCTTTAGTTTTACTCCCCGCTGCTGACCCCCGCGAGCCCTTTGCGTACCCCCACTCCACCCCGTCCTCTTTTCGTGGTGGTCTTCCTTTTCTGCATATCTTTTTCTTAAGAAACTGTTCCTCAACGAAGGTACATCCTTGGAACTTCGAGGGAGCTTGCCCTAATTCTCTCCTTGAGCTCTGCTCTCCCCCTGTCCGCTTCCCTAAATGCTGGTATCAGATGAGGACCTCCCCCCCTTTCGTTCCCTGTGTGGCAGGGCCGCCGTAGTCGAGCTTTTTCCTTCCTTTAGGAAGGTTCTTCCGAGGGGATGCCAATCTCTGGGACGTGGACTATCTATCTTTTTATATAGATGTAACTCCCATGTAGATTTGACGCCCTTCTTTCCCAATCCCCCAGGAACTCCTCCTCCAGGAGATTGTCCCTCTTCATTCCTCTTTGTCTCCCTCGTTTCCTCCTTTCCTCTGATTCGCATTCTCTTGTAGGGACAATTGCGCGGGATCACTGCTCTTCTTCCTCCCCCCGCTCACGTCTACCCCCCTCTCCAGTCCTCGACTTCCCTTAGTTTCGGAAAACTCTTCGCAAGCGTCCCTCCCATATCTTAGACGAGCACAACTCCCGACGTTTGTCCTGCTTTCGCCCACACGATTCTTGTGGGTTGTATCCCCTTCCTTTCTGAGACTTTTACGAACCGCAGATTTTCGACCAGGTAGATCTGCTTTTCCTTTCCGAGAGTAATCCTTTACCCTCGCCGACTTCCCTCTCCCTCAGTAGGCGATTACCCTATGACCCGCGATCGAGGGTTCTTAGGTCCCTCCCCTCCAGGTTACGGCCTTCCAGCACGTCCCCCTCCAGATAGCTTTTTCCGTTGTTCACCTTTTTTCCAGAGCCGGGCAGAGCCCCTAGACGTATCATTCTCGTGGAGAGGTTTCCCGTTTGCATAAATCCTCCCCCCTCCCCAAAGGAAACACGCTTTCACTTTTTTCATCTCTTTTTTGGGAAACTCTTGTTTTGATATGAGGCAGGTTTCCCCAGAGCGATGGTTCTCCTCTTCATTTTTTTTATATGAAATGATCCCCTAAATAACGAAACCTTTAGATGGATCGAACCCCCTCTTTTCCCCATCCGACTTTTCGCTGCTTCTTGTTCATAGAGTTCATGGCGTCCTTCGCTTACAAGGTTGTCTCTCAGAAGTCCCCTCTCCCCTTTTCCGTGTGTGACAAAAGGTTTGTGTTACTGTCAAACTATCTCTTTCCCCCACTCTTGATTGGACCCCCCCCCCCGAGCAAGCCCTTCCCCATCACGCACCTCCGCTAAGCTTTCAGAAGGATGCCGGAAGCTTTTCCCCTTGACCTCTCCCGGCCCTTTTCTGATAGTGCCCCAGTGAGCCGTTTTCAACAAGAACAGTCTTGATGACCTCCCTTTTTCGGTAGATGACCGCGGTGACCGCGACCCCCCCTGGCCTAGGATGAACCCCTCCTTTCCCCCCTACCAAGCCGGCCGTTCCCTTTCCCGCTTGGCAGAAACTTTGCGTCTTTCCCCTTCTTTCCTCCCCTCGGAAATGGCAAGGCCTCTCGCCCGATACTTTCCCTCCCAGACGTTTTCTTTCTCCTTGTCTTTGTTCATGCCGAACCCTCCCCGGCAGCCGGACAGGATCGAGCTGCTTTTTTTGGGGGGGGAAAGTTCGTCGATCCCATCACTCGTCTCCTTTTTTTATCCCTCTTATTTGATCGTCTTCGCTCAGGCCTCTTCAGGCCTTTCTCTCCCCCCCTGAAACAAGCAAATCTTTCATGGTCCAGGAAGTCCTTTTTGCAGGTCTCTTTTTTCCCCCCACGTGCGAGGTTTGACCCGCCTGCTAAGGCCCAGGCCTTTTTTTTTTCCTCCGTAAAGGCAAAGCCTTCCTGGCCCCTTTTCTTACACCGGCCCCTTCTTCTACGGTGAGACTTTAGCTTTTTGCTTTTGGGGATTGTTCTCTTGTCTCCGGATTTACCCCGTCCCTTTCACTCGGTCAGCATAGGCTTTTCTTCTGCGCGTCGGGATGGCAAGTTTTTGGTGTAGGTCTTTTTTTTAGAAGGAAGGGCCTCCTCCTGCATTTCTTTCCCCGTGCTGCTGTCTTTTTCATTGAAGGCCATCTAGCCGCGCCCTTCCACCACCCGAGGAAAGTCTTCGTCCCCAATGCTTTTCCGGTGAGCTCGTTCGTTGCACCCTTGGAGATTGCTGACCCCTTCCGTCTCTTTTTTTACCCCGCGGCGGCCAGTTTTTCCCTTGATACTTTTCTTTGAGGGTGAGTTCCCCCTCCTTTGTCTACAGTCACCCGCACCCTCCTTTCCTCCCTCTCTGACGGTATCATAGACCGGCTTGCCCTTGCGACATCACACCGCACTCGGGAGACATCCCAGAACGGTTCCTTTCCCAATTTGCCCGTCTTCCCCTTAAGAATACTCCCTCTCCCAAGTCCGTTCCCTCTTCTTCCTCCATCCGTCTTTTCTTTCCCCCCCTTCCCGCACTGTCGTAATGCCTTCCCCTCTCATTTGCACTTCTGATAGGGCCCCTCCACGAAACGGAGAAACAGCCGAGCCTTCCTTTGCAGGCATCGACAGAACTTCCCCTTTCCAAGGTCCCCCCTCCTCTCCCGTAGCAGAGAAGGTGACAGATTTCATCTCTCTTTTCATACCCTTCCTCCCCTTTTTTCACCCCAGGCGGTAAACCTGCTCGTTCTTTTTTCCTCACTTCGGTTTCCTTTAAGAGGAAGGTCCTTTTCCTGCCCCTTCCTATTTTTCCAGGTTCGTGCTCTTTTTTTTTTTTTCCAAACGAGCGGCTTTTTTGTTTTCACCAGATCTTTCTCCTTGTTGGCACGGAAGCCCGAGCTTTTCTTCCCCCCCCTTCGAGCAAAGACGTATTTCTCCTTTCTTTTACAGTTGACTAATAGTGGCACATCGGGTTCTTTCTTTTTCCCTAACCGCGGGTAGGTTCCACCGCTGGCGGTGTTACGCTTTTTTCGGGCAATGCCTCTCCGGATCTGCTGATGGACTTTTTTCAGAGCCTTTTTTTCTTCCTCCGGAGAGTGTGAACCTCGCTACGGATTCCCCATCTTTCTCCCTCTGCCGCGAAACGTTCTCCTCCTTCCCTGACAAAGCGAGGACGTTTCTTTTTCCCTTTTCATCCCCTCCGCAGAACCGATTTTTCCGAAGATCACCCCCCCTCCCTTCCTCCTCCTTTCCCCAAAGATTGTAAGAAGCGATGAGTTTTTTTTAGAACTGCTATTTCCCCCCCCTCCCCTTTTGCCAGGGACCTCTCCCATAAAGAGGGAGAGGACCTTGCCCCTTCTGGCCCCAATGTAAGGATGCCCCTCCACGCCCTTCCTTGACCCCTTTGGAATAGCCGAAGCGGTCGTCTTATTGACAGATTTTTTTTTTTTTCCCCGGGTTCGCATGGTAAGAACTGCTCCCATCCCTGCTAGGAATCCCCTCTCTCAAGGACCTCCCTCCTCCTTTCCATAATGGCCGGTGATTACCGACCGTTCTTCTTTATCAAAGAAGTTCCTTTTTTTTCGATGCTCCTCTTCTTAATGGGAGATTCCGTAAACGTCCGCGGAGAAGGAGTCACCTCTTCCTTCCCTAAGGAGTGAATAAATTCATTTTCTTCGGCCCCACATTTGCTTCGATACCATTTTCCTCCTACTCAGATGCGACGGAGGAGCGGCACCCTCTAGGCAATCCGCGGATACTCCCCTTTTTAGAAGGCGGAGTCCCGTTTCCTTCGCAGTCTCGAACTTCCTGGCTGTTCCGCCCGGAATGAACACGGTCGGTGTGAGATCCTTGGCCCCTCGTTCCTTTCTCGTGGATGGTGGATTCCCTTTCCGAGTCCCCGACTTTTCCTTATACTACTGTCGGCCCCCTCTGGCCCGCAAGAAAGGTCCCTGGTCACCTTCCCACTTCTCGGCCGTTTTTTCAACGCGGGCATCTCTCGTCGCCGAGTTCTTCATCTTTGAACCGTCTTTTTTTAAGAACGGCGCAATTGTCACATCCCTGATCTGTTCTGTTCGTGCACTTGGTGATGACCTTCCCCTTCATCACGGATGTTTAAATTAAGCGTCTGGTTCCTTCGTGCTGATAATAGTTCCTTCTTTTTCTCCTTTCGCCCCCTCTTCGGCCAGCCCCTTTTCCATACGTAAAAACCCTTTTTTTCACATCAAGTTCCTCCTTCTGCTGGGGCCCAGTACCCCCACAGGGTAAGAGAAGAGGAGCCACTGAAATGTTGCGTGAACCTCCCCCAGAAGATCTCTCCTCTGACCCACTCGATCGTGGTGTCGATTCTTTTGTGATGAGGATAGTGCCCCTTTCGCATTCCATACTTTCCAATACCTCGAGAATGGTGCCCCTTCGCTATGGGTAAAGCTCTCTGTTAAACCCTTTTCGAACTCCTGATCCGGTGCTAATTTCTTGGATGTCCTCGGTCACCTCCCCCCTCGGATGACCCGTGGACGGGGCGATGCCCGTCCTCTCTTGCACCGGTGTTCCCCTCGGAAGCCCCGCTCTGGCTGGCGCCCTTGCTGATCTGGGAATGACCCCTTTTCCCCTCCTCTATACTTCCTCTTTAGAGCGGTCATCGTCCCCCCCCAATCGCATACGTGATACCCCGTTCCTGCGGCTGCGAGGACGCGCGGGCCTTCACCTGGGAAGGTTTTGTTTTCCTTCCCCCTTTCGATTTCCGATCTTGTTCATGACTTCCCCCCAGAGACAAGATAGGTTTGTCAAATTAAAAACCCTTTCGGATTCGCCGCATCTCTTTGTCGGCGAGAAATGGTTAACGGGTCCTTCCCCTTTCCACCGGATGTATCCTTCTTTCGATTGCCTCCTGATGCCATTGAAGGCGAGCAGTAGACAGCGTTTCGCGTTCATGAACTGTAGTTCTTGTAGATGAGGACCTTTTTCGACACAGTCGTGCTTCCCCTCCCATGCCTCCTAGAAGTAGGCGTCGCCGGAGGAGTGTGCAGATCAAATTAAGGATTCCCTCCGTGGAAGTTTTCCTTCTCTTTTCCTACTACGTTTTTTTTCTTGGAGTCTTCTTCTCCTATAAGGTAGTTGCCTCCCTGAAGTGTCTCGGATACCACTTTCCCCCCCTCCAGGGAGATGGACTCGATCCCCCTAATTGTAGGTTCTTTCTCTTCCGTTGTAGCCCTCATTCTAACGGCTCCCCCACATGGTAGGACCGCGGCCGGGATAATCTCTCCTTCCTCCTGGACACAGGAGGCATCCGATCGAGGCCTCTCCTCACTGGACCTTCGGCCCACCAGTTCTTTCGCCGAGACCGTCCCAGAGATGCCGTGAGTTTCCCAAGACAACGCCACGACTTTTGTAGTATGAATTTCCTTATGGGATCGTTTCAGCTTAAGATCGTATCTCCCCCCCTCCCGACCGAGCTTTTGACGACCAGTGATTTTTTCCAGTTCTTTCCCTTCAGCTTCGAGCCCTCGCAGCCGAGGAAGTTATTTATTTTCTTTTTCGTCCAGGAAGATGACCTCTACCTTCTTTCCCGCCCGGCGTAGGCCCCTTTTGTTCCCAATTCCTTGTCAAAAGGTCCGCCCCGTACGACACGACCCCGCCAGATCGAGTTGGTAGTCTTTTTCAACTGGTCCTTCCCTGGCCTTCAGGGAAGGAACTCTTTTCTTTCCCGGCAGAGTCTTTCTAGGAAATCCGAGTTTTCGGCCTGACAAAAGAGACTCTCCCCTCTTGGAGACTTGTAAAAGATTGAAACAGGATCTTGTTTCGGCAACCTTCAGATGTGGAGGAGATTTCTGTGGACAAGTATGTTCGGAGTGATAAAGCTTCTTCCAACAGCTTT
>Ga0179593_1555374_pt1 | contig 12212 bp, 16 predicted proteins | sample CZODoug2_1_08_16_FD_185931 | JGI IMG/M metagenome (GOLD analysis project Ga0179593, IMG submission 185931) | Vadose zone soil fungal communities from Angelo Coast Range Reserve, California, USA - CZODoug2_1_08_16fungal (PacBio error correction) | ecosystem: Environmental > Terrestrial > Soil >... | reverse complement strand
TTTTTTTCTGTGGCCTCTTCTCCTGCTCATCGGACGGCTTTTAGCCCTCCGTTGTCCCCCTTTACATTAAGTTTCTCTAGGGGGACTATTTATACTAAAGAGTAGTTTCAGGACCTCGTCTTTTACACTCTGTCTTTTCCTTTTCCAAAAGACCCTTGTGTTTGTACTTTGAGACACCATTCCACTCGATACGGTTGTTTGTCCTTCATTACCTAAGGCGGACAGAGTTCGTCATAGTGCCTTCCTTTTGCTATCGTTTTTGCTATTTGATCCCCAATCAAAACCAGTTTTTTGGCTGCCTCCTTTTTTGCTAGTCCGCTTTTTAACAGGACCCTGCCGCCGTTCGAACCTATTTTCCTTTGTTGTTCGCTTAAGACAGCACACCGGAGTCCATTCTCTCTTTATGATCGTCAGCCCTTGGCTGCAATCGAGCCCGGTCCTACTTTTTCGAGCCCACTATTGCCTTATGTGTGTCTTTTTTCACGTTGCGTTACTTAGGTTTTATTAAGCTTTCTTCTCCTTGTATGGATGCAGCTGTCGCTGTTGGCACTCCTCCTTTTTTTAAGTTAAGAGAAGTCTGGGTTCCTGTCTCTGCAGAATGCTGTAATTTTTCCCCGATCACCTCTTTTTTTTACTTTTTGAATGCTGAGATCTAAAACTGGGTTCTGCCCGTTTTCCCACAACATGTTTTTCTTTAACATTCCTTTTTTCGAGAGTCTTGGTTCCCCCCTTCCCCCTACATGGTGGAGGTTTCCCCGTTCACCAACTGAATAGATATCCCCCACGATGACCTTTAGCTCTGTTTAATCAACAAGAAGCGGGTAGGGCCTCCGTTTTTTTTTCACCCCGATTTCTTTGTTGAGTTCGGGTTTTTGTTTGTGCGATAATTCCCGACTTTTTCCTGAAACCACACTTTTTCTAATTGAGAGGAGCACCCTTCCCTCGCTCGCGTTCCGGCTTTTTTTTCGTTTTCTTACCGACTCTTTTGCTCGAAGGTGGTCGTTCTCTTTTCTTTCGCCTCGAATGACAACACGCTTCCCCGATCCCCCTTCACGGCGGGACACAACTTGAAATTGGTTTGATCGTGCTTTTTTTGCGTGCCCGATGATGGTATCTAAGCCTCTCCTCTCTTTTGATTTCCTCTACTTATCCATTTCTTTTGCCTCCTTTCCAGCAAGCTCTGACATCATTCCGGTTACGTCAAAGGAAACGATGACCTACTTCCTTTTTCCCTCTCTTCGGGTGGAGTACTTTACGTTCCTTCCCCCTCCCTTTCCCCTTAATTTTTTTCTCACCATTTAGGAAAGTTGGGTTCCCACTGTCTTTTTCCTCTTAGTTATCGGTTTTTGTATCGAGTCGATTTTGACCTGGTTGCGCACTATTTTACACCTTAAAGTATTGGAAGGGAACGCACGCAGTTTATTCGGCCCTTTTTCTTTTTCCCGCTGCTGGTGAGGAATACCCATTTGTTTCAGCCCTTCCGTCCCGTTTTGATGAATTCTAGACTGCCTTACCCAGGCCCCGAGCTATATTTGACGTGCTGGCTTCCCCCCGCGTTTTTGTTTTTTAAACTTGAGATCACTTGACCCTTTTGTTTTCGGTCTTTTTTTCCCCCCCCAACCCCTTCTCTCATTGCCGTATCTTCTCCCTCTCGACCTCCCTTCTGTTTTCAATAGTGCGTCCAGCCCCCTATATCCTGTCCCTGCCCCTTTTCCCACACTTTTAAGCCTTCCCAAATAATGGACACGTTTCCTTAAACTGCCTTGGTAAAAATAACACCCTATTGCACTTCCTCATCATTTTTCTAGTTGCATTTCCCCTCTCCGCTGTGCTGTGTGGCTTTCTCGTAGAACAAAACCCGCCGTCCTCTGCGATTCATTTCTTTTCTTCCCCCAGGCTGGAAGATTTTGCGGTCTTTTCTCACGACCCGACCCCCCCCCACCCCCCCACCCCCCCCCCCGCCCCCCCACCCAAACCCCCCCCAGCCCACGCCAACCAACACACCAAACCCCCCAAACCCCCCCCCCCACCCCCCCCCCCCACCCCAACCGCTTCCTTTCTGAATGCTCCATTCCGTGCTGTTGTTCGTGAAGAGTTCTTTTTTTCTTTGACTTTTCTTACGAAGCCCGGCCGACACCTCCATCATTTCATTCATGGGCCTCCAGCTCGAGTAAAAATATGATAACAACATCCTTCATCTCCTTTTTCTTCCCTACCCCCCTTTCTTACCTGAAAAAAAACCCTATTTGGTGGATAGCCCGCCACAGGGTCACAAGTGTTATCCTCTCCCTCTTTGAGAAGCTCTAGCCCCTGAGTTTTTGGCCGGAAAAGAATCCCTCCTGTTGTACCTTTTTCCTTCATAGGCGGGTCGTTGCTGAACCAACAGCCTGTGCCCGGCCATTTTTCATTGGCCCTCCTCTCCTTATGTCAGTCTCTTTATTGAAAGCGTCATTCCATCACCACTCTTCCGAGGCATGACGAAGCGCTCTCCAGTCCCTCCAATAAAACCCCACCCATTGGTATCCCCGATTCCATCCGTCCTTCTTTGACAGCACGGGAGCCCGTTTGTTCCCCCTGCCCAAACTCAAGCTCAGTCGGTTTGCCTACGCTTCCCGAAAGCGTAATCCCCATCGACAAACAAACTCCACTTCCCAGTATTGTCCCCCCCCACCCACGGAGTTCCCCCTGGGTTTTCCCTTTGAAAGAACAATGGTTCCTTTTGCGCCTTGTCCGCGATCCGTCACCTCTCTCAAACTCCGCCGCATTGCAGGCCCCCCCAGTGTTCCCTTTTTTGCGAAGTTATCTCGCCACAACAGTCCTCACCATTTTAGCGACCCCGCGCCTACCCCCAACTGTTGACGCCACGTTCCTAACTGCAAGACATTCCACGACTAATAGATACGTCTTGTCCTCTTCTTACCATTGCTCACACAATCCATCCCAACACACAGAAATTCTAGTCTTCTTCGGTTTTTATGTCCCCGTAACCTTGCGTCCTGTCTTCCTGTCCACCCAACCCTCAGAGCGGCCAGTGTGCTTAAGGCTTTCCACGACCGTCTGACCGTCCCGTCCGAGAGGATTGGATCGTAAGGTGTCCAACAAGCGCACCCCTTCCGCGCCTGGGCCACAGGTACGCCGCCCTCCAATCTACAGCCAAAAGAAGCACGCCAGACTGTCTGTTGATCGCATCCTGCAGGTTAGACATGTCGGCCTTCCGCAAAACCCAACCCGAATTGCGAAGTGAAAGGTGTGATCGTCATTAGTAACCCGCTTTATTCGTCTCGGTGCCCTTTAACGGAAAATGATCCCCCCTCTATCATCGTTTTTCCTCCCCGACAACAGGCCTTTGACTTTTTCGCTCACTTTCGAAACTTTCTGGTTCCCATCCCGTATTCGCCCTCGAACATGTCGAATGGGAAAACCCCCCCTTTCACCGATTTGTTAGTCTCCCCCCCTGTGCCATCCCGCCCTCCCCCCCCACATCCTTCTTCTACAGCTAGATCATGAAATTCTTCTCGCTTTTCGAGTAAGATAATTTCCCCGGCGCTGAACGTCACAGCGCTTATCCGCCAAACATCTCCATTTTCCATCCCCTCCCCCCTTTACTTCGCAACTGAAAAGCCCGTTTTTTCCCTAAACACCCCCCCCAATCCACCAGCCTGCTTCTTTTCCCAGTCCTAGTGCAGCAGGGAGTTACCAGAATTCTTCCTGTCGTTTCTCCCTTTTTGTCTCATGCAATGAACCAATCCGGAACTTTCCGGCCTTTGTTCTTCCCCTCCACTATATGTACCAAGCGACGGATGGCGACGTTTCCCTTAATTATGGGTTGATTGGTGATTTCACATATATCCCCTACTCCCATCGTTAGCTTCTATGACCCCCATGGAACGCAACTTGGATTTGATCCGCAGCTTCCCAATCAGGGATGACGATTCAACACTACAACCAATTTCTTCTTTTTTTTTTTCCCATGACAGCAGAGAAGACCCCCGATTCCGAAACGAATTCCTTTTTGGCCCCCCTCTTCTAGAACCCTACGAAATCCTTTTTGCGGTCCCCTCCTTTCCATGGAAGGGATTGAAACAACTTCTTAAAAACAGCTTTTCTCCCTCCTCCGTCCGTTGTGTTGGGAGGTCTGACTCTGCCCCCCGACCCGGCCCGCCCCTTCCCTAGGACGGATGCGCGGACCTCCCAAGGATTGTAGATAAATTTTTTAGGTTCTATGTCTTTTTTCTCCCAAACTGTTTAGGAACTTAAGGAGAGATTTTGGCCAGTTAATAAACGTTGGTGGATGTGCCACCGTCCACCTTCTGAGGTCCTTATCCTCATTAGTTCATAAGCCATTTTCTACACTCTTAATGTTCAATTGGTTGGGTGACTCACCCCAAAAACCACAGTGCGGTGCTTGCGCGTTCTTTGGTTTGAAAGTAGCCTTTCGTCGCTTTGTTCCCAGTACCGCTTTCATTTGTACCTGTGAGACGAGTTAAGGCCGTACTTTTCTCGATGTCAGGTCAATGCTCCCCCGCCTGACCTCCTGCAGTCTGTCCTTGGAGATTCTTCGCCTTCCCTCGTGGCTGCATCTTTTCGGCAAACTCAGGACCTTTTAAAGACTATGACTCATGGTGTTGGTTTTGCTTTCTATCGGGCTGTTTTCTTTTACATTTTCTCTACTTTTTGGCAGCGATTTCTTCTTCTCTTTCCCCGTTCCGCCCGGCACTTTACTCATCTTCTGACCTGTTCACCCGAAATCCTCTTCCCTTAAGCCAGCTGGGGCTTGTGTATGTTGCTTTCCATCGGGATGTACGCCCCCGTATGATTTCCCCCCAATTTCCTGCACAGTTCTTTTTCCTTTTTCGGAGACGGCTATGGATTTACCCACTCGTTCCATTTTTGCCTTCAGCCATCTGATTCAACCACTGTGTCTTCTTTTCCGTTGGTGCGGGGTAACTGCATTGCCCAGACGCCATTTTCTCTTTGATAGCCCTACAGCTGGGTTTTTTTCTCTTCGTCCACCCTTTTTGGATGTGTCTGTTCGCTTGCAGAATATCGGAATCATCACCCCACAACTTTGTTTTTTTACATGGTAGCACCTGACCCCCCCGCGCAGCTCGCGTGGCTTTTTTCTTCCCCTCCGTGCTCTGCGCGACAGCGTGGTCTGTTCTTTTTTTTGTCCCAACCTTTCTTACAACTAGCGCGGCATGGACTACTTTCCTGTTGTCGTCTGCCCGTCCTGCGCTCGAATGTTTGATCAGTCCGTTAGACACCGGCTCCTCTATCCTTCTCCTAGTGCTTTCTTTCGTGTCCCCTACCGTCACGCAGACATCCTTCCCCCTACCAGACTGCGATTAAGTTCTGTTTAAATTAGGTTAAAGTTTTGCTTACCTTGGAGTGATTACTTACTTTTCCCTTGCCCCTAAGGGAAGACAAGCACACCTCCCGCCCCAATACGAACTTTGATCTCTCCAACTTGGATCTTCCCCTTGCATGCGGAGTCTTTTGTTCTCCGTTTTTTTGTCCTTTTCGCCCCAGATGTATGGAGCAAACCTTCGTGGCGGTACAAGACTATGCACCAGTTTAAACCCCCTTTTCTTTCCACCAGTCTTCGAGGTGCAGTGGTTTCCTACTGCTTTTGGAGACCTCATTTTCTCCTTTCGCCGCGTGAAGATTGCTGTCCTCTCTATTCCATTTCCCCTGGCTTCTCCAGTTTTAGTGTCGGGACGAATCGCGCGATGGGAAACATCTTCTGAACCCCCTTCCGATTGCGGAAGGTGTCTTGTTCGAACCACCATCGCCCGACGTATAAATGAATTAGGAAGAGTTTTTTTGACGAACTTCTATTCCTGGTTGGACAACAACTCCTCACCGTCCACGTTCCACTTCCTCCTTACCCCACACGCCAATTTTACTTTACGTCCCCGCCCTTTTTTTTTTTTTTTTTTTTTATTTTTTTTTTTTTTTTTTTTTTTTTTTTTTTTTTTCTAAAGATTGTAGGGAACGGCCTGGAAGCCGACACACAATTATGCATCCCCCTCCCTTCTAATCTATAGAATTGCCCTTTATCCTTCGGTGTCTTTTGGCCGGGAATGGATCACGTTGTCTTCCTCGACATATGTCTGTTGAAGCATATTACTTTCACGAGCTGACCGAAATGTGAATGCGCAATTTGGACGAGGTGTGGGACGGATTTCTTCGCAGCCGCACTCAATCCTTCTCTCTTTTTTTTTCTCTAGATGCAGATTTGATTTTCTTTTTTTATTCCCCTGGCCCCTCACCTTCCCCCTCTTTGCCTTGCGTTCCCCCTCTCTCGAGCTCGTGACTTCTCCCATACTTTTGGTAGGCTCCCCGTTCCCCAGTCCCCTTCCCCCAATGGCGCGGCTTGGATGTGTGCAGAATCCTTTCCGCACTTAGCTTTAAGATAAAATGACCTTCGGTTCCCTCTGTTTTTCCCAGTTTCAGTTCACTGGACCTTACTTTCCTTTCTCTTTAAGTATATTTACTCGATGGTCCGTTACTGCCCGATAGATGAAGTGAGTGCCCTTCTCCCCAGGCCCCCTTAACGAGTTCGCACAATCTTCCGTAGGTCGGAATGCGATCGCACGGCAACGACCACAAAATCCCCACTACCTTTCCATTTTTTTCTGAGTGTCCCCCATCGCTTATCTTCCCAATCCCACCCCAATCCAGTGGAATAAATTGCAGAGATTAATCAATTTCCTGGGGTTGTTGAGAATTTTATCCCCTAGGCATCCCAGAAGGCCACTGACCCCCCATCGAAAAACCGATCTCAGAATAAATATTGCGGTTAACCCATGGGAATTTTTTTCTTTGCAGATCTGACGCCAACGGGGACCGGCTCCCCCACAACCCTTAACCGGAGTCCCCTGAAAACTACTCCGAAGTTCATTTTGAACATTCCCCAACCTAGTTCCAATCGGCAGTGAGCTTAGTAAAACCTTTTTTTTCGACTTCTTTTATGACGTCCCTTTCGACCCCTCCAGTCTTGCGGTTTTCCCGCTTGAAACTTCATCGAACATGTAAGTTCGGGGTCCCCAATCTTGACCCTTTCCCATCAAAACGTAAAGAAGACCTCTGCGCCTTTCTTTTTCCTTAGCAGAGAACTTGCGAACATGGACCTGAGTAGCATGTTCCCTCCACCCCCACTTCGAGCTCCATTTCCGTCCCACTGCCCTCCAACCCCCTACCTGAGGTCCGGCTGTTGGATTAGTTCCTTTATCCGATCCGAAAACTCCCCGCCCAGACCACGCGCCGCCCCCCCCCTCCTGGGTTCCCCGTTTGCTGAAAACTTCCGCACCGGCCCCCCTCCCGCTTGATATGTCCCTTTGATCCCACTGTGTCCGTGGCCCAATTGTTTCTTGATTTTCCCGAGATCGGGCAGAGCTAACCACCCCCCTAACTCAGTCTCGTTGATCCTTCGAAACCCCCGCCTTTTCTCATTTCGCTTTTTTCCAACGGTCAAGTCGCTTTTCCTTCTTGGTTTTACTTTGTCTGCACGCCACCCATGATCCTTGAGTGTACCTCCCCCCCTTGCCGTTCGAAAATGACTGGTCAATCTTGCGGTATTCTCTCTTCCAAATTTGTTCAAAAAAAGGTTGCTTTGCCTGCAAGCAATAACAAAGGCTTATTCGATGATCTGAATATTTTCTTCAGCCTTTCTTCCTTCGCCCAGGCGATTAAAGTCCACCCCCTGCCTCCGCCCTCCTGACCTTCTGCCCATGCGCCTTTCCAGAAAATTTCCTCATCTTCCCACCCTTTGATTGAACGCACCCACCACCCCATCACCTGTTTAGCTTTTTTCCCTCCCTGTTTCTTTTTCACTGGACCTCATCTCATGGCCGTTTTCCCCTTCATTTCTGTCTAACTCAAGAATCAAATCGCTCTTCCTCTCCGGATGCTCCATTAAAAACTTTTGTGGGCACAAAGCGAGGCTTTTGGACTTTCCGTTTTACGCTCAGGTGTGATTTTTGTGATCACGCCTCCCCCCCCACTATAGAACTTAGTGATAGATGTCGGCCCCCCCGCGATGTTTAGCAAAAGGATGCTCCAACGCCCAAAGGATCATTTATAGGGCCCCCCCCATTTAGTGTGAAAAATGAATCCCCCCCCGACCTAAAGTACTTTGCATTTTTCCATAAAGCTAAAAACTAGCTTTGAAATTACGACAACTTTTTGCGGGCCTTTTCCTAAACTTCTGCTCCCGTTTGAACCCTTATTTTCCCCCCACAGTTCTTTTCTATTTTTTTGTTGATAGCTAAGGATTTTAAGAATGTGGGCCCCACCTCGGACAGGAGTAAGATCGGATTTTTTCCCCCGAGGCCTAAACCTGTTCTCCCTCCGCTTTCTCCAACTGCCAGTCGTTTCGGCCATCGGTGCTTCAGAAATTTTTTTTACACGGTGGTGGATGTGTTACTAATCACCATGATTTTGCACTTTTTTATCATCCTGGACAGAGTTTTTTTTCTTCTCCCCTTTACCGTCGGATATTTTTTGCGTGATTTCCCCAAGCGATAGGCTGCGAGTTGAGTGAGGGGCCTTCCAGCCCTCGCTTTTTGTCCCGTGTTGCACTGTCTGTTCTGCAGAACGGACACGAGCCCGTACTGTTTCTTTTAAGGTACAAGAAAACTGGTCAGTCGAATTCCTTCCTTCTTTGAGTTCCAACGTGGCTGAACGCTGAGTTGCCCCGAACTGACTGTAACGCGCTGCTGGTGGGGGTGGTGTTTCCTTTTTATCCTTCTTGATTGAGTATTATGAAGTTGTCTTTTGACTTCGATGTTTTAGGAAAGGAAGTCCGGCGCGCTGACTTCTAGGGGCTCCCCTTACCCTTGTCCGGCTAGCCTGCTGGCCCCCCTCTCCCTCCCGAAAGCCGGTGGTCCCGGGTTTTCGATACTCCTTCTTTTCCAATCCCCCAATTCATTAACAGTTCTCGGGCGTTCTGCTCACCCTTTCCTTGTAGGACAATGTTTACCCTCGCCGGTCCCGGTGGCGGCAGGTCACACTTTCCCACGCTGATGGTTCGCCCTTTGTGGTTTAAAGAATTTGCCCCCCTCGGTCGATGGGTCCTCATCCCCTGATCAAAACCTGGAGCGATGGCTGGCGTTCTGGTGTTTTTGGAGCTTTTTCGTCATAAGACCAATGTTTTCCCTGCTGTATCAAGACCCCCATCTTCCGCGTTAGCTAGGGATCCTACCGTAACCCCCTATTGGACCTTGGCCTTTTCGTTGGTCAGAGTCTCGATGACCGGCTACGACCTTTGCGACGGGGATTTGGTTGGTTTGTCGGGCCTGGCGCCCCGCCTTCAGTAGTATCTTAAAGTCCTATTCTACGTTTCCCTAATTGCTCTTCGGCCTTTTGGCGATTTGGGAAATAAAGTGCCAGAAATCATTGTTGCCCTCCTTATTAGGAAATTGATTGTTATGAGACTGGATACACTGTTTGCTCGGTAACCCTGCTTTTTCTACCTTTTCCCATGGTCTTCGACTTGACACTTTGGCTGCACTGCCCCTGGCTTTTTGTAAGGTTTCTGACTCGTCCCCCACGATTTTGATGTCGGCTCCCGTCTCTTTCAGATCGACCAGGCGTCTCCCATTGGCCGTTGGCCCGAAAGCTTTCTGCCTGTACGTTGTTGATTGTGGGGTAGCTGCTTTTCTTTGGACCTTTATGCCGACCTCTAAACCGCGTGAATTTCCTAGCTCAATTTTACCCAACGGGAGTCCTTCTTTGACTCGATCGGATGGCCACTCTTCTCCCCCCCCTTTTGTCCTTGTGGATTGTTTTCCCCCCCCTTTCCCTTTAGCTGCTCGGAAGATTGTTCCGAACTTCTATTGCGTTTTCAATGATTACACGCTCTCTCCCGGCGAAGGCATTGCCACCCCCCCCCTCCTTTCCGAGTAACCGATTATGCAGGGGTAACCCTTTGCACCCTGGAAGCGGACCCCCCTTCGTTTTTCCCTTTTCTGCTCACTGCCACACCACCCCCCCCCCACCCCCAAGCAGCGAGTGTGTGGTGGTGGTTGGGCCCCCCCCCCCCCCCCCCCCCCCCCCCCCCCCACCCCCCCCCCCTTGGAGGACCCAAACTTCACCCCTTTTTTTTTGAGCAAGATCATCCCGGAACTGTTTCATGCGCCCCGCCCCATGTAAGATTTTACTTTTTTAATCTGAAGAAAACACTCAAAGCATCTCTCTATTTTCCTCCTACGTTGTTTATTTATCTCTGATTTCTTGATTTTCGGGTGCGAAAAGCCCTCCCTACCCACATCTTTCCCCCCTGCCTCATTTAAGGGAGCTAGATGACTGATATCAGCAGGTGATTCGTTTCGAAGCTATTATTACCCCCTTCCCACCCCCCCGGCTGTTTAAGTGAGCTTTCCTAAATAAATGACGGCCTGAGGCCCTCTTTCATTCCAGGGTTGGCTCTTAACCTCCTTCTTCTTGTCAGTCTTAAACGCTTTTTTTTAACCCGTGATCTCTTTTATTTTACCGTCAGTAATATGAAGTTTCCATCTTCCGGAAGAGGAATCCGAATCAAGGCAACGTCCCGAGTCCATTCCCTTTTCAAAAATTTTCTATCTCCCCTAGATTGCCGCCCCGAGAAAGCAACCCCCCCTTTTGCCCCTTCTATTGCAGAGAGATAATCAGCCATGCGCGATCGTTTCCTTTCTTCTCAAAATGACTCCTCCCTGCCCCACCATTAGAACCTTTTTCTCTTTCCGCCCAGGTAAAAGGACTACCATGGAATTTATCCAGGGTGTCCTCTTCCTTTCCTGGGCCCGCCCATCCACCCAGTGCTCCACCGGCTCACAGCAAATCCGCCCTGTTTTTTTTCCATCCTTGTTCCAATTCGAATCGTCAAAGTGAGTCACTCCCCCCCCCTTTGTAAAAGCCGTTGGAAGCCGTCACGTCTGTAAAAACCCCCCCCCGCTCCCCTTTGACACGAGAACAACCTCCATTATCCTCGCATACATTTGCCATGATTGTTTTGCGACTTTCTTGCACTACACCCCAAATCCCACCCCCAGTCTTTAGAGAGCATTGATGGGATAGACCGCGCCGCCAGGAAGCAGGAACTCACACCACTCTCTCCCCCACTTAGGACCGACAAACAATCCCCCCCCATCATTTCTTCGCGGGGTTTTCTCCGGTCAAGATCGGCCACTAAGCCCGACCACGCCCCTTGATTGCACGTCCACACTATCGAAACATCCCACCGAGAAAAATTTAGCTCACGGATTGTCGAGCTCCCGCAGGCCAGAAGTTTTTTTTCTTGATCACAGATTCGGCAGGAGCGACCCCACCCCCCCTGCCGCCAGTTGTTTTCGAATAGAAAAAACCCCTTTTCCATAGCCCGTCTTCTAGCCCCCATCTCGTGGTTGACCACATGTAGAGAACACATTCGTTTGCCCCCACATTCCGTGACTTGCCTCCATTCCCTTTCCGTTGGAATGTTTAGCACTCGACCCCTTCACGCGTAACTCCTCGGTATTCTTTAAGGACCCCCATTTGGGAAACAAATGGTCCTTCCGCCCGATGGAGATCAGCCCCTAACAACAAAAGAGGCATTCAGATGATCTGAATTTTTCGCTTAGGCTGCCGAGCTTCGCCATCAGGCGCACTTATGCAGCTCCCTCCTCACAACTATCCGTACGCTTCTCCGTCCAAGATGAGCCCAGACATTACAATCAGCGAGAACCAGGCACAGAAAAAATAACACCAACACCATCACATGCTCCCTCGTTTCCTCCCCTTCTGAGGATCCCCTTTATGTCCCCCTGAATTCATTTCCGTTTCCATTACCCTCACTGAATCTCTGTTTCTGTCTCATTGAACCTTTCCCATTCTCTCGGACTTTCGGTCGTTTCTTGAGCCGCCAGTCCCCCTTCTGGCCAAGCTGTTCCCTCGTGCGCACGAAACGCCGTTTACCTCGTCCCTTTTCGCGATCACGCAGAGACGAATCCTAGCCTCGAACAGCGTATAGATGTGAGGCTCTCTTTATGCTCCTCCCAGGTTCAGAAAGACCTCAACAGATCTTTTTGTGCCTTACGTAACACGTTTCTTCTTTGGCGCCGAAAAGGCAGCTCTTTCTCGAATGACTATGGCGTTTGATAAACCTCATAGCTCCCCCTAGAGACAAATCGGACCCCCCTTTTGATTCGGAGAAAACCGCGATGAAAGCCCCTCACGGCTTGACTCAAACCCAG
>Ga0179593_1723382_pt1 | contig 12213 bp, 19 predicted proteins | sample CZODoug2_1_08_16_FD_185931 | JGI IMG/M metagenome (GOLD analysis project Ga0179593, IMG submission 185931) | Vadose zone soil fungal communities from Angelo Coast Range Reserve, California, USA - CZODoug2_1_08_16fungal (PacBio error correction) | ecosystem: Environmental > Terrestrial > Soil >... | reverse complement strand
AGGTCTGGCCTTTCTTCCGCCTTCCTGACCCCTCCTCTTCACTAGACCCGATCGAGTGAAATTACTCTCAGTTTTTCTGACTGTGACAAACTTATAAATTGTCCCGCCAATTTTCCCAATGAATTGGTAGATTTTGTGGAAGATCTACCCCTTTTCACTCGGTTTTTCCCTGTGCCCTCTCATTTCTTTTCACTCCCGGAAATCTTTAGAATAGGAAGTACCTACTTCTTAGAATTTTTTCCGCGGCTTTTTCCCTTTCGCTGAGGCCCCCTTTCTTGGAGGAACCAATCCTTTTGTTCACCCCATAGCCCCTCGAGAGCCCCCGCCTCCTCCAGTTGTTGGGAAACACGTTCGTATTTCTGCAATTCTCTTGCTAACTTTCCTTTTCCTTCCGAGGTCCGAGACCTTTCTGGACTATCTTGCTTGATAAGGAAAAACCAAGATTTCTTTTTTTACTTCCCTTCCAGCACCCTCCGATATCTTCCTGTTTCCTGGCTCGATCATACTCGACCTGAGTGGTTTTTCTGCGGCCCCCCCCCACTGCTTTGAGGCCTGTTTTTCCGCCGCCTGTTTTTCCACGATTCCCTTCCTTTATAGTTAGCACTTCAGCTTTTTACGACCGCGATTCCTCAAGCGTTTTCAGATGCCTTTTCCCTGGACGGAAGTTTCCTTTCCTGAAACTGGGGCTGATTTCAAGGGCCCTCCCTGCCTTTCCCCATCCCTTCGCAGGTTTCGAACCTTGTCTTACTCGCCCCCAACGCCGCTTGTCCCTTCTTCTTCGCCTTCCTACTTCCTCTATTGCGTTCTTCGTCGGCATGATGAGCGTGCATGTCTTTGGCCCTCTCGCGTCTTTTGCGACGTTCGACTTTTGCCTTTCCCCAAAGTTTCACTTTTTTTCGATCTCACGATCAATGCGTAGGAAATCCCCAGCTATCTGCTTGATTTTGTGCATTCTCTTCTCAAGCCGGCTGAGTTCTTTTTCCAAGTCTCAAAGAAGCGGTCCACGTCCTCCAACCCTCCCCCTGTAGGTAATAGCGGGCTTGTTTTTCAATTTTCCCACATCCTTTTTCTTTTTCTTCGTTCCGTTCAAGTCCCTGGAGGGCCTCGTTCGTATGGAAGGAAAGGAATCGACTCAGCTTTCCCCTTAACTGCCCTCTCCTGCTGATGTTTCTTCTTCAACTCTGCGTCCCTCCGAGATTTTCTTAACTCTCCTCCCACATGGTGACCAAAATGGGCACCAGGAGTTCTTTACATGTTTTTTTTAACCGCACATTGACTTTCCCAGCCTCTAAGAACATCATCTTGTAAATGAACGATTCTTCCAATGTCCCTCCTTCCCCCCTCTCATACGGCATACCCCTTAAGAGTCCTTCTTCTCTTTCGAGGCTCCTGGAAATAAGAAGAACTTTTTCTCGCTCCCCCTCCCTCCTCCGTGTTTTCTCCCCTCTGAAATTCTCCCTTATAGGTCCCATTTGGGACCTTCACTTTTGAGGAACAATAGATATTGTTATTCGCAACAGAGGATTTTTTTTTCCTTCTGTGATTATGGGTTCTTTTTTAGACAGAGTGTTTCCCTCTCAGTTGGAAGGAATTTTCTGTTTAGTCTCTTGAAGAACGTTTCTTGAGTGGGGTCATTGAGACGGCACACAAAGATCAGTCTTCTCACAGTCATACTTCCCCCCCTTTTTCTTCCGTTTTTTCCCATCTTAGATTTCAAGTTCGTATTATACAAGAGGAAGCTCTTCTCCCCGTTTCTTTTTGGCCTTCCTCCCCGAGCATGACCGGACCAGGGAATCCCGCTCCCATTTTCTGACAAAATTGTACTCCTTCTTTTGATTTCGTTTCCTTTGGCCTGCTCTCCCGAGCCTTTTCTTTTTTTCCAGACGACGATTCTTCTGACTTGAGACTCTAATAGGTCCCACGCCGCCATTGAACGACAGCTCATCGTTTAGTCTTCTTTCCTTTCTCTTTTTTCTGATCAGCCCGCTTTTTTTCGCGCGTTCTCAGAGCCCCCGCGACATCTGAGAGGATGTTTCAACCCGGCTTCCTCTTCTTTGCGCTTTTTTAGTCTCGGTTTCGGCGCCTTCGTTTTCTCGATTCGTCACATGTCGGCTTTTTTTTTTTGTTTTGCGCATTTCTTCTTTTCCCTTTTTTTTTTTGATCCGCCTTTACGGATCTGATTTTCTCTCGATTCCGAAAAAGATGTTGCCTTTTTCCGATGTTCTTTTTGGTCCCTTAATGCTGCACCCTCTTTCCATCGTTGAATTCCTTTAGACCCCATCGCTTTCATCTCGGCGCGTCGTGGCCAAATTTTTCTTCTGTGCGTGGGCGCGACCCATTTAGGGAGGCCAACCCTCGCTCCTCTTTTGGAGTTCGTTCGATCGTTTTCCATTGGAAACAGTTATGACGATAGAGCTCCCGTTTGCTTTCGTGAATCCTTCCCCGTCATAGTAGAACTCCCATGCAAATTCTCTTTTCTTCGAGTGACGTGTGCCCCCCCGCTGTTGGAAACGGGCTATCCGAGAATTTGCGACCTGCCTTCGGACGTTACCCCTAGTCGGAGAGTGACGGGTAGTGTTTTCCAGCGGTTTCTTTATCAAGTACCCCCCAAAACCCCCCTGTTCTGAACCCCCACCCCCTGATTTTTTCTTTTGGACCTTTCACCTTAGACTACTTTCCCTTTACCTCCTTTCTCTCACTTTCTTACCCGACCCCTCCAGACCTTCTCAGTTTAATGTCTATTTTTTTACTTCACGCACTTTTTTTGCCCCGGTCCGCCTGACCCGGGCCGAACAGTATGGTCTTGAATCTCCAGTGAGGGACCTTTTTTCATTTCCGCTCTTTCCTTTTGTCCCAGCGCTTGGTTCCCCATTAATATCCGCACCTTCCCGCCATCTGGCGTTCTCTCCCCTTTCGGGATGGTGGCCTTTCCCCAGCAGTCAGTAGCTTTTAAGGCCCGCCCTTTTTACCTTAGTCTCCTCTCCGTGCCTTGTTTTCCAGCGAGTCTCTTCCGCATCTTCCCGTACCCCCAGGAGAGCGACTGCCTGACATTTTCCCCCTTTCCCCCTCCTTCCTGCCGCCTAGAGAGATCCTTGGTAGTCCCCTTCGCATGGAGAGGACGTGGGGCTCATTTTCTTGAGAAGTTTTTCCTCACGCTTTCCCTTTTTTTTTTCCCGACTTTTTTTCCCCCCAACCCCTTACAGGAGTTTCTCTCGGTCGTCCTCTGAAGTTTTTCCTCGAGAATACTACGAAAGATCCTAGGCGCTTTTTTTTTCCCACCCTCAATTTTTTTCTTTTCTGAAGTTTCTCCTGTGCAACTTTTCTTTCGCTTCTTTTTCCAAAAGCTGGTTGGCAAAATACCCGCCCCTTTCCCCCCACCTCGGCATTTCGATAGGTTTTTTCGCATGTTCCCCCCGTCAGAGTTCGTTCGTCAAGCGATCCCTCTACTCTTTTTGCTGCCGCGGCTGTTAGTCTCTTCTTGCACCTGATCACCTTCCATTATCTTATTCTCCCCTCTTTTGCCGGACTTTTTTCCTGGACCCTTCAGCACCTGCATAACCCTTCTTGATCCCCAATATGTTTTCCCACAAGTTTGTTCCTTCTCTTTCCTTTCAGATGTCCGACTGATCAAGCTTTCCCAAAATATTGTCGTCTCCTTTTTCTTCCAGTTCCCTCTTTACTATTCCCCCTTTTTTCGCTCCGAGCACCCCATTTGGGGTGGGGGGGGAACCCAACCCATTCTGCTGAGTTTAACGCGTTTTTTCCCGAGAGACGTTTTTCAGCCGCTTTTAGCCTTTTTTCAAACCTTTCGCAGGTTCTTTTTTTTCCAACCCGCTGTTCTGCAGCTTTTCCCGTGAGTGGCCTTTTTGACAGTGAAATATTTTCCGATCTGCCAGCCCCTCCCCCCTCTTCTTTCGAAGATCGTTCACTTACAGAAGGATTCTGAACAATCGTGCTCTGGTATCGTCCTAGAATCCTCGCAGTTTTCTGACGCAAGCTCTGAGAACCAGCAGAAGTTATTTTAACATCTGCTTTCTCTTGAGTTCTTCCCGTCTCGTGCTAGTTCGGAGGTAACTCCGAAGCTTTTTTCACGCGGCCCCTTTCGATACGTACCCTTTACCCCCCCTTTCTTTCATCGGACCCCCCCTTCCTTCCGAGAGTCCGGCTCTGTTTTTACTTTTCGCCTTTGGTGCAAAGCGATCTTCTTTCCCTCCCCGGCCTAATTCTTGGAACCTTCTTATCTGAGATTTGGCGTCCTGCCCGGATTTTCCCCCCAAGAACTCGAGGCCCCACGTGCTCCTAACCGCAACTTTTCTTTCCTCTACTCTCCACTCACTTTTTCGGACCAAAACATAATGCTTTTTTGGCGCAGTGCTCGGCCTTCCTGCTCTGCCCTGAGCGCCTTTTTTCTTCCCCCGTGCTTCCTCGTCGGCGCCTGGCCCCGTCCTTCCCCCTTTGAAGCCTCTCCGTAGACTCGAAGCACCAACCCTTTTCCTCTCGGTACTCCTGTATTCCCGTACTCCCCACTTTGGGTCCCAATGACCTCCCTGTCCCTCGCTTTCTCTTGTTTTGCAATTCCCTCGTGGTTTCCCCTTGATTCTTTTCCGACGCCTTCTTCCGGGACCCATACATTTGTTTCACTGCCTTTCGTCCGCTTTTTCAGTACCCGACGGTCCTGATTTGGACTTCGTAGAGATTAAGCAACCCTGGTTCGATTTTCTCCCAACGCAAGGACTTTTTCCTCATCTCTGAGAGATTCCCTTCTAAAAGCTGTAGCTGAAAGTGGCAGGACCGCCTGAGACCTTTTTCAAACTTTCGAGTATTATACGGCTGTTTCCCCCTTCTTTCTGGGTGCATTTGGAGTCTCTTTCCTAATGTCCAAGATCTTTCTTCGGTATTGAATCTGTTACTTCTTTGCCTTTTTCTCCCGCGCGCCTCGCCCTCTTCTATAGGCCTATTTTTTCCCCCAGTTTTTTTTCTGACCTCTAGTCCACCCCTAGGGTGAAAAAGTGTCAGTGCTTTTCCAGCTCTTTTCTCGTGCTGGGCTTCTCCTTTCCTTCATTTTTTTTTTTGGGGGTTTTTTGTTCTCCTCTCCTTCAAAGGTTTTAAAGGACGTCCAGCGTCTTTTTTCTGTACGGTCTCAGGTTCTTTCCTTTCCTCGCCCAACTTGCTACCTGGAGTTTCTCCCCTTGAGAGTTTTTTCCCAGTCCTACGCTTTTTCAGTCTTCCCGTTTCACAGTTCTGATCACTTTTCCGCTTTCACGCGTCTCTTTTTTTCTTCTCCGTCGCTGCCCAAACCCTGAGGATCCTGTCTGCGCCTTTGGCCATCTTTTTTCTCCTTTTTTTTCTTCCGATACCCTTCTCCTCAGCAGTTTTGGCAAATCCCCCCCCCGATCTGATTAGGTTTTTGACGTGCCCCTCCCCGAAACCTACTTCTCCCTCAGTCTTATATTTTGCGGATCGGCACCTTAAGAGACACTCGGAGCCTCGTTCAATCTTTTTCCTTTCCTTGCTTCTTCCCTTTTTTTTTCGACCCATCGATCCTTTTTGTACTTTCGAAAGTCCTTCCAATCTGCACGCCTTCGTTTCGCCCCTTTTCCTGTTCGATCTGGCCTCCTCCTCCGCGCCTTTTCAGTTTTTGTGCGCCACGGAACCTTATGCCAGACCGGCCCTTTTTTTTTTTTAATTCCGCGATTCGCTCTTCCCCCTACCACGGTGATACTTTGGCCGACCCTTTTCTGACAGACCCCCTTTCCGATTTTTTCTTGCTCATGTTGATTGACCATGTACAGTTCCCCTTTGCAGTTTCCATTTCCCCCTCTCATTTCTCTTTGACTTTCCTTCGGTCTTTCTGCTTAGCAGCCGACGCCTTTTCCTTCATAGCCTTTTCCCGTTAACCTCTCCTGATTCTTCTGAGGTTATGAAGATCTCTCCTATTGAGTTTCCCTTCTCTGGCGCCCCACCTTCCTCGGCTCTTCGTCTTCCGCCTAGCTCTTGACTTCCTCCATCGCCCTTTTCCTCCTCCCGATTCCCTCAGAGGTGGATAGTTCGCTGCCTGTCTCTTTTCATCTTTTTCCCCCCCCCCTTTCCCCCAAACGTCTCCGACTTTTGTAACCCTTGGCTTTTTAGAAACTTCCAGAGGTGATGTTTTAATGTTTTGGTCCACCCTCTTTTTCTCCAGATTCCTTAAGCGATTGTTAACCCTCCCAGCCTTGAACTTGGAGGGGCCACCCACCCCCTTTTTTTTCTGTCCTTTCTTTTTTAACCCTTTTTCTTCTGGATTTGTCCTTGATTCGCCTTCTTCGGGCCGAAAGAACCTGTGTTTTTTCTCCGACTTCCTCTTCACTCTTGGTTTCTTCAGCGATTTCCGGCGCATTTTTTTGAGGAATCTTCGACAGTCCCTTTTTCGAAAAACCATGATACGGTTCTATGCCTTCGAATAACTATCTCCCTTTTTCTTTTCCATCTTTTTTTTTTTTTTTTTTGGGATCTCTCTTTCTCTCGACACTGGAGCCCGGTTGCTTCATTTCAGAGACTCCTCGATGTTATAACTAAGCAAAGCTGCTGGAAGACCCCTCCTTTCCTGAGGTTTTTTTTTTTTGTTTCGTAGTTTTTCTCCCTTAACCCTTCTAATTCTTTGGGAGACGCCAGCCTCCCCGTCTCCTTTTCACCTGGGGCCCGGCTGCCTTTTTCCCAGGGGACTTGCTCGACATTTTTTTCCTTTACGCCCCTTTTCCCCTCAAAGGCCTTTTTCCACGCGGCCCGCACAGCCCCCTCGCTTTTTCCCCGCGGCCTTTGGCCCGCGACCAGAAGCTCGTTGGTCCCCCTTTTTCTGAGCTTTTTTTATTGCACTCCTTCTTTTTTTTTTTTGCGTTTAACTTGACCCTCCAATAGTTCCTTTCGTTTTTTGGCCTTCCTTTTTTTTTTTTACTAATGTTAGTATGCGAACACTCCTCTGTATTCCCATCTCTCTAGAGTCTTTCTTTCGTCCCCATCTCCTTTTTTTTTTATCCTGCTTCTCCGCTCTATTCCATATTGTTGGGACAAACAATCTTCCGATTTTCTTTTTTCCCCCGGCTTTCCTTCCCCCCCTTTCTTTTCCTAGGCAAGAACCCCTTTTTTCCCTCGACTTCGTCTGAGAAGGGGATGTCTTTTTTTTTTCACTGTTTTTTCTACGCTTCCATTTCCCCCCACCCGGAGATCCAGCAAAACTCTCCCCCCCGTTGCAGGACTAACTGGGGTAAATGTTTTGCCCCAGATCTCAATCACGTTCCCAGAATTTTTTTCCTGTGTTTCCACATCCCTTTCTTTTGTATGAGAACCCCCCAAGCGATCGTCCTGTCCACTCTCTTCCACCTCTTTCCTGACTTCTTTTCCTTCCCCCCTTGGACATTTCCCCCCTTCAAGTCCCCAGCCTTCCCAGCGTTCTCTTGGAGACCCACCGGGACTTTTTTCCTGCATTCCGCATCTTTTGCGGATTTTCTTCGCACTCAACCCCCAATGATGGAATTTCGTGCGATTTTCGTTTTTTCCACTTCCCCGATTTTTCCAAACCCCCCAAAAGTCTTTTTTTTATACGGTGCCCTTTCCCTCGTGTTTCGAAACGCTCTCCTGACTCGGCTCCGATCCTGAATTGATTCGGATTGTCTCATATTTTTCTGGTTCTCCGCACTGGGACGTTCTTTTCGAATTCTTTTTTCCCAATTTACATAGACCTCCCTGTGGTCAAAGATCTTCCGGTCACACCTCCTGGTTTTCAAATTCGTCAAGTCCCCCCCCTCTTTTTCCCGTCTTTTTCCTCGGGCCGAAAAGTTCCTCGGACCCCCCCCGTTTCTTTTTTTTCCCTTCGCCCCACCCAATCTCTATCTCCCCCCCCACTTGCGTTCTTTCCTTTTTTTTTCAGACAGCGAATCTTGCCGTGTCCCCTTCTACGCAATTCCCCCTTTTGCACCCCCCCTTCCCTCTCTTGCGGATTTCCCCTTGGGACCTTCGAATTTCCCTCTTGTAAGTCCCGGAAAAGAAAGTCAGAACGACCCCCAGGAACCCTGCTTGTCAGTATTTCATTCTCCTCCTCAACCCCCCTTTTTCCCCGACTTTTGCTCTCGACCAGTTCTCCTTAACAATGGGTCCTCTTTGAATGTCCGAGAATAAGATCTCCCGGCTTCTCCTTGGGCAACTTTTCTCTCTCTAACCTTTTCTCGGAGCTTTCCCCCCCGGACCCAGTCCCTCGACCCACAGAAGGACCCAAGGGTAACTTTCCCGCCAGCTTTTTTTTCGCTTTTTCCCTTCTCCCCCTTTGAGTGCGCGAATTCTTCTAAGGTTGTCTCCCTTTCTCTAGGCTCCAACTGGCCTCCTCAGACGCCCCCACCTCGTTGTTTCTAAGTCTTTTTTTTCTTCGTTACCCCTTAGAGAGAGCTTTCTTTCCTGCCTCGGAGGACTTCTGAATCCTCGGCACCAATTCTTTTTTTATGGTCATCCTAGACCCCTTCCCAATTCTGTATGTCTCTTTTTTGAAGCCTCTCTTTAGGAACTCCTTTTTCCCTATGGGATTTTTGCCCTTTTTTTTCGATTTTGCATCAAATGTCTTCCTGTGCTTTTTGCTCTTTCTTTTGGCCAACCCTTTTATCTCTTTTGGATCTCTTTTCTCTTCTTCCTAGCTCCCAGTGTTCTTGGACTCCCTTTTTCTCTCTTTTAAGTTACCATATCGAAGCCTGAGTTTCATTGTTTTTTTTTCTTAGCTCTCCCTTTCTTCTTGTTTTCCGGGCTCCCTTCCCTTTCTCTCGACCTTTGTTTAAGGCCCTTCTGGGAAGCTTCCGGTCTTTTTATCTTCCTTTGTTTTAAATTGCCTTTTTTTCGAAGCCTCCTTTCCCAAGCTCCTTCTCTCTCTTTTTCTAGGTTCTCTCCCTCTTGTTTTGTGAAGACGCCCCACGGAAGGGCTCTTCCCATGATGACATGTGTTTCTTTCCTGATCACCCCTAAAAAGCACGCATCTTAGTTTTTTAGATCTTTTCCTTACGTATCAGCCCGTCTCCCTTCCTTTACTCCAGGCGGCCCTCCAAACTTCCTTCCTCCAGAGATAGTCCTTCATGTCGATCCCTTTTCCTGCGCTCTTTGTCGCGGTCATCCTCCTTCCCTTTCTTATAGGTTAAACTCCCCAATTCCAGTTCCCTTCCTTCCTCGAAAGTCCTAAGTATCTTTTGTTTAGAGTGGGCTTCTTTCTTTCTCGGTTCCCCTTCCCCACTTCCTTTCCCCTCAAGGATTCTTCCCTTGCCTATACTCCAGACCTCTCTTCTCTCTGGTCCCCTTTTTTTTTTGTTTTTTTTCTCCCCTCCCTAGTCCAGGACCCGATCCTTTTGATTTTTTACCTTAGAATCTCCCGTCCAACCCGTTTGCGCATTTTCCCTGTCTGATTTTTTCCCTTTTTCTTTGTTCCTCCCTTGGAGGTGGCCCCTGGACCCCCTTTTCTTTTATATGAGCTGCCCATTCTCCCCCCCCTGGTCCCCCTTCGATTCTCCTACCTTTGAGATCTGGTCTGAGGGCTGCGTGTTTGATTCCCTCCCGCGGCCCCCCCTTTTGTTCTACGGCCTCCTTATTCCTTTTAGAGTTTGCGTTTGTATTTTTCCTTCCTTATACTTTCTTTCTGAACCTGAATTGAGACCTAAAGTCTCTTTTTTCCGATAAGCTGTGTACCCCTTCTTTATCACTCTTTTTACCTTCTCCCTTCATTTTTGACGTTCCGAAACCCCTCCCGAGATCCCTCCCCTTAGAGTCGACCGGTTTTCCCTTTCCAGGCTTATCTAAGTTTACTAGACAGCCGTTTTCCTCTAAGCCTTAGGAGTTCTACACTTCTCCGGTCCTCCCTCCGAACTCCCCCCCCCTCACTGACTCGAAGCTCCCCCCCCCTGTTTTCTGAAGATGCTGGTCAAATGGTATCACCTCTTCATTTACTTTCCTCCCCAAGACTTTTTTATTGTCAATTCATCCCCCTCCCTCCGATTTCCCTCTGGAAACTTTTTTTTTTCTTCCGGCCCCCCCTCTTGCTTTGGCCTCACGACTTCTTTAGTTTTAACTTCCTTTTCGATTTCAGTAAGAACCCCGCCGAATCCCCTTTTCTTCTCCTAAGATTCCCCTTCTGTCCCGCCAATCTTTCCTATTCCTATGCTATTTCCCCTTTAGTTGTAGCTAGATTAGAATTTACCTCTGCGTTTCTCCCCCCTCCTGCTTCCCCTCCCCCGATCCACATCTCTCTTCCGGATTTCCCTCTAGTTTCATTTCCCCCCCTTTTCTCTAGATCTTTTCCTTGCATAGAAACGTCAGATTGTCCTTTCCCTTCGCACATGCTCTGTGGGGGACTCTTCTCCTTCCCTTTCATTCCAATTTTTCCGAAAACTCTCCAGATTTCTTCTATGAGTGTAGGTCGTAGCCTTTGGTTACCTCTCCCCCCTGCCTCATTGTCCAATATGCTTTCCCCCCTGCACGCGTCTTCCATGGGGACTCTTTTTTTTTCCACCTCAAGTGAAAACCGAGGACTTCTCTACCACGGGTATGCCAATCCTTACTTCTCTGTTTTTGATCCCCCTTCCCAATTTTCAAGGTTTTTCCGGCCTTTTTTCGCTTCCTCCTCATCCAACTTTTCTTTCCTGCCGCTTTTTTGTAGTACAAGAGTAATTCGAGTTTTTTCCCCCTCCTCCCCCTCTGTGCTCTTGACCTTTCCGGTGTTCCTTCCTCTTCTGATTTTTCTTCCTCTCCCCAATATCTTCTCCTTTTTTTTTTTTTCGGACTGTCTCTTCCGCTAGAGGTCTTCTTAAAAACATTTGGTTGGCTGTTTCTTCTTCGTAGTTCCCTTCCTTCCTCTTGCGCCCTGGAAGACTTTCCCCTTGATTCCCTTTAGGAGGAGGACTGCCTGATGAAGGGGCCTGCTCCCCTCCCCTCGCATAAGCCTTCCCTTACCGTTCACACCTCCTCCGGGCTAGTTCTTTGCAAAGCGACAAGAGAAATTTATTTTCTTTTGAGGGTCTTGCCCTTTTCCCTTTCCGCTTCCCTTGGAGTCTCACATCCCCTTAAGACCTCTTCTGCCGAGATTCTTACCTTTCAATTTCTCTCCAAGCTTTCCAGGTGTCTCTTTCATGAGAGGCCGTAAAACTCAGCTTTCCCCCCCTTTCGGAGAACACCCCTTCCCTTTCCTTGAACTCTCTCCTTCGAGAATGCCTTTCCCCTCTTCGCCGGACTTAATTTTTTTCTCTTTAAGAAGACTTTGCCTCTCCCCCGATGTCACAGTTTTCGTTGGTCTCCCCTTCCTGCTTTTGGTTTTTCCGTGATCGTTTGTTCGCGCCCTTTTTTATTTCCTCAGTCTCCTTCCTCTGAAGGCCTTTCCGGTCCCGGGACCTCCCCTAGATGCCTAATTCCTCCGCCTCGGGCGCCGCGCATTTTCTCGAAGATATTACCCGTCCTTCGCTGGATTCCCAACCCTTCCCCTTTCCCCTCCTGATTGGAGTTTAACGATTTATCCTTTTTCTTTTCCGTTTCTTGCTTTCCTTCGTGTCGAGTTCGTGTCTCCCTCTCCTCTGGATTCCCCTTCAGAGAGAGAAGTGACTCCTTCCTGACCTCCCCCTTTGATTTCCGTCCCCTCCCTTCGCCGAGTTGGGGGGGAGTTTTTTTCTTCTTTGCTGGCTTTTTTTTACTAGTCTGGAAACACCCGAGGCCTTCCCCCCGTGCTTTTTTTCCCCTTTCCCAAATTCCCTGAGGACTCTTCTCCCTTTCTTCGCCCACTGGAAGGTTTCCTGAATAATGGAGACTTCATGGACCAACTGTCACTTTCCCGGAGATTTTTTTTCTTTTTCCTGAACTTCCTTGTTTTTTCTTTCTAAGGCTTGATAACTGGAAGCTGACTGAGAAGCTTTCCCTTTTTTCTCCGCAACATCAACCCCTCCTCGTATTTTAAACGGTCTTCAATCCCCTTTTTGTTGACTTTTTGTGAATTGGGAAGATAACTCCCAGAAACCTCTTCCACCCGTTGCTTCCTTCCCCTCCTTTCCATAGGCCCGGTCCCCAAGCCCCCCCTCCCCCCTTACTCTGAAGGAAACCCACTGTAAACTCCCTCTCCCCCGCGTTTTTGCGGACTTCCTTTCCCCATGGTCTCTCGAAGTTTTTTTTTGTACGAGGAGTAAGCCCTTTGGAATCGCCTCCCCCCGTGTAGCCTTTCTCTTCTTTTTT
>Ga0179593_1597632_pt1 | contig 12213 bp, 15 predicted proteins | sample CZODoug2_1_08_16_FD_185931 | JGI IMG/M metagenome (GOLD analysis project Ga0179593, IMG submission 185931) | Vadose zone soil fungal communities from Angelo Coast Range Reserve, California, USA - CZODoug2_1_08_16fungal (PacBio error correction) | ecosystem: Environmental > Terrestrial > Soil >... | reverse complement strand
CTTCCTCCTAAAAGCATATATTTTTCCCCTCGTCTGCCTTCTTCCTCTTTCTACTCCCTTCGATTTGAAGTTTCCCCTCCCCTCACCCCAAGCAAGGGACGGGCTTCCCCCTTTTTTCCGGACATCGCGGTTGGGACCGCGACCTTTTTCCCTCTGTGGATGAATGGCTGCGAGCCCCTCCGTGGCTGTCCAAGCACAACCCTATGCGCGCTTTCTAAGATAACAGTAGCGCCTTTTCTCGAGAAGCGGCGGAACCTCTTTCCTTTTTTCCATTCCCGCCCAGATTTCTTTTTTCAGAGCACATCCATCCCTGGAATCTTTCTTTCTGAACAGGGGGGCGTCCCCCCTTTCTCTTTTTTCTTGGATGACAAGTGGTTTTTCCCTTCCTTCATTTTTTCCCTTTTCCAGCTCTCAGAAGGTGGGCGACGAGGAGAGTCGTTTTCCTTGCAGAGTTGATGGACCATCATCGACAGGAGGCCCTCCCCTTCCGACGAGGGAATTGGTCGTCCATGATTCCTTTCCTCTTTGACGATTCCCTCCTCTCATGCTCGAATCTTCTCCCTGGAAGAAGTGGGCGACGAAGGAGTGAGGACCCTTTTCTTCCTCCCCCTGTAGATTATTAGGCGACATCGGGTCCTCCCCCCCTCCGGAAGGGGTGGGATTGTCCACGCTCTTTTCTCTTTTCCTTTTCCCTGGTCCTTCTTTCGCGGATGCCAATCCTCGACTTCCCTTCGTACAAGGGCCGGAGCTCCCCTCTGGCGTAGATTCGAGTGTCTTCCCCCCCCGTGTCTTCTCCCCCCCCTCTTTCAAGACCACATCCTTTCCTCCCCGGCGCAGATCAAGACAAACGAATTTCCTCCTTCACTAAAAGTGCCGATTACCAGAGTGCCCTTTTCTTCCTCCCTGAACCTTCTTATCTGCATGCAGAACGTCCTCGCCGTCTCGCTTTTCCATTGAAAGGAAATCACGCGCCTCTTTCCTCCTGACAAGGTGCTTTTTCCCCCCCCTGCGGACTACCCCTTGAACTTTACTTCCTCGGGCTGGAGATTGATGCTGCCCTCTTCCTTTCTAGACGAGCCATTAAAACGGCATCGAATCGCCACTTCTTATCCGCAACGTATATCTATCTTCCCCTTTTTTTCCTTTCTCTCCTTCTTCTGGGAGGATTTTGTCTGTTATGGCTTCGGATCGATGCAGGTTCTTCAGGATGAGCAAGGGATCGCCCTTTTTGAGAAATATAAAGACGGTCTTTTTTCCTTCTCGCCGTCTCTTTCATCTTGTGGTTTTCCCTAGACCTGTCCGTCATGTAATAGAGCCTCTTTTTTTCCCTTCCAAATGGTGCGATGAAGGGGCATTCCGCTTCTACCCTTTTTCTTAGAAGGAGAGTGAGGAAGACGTAGTTTCCCCCCCCCCCCATCCAAGCTTTCCTTTTTCCTAGGAATGGGCGTGAATTATTTTTTTTCTCCTCTCAGAAATTCGTTGGGAGTGATTCTCCCTTGTTTATTGAAGGAGCCATTTCCCACCTCGTCTCTTTTTTTTCCTGAAAATCTTCTTAGGACAATTCCTTATTGAAAGCCAGAAATCCTTTTCCACACATAATGACCAAAGCTCCTTCTATACCATGGCACTCGAGGGACAGCTTTCTTCAGCCAGTTGTCGACGATGGTCTCCTTCTGGCAGATGTCGCTAAGAAGGTCTTCTCTCTTTTCCGCTAGGCCGCGCTTCTTTCTTTTTCTGATCGTTGGCCCCTCGTTCATCTTGACGACAATTTTCTTTCCTCCTGGGAGATGATGTCCAGCACTTTATCTCCTTCGTAGACCACCTTCTTCTCCTCTCTTTTCCTGGTCGAGCTTTTTCCCCCCTTTTTCATCACACAGGCCCGGCTTAACCGTTTTTTTTTTTCCTCCAATCTGCTGAATCGTCAGGGATGGTTCCCCTTCTCCAGAAAACTCCTCTTTTTTTCCCTCTTATGTTCCCCTGGCACCTCTTTTTTCCGCCGCTGCTCGATAGGGACCCCCTGCGACGAATGGATCTTATTCTCCCCTTTAGGGTCGCTGCCCTTTTCCTTCCTCTCTTTTGTATTATCCTCTGCTTCACAGTAGTTGCCGTACTCTTCCCCTTTTTTCACCAAGTAGGGAATGGTCTTTCCTCCTTTTCGTGTTGTGGAGGTGATGATGACTCTCTTTTTTCAGGTTTCTTTCTCCCCGTCTCCGCTTCTGATGTGCGGGATTCTTCGATATTTCTGAGCAGGCTCCCCCCCCTGTTGCGGATCCCCACGGCGTCTTCCTTCTCCGGAAAGAATTCATCCAAAACTCTCTTTGGGCCTTTTATTGCACTAGTCTTTTTCCCATGATCAGGAAGTGAAAGATCGTCTTTCCCCCCTCTCGGAAATAGACGGGCAGCGGCTTCCCCTCGTTTTCCTCTCTTCGGGGTTTCTTCTTCGAGATTAATGCGGGTCTTTCTTTTCTTCTGAAGGAAGCCTTTTTTCCCGATGACGTGAAGCACCTTCTTTTTCTTCAGCCGTCGTTTTTTTTCCCTCACAGCTGGTACGCTTAGGTATTCTTCAAATGAGGAGGGTTGATCTTTTTGCGTAGGCATGCCTTTTTTCTTTTCGTAGATTGCTGTGACGCGATTTTCTCATTGAAGATGGTCCTCTTCTTAGTCGTCTCGGTCCCCCTTCTGTGTTGTACGAGATAAACAATCTCTGGGTCGCGCCCTCTTTCTTTTTTTGAAACCCCCTCCCAGATAAGGACGGGATTCTAATACAGCTTCCCCCTCTCCCCTCAAATAATATGATGGGCATTTTTTTTATGGACTGTCCCCCCTTTCTCTTTACTCCCCGATGGCTGACGTTATTTCGAATGATGACAGTAACCCTTTCCTCCATGCGTGGTCCCTTTTCTTAGGAAGAAGGAACTTCTCTCCCCGCCAGCACTTTTTTTTTTTCGCCTAATCCCTCCCGTAAGGGAAAGGAAGAGGGTTTTCCTTAGAGTTTTTTTTTTCTTCTAGATGACATTTGTACCGTCCCTTCAGTGGTGTTCCTCTCCCCCCCCACCGGCCCGTCTTTCTCCCCTTGGTCTGTTCTTCCTTTCAAAACCATTTTTTTTCCCCAACCTGCCGGTAAGGAAATGGTACAGCCTTTCCCCTTTTTTTTAACTTTTTTTCCCCAACCACAACAGAGGACCGAGCGTCCCTCTTTCTTCTTCCCCCCTATCGTTCTTCTTTGAAGCTGACGTTCTCCCCGAAAGGCGTAGAGCCCTCTACTTCCTCTTGCTCAGAGAAAATAGTGCGCCTTCTCCTTCCCGCTCTTGTTTTTTTTTCTATGACATCCTTTGATTCGGAGCAAGTCGTCCGAAGTCACGGCGCTTTCCTTTCCTTAGAAGATTCATACTTGAAGCAGTGCTTTTCCTCTGTGATCGCTTGGAAGAGATCGTCTTTTTTTTTTTTTTTTTATCAGACTCTCTTCGTGCTCCTTTAACTTTTGAGAGGATGTAACATGTCCTGAATTTCCCCTTTTTTTTGGGAAAGGAGAACGTTACCCTTTTTTGCTCGGAGGTGGGTACTTCTTTCTTTCCAATCCCAATTCTTCCGCGATGTACCTCTCGTTTCCCCCTCGAACGTGAAGGTGACGCGTTTTTTCCCGAGAAGAGTTGGGTTCGCCAAAACAGCTTTTTTTTTTTTCTTTCCTTTTTCTCTCCTAATTTTTTTTCAAAAGAAATGGCGTCCGGTTCTTCTTCCAGAAGAGAATCGGAAACAACTCTTACATGGAATGCGCCTGTTTTTTTCCTTTCAATCCTTCCCCTTCCCCACATCTTCCCTCAGGAGAGGATGAGAATTTCTTCCTGAGCCCTCCGAAGAGGTTCCCCTTCTTTTCCTCACAAGTCCGCGAAGTCCTTTTTTTCTCCCTTCTGATCTATTTTTCCCAACACTCCTTCGAAAGCCTCCTCCCTCAGGACTGGAAGACCACTTCCCCCCTTTGAGCACAATCACTCTTCTTCTTTTCCCTCCTTCCCCCTCCACTACGCCGATGGCCCTCCCTGCCCGACACTTTTCCTGAATACCTGAGCGACCCCTCTGCGCAGGCGAGACCCTCCAAGTAAGAGGACACCTTTCTTCACGTTTCCTACATACGCGACCGACAGTCCCCTTTTTTCCCCCCCCCTGAGAAGGCGCGACGCAACGCCTTTTTTCTGGAAGAGATGGCAAGCGACCTACGCTTTCCCTATCCTTTGGTCTGGCAAGCTTCTCCTCAGACTGACCAGCAAGGCGTGGTGTTTTTTTTACTGAGTGACTGCATCCTCAAGTTTCCTTCTCTGGTGCGCCTCATCCCCCCTTCCCTCACGCACAATAGTCTTCCTTTTCTTCCCCTTGCTAAGAAATTCCGCCTATCATATCGGTAATCAAGACCTCAACCCCAAGCCATTTTTTCTTTCCAACGTTTTTCCAATTCGGGCGTCCGGCAACTAACTGGTGAAGCTTGTCTCTTTTTTTTCTTAAAATCATCCTTCTTTTGTAAAAGGACAAGGGAAGGCCCTTCTCCTCTTTCGCATATCTTTTTCTCAAGCCGATTTTTCCCAGTGGGACTCCAGGGAGTCTCCTTTTTTTCACAAGCTGGAGAGGTTTCTCTGAGCACCAGAAGGCGTTCTTTCCTCCTTTTCTCTTTCCCCCCCCCCCTCCCCCTGAATATTCAGAAATGGCTGACTTTTTCTTTCACGACGGTGAGCCTTTTTCCCTCCCCAGTGGGTGCAGACGCCTTTCCCGATGAAGCGATCTTTTTTTTTCCCTCCGGTGTTCTCTTATAGCTTATGGAAGAAGTTTTTCCCTAAAAGGAGTCCCCCCCTCCAAGAGGAATTGGCTCCCTAGGCCTTCCTCCTTTTCCTATCACGAAGTTACCCTTTTCCCTCGTCGTCGCGTTCAGCAGTTTTTTTCCCCTTCCTCACCAGCCTAATAGTAGAGACAGGTTTTTCTTGCACATCAGGACGAAAGATTTCCCCTGAAGGGGTGGGATGTTTTCTTTTTTCCCCAGTTTATAGCCTTTTCCAGGAGTGGTCAGGAGGGCCTTCTTTCTCTTGCTGGTCAAGGAGAAAGGGCCGGTTTTTTGTGCGATTTTCTTTTTTTTTTTCTTCCTTTTTTGGTCGGGCTCTTCTCCAATGGCGCTTTTTTCCTCGCATGGCAACAGGCAGACTTTGCGCGTAATCTTTCAAACGACCAGTACCTCTCCCCAGAGTGCCAGGACTTGGATGGGGTCTTTTCTTTCCTTTCCCTACATTCCTTCCCTTTAAGCCATCTCCCCCTCCCGATGCCCCGTTTTCCCTTTTGTAAGGAAAACTCAAGCGTCCTTTTTCCTTCGTAAAAGGTGCATCGACCAGTCCGTCTTTTTTCAGCACCCTTCCATATTTCTTCAGCGACGGCTGGTTTTTTCGATCACTTGCATAATCCTTCTCTCTTTTTTCCCTCCGATAAGCCAACGCATTTTTTCCCCCATACTTACCCTCCATTCTTATTCTAGAGATAGCTGCGCTTTTCTTAGGAAGATGCGTGGAGGATCGCTCCCTTTTTCCTCCCTCAGAGAAGGATTCTCTCTCCCCCCGAGTTTCTCTCTTCCCCTGTCGACTTCATCGCGCCGGAGACCGTTTTTTTTTTCCTTCCGAAGGTGCGTCAGCCTCACTGTTTCTTTGCCCTGTCATAGCAGCTCAGGACGCGTTTTCCCGTAGACGTGGCCTTCTCGACTGGCTTTTTTTCTTGACGGAGAGTTTTCCAAGACGCTAGTTTCTGAGGCGTTCTTGGAAAGATTTCTCCCTTTCGTCTTTTGTGTCCCTTCCTCCTTTCCTTGGCTGATATGCCGGGCCCCTTTTTTCCTACATTGGGGACAGAGCAGACTTCCCTCTCCCCTCGAACGAACTTCTCCCTCCCGACGCTACGGCCTTGTAACCTTCCCCTCAGACTTCGAGGATTGGGCTTTTCCCCCCACAGCTCTTTTCCTTCTATACCTGGCAAGCGATCTTTTCCCTTCCCCCCTCTCTGACATTTCACTTCATGTTTTTTTTCGAAGAAGAAGCCTTCCCCCTCCCTGTAGATACGAGGTAGTTCTCACCCTTCCCTTTTAGAGAGAAGAAGTTTGCCTCTCCCTCTCTTTCCCCTGCAGCTTTTAACCGGATAGCAGGCTACCTGAACAATTCATAGTCGGACCTCTTCCTGAGTAGATGATGTACACCTTCCTCCTTTTTCCCCTATCTCTCGTTCTACCCTTCCTCAGAAGAGTTAAGCGGGAAGATGCCCCTTTTGTTTCCCCAATGTCATAAACGGCCATTTTTCTTTTTCCCTCAAAAATGAGTAAGAAACTGCTTTTTTCTCTTTTCCCCCTTCTACAGAACCTTCTTCATGATTTTCCCTTATCCAGAGTGGTACCGCCCGTTTTTTGACAAATGCGCCGAACGTCCCTTTCTCAATTCTTTTTCTTTTTTTCTTCCCCCTCTCAACCTTATCTTTGCTGCCTTTATTTTTTTTTTCCTTCATCAAAGAAGATTCACCATTCCCCTTTCGAGCCGTAAAAAGAGGGTTTCTCCCTTTTTTTTCTTGTATACGAAGTGAGCCAGTCCTTGTGGGAGTGGTGGGGTGCTTGGGGTGAGGTGATGATTTCTCTCCTTCCTTCGGCATGTTCCCTCCCCACTGAATTCTTTTTCTACGATTGTGAGGTATTTTTTTCTTCGGGGAGAGCAGGAGACCCCCTTTGTGGGAGAGTATCGGGCTCTTTCTCTCCCCCCCTCAGATCTCTTCAACCCCACTTTTTTTTTCTTACGGAGGAGGGCTTCCTAAACCTTTCCCTTTCTTTAGTAGGTAGAGGACAGATCGCCCCTTTTCTCCTTTTCAGCGCTTATAGGGGTTGTCCTTTTCTTCCTCTTTCCCACGCTGATTTTCCCCTTTTACCTCCGTTGTAGTAGATTTTTTTTCCTCCCAGCATCAGCTCTCCGGCCGTCTTTTTGTAGAAATAGGTAGTCATGAAGCTATTTTCCCGGAGCCATTTTGCATATTTCCCTGATCATCGTCGATGTGTTTTTTCTTTCTCATTGAAGTGGTATAAAAGTCCTTGTCTTTTTTTTTTGGTCCCTCCTTCGGTTGATGTTGTGGTCATAGATCACCCCTTGGGGTAGCGATCTTCTCCTTTTTCCCCCCTTAGAAGTAATCGGTGGCACTTTCTTCGGGCTACTTCAGGGAGGTTCTCTGAAGAAGATCATGAAAACCTTTTTTTCTTCTTTACATGGAATGGATTCCTTTCCTTGCTATTTTAAATGTCCCCCCTCTTTTCCCTGTCGGAATGATGACCTACCAGTCTCCCTCTTGTCCGGAAAAAAAAAATGGACTGTTTTTTTCTTCGTAGGCAAGAATTGGTATTGGCGACCTCCCCCCTCTCCGGGAAGGAAGGACGGCGTTGCCTTTTTTCCCCTTCGGTCTCAGCGTTCTTTACTCTGATGTCCAGTCCCCTTCTTTTCTTGGGAAATGTGAACTCCTTTCCTCCCCCTCCAGCAAGCCATCTCTCTGTAAGGTTTTTCCCTCTAGGGGTGACAAACCTGCCTTCTTTTCCCCGTTCCGAGCGTTCCATTGCTCTCGGCTGATACAACACAAAGATTCTTTTTTTTTGATCGTTTTTCCAGATTAACATTTTTTCTTTCTCACTGACGGCAAGGTGAATCTGACTCCTTGCTCTCTCTCCTTCTCGGAAAGAAGTGCTCGAGCACCCTTTTTCTGTATGAATATGTCTCTTCTCCTACCCCATTGTTTTTCCCTTTCTTCTCCTCACATAGGAGCGTTGGCGCCCCTTTTTTGACTCCTTCTCTGGCAGACGCCTGCGGGCGATTTTTTTTTTTTCTGTCCCTGAAGTGCTGCAAACGACGGGTACCCCTTTTCTTCGCTCCCCCTATTGGGAAAGCTCGGTCCTATGTTTTTCTTTTTTTTTTCCCGCAAATTGAACTCCTCCATTTGCGTCCCTTTTCTTCCTGCAGGTTGTCACCCCTAGACGTTGTTCCTTTTTCCCTCCGATGGGCTTGCTGGCGCGTTTTTTTCAAGTGAGGCATCTGGCCATCCTGGGAGGGACATCTTTTTGTCCATTCCTCTTGAAAAACCCTCGACGTGAGGTGACTCGTCTTTTTTTCGAGTTGGAGTTAGCCAATAACCACTTTTTTAAGACGCCCCGACTTTTCCCTCCTTCCAGTACCTTTGTCGGTTAAGTTTTGGTGAAAAGAAAGTGACTTCTTTTTCTTTAACCAAGATAAGCCAGCGTCCCCCTTGAATGCGCCCTTTTTTTTCCTTCATGGGAAACCTTTCCGACCTAAGGTTTCCTTTTGTATACAGCAGGAGATTGATGTATCTTTAGAGCCTCAGAAGAGGTTCCCCTTTTTTTTTTCTTCGAAGGGGTAGAACCCGTCCTTCTTTTTCTTTTCTTCTTTGCGAATTGGTGCCTTTTTTGGCCCCACCTTTTCCTTTTTCTTGAATTCGACCGACTCTACCCTTTTCTTTTTTCAGAACAATTACAATGATAGCACTTTCCCCTCTCGAAAGAGGAAGTCAGATAGCAAGCACCTCTTCTTTTCCCCTTTCTCCCGCCGCAGCTGCCAGTTTTTTTTTTCCCCTACCAGAGGTCGTTCCTCGAGCGACCCCCCTTTTTTTTTTTGTTTGCACTAAATCGCCCAATCTATTTTCCCCCTGTAAGGACATCAGCGACCCCTCCTTTTTTTCCCCCTTCCAACCCCGAGAAGGCCCCGCTCCTCTCCGACCCCCTTTGCCGCGACATACGACGAAGCCTGGTCCCCCTTCCTTATGCGGAAAGACCTCCCTTTTCCCTCCTTCGAAACGCCCCCTTTTTGGCGTCATTTTTCTCCAGTCCAGGTTGTCTTTTTTCTCGCTTTTTGAGCATGATCACATCACTCCCTTCTCCCCCCTTTTCTGAAGGAAATCGAAGAGTGGCACTTTTTTTTCTTTCCCCCCTTTCTTTCCCGGAAGCGATCGATTTTTTCAAGCCAATAACTTTTTTTCCCCTGCGAGGACCATTCCCACGTGGTTCCTTCCCTCGACGAGGAAGGCAACTCTTTTTCTTCTCTTGGATGAAGAGAGTCTAAATCCCCTTTTTTTTAGCATTACAAGTCTTGCGTTTCCCTTTTCTTCCTCATATATGAGAAGAAGATCCAGTCGTCTCCTTTCGATTCGAGCAGAGGCGGAAAACCTTTTTTTTTTTCTCTTCAATCGAGCACAAGAAGGAGTTTCTTTTTTTCTCCCCCCTGTAAGATGCAGCAGATTGCTTTTTACCAGTCCCTTTCCTGCAGGTGAGAAGGGAATTTTCTTTCCTTTTTTTTTCTTTTTCCCCCGAAGAGAGGATCTTCCTTTCCCTTCAGAGTTATCAAGAGGTTTTTTTTCGTCTTTAGCCCTCTCCTTTTCTGAAGCAGAAGTGACTGGAATCATATCCCTCTTTTGACCCCGATGTACGACGAGGAATTCCCCCCTCGTCGGATATCAGGTTGAATTTTTTCCTCTCTCAGCTAACCATTATTTCCTCCATTAGGAGCGCGCTTTTCCAGCAGTGGGAGACGAATTCTCCGCCCCTTTCATCGTAGCGACAGGGCCCCTCTCTTTTCGGCGCCCTCCTTCGCAATCGTTTTTGTCGCTTAAGGAAGGGGTTTTTTCCAGATAGCTTTCTTTCTTTTTCCAATTTTTTTCTTTCTTTTTTCTTTGTTCAGGGACCTTAAGTCTTACGATTTAGGGCTCTTTTCCTTTCAGGCGAGTGGTAGATTGTCTTCTCTTTTTCTTCTGAGGTGGTCGGTATTATCTTTCCTTTTTCTACCAATCCCCTTTTTCATGTCCCCCCAAAAAACACCCCCACAGGCTTCCCCCACAGGAAGGGGAGTCCTCCCCCCCCCTTCCAGTCCTCCCATTCCCCTTTCCTTCTGGGGATGGGCCGGAAAAGAGCGTCTTCTCGGCGAGAGAAAGTCCCTTTCTTTCTCCTTTTCCCCGAACTTCGGAAAATAACGAGGAACTCTCTCTAGGAACATGACGGACAAGTTTTTTTGTTCTTTCTTCCGGACGCCAACTGCCTGCTTTTCCCCCCCCCCCCCTCTGCCCGGCTCTCCTCTTCTATACCAGTTTGCTATTGCTCGATGCTAGTGTTCCTCCTCATAATTCTTAGAAGATCATTTCCCCCCTTCCCCTATAGCCGACATCAAGGAAATATCTTTTTTCTCCCCCCCCCCCTCCGTGTTTGTTTTTTGATCTCTAGGATTGTTTTCGGCGATCGTTGAGAGTTCCCTGTTTCATGGATAGTCGATTTCTTCACCCCGGGATAGCACACGTCTTTCTTCTCCCCTTTCCTCTCCATACGGCGCTTCTTCCTCAAGGCTTTTTTTTCCGCGTGTTATTCAGAAGGTTCTTCCCCTTTCGAACTGGTCGAGCATTCCTTTTTTCATAGAGCTCGGATGCGATTTTTTTCCTTCCCTTTTGACTGTTTTTTTGAGTAAGCGAGGACGGTTCGTCTTTTCCTTTTTCTGCTGAAGAAGCTCGTTCCTCCTTTTTCGATACAAACCCCTCTTTCCAACTGTGTGGTAAATAGGACTTCTTTCTCCCTGGTAGTTTCCTCTCCTTTCTCTTTGGGAGTTGCTCCTTTTTTATTAGAAAGGATGTTGTTTTTTTTTCCCCTTTTGGCAGATCACCTCCTCCGAAAAATAGAAGAGTTTCTTTCCCCCCTCCCCCCCTCCGGACATCTCCGACCCTGCACTTGTTACGCTCCCTCTCAGAATTGAGGGATTTGGCTTTTCTTTAAAAAGAATGATCACCCCCTTTCCCCCCTGGAAAGCGTCTCTTGGTTGTACTCCCCCAAAATTACGTAGCTCCCTTTTTTCCGATGGAAGACTTTTTCTCTTCTCATTTTCCAGCAATTGTACTCTTCTTTCTTTCCCCTTAGTCGAACACTTGTTGAGTCTCCGACGGGATGTTAGAATAATGGTGGTACTTCTTTCTCTCCCTCCCTTCAAAGGTCTTTCTTTGAGATTTTTTCCCCCCTCCCCATCCTCGTAGGAAAGGACGGGTTTTCTTTCGATGATGTCTTCCCCCTTCTTTTCCCGCGTGAGGAGATTCTCCTCGTTTTCCCCCTCAGACGAATCTGATTCAGCGGGAATCTTCGTTTCTGCACCCACTGCATTTGCTCACAGGTAGTTTCTTTTAGACGCCCACTGCAATGCATCTAAGGGGATTTTTTTTTTCCCCCCTTATCAAGAAGCCTTTTTTCTCTTGCCAAACGTAAAAGTCTCCATTGTTTACGCCTTTCTTTCCTTTAGCAAATGAGAAGAATGAGATCTCTCTTCTCTTTAGGAATCATTAGGGTTTTTTTCTTTTTACAGATAACACAGTATTTCTTCTTTAGACACTAGGAAAGACAGTCACCCACCAGGTAGCTTTCCCTCTCGGTAAAAAGAGATGTCTTCCTTTTTTATGGTATCCTCTTTGTCCTTAAGCCCCTTGGGGTTGTGTTTCTTTTTTAGAGTTTGCTGCTTTCTCCCCTTTATCGTAGGAATGTTCCTGTCTACTCGATGGCAGGAAGACGATTTTGCCTCTTTTTTTTCTCTAGGAGGTCCTTTTCCACCAGATAGGCGGTTCTGGCGTGGCCCCTGGAGGAGCATTCTTTTCTCCATGATCTAGAGACCCCTTTTTTGTTTCCTCCTTCTGCAAGAGATTTTTCCACCCTTTTTCCTCCGTGACAGGCTCGTAGTACTTTCTTTTCCTGGCAATCGCTTTCCTTTTTTTTTGTGCGGTAAGAGCATCTTTACTTTTTTTTCCTTCCCATTATATGATCATGCAGCGTTTATGTCCGGAAAGGATGTGAGCGAAGACTTCTTGGGAGAGGAAGTTCCCTCTTTTTCTCTCCGGCTCTTTTTCCCTCCCGTTTTTTCGGTAAATTCTGTCAGGGAGGCCATGTTATTGCATTTTTCTTTTCTTTCCGATAAGACTAATAGTCGATGGATGTGTTTTTTTTTTCTTTTACATTGGAGTGTCTTCACCTCCTTCTTCGTAGAGGAGGATCCTTCCCCTCTTTTGCGTTGTGTCATCGATAACCAATTTCTCACTCAGGTTTTTACGGGTTCGACCCCTTCTTCCTTTTCCCCCTTCCTTTGGTAAACCTTCGTCGGTTTCCCATATTACTTCCCCTTCCGGTGATTCTCATCCAGCTACGGC
>Ga0179593_1489074_pt1 | contig 12213 bp, 11 predicted proteins | sample CZODoug2_1_08_16_FD_185931 | JGI IMG/M metagenome (GOLD analysis project Ga0179593, IMG submission 185931) | Vadose zone soil fungal communities from Angelo Coast Range Reserve, California, USA - CZODoug2_1_08_16fungal (PacBio error correction) | ecosystem: Environmental > Terrestrial > Soil >... | reverse complement strand
CTTCCTAATCCCGTCCGGCCCTCCCATCAAGAACGTGTTTTTCCTCTCCCCCGGCCCGCTGCACCGTCTTTTTCGCGCTGCTGCACTCTTTTCTAAAATCGTCGGTCCGCCCTTGTCTGACCACCTTAGTCAGCCCGCCCCCTTTCTTTAAGTCTACTTCTTGAAGGCAAAGACTGCGTTCCCCTGCGAGTTCACACTCACTGCGGCTTTTTTTCCTTCAACGGCGAAGTTGCCCTTGCGATTTTTTGGGGGTCTTCTTTTTTTGCTGAGCTTCCCACAGCGAGGAAGGGAGTTACCTTCACTCCCCAAACTCCCCTATCCTTCGTTATATGATCACGACCCGGGGATGTCCTCGTCCACCCCCCAGATCTTTTTCAGGTAGCTTTTTTGGAACGTCTCTGGTCCAGGCTTGACCACCCTTTCAACACTTCTTTTAAGCAGAGACTTAAAAAAAAAGCGCGTCAAGGTTTCCACTCGTTTCCGCTCTATCACAAGTACTTTAGTGCGCTTTCGAAGAGGGATTTTTAAGGCTGCCGCCCAAACAGACTCCACCAATTTTCCCTCCTCCCTCGTATCCCCCCCTCCCGCCGGACCAACTTACAGTTTTCCGCCCCCCCTAGCCATCGAAACGATTGTTGTTAGACTCAATCGATGGGCGGCGCCCTTTGCCCTGTGCCCGACTTCATTTTTTTGGTAATGACATCTCGAATGACAAGCCAGCCGGACCTTCTTTGTTGTAGTAAGGGGTTCCAACTCGACGCGGTGGTGTCCCTCTGCGGCGATCGGGCATCGCGAGGCCAGTTTTTCTACCCGGCCCGGCCTCCTCTGACCCCCTATGCAGGCGTTCGTCGTGTTCCGGCCTTTCCATTCACCCCCTTTCATATATCCCACTGGTAGCGCTAGTCGCTTTGAATGGACTCCTTCTCCGGATTCGTCGACGCCCATCGCGGTCGGCTTGCTGACGGCTTTCTCCCGTAGTAAAAGCTGAATCGCCCACGACCTTCGCTTTTTTTTCCCGCCCTTTTCCCTGTTGTTTTTCCCCCTCTCCACGAGGGACGTCATGAATTCCTTTTCCCCACAAGGTCACATCGTCATGAACTTTTTAGTCTTCTTGTCCGAGGTGACCCTAAGGACTTCCGTCTGTTTCTTTTCTTTTGACGGCACGATCTCTCCCCCAAATAGCAATGGATGCCGTTCCTTATTCCCTCGGTTTTCTTTCCTTCTTTGCTCTTTCTGATAAGAGCACCAATGCCCAAGTCTCCCGGGCTTTTGATTTTCGCCGTGCCGGCCCTCTCGTTCCTTTGCTACTCGGTGATGTGCGTTTCGACATGGTGAGAGTCAGATTCTACCTCAGTACAGGCCTGCTCCCGCCAGCCTCCTGCGCCACCTTTACTTTTTCCCAATTGAGGGTTTGGTGGGGTACTTTGGCGCGGGTTTTCCCCATTCGCGGCTTTCTCCAAAGTGCGGGAACCGCACCCCTTTTGCTACCTTCTTCTCTCGCCGTTTGATCTTCCGGGCCAGCCCTTGCATAGGTTTTTTTAAACCTCGGGGTGTCAGTACAGGTATTTTTTTTCCAGCCAACAAAATATCTTGTCCTCGTTTGTGATTTTTTATCGCCTTGTTCCTGATGGGCCTACGGGAGATTCTGTACCTCCCCATAAAATCGTCATTTCTTTTGTCGGCATCGTATTTTGGGTTTTGGAGGTACCCCCCAAGTAATTTTTTTTCAGCAAGTCCAAATTAGAGATATCTCCCTTGGCCCTTAATGGAGGAGAAGGCGCCACAGTTGTCTCCCGGTCCCTGGAATCCGGCTTTTGGGTCCCCCGCAGCGCTTTAACCTCAATGGTCCCTCGTTGAACACCACTGTCTCGTAGTTGTGCGCCCTTGTTGCGCTGCCGGTTTTCTTACCTGCTGAGCAGTCCCTCAGAGCTTCTCTGAAACATGTTCCCTCAGCGTGCTTCGATGTTCGCCCTTTCCCATCTTCCCTCTTTTTCCCGTTTGTTCTCCCAGACGGCGACATCTCTATCCCGATGATGGTCATGTTTTTTTTCTTCCCTAAACCTAAAGCTTGCAAGAACGCGTCAGCTCTCAAGCGCAACGACGAGGCCTTGCTTCCGTTGTTTCAAAAGATTATGTACTCGTCCTTTTTTTTTTTCGCGCGGCTCTTTTTTTCTCGACTCCGTCCTGACTTTGGAGGCCTTTCCGCCGACCATTCCGCTCGATTTTATCGAAGCGGTGGGACTGTTTTTCGCAGGTGATGCGCTCGTCCTTAAATTCCGGGGTGCGAAACGTAATGACTCGATTTATGCTTCAGCTTACCTTGTTCGGTCAGTTGCACCCATTTTCCCTCCCCCCCCCCACGCGCCGTATATTATGATTGGCGTACAAAATGTACTTCCCCCCCGCTTGTTCGATCACGTTGCGGCCGTCGATCGCTCGTCCTCGAGGGCAGCTGGTGCGGTTCCCCCCAATGCTTTTTTCTTCTCAAGCCCTCAGCGCACCCGGACCCACCACCCTCAATTGGGAAGAGCCATTGGCGGAGGCTGTCTGATCTCCCACAGCCGGCCTGATTGCTCGCACGTTTCCCCCATTTTTTTTTTTTTCCTCCCGTCTTCTTTCATATTGTATTCATGAACCTTTCCTAGGGTGGCCGCCATTCAAAAGCTGCTGTCCCCGGTTTAAATGACCATTTTCTCGCAACGTTTCTGGAACTAACCGACTCCCTGCCCATAGACCATTGCTACTTGAGAGTTTCTCCTTTTCCCTTGCCGCCCCTCTGCAAACACGGCCCGTCCCCACTCTAAGTGAGATGTCAAGGGGGATCCCCAATGACGGTCCGCGCGGGCTTCGCCCCTCAAAACCCTTGATTTCCAGCGCTTTCTTTCGATTTCAGTTCCAGTCTTTCCAAGTTCGATGGAGGACCGTCCGCGAAGACATTTTTTTCCTTGGTTCGGCCTACGGCCAATCTGAGATGTCCTTGATAGTGATTTTGTCACCAGGATTCTTCTCCTGCAATCCTTTCGTACAGTGTAGGGGATAAGCCTTTCGCCTTCCTCGCGCTTTTGTATTGCACTAGTTCGCCGCGGGACTAACACGTTAACCTGCACGTCCGGTTGTCATTTCCCCCCTCCTTTGAAACGAATCTTTTTTTTGATTGACCCCATTACGGCTCCCCGCCCCATGGGCCCCCTAGACATGAGCGATGTATGCGGCCGGCTGTCTTTTTCCCCCGGGAAATACGGTGCCCTCTCCTTTTTTTGGCGTGGGCTTTTCTTCCACGTTGCGTAGGTTGCCCCATGAGACGGCAAGATAAGGCCGACCCCCTGTTGGTGATATGGCTTGCCCGCGTTTCCGATGTCTCGGGCTTTTTCCCTTTGCTGTGCATCTACCCGATCTGTTGTGACGTTTTTGACTTCCAGCCCGTCAGGTGAAGGTTCTAGACAGGTCATGGACTCGACTTTTGTTGAGTTTTTTCGTTCTTAAGTCGTCCTTCCCTCGATTGGACCATCGTCCCCTCTTTAGCTTGAGGCCCCCCTCTCTAGTTTGGAAAAGATCCTTAAACTACGCCCGTATAGGCGGTGAGCCCGACGCGACCTCACACTTCCGATCTTGCCCACGAGCCCGAAAGCCTGGTTCCTCCCCCCCCCCTCAAGAGCGGGAGTGGTGCTACGCGTAGCGCATGGGCCAAATCGGGGCCGAAAGAGACTTCGCGACTAACTCGTTGCCAGTTTTTACTTCAGTTGGTCCATCCCCAGCCTTATTCAGAAAACCTTGCCTTATTTTTTCCCTCCCACCCCTCTCCCTCTGAGACTGGGTCAGCCTCCAACGATCCGACACACTCTCTGAGGTGCTGGAATTTGTATATCGTGATTCCCCCTTCCCATTCCCCCCTATTTTCTTTTTCAATCTACTTTTGTCGAGATAGACGGATGAGAAGATGGCGCGGATCTCGTATATGATAAGCCACCACGAATGGTCGCCGATGTGAGCGGCTCCCTCCCCTTGCACAGACATTTCGCGCTTGTTCCCCAAGGTTTCTCAACAGCCAGGGTATGGATTTCTGCCTCGGCCCTGCCCCCTTTGTTAATCCAAGATTTAGTTCTATAACTGGAGTTCTGCATTCCGGGCGATCAGGACCTCGGGTATTTCCATGCGGCCCTCCTACAATCACGTCTCCGAGCTGTTCTCCCCTGCCCTTGCGGGATAGGTTCATAAGGAAGTGAGTAGGCTTTTTGAGCCTCCCTGGTAGTTTTTCGCTGGAATCTAGTTCCAAATTCCTCTCTGGTCCTTTCCCCCCATACACGCGACCCAGCGTATTGTATTCGATCCCCCCACCGCTGATAAGCAATGGACAAGGCCGAGACCCAACACCAAGATCGCGGTCGTCCGCTTGTGTTTCTCCGTTCCCTTTTTCTCCTGCGGTTGGCCAATAATAGTACCAGCGAGAGCGTCAGTCCCCGCGCCGGCCCCACCCAAAGGCAAGCCTCTGCAAACGAACACCATTTTAGACGCCCTTCCCTTGTGAGCCTTGTCGTTCCTAATTTGTTGACACGGTCTTTGTACAGTCCTGCCTCCCCCACCCCCCCAGCTTCCGCCCTCCCCCTTGATCGTCCCAAACCTCCCATTCGCTCGAGGCAAAGACAGCTTTCCTTCAATGTTTGCGCATTTCCTGTCCCCCCCCCTTCCCCTGGGTCCGTCACCTCCATGGCGGCTCCGGCCCTTGTGGCCCCTCGTTATAGAGAGAAAAGTGGCCAAGACTAGGCCGGTGCTGGTTTTTCTGTCCCGGGCGGCGACACTCGTCCCGCTCTTGGGCACCCCCCCCCTTTTCCTAATGAGAGGAAGTCTGTCCGGCTGATCTGCCCCGCTCCTCACTGACAAGTGCACTTTGTCTTTTCTGGTGACCATGCCCACTCTCACGTCCGACTCGTCCACTCCTCCTGAAAAACCCCTTGTGCTTCTCGCTTTTTTCCAGACCGCGGCCTCCTACGCCCACTCTTTTTTTTTCTATGTCGGATTGAAGCTGTAAATCGTGTTTAAGGTCCCTGAAAGGCCACTCTCCCGCGACCCCTTTGACTCCCCCCGGGTTGTTACCCTTCTCCAGCGCGGCCCGATTGCTCATCCCCCCGTTCCACCTGGACATCTTCACTCTTTGAAATTGAAGGCCGCTGTCGTTTTGAATTTATCGGCAGCCTTTAGCCCCTTTCAAGACATCTGCACTTACTTGACGATTTTTCCCCGTTCGGTTTGGTCCCCTGCTTGGATCATTTACTCCCCCCCCCCTTCCCTTACAAAGGGATTTGAAGGGGACTGGGCCTTTTCACGCCTCGTCCCCTTTTTCCCTTTCACTCTCGACCAGTTTTGTTTTCTGTTTATTTTCCAGTAGGATTCTCAGGAGGCTTCGCCCGCGCCCCCCCAGTAGGGCCATGAGGGTGTTTTGGTCCGGGTTGCGCGGGACCCATGCGACTGCCCTTTTTCGGTCTCTTCCACCGGCACAGATTACTCTTTTTCCCCGCCGAGGACTGACCCGCAAAAGTTTTTTGAAGACGGGTATTGTGGACGTCCCACAATAATCATTAGACTTACGCGTTCGCTCTTTTTTTGTCTCAGCAGCGCCATGGAACGCTGAATCATTCATTTAGGACAGGCACTCCCTCCCTCTTCATTTGCTGTACGATAACCTTTCCTTCCAACTACAGTCTTTATTCCACGCGTCGAGATCGTTATCAGGAGGTCTTTTCTTTCCCCTCCCTTGAAGGCTCCCCCCCCTTTCCTCGGGAAGTGCGGACCCGCTCATCCGCGGCGGCCAACCGCTGATTTTCAAACAAAAAAAAGTTCCTTGGTAATAGCGTCGAGCGTTTTTTCCCGCGTGCTGCTTCCTCTTTCTTTTTCGCGAGGTCCTCTTTCCTAAGAGGAAGATCTAGAACATGTCCCAAGTCGTTTCATACTCTTCCTCCCCCATATGATTTTTATCATATGTTTGTTGTTTGCTTGATCTCTTGAAGGACTTCGAACATCGAATCACTCTGGACGACATGTTTTCTTTTGCTCTGGTCCGAAATTAGTCGACTGCGGTTCCACCCCCTCACGCCAAGCGAATAGACTCTTAGACCCGCCGCGGCCATGTTCTTTTTCAACACGTACCTTCCCCTGTAAGAGGGGCCCCATTTCGTGTTACCGGTGTACTTACCGGTCTAATCAGACTGTGCGGCTTTTTTTGACATGACCCCCCTCCCCCCTCACCTAGAGCAGGGTCGTTGAATTGGAAAGTTGTCTTTCGTTTCTCTTAGCAACTACTGCTGGTCTATTTACGGTCAAGGAGGTGGCGTAAGTGTTGAATCCATTGCGCATTCTTTTCCCCATACCAACGATTCCCAGCGTCATTTCCTCCTTGTGTCGTCACATACCCTTTTCCCCTCCCCAGTGCGTTTTCCCCCTCCTTTCTCCGGTCTCAGTCTGCAGGGTCATGGACTCCGTGTAGCGCCGGGAGGCTTTCTTGCCCTCCGATGGGCCGCGCTACCCGGGACCCCCACCCCCCCACCGCAGATGTTACTGTTCTTGGAGTCTTTTTCTTCCACGCGTCCTGCCATAACGATTAAATTGGTAATAGGATCCCCCCCATCACCTCTTGCGTGAAGGAAAAAGGACCCTCTTCGGGCCCGGCCGGCGCCCTCCCCTTCCGCGTTTCCTTTATATTGTATAAAGAGATATGCACTGCGCGGGACCCCCCCTAATTACCGCGTATGCCCCCGAAGATGTCTTTGCCTTCTCGATGCGATCACACTTCGAAACAGTAACGGCCCGTAATTAAGGGTAACCCTCGTTCATTAATCGGTAATGGCCTCTTTCCCCCCTCTCATTTATCTTGGGCTTAGAATTTCCTTTGAGGTCTCCAGCGTGCGCGTTCTGCCTTTCGGTTTGCACGCAGTAAGCTTGCGGCCATGCCGTCCTGCCGTCCCTTTTTCCCTTTGGCGGTCTTGCCGTATTCCAAGGTCGCTCGACTAGACCCCCCCTTTTTCCTGCTTGTCTAGGTTGACTTGAATGTAAAAAAGCCGCACAGAGCCTGACCATCGCCTGCTCTTTGGTGTCGTCAGTTTCCCCCGCCGGGTGCCTCTCCCCTGCCAGCCCCCGCATTGAGTTTTTAGTCTTGACCCCCCCCCTTCTCTTGGTTCGGGCCGAAACTAAAGCCATTGATTACTTGTCCTTGTTGTTAGCTGCAGGCACGGCGTGAAGCTTTGTCCACCTTCCCCCCCCCCCCTAGCCATCTGGATTTCGTCTCCCCCCTTTACCATGGATTTGAATGAGGAAGGCCTTTTTTAACTTTGTCTTTGCGGGCGTTTCACTCGGTGTATCCGACGGCTGTCTTTTTTTTAGTTTGGGGGCGGCTCCCCATCAGGTGCCATGACAGAAATTTGAATCCCCCCCTTCGACTTGTTGTGCTTGCACTAAGGTTTTTTTTCAGTCGCTGACGACATGCTTCTACGAGTTCGCGTTGGGGCTCTTTCCACCTATGTCCCCCTCAAGTTCTAAAAGCTCATTCCCTCGATCTTTTTGTTTCCACTCGTAGGTAAGATTGATCTTGCATAGGCTTGATCTTGTCGTGAGTTCTTTGAGTACCACAATTAAATGATTTTTTTTTTGACGCCCCCCTAGCATAAGAAGCCTCTAGGCGCTACCCGACGCAGATCCCCCTCTAGTGACAGAGCACTCCCTCGGAGCACGCCCCACAACTCAGAGGGTGATTGTGAAGAGTTGCACTGGAACTCTAGGTCTTTTCTCCTCCGTCAGCATTCTTTCAACCGAAATACTGTCTTTTTCATAATCGGAAGACTACTAGAATTATTTTTTTTAGAAGCGTTCGCTTGCAAGAGAGCCCCCCCCTTTAGGCCAGACAGACATAGAAAAGTTTATTTTCTTTTTTGGGTTTTTTTGTGTGGTGTGGGTTGGGGTTGCTGGTTTGGGGTGGGGGTTGGTTTTTTGTGGGTTTTTTTCCGGATCTGTCGATCAAACTTAAGCATCCTAGATCTTTAAGCCTCCCCGTTGTTGTGGTGAGATCCTATTCGAGAATTTCAACTTATGTAGGATTATCCCCTCGATCCGATCTTTCCCATACTCTTGTGATGATCGTTCGCGGGTCACGCGCACCGGAAGGACTTGCTGACACTCCGTCGTCCTAGAGTGAGTTTACTGATGGTCCCCTGCCAGCGTCCTCCCCGTTCAGAACTCATTTTTTTCGTTCGGCGATTTCCCCGAGGGCAATTCCATGGCCCCCGTCTAATTACAGGCATTGTTCTGCTTCCCGGAAATTGTTGCTGTTTGAACGCTACTTCAGTTTTCTACCGTCTTTCGTGTAGCTCGGAGCACAGGAGATTTCCGCGGCAGGAGGCTCAATGCTCAACCGGCCGCATACCCCGGTTCCTTAGCAAGTTCTCCTCCTAAGTAGAAAGGCCAGGACGGCTACCCCCCCCCCCCCCTTTGGTAAGGATTTCTTCTGGTTGCAGGACAAAGTAGTCATCCGGCCGGCTGTAACTAACTCTCCCCCCCCTTCCTTTGGCGAGGTCTTTCCTCTCCCCCCTTCAACCCCCAGCAGATAATGGGAACGCATCATATCCCAAACATTTCCGGTATTCGTTTGCGTTTTCTTCAGAATGTTTCCCCCCACTAAGTTTTCAAGGTGCGAACCACTCCCCCTCCCCCAATCCCCGCTCCCTTCGGCCCCTCCCCCTCGGCAGGACTTGCTCCAGTCCTGCGCATTTCCCCCCCCCTCCTCAATGTGCTTTAAGCAACTGTTCGGCGCCGCATCCCCGAAGCCCTCCTCCCCCCCCTCTCTGCAAGCAACTCTCTGTCCTCTGTTCGTTCCCCGGGGAGAAACCTTCCCCCGCGTTTGTCAAAGACTCCTCTGGAGATATTTTGGCGGGAGCGTCCATTCAGGATGAGCCCGTTCAGATATCACTGACCACCCCATTCTCTCTTTTCCCCCCCCCCCCCCCTTCGTCCATTGTGCCATGAACCCTCCCTCCCCCATCCTACCTCTCACCAATGAACAAGCGCTTCGTCTTTGGAGCAGGACTCCTGCTCTTCGCGGTCGGCGCTATCCGGCTGGCCTCCATACGTCGTGCAAAGCTCAAATTCCACATCCGCTCCCCTTCCTCTTCGCTCAATGGTTGGACTACATGCGGCGTCATTTCTCCCGATCTACCCTCCTTTATGTAAGATTTGACATGAATGGCCCGTCTGTTTCCGCCTGTCCGGCCCCAAGATCTCTTGAACCGTACCAACCCTCCAAGCTCGGACCCGTGTCGCTTTAATTTTTTTTTTATTCGGTGAGCTGCGAACTATTTAAGCCTTTAGCCGCTCCCTGGCACTTCGGGAGCCCTGTTTTGCCCGCCTCTCCTTTTTCTCTCCGAGGTGATGGCGTAGGGGAGGGCGACCATTTTTTTATCGTGAGAGTTTCCTTTCTTGATTTGAGATACTTTAATACGTTTTCACGACAGGTTCTTTCCCCCCCGTTGAGGGTTGGTGGGGGATTTGGAGAGCTTTCCCCATTCGAGTTGCCCGAGCCTCCATTTATCCACGCTCTTCCATGTCGTGCCTCCCCCCCCTGCTTTTCTGAGCTTTTTTCGGCAGCACTGCTCTCACCCCTTTTGGTTGTGTCATCCAGGGTATGTGGACCTTTCCCAATAATAATTCCTCCCTTTTCGTCGTTTTCTGGATTTAGTCTGCTCAGCACCCCTTTCCCCTGGCCACACACCCCCCTTAATTTCTCCCTGCATACTCGCTTCCTCCAGAGGTGTCGGCACGCCGTATTTGCGTCCGAGCGCCCTTCACCTTCCCGCCCTCATGCTTAGATTTTCTGCCCCCATGGAGGAGTTCATTACTTATTAAGCCAAATCCAGGTCAGGTAACCGATTTCCCCGACGCCCCCCAGCCGCGCGGGCCCAACCCTTTTCCCCTCTTCACTCTTTGCAACACGACACATGTTCTCGTTTAGTCCTAGCTTCGCTTCCGCTGACGCTGCTTGCTTTTGGGATGTAAATGGAGAAGCGTCCCCTCGTCCCTGAGATTAGAAACATCCCATAACGTGATATAATGTTACTCCCGTTCTGCATATTTCTCCCCCCCCCTCCTACTTTTTTTTTCCAGTTAGGAGAAAATCGATATCACGCTGATTGCGACATGGTCTCTCTCCTTCTTTCCACTTCTCTGTTCCCTCTTTCCCCCCAATTTCGAAAAATCATCGACATTTTATCCCCCCTACGAGGACATGTGGTCAACCCAGCTGAGTACGATTGGCGGTTTGGCCGCGTCTCTGTGTCGTTTTCCCCTTCCTTTCCTCGAACTGTATTGACTCTTCCTGACCCTTTCCAGCCCTCCCTGGCGACCTCTCTTCCCCCTAGAGTTTTAATCGCCTTGTCGTGGTCTCAAGGTGATTGCGATCGGACGAAATCCCCCGGCGATGAAGCCCCGAATTCCTCCTTTCGTATTGCCCCCTTTACAGCCCCTTTGGGAGGCAGTTTCCTCCTTTTCTACATTCTTTTCTCCTCGTCAACCCAAGGTATATTGGAGACACAACCCTGTACTTTGCACCGCCTTTCGATCACGGTTCGCCTTTCTCTCCTCTTCAGCTTCTGCTTCTGCATGGTTCTTGCACGACCTGCTCATCGCTTCTCTCCTTTCTTCTCTTCCATGGGATCCAAATGGACCCCATTCAAGTTTTGGTACCCGATGTGGCGTGAGGAGGCTGGAGCTCGCAACGTCCTTCTACTGGTAGTCCTTTCCTCCCTGGCGTTTCCTCCTTGCTCCCCCTCCCCTCTTCTCCGCCTCCAGAAGGAAGGAAGGCGCAATTCCGCCCGGGATCCTTTTCTGTATGCCTTTTTTCCCTTATCCGAGATCTTTTCTCCTCTCTAGTACCTCCTTTGTAAACCGGAATGTCCCCTTTTTCTCTTTCTTCTTCACGATGTTATGTGAGTTGATTGCAGCCCTTCTGAAAAAGAACGGAAGTCCTACAGTGTTTCACGGACCTTGTCACTCGTTCAGCTCTGTCCCTTTGTCCTGAATTCTCTTCTTTTTACGCGCGGTTTTTTTTCCATTTCCCAAAAATCTTTCTTCCATCTCCTTTGCGTCCAGGGCTTGCACTTGAAATGGAACTTAGTCCCCTAGCCGAAGAAGACGAAGGATGGGTCTTCGGAGGCAGAGAAGTCTTCTTCCAGGACCTCTCCCCCCCTCAGCTGACCCCCCTTTTTTCTGATTTTCTGATGCTCTCGTAATGGTCAAAAGGCCTCCCTCCTCATGTTCCTTCCCCCTTTGGAGTAAGCCGGTGCGAAAGACGGACGGCACGGGCGCATTAAGATAGTCCCTTAGGTCGACCACGCTTGTCGTTTTTTCGCCGCCTTTCCGCCCTGACACACGTCATTCCTTTTTTCCCTTTCCTTCTTACCCCCGGCTTTTCATAGTTGCAAGTGAATGTCTCCTCACATCTGATTTAGTCATCACCCTCCCGCCCTTTTTCGATGCTGCCCAGTTGCCTCGGTAACCCCCCTTTTTCTCCCTCTCCTTCGGCTTAGATTTGTTTTATACCCCTGGAGCCGGGGCCAATGCCTGAACGACAAGTAGTTCACGAAGTACGGCGACATGTTTTTTTTTTAGGCGTCCAGCTTTTTCTTTCTATATTGCTTTGATTCGCTTCCTCACCCTTTGCCGACCTCTATTTTGGATTCCCCTTCTGACCCGGATGCGACGCCTGCGCAAGAAGCTTCTGCGTCCCCCCGCGATCTTTTCTTTGCTCCGGCCTTGGCCCTTATTTTCGAGATTTATCCGTTTTGATCCGTGTATTTTCTTTTCTTCTTTTCTCTTGATTTTACCCCACCCGCTCTCTGCCGGAGTTTCAAGTCTCAGACGCCCGATCGGCCGAGCACGAAGGACTCCCTCTCCACTCCTGAGTCTTTCACGAGACGCCACAGTGCGGTAACAGTTCCAGCGCGGCGAAGTTAGTTTGAATGTTTCTCCTTTCAACAACCTCAGGATGACTCTAGAAGACCATCGGAGAATCTCTGGCCAGGGAATTGACAAGGAATCCAATGGATTCTTCCCGAAATTTCTTCCTTTCTTTTTTCGACGACTTTCTTTTTTTTCCCTCCGCGAGGATTTTTAATGCGGGCGCTATACTCTCTCTCCCCCACTTTTATGGGTTATCGGATTCAATGAATAACGTACTTT
>Ga0179593_1473468_pt1 | contig 12213 bp, 13 predicted proteins | sample CZODoug2_1_08_16_FD_185931 | JGI IMG/M metagenome (GOLD analysis project Ga0179593, IMG submission 185931) | Vadose zone soil fungal communities from Angelo Coast Range Reserve, California, USA - CZODoug2_1_08_16fungal (PacBio error correction) | ecosystem: Environmental > Terrestrial > Soil >... | reverse complement strand
CGGAGGCCACTTGGTCCTCGTTTCAGGCCAAACCTAAGGCCATCAGCCATCCCCATGAAGAAATCCCGTTTTTTTTTTGCTCATATCGGTCATCATTTTTTTCGTGGGTGGTTTTCCACTCCTCCTTCCAAACCCTCGTCTTCTGCCCAAACGCGGCGCCCAGATCATCATCTGATGCTGGAGATGAGCCTTTCCGCCACTTTTATAATGATAAACTCAGTCCCTTCCCCTGACTGCCACCTTTCCCTGAGGCACCGCCGGGCCTTTCGATGGAGCCAGCGCGCTTTCCTTCTTCGGCCACATCTTGGTCCGCGCTGCTTTCCTTTTGGCGATCCAGGGTTCGACAAACTGAACCCTGCGCTGTAGAGCATTTTCCACAAAACACAAATGACATCCCTGCATTCGCCGCGCCGGGTCTGATTGATGGAGTTTTAGGCTCTGACCCGCCCGGTTCGTCTCGGTTCAATAATGGTAGGTGTTTTGAGGATAGTGTTGCCAATTGCGTTCCTTTCAATGTTTCGAACGCCTTGTTTCTTGTCCCCGTGTTCACTCGACGCGGGGGCGCTCTTTTTGTGCCCTCCTTTTCATAGATTGGTTTCCCTCAATGCAGCTTTTTTCTTGAGTCTTTTCGTACGCCGAGATCGGGGTCCAGGCTACAAGCTGATAGCTTGTTTTTTCGTCCTATTTATTCTGAGTCTGACTCTCTTTTCCAAATTGCTCGGTCTGACGCATTGCGCGTTTCGTTTTTTTTCTGCACCCTTTCCCTGACATCCCCTTTGTCCTGCCCACCCCTTCTTATGCCACCTCGGTCCTCCCCAGTCTCGAGACAAAGAACTGAGGCACTTTCCCCCACCTTTTTTTTGGGACCGACTTTTTTTTTTGCGCCAGCAGAGCTCGGTGTCTTTTCTTTAATGTCATGGCTTTTTCCTCTTTTTCCCCCACTATTTTTTTCGAACAAACTTCCCGCGCCCCCAATCCTGCCTGATTTCCCTTTTTTTAGTGCCCTTTGTTCCCCTTCCCCAGTCAAATGGCCAAAGACCTTTTTTACCGACATCTCGCTCCCTAAATCTATGGGCGTCCCCCCCTTTTACGCAAAACGATTTTTATTCCGTTGACCGCGATTTACCGCTCCTTTCGTGTCTCAGTGTGTTTTTTTTCAACCAACTCCACCTATTTGTCCCTGGCCCCCCGTCGTTGGTCTACCTCCCTTTTTACTCCCACAGTTTGCAAACAGTCTTTCGCTGCGAAGACTTTCGAACTCCCCTGCGGGCCCCTCTTGGCGCGACGCCTTGTGAACCCCGTTTTCCCCCGCCCCTGACGTTTTCCCGACACTTTCAACTTGCGTTGCCCCTTGCAAGCAGCCGTCATAACTGACTTTCTTCCCCCCCCTGTCTTTTCCTCGGGAATATGAGTAATGTTATCCCCCAACGCGTGACGATCCCCCCGCCTCCGTGTGGAAGGACCGAGCCACACCCCCCTACCCAGACGGGTCCTGCTCCTCTTCCCCCGTCTTCACGAATTCGCCTTGTTTTGGACCTCTTACTGTCAAGGTCCCCTCTCCCTAAGTAAGCCTCTGCTACCCTTCAAGACATCTCACTCTTACCACTGACCCCCCCCACATGGCAAACTATTCCCCCCTTCCTTGACTCCTGCAATCTTCCAACAAACGATTTGCTTCCCAGCCCCGTCAGACCTGACCCCCCTTTTTTGCCAAGTTTTGTAGTCGGCCTCTGTTTCCTTTTTGAGTTTTTCCTTCCGTCTTCAACTCTTCAGCGGTTCGCTACTTGCTCCACGTCGGTTGACAAGCAACAGCCTTCTTAGAGCGCTCAGACTCGTCTTCCGAGCACACCCAGGTCTTTCCCCTCGTTTCAACTCGATTGTGGCCCCCACCTTCTTCGGTCCAGGCGTTATTGAGCAGGCCTCTGTTCCCCTCCTAAACTCCGAAAGAGAAGGTCCCCATTGCTCATGTCCTCCCCTTCACCCCTCTTCGCACCGCGGACTCCCCGGTGCTATGACCCCCCCCCTTCGCAGACTTGCTCGGCCCTCCCCCTTCCTCTCTTAATACTACTGGAGCTTCAGTCCCCGCTTTCCAGTCGGCGCACGGTCATCGCCCCTGTGTGGTATTCGTGCTGTCTTCGGCTTTACCCCTTTTCTCGCCCCCTGTTCCTGCAGCTGTAGATTTATCGGCATTTTTTCCCCCTTTCCCTGCATCAATAACGCCCTTCACGTTGGGGTGGTTGTCCCGGGCCCCATTTTGGGTTTGCGATTCAGCCTGGTTGTGCCTCCTTCTCTTCTCCCTGGCGTCTCTCCCTAAGATTCTGGACGTTTTTTTTTGCGCGAAGTCTCTGACCGCGGCGGTGCTAGTTTGCTGAAATGATTTTCCAAAGTCCCTTTGACGAATTTCTTCTCTGACTCCTTCTATTTCCGCTGCCTTTTCAACCCGAGCCCGGGCCCCTGCTCCCACACGGCATCCCCAAATTGGCTCATATGGCATTTTCTTCATTTGTAGTTTTTCTCATATAAGTGAGAAGTGGAGTTTCCGGAGGTTTAGCTCGGTTCCCCCCCGTTTCTAGTAAATTCCGCGCGTTCAGCCCCATTTTCGAAGTCGATGGAAATCCTTTGGGTAGCGATCTGCCCCCGATTGCGGTGTGGATTCCCCCGGTTTTACCTTCCCGAGGATTCCCCTCTTCGGCTTCTTCTTGGGCTTTTCTCACGTCGTTCGCAACCCTTCCTTCTCTAGACGTTCGATGAAAGTCCTGCCTCCCCAGTTTAAAGGGCAGATTGCTGGTGGCCTAATCATTGCGGCCGATATCCCACGTTTTCGATTTTTTTTCACAGACTTGTTGACGCCGGAGCAGGTCCTTCTTCCTCTCGTGCTGCGTTTCCTCCCAACCTTGTATCTTCTTTCAATGCCTGGTCTTTGACAACAAACGGTACCCCGCGGACTCATTGGGATGGAAGTGCCCTAATTGACCCCCCCAACCACATTTCCGAGAGTTTGAGGCCTCAATATCATTTGGTTGTCTCATGGGCCCAATCGGTATTCTGGATCGGCAGCTCGCTGCGATTCAAAAAGCACTTTCATTTCCCTTTTTGTCATTGGGGATTTTCTGGTTTTTTCCCACAAGCGCCTCTTTTTTCCCCACCCCCCTGTAGCATTGGCTCGGTCCTTCCCTCACGGCCGAAACCTGAGACCACGTCACAACAGCTCAAGTCACCAAGGATGCGGACCCTCACCTTCGTTTTCGCTTTCATCCCGAAGTAAACCTCCACAAAACAAGACATGAAACTTTTCTTCTTTGTGTCTCTGACCCTCGGCCCCCAATAGCACTTTTCATGTTGGTCCTGGGAGACCTTTTATTTTTAAGTTTTCTTTCTTGCCCACTGGTTTTTTGCGCGTCCTCCATGGCGATTCCAGCCCGAAAGAGAAGCTAAAAATTTCCCTGCAACACCACTCTCCCCAGAGCTGCGTCAATTCAGTCTCGGCGGGCCGCCCCAACTGAAATTGAACACTCTGAATTGACACTTCCCGTACACACCGATTCACCCGTCCCCCCTTTCCTACCCCCGGACGGTTCTAGTTGAGTGTACCCCTCCGGCTTCGATATACCTAAAGTTTCAGTTGCAACTTCCGCAGAATTGGCATCTCTCCTGCAAAACAAACTCGATGAAAACCGAGCCTGGGCGACCCCCGTGTCTCGCTGAAATTCCCTGATATCCCACTTGCGCTTGCGATCGCACTTTAATTGCCTGCTTCTGAATTTTTTTTTCTGCCTGGCTGCTTACATGACCGCTTTTTCCCCGTTAGGTCCCCCTTCCACTCCGACTGTCCCCTTCGCCACCCGTTGTGGGGGCCCCCCCTTTTATGCTTCAAGATGGAGAGCTTCCTCTTAGAGTGGCCTTGCCCCCCTTCGGCTATAAGGTTTTCTGTTTGGTCCCCCTTAAAGAGTAATTTCCCCCTCACCTTCCTCTCCATGACATCCTTAGTGTAGCTAGCTCCTTTTCTCCCTACGTTTTTTACCTTTTTTTTGCTGAGTTTTTTCGTTCCTCCCCCCCCTTCCCCCCCCCTTTCCCCTTGTATCTCTAAGATTTCGGGATTTCTCCTGGACTTCCGTGTTTTCTTTCATCCCCCTTTGTACTGTAATATTGTTATCTTCTCTCCCCCCTACTTTTTTTTGTTTGCGATATAAAAAGAGATAAAGTAGCCCTAGATTCGAAGGCCAACCCCCTCCTTCCCAGAGCATCCCCTTACGCCCCGTAGTAGGCCTGCCGGTGCGATTTTTTTCCAAAAACTCCTCTCCCCGAAACCCCGCGAGTAGGCCCCACATCCGTGACGAAAACCTGATGCTGGAGAGAAGGGGGCACCGCCATTTTTTTTCCCCATGTTTTATAAAGGCCGTTTCCGATGCACAATGCCTGAGCCGAAGGCTCTGCTGAGCAGGCCCAGGCGCCCGCTTGAACCGTTCAAGAGTTAACAAACACGCTGGTGTGGTGCTTGTAGAGCAGGATTGGAAAGTGTTTGATCAAGGGGTTCCCTCGTCCCATTCAAGCTGGTTCATGTAGTACCACGGCCCCCCCCCAAACCTCTTGGTTTTTTTGTTGTTCGCGCTCGGCCCAGCGCAGCAGAAAGTGGATCCCGGGTGCATTCGGCGAGCCCACGCTTTTAGCAAGTTTGTTTTCCCATTCATTGGTCGGTTTTTTTGGGTGTCTCAAGATGTGCGCGTTCCCGCGCTGTTTTGTCTCCCCCGCCGCCTAGGTGCAATAGCAGTCAGGGGGTAAAGTTTCACTTTCAGTCGTTTTCTTCATTCCCCGGTGTTTTTTAACCCCCCCCTCCTTCAATGCGAGGTGTTCTTTTGATGGCCGCGTGATCGAGGCAGGCCCGTCCGATCAGAGCTGTCTTTTTTTTGATTAATATTTTGGCCGTATAGGTTTCCCCCCAATTCTTCCCCCTCCGCGCCATTGCGCCGACCCAAGAAAGAAAGTCATCTTTTCTGTCTCTCAGTTACACCAACCCGAGCGTGCTTGTCGTTATAAAGAAGTCGAATTTAAAACACTCAATCAATTCTCCCCTTTTGTTTTTTTGTACCTTCCTTCCGCTTTCCCGCTCCTAGCGCTCGCTTTCTTAGAAACTTCTTTTTGTCTCGGAATTTCGCCGTCTTGGCTGATTTGAACACCTTTCCTTTTGTCCCATTTTCCCGACCCACTTGTAAAGCTTTTGGTCCCGAAAGACACGCAATTAAAAAAGGAAAAGGAGTCTTTTTTTAATCGAAACATCTCGCTTTTTTTTCCCCCTCATCCAGATGAATCTGGAATCTATTTCCGTAACGTTTTTTCTGGTTCCCCTTTCGCCCTTTGGTGTGTCAATTCTCCCGCAACCTGTTACCCTGGGAAGTGTTGGTAACCGCAGGTTGAGAAGAAATCCCCCTTTTTCTTGACCCAGTCTTCTCGCCTTTCCTTCTCCCGACCGAGGTAGAGTTGAAATAGCCTTCGAAACCGGGTCGTCCCCCTCCCCATTTTTCCGTAGTTCCAGACAGGGTACATTTTTTCCCACATGCAGGCAGTCTCCCCTTAACCTGGGTGAGAAGGTCTTACCGGGCGCAATAGACTTCTTTTTTACTGAGCCCCACCTCTGATAAGCCACTAAGACGCATCGTCATCCAAGTTCCCTAAACTCCGCAGAAGACGGCAGATTCCGCTCCACCGGTTCCCCCTGAACTTCGACCTTTCTGTGAAACTATGGTCCCTGATCTTAGTCTTACCCAAGGTCACTCTCCCCTGTAAGGACTTGATACCATCTCATCCTTAGAATGATAGCCAACTCCCTCCCCTTTTCCCCCTCCTTGCCCCTCTTCTTTCCCCCTTTTTTTTTCTTCAGTTGGATCATCTTTGTGATCCCAAAACGGTGCGTCAGCCCCAGTCCCTTCCCGCCCCATCGGTTCGTTGGAAGGATCAGCAACTAACTTGCCCGTCTTTTTTTCCTTTTCTGCAACTTCTTCACCAGGCCTCGGTCGTCCCTTCCCGCCCCACCTCTTTAACAGCCCCTCCTCTTCCCGAGGGCTCTATCGGCATGAGCACCCCCATTCTTTAAATATCACCGCCCTCGGTTACCAGTCCAGTGCCCTGCGTTATTTCTTCCCTCACCTATGGCGGAAATTCCCTTCAGTAAATCCGGGCCGCTTCCGCCACGGAGTATAAGTTTGACTCTTTATGCAGTATTCAACCTGATCAGCCACCAGCGAAGAAAAACGTTTTTCGATTGACCGTCCTCCTTCCTTTCGCCGTCAAATAGAAGAGCGAGGGAGTCGTTTGTGAGAGAATTCATCTTTTCGGGCTTCACCTCGGCCGGAAGTTTGAATCCTTTTCGTATTCGGTTTTCTGGCCATTCGTGTTTCTATCTTGGGAGGTTTGCGTTGCTTTGGATTTCATGATTGATTTAAGCCATAAGTGCTACCCCCGCCTTTGCCCTTAATGGGGTTGATAAATTCAGCTGCGTGTTTCGCTCTTTTCCATCATGGGGCCCGCCTTTTCTTGCTCGGCCTTCTCAGGATAGTCTATTTTCTATTGATGTTACGTTGTTTGCTTTCCAAGTAGCGACCTTATGAGTTGGAGCAAGTTACGTCGACCCAACTCCCTGTCCGACGAGGCTCTATAATCCTCCCACGTGGCGTTTTCTGATTACGAAAACAGTTTTTTTCTTCGGCCGCCGTGATTTCCCACTATTCCTCCCCAACCCGGGTACATGCTTGGCATCATGTGGATGTACCAGTCTTGAGGGTCTTTCCTTTCCTTAGTTGAGAGGGCCTTTTATCAATTTGAGCTAAATATCAGCTCTTTCCCCCACACTCCCAAGGCCTAAGTCGATTGGGACGGGGTCCCCCGGTTATTTCCTTTTTTTTCTCCGTTTGCTGCCCGGTCTTCCCATTTCTTTTCCGGCGCGGTCTCTTAAAGAGTGGGAGGAAACCAAGTCCGCATATCGCGATGCCCCTTGGAGCTGAACTTGGCAAACGTTAATTTTAGTCTGCTGTTTTCTTCCGCAACTACGGAGCGGCCGATACTTGCCCCCAGTTGGCTTCGGGTGGAACCTTAGCCGCCGGAGCAGTCCCGCGTCTGTTCAATTTGGTTCCAACCCCTCGAGTGGTATTTCCCCACGTTCGTTCAGCTAATATGTATGGTCTTTACCCCTTGAGTGTCCGATTTGGCTTTTTATCATTGACCCCACCACCCACCAATGAGGTCAGCCCGAGTAACTTCGCTTTTTTCACGTCCTAGATGGTGGCTTCTTATTGGTCCCCAATCGGTATATCTGTTTCGGTCCTCCCCTCTTCGCTTCAAAACTGCTCCTTTAACTTTGCCCCTGCTGAACTTTCCCGATTTACAGGTTCTCCCGTGATTCCCCTCCTCCTTCTTCCGGCGAACCGACCCCCCCTCAAAGTACAACCTTGCTCAAGCTCCCCAAGTAGATCGAGATTGCTTTCTCAAGCAATTCCCCGGTACCCCCAAACCCCACGCCTGATGGTCATGATTGATTCTCTCGACGTACTTTTCCCTTCCCCTCTCCCCTCTTTTTCGGTGGTTGATTATTCCCCCCCCCCCCCAGGTTTGCAATGCCTTTCCCTTTCTTTTAGGACCTATCTGTGCGTTTCCCATTTGACCGAGCAATTTTCCCCGCGCCTTTTTTCGCGTCCTAACCTCTCAAAAATCGATCGGCGCCATCCCTTCCTTCTTGCTAAGACCATAGAACTCTGTGACAAGTTCAAAAATCCCCAGTAAAAGGAAAACCGCCCCCTCCGGCTTTCGCGCGCGTTCGTGCACATAACGGTTCGCACAGGTCAACGGCGTATTCCCCTCTCTAATCAGCTCAACAAACTTCCCCCCATTGTGGGCAACAGTTGACCCCTTTCCGGTCTCCCCCTCCGCCACATTTTGATCGCCCACTTGGGGAGATTGAGATCGCCTTGCCCAGCTGTTTTTTTGGAATTTTTGTGTCCTGGCCCCTTTCTGACCGCATTAAGTTTGTCCCCTCTCATTGATCGCCACCTTCCCTCCGGAGAACTCGCAACAGGGTGACTTTTCCTTTCCCTCCCCGCTGCGTTGCTGGCTCAGCATCGGAGTGCTGCCTGCATTTTTTGTTTATATCTTGGTGGCGTCCCAGTTTTTCTAAACCCTGAGACCCCTTGGCGGTTCCCTCGAATATTTGAGCCTCGTTGCCTCCTTTTTTTCAGGTGTCTGATGTTTTGGTGCAACCCCCTCCCCGGCTTGCATCTCTCCCTTATGAGCGAAATAAGGAGTTTCTTTCTTTTTCCTTCGGCCTTCGTTCCCCCTTTCGAGTCCGTGGTACTGTCTATTATCTTATTTACCTGTTGGTTTGTCTTCTCTCTCCCCCCATAGTACCCCTTTCTCACCGCTGGGACTTGCTTCCAACCTCCTTCCCCAGCGCAGCACCATGCCAGAAATCCCATTTCGGCTTTCCCCCTTTCATCATTTTTGGGGTTTGTTTTCGACCAACCCTATCATCACCGAAAAACGATAGAATTTTGCGTCCCAGAACCCCTCCTCTTTTCGATGAGTTTCCCCGACCGATTTTTTTATCCGGCTGGCCCTCAATGCCCATTGCATGACTTAGTTTAAGTTTCATGGACACAGCCGCTCTTCGTTCCGTTAGTGCAAAAGTTTTTTTCCGATTTTGGGTCTTTTTTTTTTTTCAGTTTTTCTATCCCCTGGTTTCGTCTCCCTGAAAAGATGGGTAAGTAGAATTTCCCCCCCCCCCCCACAATCCCCCGCGCACGCCTGATTTTTTTTTGGCGCCACAATGTGTTGAGAACTTGGCTTAGCTTTTTTTCTTTCGCTTTTCTCCGGGTCCTCATTTTGTAGGTTTTGTTTTTTTTTTTGCTAGTTTGGCCCAATCCCTCTTCCCCCTTTACGTGTTTATACTCCCGCCGGAGGTTCCCCGCAGGGTAGACCGCGGGGTAGTCACTGATTTTCATTTGGTTAAGAGTGTCCCTTCCCTTTTTTTTGCGCCTTTTGCGTTTTTTTTGCCGAGTCTCTCTTCCTCCATCTTTCTCTTTTTGATTGCTTTTTTTCGAGTTCTTCTGCGGAATAGAGCCCCATGTTTAGGTATTGATTTTCCATTGGCTGATCTTCCCAGACTTTTTACCCCAATTTTCGTCTCTCAGGACCCCACCCCCTCTCTTGTATTGCCTTTGGTTGAATATCTGCCCCTACCAGTTATTTATTTCAGGTTTGTTGGTTGGCTTCAGATTTCAGCTCCTCCCCTCTTTTTTTTTAGTCGTCTCCTGTCTGCTGAGCTGTTTTTGCCTTTCTCCTTTTTCTCCCCCCGTCACTCCTTTGCTGATTCTTAACGACGCTTCCTCCTCTTCCGCAGCGATTCGAACTCCTTCCCTTTCCAAAATGTTGATTTTCCGTAAATATTTTTTTTTTCACTCTCTCCGTTGGGCGACCCTTGATCTTATGCGTTGTCCCCTCTTTTTCTCTTCGCGTCGGTTATTGTGTTTTTGTTGCAATTCTAAGCATTTTTTTTTCGTGTCACAAGACACCTTCCTCTTTGAGCGCCCCCCCTGAATACACCGTTTTTTCCTTACCGAGGATTTTACTGCACTACGCACCTTTCCGACCCCTTAACTTCTCAATTTTTTCGATGGGACCCCCCCGGTTCGCTCCGTTCGACTTGAGATCTAAGGGGGTCCCCCACTACCCTTTAAATTTTTTTTGTTTAATCCCTTTCCCGCTGAATATGCCGGTACTGCCCCCTCGTGGAGCCATTTTCCGCTCTTTCCTTCCCCTCGAGACCCCGAGCAACACAGTCCACTCCTTTCCCTCTCTCTTCCCGGATTCATATAGCTTAGGTTTCGGAGCTTTGGGACTGCTTCCTCTCCAACTTTTCCCAATTCCCCCCTTCCCGCTAGGAGACCATCTCTCCGAACGCCAAAACTCACCTTGCACCCCCCTAATCCTCTCCGGCACTGATAGTTGACCCCTTAGGCTGTACCCCAAAAAAGTGCCCTCGAATTTGAGTTCAGCCAATACTACAGCCAAATCGGTCTGGGATATAGCCCCCTTCTTTCCGTGGGCCATCCTGGAGGGGTCCCCTTTTTCACGCTCCCCCCTGTTCGCTACTTGCCCCGCCCACAAGCGAAAAATATCTTTCCACCCTCCTGATTCCTCTCTCCCGTCCTCGACGGACATGCTCCACAAGGTGCTCATCAACACGTATTCTCTTTCCCCACCTCGCCCCGCCGTTCCCCGTTTATTTATGCTTCATGATTAAAATGCCCCCCTTTCATGAAAATCCAATCCCCTCCTTTTTCCTTACTGCAGTCCATCAGAGATGATAACAGGACCACCGTAATTATCACTGCCCTGTTGGCTATCCCCGCAGCGGAAGACCCTATCCATATCTCCTTTTTTCCTCCTTTTTTGCTGGAAGGGTTTCTTCCGCCACCCTCTTTTCGAATTTCCGAAGTTTTTTTCTCCCGGGAATTATCGTTAAGTCCTTTTCATGAGCCTTTCCTTCACATGCCTGCATTTAGATCTTCTTTTAATGACCCTTTTTCGCCATCATTTGCCGCTCAAAAAGCTTCCGGCTTTTTTTTTGGGGATGACAGAGAGTTGTTTCGCGATTTCCCTACCCTTGGTTTGATCATTCCCTCTATGTTTTCTCGAAGTGTCATTCCTATTGTCCCACTCCTTCTTGTTTCGTCCCCCCGCTGGAGAGTGTAGAATGCTTTTTCCCGTACTCCAAATTCGAGAAATTCAGCGTACTTCGCGTTTCTTCCCCGATTGCGTATTTTCTTCCGCTACCGGTCGGCACGCAGTGTCTTTTCCCCACACTATCGGGTCCAAACGGGGATTTTAGGTTGCCCTTTTATTTTTTTTTACATATTAAGATTTCTCGGGTTGAAGGGGAGGTCTATCTAAAATGATCTTGCTTGCAGCGGTCCCCCCGTCCAACCTCCTATGAATCCCGGGTTTGTCGATGCAAATGCAGATGTCCTTTCCCGCGGATGCTTATTCTGCGGCGCGGGGGCTTAACGCGTCTACCTGCCCGTATGCAGCTGGTAACGAACTACTCCTCCCCCCCCAGAAAGCACGGGGATGCTGTGCACCGAACTTTAACCTGGCGGTTCCGTCCGGCAAAGGTTGCATCCCCCTCACATTGTGCGCATTTGGCCGTTTCCTTCTCGTGCCTGCTCCCCTTCTCCTCTTTCAAATTAGGTTGTACTTGATATATGCCCAGGTGTCTTTTTTCCCAAAGACGGGTCGGTCCGTCTTGGTGTTCTGCGAATCCCCACACAATTCCACTCACCCCTCCCCCCAGTTCCCTTCCTTTTCCCCCTCCTAGTCCTTATCATTTTAGCCCATAGGTGATCGGGGCGAAGCGAGATGTGCATTTTTCACAAATATTTTTTGTTTTTCGTTCGGGACCAATCTGCCCCACTCGGACTTGTGCGCGCTTTCCTGTGTTTCCCTCAGCCCTAGTGACGTTAACGAAACCCCGAAAAGGCCACGGCTTTCAAGCAAGACATTGATGAGGTCCTTAGTTTCTTTTGAGCTGACTAATTGGAAAGCGAGTCAATACCTTCCCACAACCAAGCACTGCTTTTTTTTTTTTTTGTTTTCGTCGATTCCCTGCCCGAGACCCCCTCGTTTGAGAGCCCAGGGTCAAGGGGTCCGGCACTGGGGTCTTTGGCTTTTTTTCTGCGTTTCTTGACCCCTTTCCCTCGCCCTTCAGCGCGAAGTACAGGCAACCAAATGTTCTTTTTTTGTATCTCCTCTTGCTGCCGCTAACCGTTCAACCATATGAGACTTTCGTACACACCGCACCCGTCCACTCCCTTCCCTTTAACTCCTCCGGCCTTTCTTCGCGCGTGCATAGCGGAGCATCCCCGCCCTTTCTTTTTCCTTTCGCCTCTTTGCCCCTGATTTTTCGAAAACCCCCCCTACCAATGAGTGCCGCGAACGGGCGTCCCCCGTTCTTTCCCGGAATTCGCTTCCCCCATTGGACGCTCGCCGCTCCTTTTCTATTGCTGGGTTTCTTTTGTGCAGTGCTTACTGAAACAGAGTTTCAGTGCGCAAAACCTGGATCGCCCCCCTCGCCGTTGCTCATCATATTTTGTGGCCTGTACGTGCGATTCTATCGTTGTCCTTCCTTTCGTTGATTACTTAATTGAGCCAACCTTCAACATGAGCAACTTG
>Ga0179593_1404608_pt1 | contig 12213 bp, 16 predicted proteins | sample CZODoug2_1_08_16_FD_185931 | JGI IMG/M metagenome (GOLD analysis project Ga0179593, IMG submission 185931) | Vadose zone soil fungal communities from Angelo Coast Range Reserve, California, USA - CZODoug2_1_08_16fungal (PacBio error correction) | ecosystem: Environmental > Terrestrial > Soil >... | reverse complement strand
AGCTGGCAATCTTCCCCCTTGCAAGGTGAAGGAAGATTAATCCCCTTTACCCGGGAGAGGCTATATCCTTCTCAATACGGGTGCCTTCTTTCCTGTGTTTTTTTCTGGCCCCTGAGTTTTGGAAGTGATCTGACCCCCCCTCCCAAGCCTCCTTCTCCAACTCCAAGCATTCTCTTCCTTCGAGAACCCTGGTCAAGTGATGTGCTTCCCCTCCCTTCCTCCACGGGCCTCATCTGGCCCAACAAAAGGAGAACCTTCCCCCCCCTTTTCCAATAAGGCGTTTTATCTAATTCTCGGTTCCACCAAATGGTCCCTCCATAGCATCCCGAGCAATCAGCATTTCATCCCCCTTCTTATTGCTTTTTCTCTCTCTTCTGGGAAACTAACTAGATCGCTCCCTGTAGAATCTTTTCTCCTCCTGGCACTTTCCTTTTTTTCCGCGCCCGAACTTTCTTTCCTTGGATTTGCTCGTGAGGTGCGGTGGATACTTACTTTGTGTTATTTTTCTTCGTGGTGGATTGCTTGCTGACTTTGTTTTTTTTTCTCAATTCTGCTCCTCAAAAGATGTCGAAATGTTCCTTTTCGTATTCCCCAATGGGTGTTTGTGTTATTCAGTTTATGAGCCTTTTTTAATCTGCCTCTATTACACTTACTAAGCTCCTTTTTGAGATTGGTTTTGGGTCTCATTGTAGAAACCTGATCTCTTACACTACCCCTCATCACTCATTGGGTTTTAGAGAGGCGCTTTCACATCTCAAAACAAACCCACAACAGTACTTCCCCCGCAGTTCTTGGAGTATCATCTCTCGTAAAAGCACCAACGACTCCCCCCCCCCCCCCCCCTCTTTGGGACCTCCGCACCTACAAAACTCCACTTCGGCGCCCCTCCCCCCACAAACCCCTTGCTCACCCATTCTGACAAAGGCCAATCACCACTCCTCAAAACCTAAGTCAGTAAACCCCCCCCCCCACAGCCCTCCCCCCACCCCCCACTGCCTTCACCCCCGACCCCGTTCCTACGCGGCTTCACACGTCCTTTCCAGATTTCTCATGTCTACATCCTAAGTACGACTATATTCTCCCCTCTCCCCAGTTTTAGGATGCAGCTTAATAGAGTTTCGTCATTCCGAGGGATTTGCCTTTGAACCCCGCTCCTTCCTGTTCACACCCTATTTATAGGTGGGATTCATTCCCCTTTATCTGGGGCTTGTTCCACTCGCCGTGGATGCTTCAGTTTGCCTAAAACTCGATTTGGGCTCCAGTCCCCTTTCCGGCTGCCGTCTTTCTGCTGTTGCGCCGGTGGGTTTATGTTCTCTGCCAACCCCTTCCCCTCCCAAACTCATTGCCGGACTTCCAAGATAATTCCTTACTTATTACTCCCTCGACTCTCCTATTGGTGAGCGTACAGGGACCCGCTTTCTCTTCCCCCCTTTCCGCCCTTTGCTATACCATAGTATCGTCCAGCTCGATCCCACTCATGCCCCCTTCTCTCGTGTCCCTTGGAGTATGGAGGACCCCCATTTCCCCCAACAAACTTTCTAAGTTCCGCTTCCGAGAATTCTAGTTCTCGTTGTGGTCCCCTTCTTTCTGAGGGTTGTTATTGTGAGATTTTGCTTTTGCCAGCGGTCTCTGTTGTCCGGGTTCATTTTGTTTCTATTCGGTATCTCCGAAATGGCCTTTCCCTTTTCCTATCTTCCCGAGAGTAGAGATTTCCCTTATTTTGTTGCCACCCCCCGTGTCGCCTCCAGGATCCTAGGTTTTTCCTTTTACTTCCTTACCCTCGTAGTCACGGAAGTGTGTAGAAAGGGTGGTGGTTTTTTTGAAAGTTTTTTCTGTTTCTTTTAGCGAGAAGGTTTCCCATTGACCCCTCCCAGAACACCCCGCCTTTAGTGTGTAGTTTTTCTTCCGGGGACCTGGGGCATTCTTTTGAAAATCGGAGCCAGAGCCCCCCCCCCCCCCCCCCCCCCCCCCCTAATTGGTTCTTCAAAGTGGTGTGTGCCGCTGTCGAGCGTCTCCCCCCCCAACAAGCTACCTTCTTGACCTTATAGGTCTATTCGCGTGCATTTTCCCCCCCCATCCCCTCCTCCTCCCTAACATCTCCTCCTCCCTGAGTCCTATCTTTCTCATCCCTTGGTTGGGTGTTCTTTTTGCTTGAACTGGCTTTATTCTCATATAAGGTTCCCTATACTTCTGTTGGCCGCAGTTGTGGTGTCTTCTCGGTTTCTTACTCTTCCGAGGACATCTTCTCTTTTTCCCTAAAACACTGCGCGATTCTTCCCTGTGTAAAGACTCTAGTATCTTTTTCACTCTGAGTTCTTCACTCTTCTACTCCACGTCCTTTTTTTTTGTGTGCACCAACCTTCCCCATTTTGAGTATAGGTAAATTTTCCTTTTTCCAAGCCTCGTTTTTTTCTTCGATCTGTTTTTTTCAGAAGAATTCGGATTTTCGCCAGGGGTGACGCCCTGATATTCTCTTTATTTCACTAATTCTCTTACGGTGGCCTTGGTGGTGCTAGCTTGTCTTATTCCATCTTTCATCTCGCAACATGGCTGGTAAATTGCCCGCTTCTTTATTCCTCTTTCCGTCGAGGCCTTTCTTTCCGAACGAGAACAAAGATTGAGATTCTTTTCTCTTCGTTCTCGAAAGCTGAAACCCGGAAAAGAGCCTTTTCTTTAGGGTTTTCACTTCCACAGACCCCCCTTCTAAATGGCGTAGACCCCTCCCCCGCACGAATGAGCCGCTTAGCGTGCCTCTTCCTAAGTTTAGTCTTTTTTTTTCCGAATAAGGCTTCGTTCCTCATGAGAGCGCCCTCCTGGCTTTCTCCCGTTTTTTACGAGGCTAAAATTTTTCCTCATTCTCCGCACGGACCACGCGTCAACTTGGAAGTCCCCCCTTGTTCCACTTGCTAGCGGTCTGAGGGGGTTAATTCCTTTCTAGTGGTTCCCCCCCCGTAGAGGCACTCTCTTCTACAATAATAAGTTGTTTATTGCCGTCAGCTTTGGGTACCCCACTTTTAACAGTTCTTCCCAAAACCATACCCTCGCGCCGTTTCAACTTTCCGTCCCACTTGTGAATAGTGAACTTACCGATTTTCTTTTCTCCCCCCCCTCACCATGTTGGATTAATCCCTTGCGCTCCCCCTTCGCTGATGCTCCCCACCCCCTCTGTAAGTCTTGGACACGCTCCCTTCGTACTCGGTCCCGCTCTTTCTATCTGCGCATTAGGACTTTGGTGTTCGTCCCCCAAGCATTGGCCCATTGTAGGGTTAGGGAATTCCCCCCCCATAAGCCCTTTTTCAGCGCGTTTGACGCTTTCGCTTGTAGAATACCTAAAATGCCATTCTTCTTTTTTCTTTTCCCGGCTGAACCCAGAGTCTTCAATCTCACCCTACTCCCCTTGCCCTCGACCCTTGTTCCCCCGAGATGAGGATTATCTCTACGCACCCCCCCCCCCCCCCACTTCCCCGTAACGTATCAGAAGAGTTTCTCACTCCCCTCCTTTTCTTATTGTTCCCCCCTCCTCTGACCATCCTCCCTTCCCCTCCAACCCGCGCAACCCCTCGTTTCCCTTTCCCTCCCGCGGTTCCCTCCTCCCCCCTCCCAAAGATTCATTTTCTCTCTTTGATTTCTCGATTAGTTGACAACGAAGTGTTGTCCCCCATCTCCTCTCCTCTTTACACAGATATACTTTAAAAGGTATTGGTTTCCTCGGCTTTGTCCCTATGCCTCATGAGTTTCATAGTACCTCCCCCCTCTCTACTCTACAAACCCGACTTTCTCGACCACAGCCCCCCAGCCCGGATAGGAGACTCTTTCAGCCAAGTACCCCCCTTTCCACCTTATCTGAACGCGGTCCTCTTCATTCTGGAGTTATGGCGGTATGAGTTCTCTTTTTCCCTTCCAGAACCCGAATATCTCTATACCTGTGTACAGTAAGGTAAGCTGGGGGGTACTGAGAAAGGGACCTCCTTGCTCTTGCCGGACCCCAAGTATGGAATTCTAGGTAAGACACGCCTCAATTCCCTCCCCCTCCAGAAGAACCAATACCTAACCGAAGGGGTGGTCTTTTTTTCCCATGTAAACCTCCCCTGCGAGAAACCTCTACGACGACGATGTCCCCGATAGACCCCCACCCTTAGAAATAAACACTCCTTGTGCTTTGAACCTTCCCATTAATTATCTTTTACTACCACCTACCCAACTAACAATATTGCGAGGAAATCAGGTGAGGGAAAACTCCCCCCTCGTCATCTATTAACCTATTTCCCTAAGTTGTCTTACTGTCACGACCAACAAATAATAGTGTGATAAAGGACTTTTAATTCCCCCCCCCTAGCAAACTTTACAACCCAACTATTCACAGTCTTAAATAGTCCCAATAATTTTCATTTTTTTTCTCCATCGCTGATAAGTCTTTTAGGACTGGTTCCCGGTTTCCCCCTACCTCACGGCAACGCTACAAGTGAATGCCGTTTTTTTTTTCTTCTCGTTGATTCGGATTCCAGTAGCCCCTTCGTGGCCTGTTCCTGGCCCTTCGAAGGTTGCATCTACTCTTTCCTTGACTGCCAGCAAACTAACTCTCTTCCGAATTGAGTCAAAGGGAATGATTACTTTATGTCCTGTCAATGCTTTTTGTCGGCGATGTGTTGCCACTCCAAAAAGACTAATAGCGCCCCTTCCCCTCCATCCCTGTATATGAGACGGTGCTCCCACAGATAGGAGGTGCCCCCTTCCGTCCACCCAAGGGCTTTCATCTTTCCCAACCCCGGATCAAGTAATGACCTCCCCCACCCTTCCTTACGGGGCCTTGTTTGTTAAAATGACTTATTTCAAACCCCCTTGCAACCCCTACCTCTCTCCTTACATGCAGAGATTTCTCAATATTTAGGGGATCTATTCCGTTCCCCTTCCATCGATTTGCATATAGAAGAGCCCAGAGGTTGCAGCCCTTCTCGGGACGTGGTTTCTTTTTTTTGCTTCCCTGAAACTTTCTGGAATTTCTTATGCCCTTTCTTGGGCTGTGTTTGTTTTCTTGAAGTGTGTGAGTTTTTTCTTCGGTTCTGTCTTTTGCGTTACGAATTGAGAGGTGTTTTGGCCTTTTTGCCGAACCTTTCTTTCCAAGCTAGGTCGTACTTTACCACTGATGTTGTTTTGGCTTGCATTGGATTCTTCCCCGATTATACCCCCACTAAGTGCTTTTGCTTTTCTTTTTTTTTTTTCTTTTTTTTTTTTTCTGGTGTTTTGGGGGGCTTCAGGTACCCAGGCTTTCCCCTCCCTTTTTTTTGGGAGTGAGCTTTCAATAGAACCCACCAACCCCCCATCTCTGAAAAAAAGAGTGGCGTCTCAAGAGGAGGAAATTTCTCTAACGTCAGTCCTACCCCCCCAAAATCATTTCCCATTATACTTTTTTCCATCCCTTCTTCTTCCGACTATTCGCACAAAACCCCCCTTGCCCCCCTTCCTTCCAAGTTCAATAACCCTCCTTTCAACCCCTCAACCAAGTCAAGTCTGCAGACCATTCCTTTGTTTGTTTCCCTCCAATTCCATCGTTTATCGTAAGAGGCGTAAAAACCCTTCCCTCCCCTCGTCTCCCTACTCATCTCTTCTCTTTTCCCCTCAATACTAAAGGCCACGGATGCTTTCTTTAGCACTCTCTTAAGTCGGTAAACCTGAGAGTAGGCTTGCATTTCCCCACGCTTACGGCCTGGTGATCAACCGCACTTATTTCTTTTGGAGTGTGATCTTTGTGATACTGGTGCTTTTTTTCCTGTCTAGCCCGGATGTGTTACTGGGAAAGTCAGGCACAATCCTCGTTCTTTTGGCGTCCCTTTTTTTCTTCGCCTGCCTATTTCTTGATTGGTGGTGTCGCTTTTTTTTTCCCCTCTTCCACCCCCCCCATGCAGAAACCCCAAAATCCTTGACAGCCCTCCCGATATCTCCCGTATTTCCTCAAGAGACGACGTGTTTTTTTGTCAGGCTGCACCCGCTTCCTTTAACCCTTCGCACTCCTAAAGCTCCTTCCCTATCTCTCCCGCATCACCGATCAGGCACTTGGATGCAAGTATGCGGACATTCCCCCCATTTAAGCGCTTCCGATTCATCCTTCTTTCTTACTGCTTTCTATTTTAGAGGAGTTGGTTCTATAGGGAAGGAGCGGTTTCCTTCTGTCACCACTTCTTTTTCCTTTTTTGTCATTCCCCCTCTCGCCAACGTGGAGTTCCCGCAAATATCTAGAGACGAATTTGGCCTCGGAGTCTTTCCCGCGTGCAATTGTCTTTCAGTGAGGGTTTTTTATTGTTCCCTATTACGAATAGATTGTCCTTTCTTCCCTTCAGTTTTTCTTCGCAGTTGGGGTCTCTTTCCCTGTTTCTGGGAGGTTGGCTTAAGGTTTATGTGTGATTCCCTTTTCTAAGAGAGGTGATTTTGGATTTCCCCTACCCTCCGCGATAGCAAGATGTGTTTTCGGTTGAGTTTGAGCGTCATTTCGGTGGGGCCTGGCATGTATCTTTTTCCCCTCTGACATCTTTTCTCAGATATCGACTAAAAGGTTTTCCCTCAACTTGGTTATGCAAATATCAAAGTCTGTCTTTCGGACATCCACCCCCCTGTTTTGGGATTTGGGGTATCCATTTAGGCCTCTTCCTCTAGTTCTCTCGTATTTTCCAAGACATAAACCCTCCTAATGCCATTACTTCCCTATTTATACAATATTTCCTTTGTGCGGATGATGATTCACTGTGACTCTTCATTTTCCTTATGTAAACGAGATTTTATGTGGGAGAGCACTTCTTGTGTCCATCCTCTTTTCCATGGTATGATATCTGTCCCCTCGTACTCTCCTCCTCCCCCTCCCATTGCTCGTAGTCATCTGGTACACCCTTTCCCTTCCTCTTGCCCCCCCCCCCCCCCTTTCTTTTGCATCTCCCCCCCCCAGTTGCGCAACAATGGGGAACTATTTTGATTTTGTTATGATTGCCAACTTTTTTACGCCTGGTGGTGTGTGATGCTATTGTTTTAGAGATTTCAATGAGGTTTTTTACTCGAGGGAGCACCTGATCCTCTATTTCCAGTTGAGAAAACCCCATTTTTTTATCGTCTCTTCCTGGGGCCCCCACTTTGTTGTGGGGTGGTATCTGATTACTCTCCCTTCCTTTTATCCATTGTCTGAGGTTCCAATTTGTCTCTTCCTTTATTCGATCTTCTTCCAGAAGGCAGGTAGTTAGTCTGACTCCCATAATTATCTTAATTCTTTGATATCTTTACTCCAATCCTACCCGCGGCCACGCTCTTCTGTTTTCTTTTTCCCCCTCTTTCGGAACACAGAACCATCGCCAATGCTGCCCCCCCCCCCCCCCCCTCAATCAACCCCATTGCACGAATTGCCCTTATGCGATCTATTCCGGTTTCAATCCTTGTGAGTCTTTTACATAGCTTCTGTATCAGTTTTTTTAATCTCCCTTCGCTGGCTCCCTTCGAGACCACATTTTCGAGCAGGAAAGGTCCTTTCAGCCCCCCGAGGCGTCCGTCTCGTTGAACCAGGAATCATTACGTTGGGCCAACCCCAAGGTTTTTTGTTCCCCTTTCTTTTTGCCCCCCCCATTCTCTCTCTTCATCAATACTGGGTGGTTTTTAGAGTATCTCTCCATTTAATTTGGGGTGCCAATCCAAATTGGCCACCCCCCCCCCCCCCTACATCCCTAGCTCCTCAGTTTACCACCTAAAATGCTTTTCCACTTGGCTTACTGCGCTCTCTTTTTGACCCCTTTTGATCTAGTCACTTTCTCTGAATCGTTTGAGTTGTCGATTCTGAGCCCCACCATTTCTTGTAAATACTGTCTTCTTTACGGACCCCCCCTATCGGGCTCCACTAGTCTCTCTCTTCTGCTTTCTTTTGGTCTTTTCCGTCCCCTAATTGGATTTTTCTGTGTACTTACCCGGCAACCCTCCCCCGAAGAAGATTATAGAGTGGCCGCTTTTCGCTTACCTCTTCACACTACTCTCAACCTGAATCTACAATATATTGTCTCTTCCCTCATCCATTCCTCCCTCCTTCGAAACGACACGAAGCGATTGACCCTCTCCAATTTTGCGAGATAGTCATACCCCTAAGACCCCCCCCCAACCAGTCACCCTTTTCCTTGCATACTATTTTTTCTCACTACTGGCCTCTCTGATCTCCCGCGAGAAAACATATTCAAATCTCTCCAAACCCTTCTCCTAGTAACCACCGATTTTCAACCCTTCTGTAACCCCCACCCCCTCCCTCGTTCCAATTTTTTTTGAGAAGACTGGGGATGGTCATCTCTTTTCCCTTCATTTCCCAAGGTCCGAGATTTTTAATTTCACTTTAACCCCCTCACTTTTCGGGTTTTTTTTGCCTGTGAACCTCTCGAATAATTTTTCTCCGCCTGTTCAGACAATGATGACAACCCCTACCGCGCACCTAGCTCTTTTTTTTTTTCCTTTCGGAAGTAAAGAACTTTTGACCTGGTAAAGACCGCACCCCCCTTACCAGGATCTTCCCCCCAGAGGAGCGCCATGGCCGGTGAGATGGAGTAGTTGCTTTTTACACCCTGAAGATTACTCCCCGAGAGTAGATCTTTCAATCCCGTAAGCCTGTCTTATGTACTGCGACCTAAATCCTTTATCTTTGAATTCCCCCCCACTTCTGGCGCTCTACCCCGCTCGAAAAGACAAAGGAATCAAAAATACCATCTCCCCCTAAAAAAACCCCACACATTAATGTTCTTATTTTTTTCCTTTTCCACCATAACCCTCGTAGCCTAAAATCCACGACAACACGACCCTCCACCCTTTCCGCCCCCAGACTCTCCCTCCCAACCCGTGACTCCCCCTTCTATATTCAGTCAGGTTCAACTACCACCCCCTCATTAACAAACACCCATCGTGCCCCCCTCTGCCCCGCTACTCTCTTTTCTCAGCTTATTTTATGCCATTCCCGTTGTCGGATCCGAATTCTTCCCACCCCCTCTCCCCAAGCTCCCTCCACTTCAAGAAAATTCCCCCCCTAACCCCCCATCTATCCAATCGTTCTCCTCCTCCTCCTACACATTTTTTCTCGGAAGCGTCTTCCCAAGTTGGTGGTTTACCATGTCCCCCTGTTTCCCCCCCCTCTTCCCAAGGCACCTTTATCTGCATGATTCGGAGTTTCTCTTCCCACATCTGATTTAATCTTTCCCAAAGGCGAGGTTTGAGCCTCTTTCAGAGTCCGTTTCCCCCTGTAGACCTCTGATCTCTGGGAATCTTCCGGATGGCTCGCCTTGTCTGTTCGGAATGCGTTGTCCTTTTTGATTGGATTGTAGTATTTCCACTCCGATTTCTTTTTTTCGATATGCAATCCTCAAGTTATAGTTTGCGGTTTTGTGGTCTGTCGTTTCTCCCCCGAGATCTGTCTCTGTGATGCCCGGTGCTCACCAAAAACACCCCCAAACCCAAAACAAAAACCCCCCTTCCCCCTTCTCCACTGGCTAATATGTTCCCCCCGCCTATAACGTTTTATCCCCCCCTACGGGTGTATACCGCCTTATGTTCAACCCCTTTCAAGCATAATCCTCCCGAAGAGCTTTGTCCCCGATTCCCCATCTGCACAGGCTGATAGCTCGTTGGATATTCTTTCCCCTTCTAAGAGATTTGTAGCTCCCTTAGTCCTCTTTCCGACTTCTGGCACTTTCCTTGCGTTCGAGTAAACCTTCTGGAGTGTGCATTTTTTTTTTTGTTGGTTGTTCAGTATTGATTTGGTCTTTTTTCTTAGGTGATTGTTCCTTGGGGCTGACTTTTTTCTCATGTCTTTGTTTGAACTTTCTCCCGAAAAGCCTTATGAACTTAAAGGGACGGATGTCCCCATTCTTGGGGTTTGTTTCTTAATTTTATTGTTGAATAGATCCTAGATTCCCCCATACTGAGTGGCTCTTATTTTTTTGTTTTGGATAATGTTATCCTTCAATAATCCACCTTTTTTTTTTTGAGAGCCCTCTCCATTCTCCCCCCCCCCCAAACCCCCCCCCGATTTCCTCACCACCGCAGATTCTTGGTTATCCTACTAGACTATCCCAATTGCCTTTCCATAACTGTCCAACAACCCCCCCCTTCCCCCTTTCAATCCCCTTCCACCTCTCCTCAGATCTTTTCGGTGACATATTCTACAAACCACTTTTTTCACCTTTTAAGTTCCCAACACCCTCACCCTCCACCCCAAACAAGTCAGTACGGCAAACCCCCCTTCATGCGCCCCTCCTTCATCAACGTTTCTCTACGCGTTCGGTATTCCCTTCGATTCGGACCTTTCTGTTGCCTTCTTTCAAATTTAGGTTCCCCCTCTATATATCCCTTATCTACGCGAGGAGCCTGCGGTTTGAGAAAGCGCTTCAATTTTTGTCCCGTAGGGATTCCTTGGTCAGGGGTTACCCCTCTAGTCCCCTGGAGACCGCCCCAGTTTTATATTTTTTTTCGTGAAGTAATTGATTTCCTGAGGTTCCGGTTCCGTTAGACCGTGATTTCATTGCGTTCAAGAAAATCCTTCCTTGGCCAGGAAAGTTTCACGATGAACTGTCTTCGGTACTTGCTCAGTAGGAGGAGTGGTGTCGCCAACGACAACTTCCTTAGTCCCCCCAACTCCTCCTTGCTGACTGCTCTCCTTTTTTTAGTCTTTCCAGTCGCGTTCATGACTTTGCATATTACATTCTTCGACCTTCTTTCAGCGACACCTCATCTCATTCGTAGCCATTTTCTGTATTTTCCTCCCTTGCCTTCCCCAACAGTGGTTCAGCCTTCGGACTGAACCCTCTTTTTTGATTCCCCTGGTCTCTCTTTTGGACGAGTGTGGGCCTTTCGTTTGCTTGAATACTTTCTCTTTCCCCCTAGGCTTTTTGTGTTCTTTCGAGATCAGACAATTTTTTATTTCCTTCTTACTTTTTATATCCCCTTTCTTAGATAGTTGCACCTTTTTGATTCGTTTTGCACCCTGCTTCCCCCTCTTTTTCGGATCTTTTTCTTGTTGTAAGTCTCAAGATACGGAATCTCTTGTAGGCGGTTCTTGGATTCACTTTTGGTTTTCTTTCGCGGGACAGTTCCGGGAGGTGGCGGTATCTTGGTTTTTGATTTCCTTTGAACGTACCCTCATCCCTGAATGGTCTTTTGCTTTTCAGCCTTTTTTTTTTTGGATTTTGAGCCGGATTGCGTGCCCTTTCTTCCTGAAGTCTAGAACAGACTTTTGGTCTCCCCTGAATCAACGTTTTTTCTAGGGATCCTCCCCACCCTTCTTATGTCCCTTCCTATGAGTTTCCTAGTTCTTGCCCCAACATAAAATCCCCGATACTTCCAGTTCTCTGCCTCTCTTCCTTTTGTTTTTGTTTGTTAGTTTGGGTTCGTGGATTTCCCTTCCGATCTTAAATCCCGATCACCGCTTGCTGTTTTTCTCATTAGGTTTTTTCATCCCCCGAAGTGATGACTTTCCCTATGCCCCCATTCTTTCCATTCCTCCCTAGACGGCACCATACTTGCTCCGTAGTCCCATCTTTTGTAACCTCTTATCTCTTCATTCCACCTTGAGAGTGATTAACATATCTCTACATCCCCCTCTTCTCCCCCATGGGCCACCCCTTTGGTTTCTGATCCCTTGAGTGACACGCACTGGTGGTTTCTTCTTTTTTTATGGTTGTGAGAGATGTCTTAGTCGTCTTTTACTCCTCGTGGGGACGATCCGTATCGAGTGTCGCCTCAACTTTAGTGGCTTCGCCTGGGGGGTTCGCCGTGTTTGGTGCGTTATCTGTCGTCTCCTTCTTTCATCCTTCAGCTAAATTTATCTTGGAAACTTCGCGTCGTAGGGATTCGAATCGTTCAGGTTGAGATTTCCTTCCGTTTAGATTGAGATGAATTTGATGAGTTTCTCCGCAGCTTCCCCACGTATTCATCTGCTTGGAGGTTTCTCTTTGACCTTCCCCCCCTAACCCCAGGTTCCTGAGTAAGACCAACCTTTAATCTCGCCCTCGCGCTTGCCTCCTCGTACCAGGAGTATTTTTCCTTGAAGGAGATGTAAAGCTGTTGCCGGCCTCCCCTTAACAATGAGGATCTCACCTTAAGAGTAGTAAATTGTTTTCGAGTCTCACGGCCGTCCGGACTCGTCAAGTGTCATTCCCCAGTGCAACTGGCGTTATGTTTGTTCAACCATTTTTACGTTTGTCCCCCCCCCCCCGG
>Ga0179593_1440013_pt1 | contig 12214 bp, 17 predicted proteins | sample CZODoug2_1_08_16_FD_185931 | JGI IMG/M metagenome (GOLD analysis project Ga0179593, IMG submission 185931) | Vadose zone soil fungal communities from Angelo Coast Range Reserve, California, USA - CZODoug2_1_08_16fungal (PacBio error correction) | ecosystem: Environmental > Terrestrial > Soil >... | reverse complement strand
ACGTCTGAATCCCCCTCTGCTCGTTGTAATTAGGAACTGTTGCCCCCCTCGGTAATGTCTATCACCTCCAGCCAGGTGGAATAAGACCTATCTGTACCTTCCCCTTAAATCTTTACGGCCCGAGTCGTTGTTTCGTATATTAACCGGTCAACTTCCCCTTACTACTTGGCCTCTAGATTCTTGCCCCCTTCGTTTCAATGAACTGAACCAGCTTCTCCCTCCAATCCCTCAAACAGTTGAGTCAAGCCGCCCGGAGTGTAGGACGCTTGGATTGGTTCACTTGCTTGGCTTTCTTAGCGTCCTTTCCTTCCCCACCCATTGTTAACATAGTTCTTCGTGCGGTTCACTTGATTCCCCTTTATTACGGGAAGGTTTTCGCTTGCGGGCCACTTTCTTTCGTATGCATCTCCTTTCTCCCGTCTCCCGGAGCGTCCCCCTCGGAGATGTTTTTAGTTTCTTCTTTTTCCTTTCCTGTCGTAAAGCGCGAAAGAAGCGTCTTTGCCCTCCCCCAATGAGGCTCTCTCCTTGATTTTGCATTGAGTTGGTTTTGAGAGAAGCTCCGAGCGGACATTGACCTCTTGTTCGTGACCCGCTGCAACCCCCTTTCCCCTCCCCCAAGAATTGGCTGCCTACGCCTTTTCTCGAGCTTTCTCACTTCTCTGTTGGTGCGCTGTGTCTCCTTGTATCCAGCCCGCGATTTTCTCTCTTGTCGACGTCCTTCCCCAGAGGGACGATTCTGATCTCGATCTGCTTTCCTTCTCTTGATATTCGTATTACAAAAAGCCCCCGTCTATGAACTCCCGACTTTTGCCCCCCCCCTTCCCCCCATAATCCCAGGTGGTTAGCAGGTTGACTTCTCCCTTTTCCCCTGTCGCGACGGGTTCCCCCCGCGACCGTGCGGAATAGTAAAGGCTTTTCACATTCCCGTTTGTTTTTGCTCGCCGGCCTGTCGTTCTCAGGTTAGTCCTTTCCGGTGAAAAACTTTCTCCCCTGTCCGCGTTAGTTGCTAATTGTTCCCCCCCCTCTGAAATTTTTTTCTCCTGGACGCTCCTCGTGCAAATTCTGACCAGTTCGTTTGCGAGCAGTTCGACGTTTTTATTATTTCAACTCAGTGTTAGCTTGGCGGCCTTCTCCCCCTCCCCACTTTTTCTTTCGTTAGTACAGCCCCTCCTGTCCGCAGGTCGTCTGGCCGGAAAAGTTTTCTTTCCCTTAGCACAAATCATTCGCTTCCCACTATCAAAGTGTAATTCCTCCTTCCCTCACACTTCCAGAATCTGATCCTAAGCGCTCAACCAAACTTCCGGCCTCGGATTCCTTGTCTGTTTGGATGTATCAGTCTTTTCACGGACTGTGCGGGTCTCTTGGAGGGCCTTTTGCTCCAAGTCCCTTTTGAGCCCATCTACCACGACCACAATGGACGCCCTCCACCTCGCGCCGTGTGGTACGTTCGCTAGCCGCTTTGTGGCATTATGTCTCTCTTATGGGTTCCGAATCATCATCGTAACGCCGGGAGGTGGATACAAACGTCATGGGACATCACTTGACCCAATTTCGTTCTCTCTTCTAGCATTTTTTTAATTGTTGGATGTGGCACCCTTTTTGAGGTGTAAGTATCTCGCAGCACCCCCCTAGTATCGGTTCCTCCCCAGTGCTTTCATCTCTTCCCCGATGACTTGAATGTGGAGACGATTTTTTTTTCCTCTCCCCTCCATTTCCCCTCTTCCAAGGTCCTTGGCCCCGTCCTAAGAGTCTTTTTTGTTTTTTCCCGCTAATCGATTTTTTTTTTTTCCCCTTATTTTCAGTAGCGTTTTGCAAGCCTCCCATACGACCGACTCCTGCTGTCATTCCATACTCTGGGTTCTTACAACGGCAGCCCTTTTACCGTTTTTACTAAAGTCAATCGCCTCTTCTCCTCATCGTCCTTTGCGTTGACCCCCCCCCCTCTTTTTCTTTTTCTCTTTTCCCAAAATTTGTCTTAACACCGGCCTCTTTTTGTCCTTCCCATTTATTGCCATTTTACCTTTCCCTACCTGTGTTTTTTCTTTAATGCGAATACCGATCATCTTCTTACTTAATCCCCCGTGAATACATGCTCCGTTTTCGCGTTCAACCAACGACTCGTCCTTTCTTGACCCTGATTTCTTTATTCTTTGTCTTGGACGGGGGATTCTCTCCTAGTCATACCTCCGTTGTTTTTCTGATATCTCGCTGCGGGCAGCAGGCCCCCCGTACCTTCTTCTTGAAAGTCGCAGAGTTTTTTTTCTTTCCTCCCTTAAACACTGTCCGTTACTTCACTGCTGAATTAAGCGGAGCCAGGAATTCTCGACCCATGACTACTCCTGAACCCCTCCTGAAGTTACTCCGACCCTTTTGCACATATGGCCCAGCGCTTTAAGCCAATTTGGAAAATTTTTGATCACTTCCACACCTTGGTCCACGCCCCTCCTTTCTTCTAGAATCTGGCTTGACTGTTGACCAAGGAACCCCCACTTAATCAAGAGATTCTTTGGTTTCTCCCCTCTCCCACGAAGTGATGCACAGCATTCTTTTGTGTCTTAGGCTTGCGATGACACGATCGACCGTCTGGGAAACCCTCTTCCCCGTCGTCGTTCCAAACACACAAGACCTCTTGTGGGTCTGTTTCCTTTGAGCTTGCGGGACTTTTCCCCTCCTAGGTAAAGCTGTGAGCAACGGCTCCACCTCCCTTCCAGCTTTTCCCACGATTATGCCCAGCACTGGTAGATTCATAATGGGTATTTGATTCTATTCCCTCCAAAACCCTTCTTGTTTCCATCCACACTTTCTGCAAGAATCTCTCTACGCTCACGCCTAGTGTAGGGTTTTACCCCCGGCTTTCTATTTGATTTCCAGCGGTGACAGTCACCTCCTCCCTAGTGATAATTAGCTCTTACAGGCTCGCTGGAAAGTCACACCTTCTCTAGTTTTATTGGTAATCCCCTTTTTTCTGTCTATTTTCTCCCTGTTTATACAAAGCCCCTCCCCATTTTCCCTATAAGATTTCATTTCTGATTCCCCCCCAGCCCGGTCCAATACGTTTCTTTTTTGTTCGCTTCGGCGATATTCTTCTGACTTGCAACTTCTCGATTCTAGAACCCTGTCCTCTTTTTATTCCGGAATTTGAAGCTGGTCGCCCCTAATGACTCGGAGTGGTCTTTCTGCCAGCGTTTCATGCACTGTGCTTTCCCCAGACGTAAGCTCAAAGCCCACAGCGGTCCGGGAGAAGCGCCCCCCCGGGGTTCCTGGCTTTCGAAACCGCCTGCTACCGAATCCAGGGAAGTGAGACCCATGGAGATTCGAAATTACAATACGCGTCAGGTGTTTTGTGCGGTGTTTTTTCAAAGCACCTTTAGCCTCTGACCATTCCGCCCTTCCTTGCTTTTCAACAAAATTTGACCCTTCCCTGACCTTTCTTCATGACGCTAGCTTCCCTTCCCTGCTCTCATTTACCCAACCTGTGCTCTTTCCCGTACCCCGTCGTCCCATTCTTTGTAGCGTCGTTTTTCATTGTTTTTTTCAGACGCCGTACGTTATCCCCCTTCTTGCCCGAGATCTCGAGACCCTGTCACTTCGTCCACTTTTCCTCCCCCCCTTTTCTTTGAATCTTCGAAATTGTCGCGGGCTTTACTTTCCAATACTTCTTTTTTCACGTACCCTGGCGACCTCTCCCCGTTTCTATTTTTTTTTAAATTCTCTCGCAAGACACAAGGCTTAGGTTCCCCTCCTTTTTTAGTTGTTGACAAGACTGTAAATCCTGCTGAGATCTCCCTAGCTTTCAAAATTCTTCCTTTCCTGTCTGCTTTAGGTTTGACTTTTCAAAGCAGGTGGCTGAGATAGATTCCCCCCTTTTAAAGAAGATTTCATCCACCCTTTCCCCCCCGTGTGTTAAGTGCCGGAGAGATGATCCCGCTTTTCCCTCTGCCTCTCTTCCTTCATTTCCTTTTTACTTCCCACCCCACTTCCAACCTCTCCTCCGTTTGAACGCATCCTACAAGGACTCTCAGGCTCCCTCCCGCCCGCCTATCATATCAACAAGGCGAATGCGGGACTGTTGTCTCCTCCTTGCGATTGTTCGTCTTATAAGATCTTTTCGTTATGTCCCCTCATGCCGGATTTCCCCCTTTCCTTCAGCCCCTCCCTCCCCCGTCCTGACTGTTGTTTCCCCTCATTCACCTTTTCTTCACGAAATGATTCGGGAGGCCTTCCGCTGTGGTTTTTTCAACTCCGATGAAAACTGTGACGCCGAACAACAGCCTCCTCTCGTTATATTTTTCGAACCGCACGGGTCCTTTTTGAACGTTGACCCTTATCCAATCAGAAGCCGGCCTTCCCTCCTATCACAGCGACAAGCTGCGATTGAGATTCCTTAATGATTGTCTCCTTTTTTTTTTGAGACGAAGTCCTTCGCGACCGCATTCAGTTCCTCCCCCCTGGTATCTTCCCACACCTTACCGGGAGAGATGACGGCGGCCTGTCCAAAAGCCTTGAATTCATTGTTGTCCCCCCCCTTAAACGGTAACATAGCAAGTTTTACTGAGTCACGAGGTACGGGCATATAAAGCTCCATACAAACGTACGCAAAATGAATCCCAGATTCTTCCTTTTCCTCTTCCAAGAACTTTCACTTAGTACCTGTTCAATGTGTCGAACTATCTTTTTGGCTTTATGCTGCTGAGTTTCCCGTAAAGCTTTTGGTATACTTGGCCTGAGCTGGGTGTTATTTTTGGCCCCCCCGGAAATCCTTCTTTCTTGAGACGACCCTTTTTTTTTTTGGGTTTTGATGAAACTGGTTATGAGTGTTTTTTCCCTGACTTTTCTCAACCCAAAGACCTTATCCTACCCCCCTATCCTGTATTCCCCTGTTATATCTTGTAGTAAGTTGGAGGTTCGATACTGTTTCGTCCCTAGCGTGCTCTTCCCCTCTCAAGTATGGCGCCCCCCCAATTGGGCCTCGTCAAACTTTTTCACAGGGCCCCTTTTTTCAAGCCTCCCTCCCCTCCAGTCCCAGGTAGATTGGTGGTATCCCGCCATTTTTAATTAAATCACTCCAGTCGTTTTTCTCATCCTTTTTCGGGACGGTTTTTTACTTTCTTTTTAACTGTCATTTGGCCGCTATATAGAGTCCCTAATGGACGATACACGATTATTATCGTTCACTCGGAAAGGCTTAGGCCCCGGATTACATTTTAACGGTGTATCCTGTTGTACCGTTTTGAGGGCCGGCTTGCTTTTTCTGAGACTTCCTTATTACCCTGGTCGTGGAAAATGACCCTTTTTTCAAGCTCTTATTGAGGGTTATGTTACGGGGCATGTTTTTGCCTTCCCCTGTTCCTTCCCAGTGGCCACTATCTTCAGACTGGCATTCCGCTCTCCCCGTCTACCGGTTCCTTTTTTTCTCTAACTCCCCCTTGAGCGGGGGTATTTAGATTATTCCTTTTCATAGAGCTCCTTTGCCCTCCCTTTTTTTTTTTTGCTTTCCAAAACCGAAGCGCGAAGCTCCATTTTTGCATTTCGAGGGGATTTCCAGCCTAGGGGGCCAGTGCAGCTCAAGTACCAGGATTTCCCCTCCAAGCCTTGGCTGCCTGACTTTCCTACATTTTTCAAGCCTATGAGATTTTGAGAATTTTCTACTTGTTGCGCTGATTGCCTCTTGAATTCCCTGACGTTATTGGCCGACGACTCAAACTCCAGCGACCGGGACGAGTCTCCCCTTTCGATTCGCTGTTAAGACTGCTAACTTTCTGACCTTCAAAAGACAACGCCCTATTTTGTCCCTTTTTGGCACCCCCCTTCCCAAGCTCACCTTTTCGCCGTGTCCTGTTTCTCTCCAGGTTGTAGATTATCGGACTGAGCTCTCGCGGCGGCATCGTTCCCTTGTTGTTTTTGTTTGGTCCCCCGCGCCCCGGACGGTCAGTCGCTTCTGTTATTTTTCATGGTGCGTTGAACAATCGAACTTTGTTTTTTTTAATTTTTTCGAGGCTCTCCTTTTCAATCTGCCTCGCGCGTTATTTTGTTCGATCCAGACCGCTTGGCGCTCTCAAAGCCTTCTCGCCTTTGTCTTTTGATCTGTCGGCCTTGTTTCCCGACCCTCCAGGCTTATTTCAATCTTTTTCGTCCGTCTTATAGGCGACCATCGCACATCCTTAACCCCCCTTTCCGGTGCTTAAATCGCTCAAGTGTCATTCTGCATTCCTACTATCGCAGCCCCATTCCTCGCTTCACCCCAACTTATTTGCGATCCTTGGCCTTTGCTTGATTTCATTAATGACGTCTTCTTCGTCCCTCTTCCCCCAGGGGATCAGTATTGGAGCCAACAGTCCCCCCTTGTTGATCCACATATACAGAAAAACTCTTGAATGGTTCAACAAGAAACCCCCAGCTCCCGATGTGCCCCCTTTCCTCCTCGATGATTGTGGGTCTCACTTGGCTGCGTTTCCCCTTCCCTCTTCTGCATCCGACACCCAGTCTGGGCTCAATTCCCTTTAACTAATAGTGATTTAGAGATATAGATTGCGGTTTCTTTTTCTTTTCCCCCCACGTTTTTCTGTTTCTGATCGAGCCCACATCCCACATTTCGGGTCAGCGGAAATATTGACGCTCCCAGCTGGAATTGTAATCGACCGTTTTCTCCCTCTTTACGATCATTCTTTGCCCAGGTTCAATATCCTTCCCTTTCATACCCACCATGGATAGTACTTGTTGTTTGTAACGCCCTTGCTCTTTCCACATCTTGTTACTTCTCGTCATAGAAAGCCCTACTTCCCCACGCTAGCATGCTGTATCCATCAAGCTCTTGTTAGATGCCACCCCCAACCTACTTTTTCCTTCTGAAATCCCTGTGACATACCAGTAATCCGCATCTATCCGTCCTTTGCGTGATCCCTCTTGCTTTTTTTTTCTTTTTTCCCAACTTTATTAAGCTGAAACATGCGCCGACTTGTCCTTTCCACATGTCTGCTCCGCTTAACTTTCCCCACTGTGGTCGGGTTTTTAGAATTAAGTCCGTCTTGCGTTTCTTTTCATATGAATACTGCCGGATTTCTTTTTGTTTCCTGAAACAACGGCTCAGGACCCCTAATTTGACGTAAGGATTCGGGTAGCGTCCCTCGTATCCTTCCTCGGGGAATCGTTTTGTAGAGAGATCTTGGCCGAGGCCAGACCCTTCATCCCTCCTCCCCTCAAGACCCGTTCTTTTTTGAATTCCGAACACTACTCCCCCCTTCAGTTCTTTTTCATTTGAGGAGTACCGTTAAGTCGGCTCGTCTATTCGTCCCAGTTCCCGAACGTATTGAAGTTACGTACTTATTTGATTTGACAAGTCTGGCCATTTTTCCCCTTTCCCCCAACTTTGGAAACCTTATGACTCCAGAAAGGGATCAACGCCCAGTTACGTTTTTCCCTTTTCCAAGCTTCGGATTTACGGATGAAGGAATTTCCAGAAGGCGATTTTGTCCTACCACTCATTTCTTCCTTTCCTGATAGAGGGTTCGTATCTGAGTGACTATGTAAACGCTATCACCCTCTTTCAGAGCAAGTCTTAGCGTTTTTAACCCCCCCCCCAGTCCACTCGAATTGGGTTATGTTCAAGAGCCCTTGACTAATAGGTAAATTTTTCTGTCTACCCTTCCTATTCCAGCTTCATCTTGCCAGCACTTTAGTCCCTACCTCCCCGCCAATTGTGTGCTCCCCTCTCGACCCCCCACCTCCAAAACGTTTTCCCCTTCCCCCCCCCACAAACTTTTTCCCGTCCCCCCCACCCTCCTCTCTTCTCCTCTTCTCGATTTTCCCATGTGTCCCTTTTATCCCATCGGCTTTCTCTGATTTTCCGATTTTGAAGAACGCCAGGCATCCCCTCTCTTCCTTACTCAAGCGGTTTTTCCTTCACCTTGTTCTTCGTCTTTTTTTCGAATCCGTTGTTATGTTTTTTTTTCCCCCCACTTGAAGGTTTTTGATCAAATCCACTGATTCCATGGCATGTTATTAGTAATGAGCAATCCAGCCCTGGCAAGTGTCCGTTCCCCTTCCTCCCCGTTGGTTTCGCTCGCAATTTTTCTCGGCATCATGCCGTTTATCGATTTGCTCGACCCTGACGATGTTGTTTTCCCCCGGAAGTAATCAGGGTGTTCTTCCTCTTACTAATGTATTTATTTCGTTAACGCGGCCTGGTCCTTTGCGGGTCCCCCCTTCCCCTACAAGCTCAAAAATGGTAGCGTGCGCGGCTCCCAAGCTTTGTATGTCTCGCCCCCACCCCTGCCTGTCGACCTTTATTTTTTTTCTACCCCGCTGTTCTCGCCCCTGTCCCCCGCGGACTTTTTATTCGAGTTGTTTTAACGCAGGACGAGCAGCCCCTCCTCGACGCACTCCGCGCGTTTTACAAAAAATCTTTCCGCCTTTACGATGCCGCCGTCCTTCGCTCCTCAGTCGATAAAATTACCCTGTCTCACAAGCTACCGTGACCTTTGGGATCTTTGGTACGTGTCTACAGGGTTTTTATCGCCCGTTTGTTCCGTGGAAGAGGACGGAAGGACATATGCCTCTCTCGCTCTCGCCAGGAACCTTTCGTTTCTTTCCCCCATGGTCGCATTTTTAGTGTCGCTAGTCCAAGTTTCGTCGGGCGGGGAATTCCATCTGCGTCCCTTACACTTCTCCCCTTTTCTCCATCGCGAGATTCTGATGTCCTCTGCAGCCACCTGCTTTTTTTCTTTTGCCCACCGTTGTGATCTCCCTCAGGAACGTTTTTTTGAGTCCTCGGATGAATGCTCCCCCTCTCTGCCAACGTCTCTGCTGCTTAGCTCCTTTGTTTCCCCGCCTGTGGTCAACTTATGCTATATGACGGCAAGCTGGACAGCAAGTTATCATCACCTACCTCCTCTGAGTTCGCTATTTTTTTACCATAGAGATGATCGATTTGATTCCCCAGATTTTTTAGCACTTCCGGTGGTACAGTCCTTCCCACCCCTCCCAATCAAAGGACCTCCGATCATTCCTCGGTTGTCCCCCGGTCTTTTTTTGACAGGGAATCGAAGGCTTTCGCCATCGATTTTCATCCCCACTCCAAACCTGTCTACACTTGCTTGGTATTCTTAGAGCCTTACCGAGACGCCTTTCCCCGGATGTACATTTCTCTGGGTTTTTTGTGGGGTCCCTATCTCTCGGCATTTTTCATTTTCCTTATTTTCGGTTCCGAAGCTTTCCCCCTTTGGACGTTTAGAGGTCTTTTCCCTTTCCATAACCTCTTTTTCGGTTTTTAGCCCTCCCCTGTTCTTTCTGGGCCTTCACTTACCCGGTCGGTGGTGCCAAACCGGTTTAAAATTACGCGCCCCCCTTTTTCCTCCGATACGGACGTCCCCTAGACCACTGGTCTTCCAGATCTCTCCTTCCAAATCTCCCGAGGCCTACTCCCCCTCCTAAAAGAGGGCACGCTTTGTTCTTTGTATGACGAATTTTTTTCTCCTTCTTTCTCTGACGACTACTTTACCCTTCCTCCCTCCTCAGGAGCCCAATCTTGGTAGGACCCCGGAGAAACGCTTGTGGAGATTAATCCCGGGACTGCTTTTACCCCAGTCCGTCCTTGTTTTGCAACTTACCGGTCAACCCTAAGGCCTCCCATTTTACTGGATTCAATAGTCCTCATCCCCCTCCTTTTTCACCCAGGCCAATGGGCCCCAATCTCTTATTTTAATCATCCCGTGTGTTGGTGAGATTTATTTCCTTTTTTCTGGACTAGCGTTCTCTGATTCCTGGTGGACCAAATTCCTACGTTAGTTTGAGGCCGTTTTTTCTTTTTTCAGATTAACCTTGGCAACTTACCAGATTTTTAAGGCAGTCTCTAATCTCCGGCTGCTTTTTCCATGTTTTTCCGTCTACCCTTTTGCTTATAGGCCGTTTACCCGTTAGACTCTCTTTTTTTTTCCCCCCTTTTCAGCGAATTCCTTGCGACATAGATAAGCGTGACCTCCTCTCGGGCTTGGAGGAGGCGATCCTCTTTTGCCTCGATATAGTTCTCAGTTCTGCTCGCTTCCACGTTTCCCGGCGGAAGGAGCCAATTTGCTTCGTTAAACATTTTCACCCGTCCGTTTCCCCCACGGGGAAGGTTAAGTGACAAAGTGTCGGGATGACTGACCCGTAGCCTGGTTCCCTTTCCAGCCTCTAGCGATCTTGGCCCCTTGTAGCTTACGTGACCTTTTCACCTCCCGTCATGAGGGCGTTTTAGAGGCTAGCACCTGAAATCGAACATATATAGTACCTCTCCCTTCGGGAAAGCTTCCCGGTAGAAGTGTTGAATTGGGTTCTTCCGTCTTGTGTACTATTTAAATGTAGTTTGAACTTTTTACGTTTGCCCCTCCCATTAGGCTCTTTTGAGGGTTCTGTAAGGGTCTTCTTTTTCGGGTAATGTCACCTGGATTTCTTTTCTATTTACTATCATCGCGACTCCATGATCCCCCTTCTTCTCGCCAATCGTGGGCGGGTTTGGTTCTTTTGATGATACGTACACCTTTGGCCCCTCTCTCCGGGCAAAATATTTTTCAAGACCAAAAGCACTTTTTTGCGCAGCTTCTTTTTCCGCCGATGATTCCCTTTGAATGGCGGACCTTTCCGCTTTTCCTCCCGACCGACTTACCCCCTCGTTGTCCCCTCACGCAACTTTTTTGCGACCATTTTTCAGCAATCGACTTGAGCCGTGGGTTTCTGACGCCTTTTCTTTGACTTCAACGACCCCCCCTCTCCCTTTTTCCTCCCCGTTTGGAGTTAAAGATTTACAAATAATCTTTTGCGCTTTTCCTGCTCTCTATTTTGCTCGCGCTTTCCTCCTCTCTCAAAGTTTTTATCCAGACCCACGACGATTTTCCTGTCCCGGTCAACCCCGTCCCCCTCATAACTTTGTTGTCATTTTGGAGAGTGAAAGGTGTATCTTTTCTCTGCCTTTCTTATCTCTCGGCTGTCTCGGCTATTCCACAGTTTGGTTGGGCCCTCTCGACGTCTGTCATTTTAGTCAGTCTGTGAGTTTTTTTCCCCCCCGGCATCCCTCTAAGTTTGGAGTTGTTTGTCTTTGTTTTTCGAGAATTCGGAACTCTTTGAAGCTCCATTCAGGGTCGTCAGTCGTTTCTCCCCTACCCGATTTTTGCTGCCACAAATAGCGACTTTCCTTTTGAGCTTGTCCGTCCATTTTAAGCCCTTTTAGCCAGTTACCTTGAAACTAGTATTGCCGTTGGAGGTTAAGGCACGCGCTCCCTTTTCCCTGTGGTAACTTTTCAGGTAGAGACCCCCTATCAATTCCCTCTAGGAAGACCTATTCTCGACCTCTGCCCTTCGTACACCCTTCGTTCTTTTTCTCTGAATGGAGGGCTCCTCAGTAATGACGTTCATAGACACCTGCTTTCCGTGGTTTCGGTTTTACAAGTTCCCTTTGGAGAACATATCTTTCCCCCCCCTCCTTAGCAAACCCCTCTTTGCCCGTAGTTTTTCGTTTCCAGCTAGCTTCTGCAGGCTTCTCCTTCTTCGGGTTCTCATGCATAGTAACCCGAGGATTTCCCCTCCCTTTCCCTGCCAGACAGTTCTCTCTTTCTCGATATGTGCGGTCCGCCTGGTTTGGGATTGGCCACCGTGTTGGCTGTGTGTAGTCCCGTTCAGCCCCATCCACTTTTTATATACAGGTGCTTTGCAGACCTTCCCCTGGTCATAGGAAGTTGGATCCTGGTTTCCTCCCCAAATTTACCTCTTTTTCAAAGGGTGTTTTCAATTAATGGCCAGTTCTACCCACCGTTTCATGTGGATGTGTTGTAACGCTATTTTTTTCCTCTTCCACATCTTCGATAGCTTTATCTCCCAAGCCTATAGCCCCGCGTAGCATGTTTCCATACTTGTGGTTGCGCAGTACCCATCCTTCTAGTCTGAAAGTTGTTCCCTGGTGCATTCCTTCCTTTCGCATTTTTTGATTATCTCATCCCCTTCCCCCCTTTGCTTGGGCCGTCGGACTTGCTCGTCCAAATTTGTATGCCCTCCTAAAATGTGGGCCCTAGTTCCCGTTCCATCTTGACCCCCTCGTAAATTCAATACTTGTCTTTTTAGATACTTTCCCCTTTCTCCTGCCGATAGCTTTTTTCATGAATACTGCCGGATTTAGTGGCAGGTCCCCTCTTTTTCATCAGGAAATAGGTGTTTAACGGTGGCCGGGTGCTGGCCCTTCTCCAGATCT
>Ga0179593_1325303_pt1 | contig 12214 bp, 12 predicted proteins | sample CZODoug2_1_08_16_FD_185931 | JGI IMG/M metagenome (GOLD analysis project Ga0179593, IMG submission 185931) | Vadose zone soil fungal communities from Angelo Coast Range Reserve, California, USA - CZODoug2_1_08_16fungal (PacBio error correction) | ecosystem: Environmental > Terrestrial > Soil >... | reverse complement strand
TGCCCGCGGTGTCTGAGAGTTTATGAGAGATTTCCGCTGTTTTGCGGTGCCCCTGGCCCCCCCTTGTTCCCGACCGGGGTCATACATCCGGTCGAGGGTAATAGGCATCTTCTTCCCCCCGCCGCGAGATAGCGCCCTGCAAGCGTTGAGATCAGATTCCCGTTCGATGACTGTCCCCCTTTTTTGCAGATCTCTTGCTTATCCGATTCTTCATTGCTATCACGAGCTCTTTCACATGCTCTGAGGTCTTGCCTTCATGTTGTAGAGCAGTGCCTTATCCTTTTCAACGAGTGAATAGTTCGCCGTGCTAACTTTACTTTTTCTCTACCTCTTTCTGCGTTCTCTCGCTTTAAGATTTTCCGGCCGCTCACATTTGAATTTTCCTGCCGCTCAGGCTTATGGCATTCTTGTAGCGATCCTTTTCGATGGATGAGAGGGGCCTTATTGCCCTTGCAATCCATAAGAGGTTGCAAAAAGGGCATGCGCTCTTTCGCGGAGTTCATCTTGCGCCTTTTCCGCGAGGCCTTCTTCTTTTGTTCCTGGTCTTCCCTTCCCCCTTTTGGACCCTTTCTACTCCAGCCGACCTATTCACTTCCAAGCGGTGGTTTCCCCCGTACTGGTTTCCCTGCACCAGTACGCGTCGACGGTGCCCGAGCTTCGAGTTTACCTCGTTCCATGTTCCCCTGCGTTTTGTTGTCCCCGATTCAACTATCCCTCGCGGGCGGCTTCTCTTTTCTCCCGGCGCCCGGTCTCGCCGACGCTGTTTAAAACGCCCCCCATGCCCGCTATTCTTCTTGGCCGCGGAACCTGCTTATAAGATCGTTCAGTCCCTCTTCGTTCCCCATCAATTTTCCTGACCAGGTTTTTTGGCAATCTTTTTGTCGTTCTCCTCTGCCAGGTTCCTTTCTTTAATTATATCCGGGGGTTTTTCGGTGAAGATTTTTAGCGCCCTGCCACTTCTGCCGTGTTTCCACCTTTCTCGGTTTTTTCTCTTTCACCCGTTTTTTTTTTTGTTTGTTTTTCCCCCATAGACCTCCATTCTTGCGATCCCTTGGCTGACAATGGATTCCTTCGCGAACCTCCGTTAATCCCCCGCCATTGCTCGCTGGAATTTATATGAGTGCTTTTTCTTGCCCATCCTTTTGACTAGCCGGTTTGTCTCTTTCTCGCTTTGTTCCTCGAGTGTTTCTATTTCCTTTTCCTCTCTTATTTTCTTCCTCGTCCCCGGACGAGGTCGCCCCCCAGTTCTCTGCTGCCTCGATTGCCCTCTTTGCGAACCTTGATCGGTGCTTTCCAGCTGAGATGAAGGCGCTCTGTCAATTTTCCAAGATTCGCATCTTTTTTTTATCCCAAGGTTTTCTTCCCGTGGACTGGCGAAGCTCTCCTATTCTAAGTCTTTCTGGGTCAGCAAGTTTCCCCCCCCGTCTCGGGTAGTCATGGACGCCCCGGCTCTTGAGATTCCCCCTCTCCCTCTTACTTTCTGCCCCCCCTTTTTTTTCCCCTTCTCTGCCTCGTCGATATTCTTCTTCCCTCAACGAGCACGACCTCTCCCTTGTTGATCGCTTCTTGCACAAAGGATGGGGACAGACCTTTCGTACATTTTCTTTCCGTTACCCCTTGGTGCGCGTCTGCCGCAGGACTCTTCCTTTGCTGCTCCCCGTCGCGCCCCAAGGGCGGTTTCGTCCAAGAACATGCCTTGACGGCTTGATCGCGGCCATCTCACTTGCAAAAGCTTAGGTCTGAGTGGCGATGACCTCTGGTCTGTTGTCCATTCCCGTCGTGCGGCTTCTTTTTTTGTGCCTTGATCCAAGGTTCTCAGCAAGCTCCCATCCCCCTCTTCGGCTGGCATCGGCGACGTCAGATTTTTTCATGGTAATTCATCAGGCAATTTCCTCCTTATCTTTGTTCTTCACCTAACCGCGACTTTGACGGATGCTCTTCGCTATGACCATTTTTCCTTTCCCCAGCTTATTGTTGAGTAGTTTTATTTTCACACTTTCTACTTTATCGTGCCACGGATCCTCCTGTCTGAAATGGAAATGGCCCACTTCCACCTTTCTTTCGTCGCTTTCTTTGACCGTGTAGTTGGAATCGGTTTCCTCTTTTTTCTTGCAGCCTTGTTGCAGGGCGAAAGTTTGCTGAAGAAGTTTCCCCCCTTCTTGGTTCCCCTTTTTTGGCGACCCGTGACCTTTTGTTTTTTGGTTTTCGATTCTTGCCTCCCCTTCTCTGGTACTTCCAGAGGATGTTTTTTGTTCGAGTCAATTTTTCGCCCCACGATTGGGCGTGTGTTCCCTTGTTGTTTTTGCGCGGAACTTGCATGCGGCCGATATAGAGCCGTCAGTTATCTTTTCCCCTCCTTGTTTTGTGAAATTCCCCTCCTTACTTTGTTTGTTGTGTCGGTTGTATTGCCTTACCCCTTTCCTGCTGTGAGTGTAGATCTGACTCCCTTGAGTTGTACATCCTTTCCCTGACATAATTTCATCCCCCCCGCCCTCCTCCCCTTTTCCATAATAAAGTCTGGATGACACCTTAAATAGCCCCCTGAACAGCCCCGGGGACGTTCTAGTGGATTTTTCGAGTCCTTCCTCTAGCCTCCTTTCTCTCGTTCTTCGTCATATGTCGGTAAAGCGTGGGGTTTTTTCGCCCCCCCCGCAACCCTTCTTTTTTTCTCGAGTGTCCCCCCTTGAAACAGCTTGACAGGCTCCCCCCTCCCTCTCTGTCCCTCATTTAACACCCCCGTTCATGCCCCGCAGACGAGGCACTTTTTCTTTTTCCCATTTGCCATGGCAAGGATGGTCCTGATGTCCGGGCCCGCAGGCCGTTCTCCTTTTCCCAGAAACTAGCTCCCTCGCTTGGTGTTGGTCACGTGACTGGTAATAGTGTCATCTGTGGTGTACGGTCTTACATCGTTTTCTTTATTTGGGGACCCCAATCTACTGTCTGAATCTCGATTCCGCCATGTCTCGAGGTAGGATTTGGCGTTCCCCTCCCCCGATGCAAAGATCGGCGCTCTGGAGGCTCGCGATCCTCGTGTTCTTCTCGCACCGAGCACGTCCCCCTTTCTATGACTTGTATTTATCCACTCTGAGTTTGTTTCCCCGTCAGATCCGCCCCTTCTAATTTTTGTTTAGCCCATCTTTCCCCTCGTCTTCTTTTCCTCCCGGAGGTCAGGCAATTTCTTGTTTAGGTGTCTCAGGCCCTGTTCCAGGCTGGGGGATCTCTCCTTCCTTCGTTTCCTCCTGTTGAGTCATGTATATTCTTTCCCCCCTCTCTCGTTCTTTACACTATAAGTTCTCTGTCATCTCTTTTTCTCCCTTTCTGACCCCCCACTCCTATCTTTCCGAAGTTACGGTTCTTTCCATCTCGGATTAGTTCATGGTGGCTTCTCAGAGTTCTAATCCTTGCTGTCCTGATAATTTTGTTGTTGCTGGATCCATCCCAGGGGACGGGTGCTTCTTCCTCCTTTGTTCAGCCCCCTACCTTTTGGTATTCGTGGGTCTCCCTCCAGGAAGATTCCAAGGTCAGCTATGGTTTCGCTCCTTTGTTTCTGTCCCTCGTTCCTGGCCGTATTAAGATGCTTTTTCCGGACTTTTTCTTTGACGATCAAGCTCGATGCCCCGTGCGAAATCGCTTTCCTTGCGGACCAACGCGGAGGAGCGCTTCCCCTTCTAGTGCGCAGTTTCCGTCATACACCGCGATTTATTTAGCCCCTTGTGTTTCCGGAAAGGGAGTTTTTTGTCCTTTTCCCGGCAGCCGGGCGTTTCCTCCGCGTTTTTCGGACTATCGGTTTCCTTGTTTTTTGATCCTTGTCGTATTATCCCTTTTTGACCCGCTGTATGGCCCCGATTTTTTGGTGCGTTCTTTATCCGCACAGGATTACCCTTTTGAGTTTAGGGGGTGTGAACGTTTTTAGAGGAAGTCTCCGCCTACGAGAAGGATTACCCCCCCTTGCCACTCCTTTTCGTACCCTGGTTGCTGTGCGATCCGTTTCCTTCCGGTTTTATTGGAGCATTTTGTTCGTTCAAGAGCTTCTTCTTTCCCTGTTGATTTGGTCCCTCGTTCGAGGACCGTTGCTTCGTGCGTCTCGACGTCTCCTCTTCCGCGGGGGATTTTTGCATTTTTATTCCCCTCCCCTGCTGTCGCTTATCTCGATGACAGGCGGGACTGACTCGACGAGTACTTTTTGTCTTGCCATGAAATTCGTGTAACACCTGGCACTTTTCTTTTTTGCCTGCTCCCGTCCTTTTGTGCTGGTCGACTGAAAGCTTTTAATGACTCCTCGTCATGAAATCTCTCGCGTCTCTCGAGTTCTCGTTCCTATGCTATGAATTAAGGTCCGAACTCTATGGGATGGCCTTTTGCCCCCCCAATGCACGGCTTCTTTTCTCAATATCAAGCGGGGTTTTTTTCTAGCTTCATTCTTCGTTTCTTTCATGTCATTTGCTCTTCTCGTCTTGAGTTTTTCGTTGTCCTTTCCGACTCTGGCCCTTTCCCTTCTATTCATTCTATACCGCAGAATATTCGGGGGAGTTTTTCCCATCGGATTCCTCCTCAAGCTGACGCTTCCTGTGCTTTCGTCCCTCTGTACAGCCCGTACGCTTTTATGTCATGCGGAGCTCTGATTCATCCAGAATGGAAGGGTCGCCTGTTCTGATATAGGAAAAAATTCCCATTTTTCTCGTTGGACTGTTTTGGATCGCCAGTTCCGCTTTCGGGTCTCGCCCTTTTTTCTCGATATGCCTTCTTCCCTTGTGGTTTCTTCCTTGGGCTTCGCTCCCGGTGGGCAATCGTTTACCCCCCAAACAGCGCGAGGCGCTGCGACCCCCCCCGCTTTTTCATTGCACGGGCATTTATTGTTGTTTTTCTAGACCTTGATCCGTGCCCTTTCTTGTTCGCAGAGAATGCTGTGACAACAAATTTTTCCTTCCTTTCCCGCGTGAATCAGCCGGCAGGGGCGAGTGTCAGAGTACGAGTTTCTAGTCTGCACGGAATGCGTTTACGTTTAAGCTTCGTGCCAATCGACAATTTTTGGCCGAGTCTCTCACCGCTTTCTGGCCATTTTGTCACATTTCTTTCCCCTTCAACATATCGGTCGTTTAGTCGTGTCATGGTATGCAGTGATGCGAATTCTTTTAGCCTTTGCCATAGTTAGCGTGATCACTTTTCCCTCTTTCCTTAGTTGGATTTATTGTTTTTGTTCTTCCTTGCATCTGGATCTTCCCTCTCCTTGCACTTTGCGGCTCCGTGTTCGACTTTGGCCCTGGCAGGTCTCTCTGATATCTCTCATCCTTTGCTTGGCTTTCCTTTCGGCTGGTCAACTTTCCCTCCTATACGGTGCCGGGATTGATCTGAGTCCCAGTTTCTTCCTTGATGACGGCACGATCTTCCTCGTTTTCGAGATCGGCTTGCAGCTGTCGTTCTCTGTCACCCCTTCGATTTGAGGCCCGCAATTGCCGGCCAATTCCCTTGTCCCGTCAAGGGCCTTCTCACCGTATCCCCCGGTCTGCAGGCACGATTCCTCCCTCTGACACTTCCCGGTGCAAGTCGTGATGTTGCTGAATCTCTTACGTGGAGGACCTCAGAGGCGCTAGCTCTTTGGTCTCCGTACTTCTTCCCAAATCACCCGACATATAGTTTGACGTACGTTTTATACCCCCCTTCGTAAGTCTGGCAATCAGTAGGCTTGTTGGATCTCCCCCTGTGCAAAATGGCACTTCGCTTACTCTCTTCCCTCTCGACGGTTTTTGAGTTACGGGAACCCTTTTTTTATCGCAGGTTCCGACTCGCCCCTCTTCCTGGCTGCCCCCTGTTCCCTTTATCTCGATTTTTTTCATTTCCACACGTTCGTGCGACTTTTACGTTTCGTGGCTTATCGGTGCCCTTTTTGCTTCTCTTCGAAACTCGTTGCGTTAGAAACTGTCTCGCTGAAGTGGCTAAGCGCTTACTTGATTTGCATGCGTGGTCCGGAAGTGGAGCGCTCCCTCTCGTTGTTCATCCGTCCCGATTTTCCAGTTCTTGCTCGTCTCGTCTCCGAGGTCTTCCATACACTCTATGCTGCTGCTCGATTGCCCCTTTTGTACGAACTTCTCTGTGACATCAGCTGAGATTTATTGCGTTCCTATGTCTTGTTTGGCTTTTCCGGCCTCCCTTTTTCGCCCCCCCTCATTGTTTTCGTGATGTCAATCTTTTTTTCCGTATCCAGTCCACCCAATCACAGATTCACCTATAATGGACTTGCCCCTAACCAAAGTTGGAACGTTGCCTTCCGGTCCCATAACCAGGCTTTTGAGCGCCTCCTTGGAGCATTTGCTCCCCCTCTCCCCTGACCTGCCATAATTCTCTGTCCCTTTTTCCCCCTCCCTTACATGGGTCCAGTATCAAATTTCAAATTTGGTTGTGTTTATAGAAGAGCCTGTTTAGTCTCTTAATGAGATAGCCTAGGGGTTTTCTCCAATCACCCTTCTTTCCCCTGCTGGTTTTTTCGCAATGGCCCCACGTCGTAAGCGGTTCTTGATGTGCCCTATTGACCCCTGGAATGTTATCTTGATCATAGATAAGGATCGCTTTTTCCGCGGTGGGTTCGGTTGCATTTTTGAGCTCCCTTCTTTCGCCCGTCCCGACTCCCGCTACAGCCGGACGTTTCTCGTGTCGACGCCAAGCGACTACCAGAATGCTTCTTCATTGAGAATCCGCTCTTCTTGGTTTCCTCACGTAAACCTCTTCTCCTATAGGATGAGCTGACCTATTCTCCCGCCAGCCGGATGTGTTTTTTAGTTTTCTACCCCCTTTACTTGTCTTGGCAAGATCTTTTCCGGCAGCTTGCGGAGTTTGCGGCAACTAAATTTTTTTCGGCGGTCTTTTCTTTTTTTCCTCAAGTTTTTTTTATCTTGCGTAGCTGCAGTTAAGTCTTTTGTGTTTTTGTCTCTTTGCACCTAGGTATCCCTTTCCCACCCACCGGCTTGGTGCCGTTTTGTTCCTTTACTCCTTGACCGACATTTTTTTTTTGAGTTTTTGCTTCAGGATATTTCGAGGATCTGGTTCCGTCTCTAAAGATGTTGCGACCTCCCCCCGACTGTTGGGTCAGCCTCCTGGCTGTTCACCCTTTTTCTTTTCCGGGTTGGGGGGCGGCCTTGGTTAAAGGCGACTATGTAGTCTGGCCGTCGTTTCAGCTCTACACTCCAGACCGGTTCCCCCTTTAGCCCTCTCTCTTGGTGTTGTTGTCTTCGATGATTTTCCCCCCCCTTGTTATCTTTAGTGTTTAGTCTTTACCTCCGGGCTCCGATTCCCCCCTATCACTAGTTCCAGTTCGCCCCCATTCCAGTCCACCGCACCTTTTGTGTCCAAACCTTTCCCCAGGTCTGGTGACCCCCCTTAAATCGCATACTGAACCCCCCGCGCTGTATAGAGTATTAATCCGACTCCTTTTCTTGTGGAATCTTCCATCTTTTCCTTGTCCGTGGTCGCCAAAACGTCGTCCATGAAGGTTGGTTTTCACTTGCTCGCTTTTTGGACCTGTTTTTGTACAGTTTCGTGCAGAGTTTCCTCTTTGAATTTTTTCACACCCTTCCCCTCCCATTAGTTAGCAAAGTTAGGGTCCCTTGCCATTCTGATTTCCCTTTTCCCTCTTCGGGATTCCCGGTCCTCTACGTCCTTCTTGAAAGTCCCCCTACACAGACTCAACCTAGGGACCTTTACTTTTTCCATTTGTCAGAGCTGTTCTAAGGTTCGGGTTCCGTGTTACGGCTTTTTTTACAACATGCCGGTTGGTATGACTCCGCCTTATCGATGTCAGATGGCGCGTCCGTCTGGCCAAGAGGATAGGTCTGGCGGGTCTGCTAGAGCATCCGTGGGAGAGATTCCTGCACCACTGCGCACGGGCCTCTCGATCTCCCCATCCTCGATGCCATGTCTTCGCCCTCCCTATTCGTTCTTTTGCTCTTGGCGATGGTTGATTATTCGGTCACTCCCGTTCTTTCCGTAACCCTGCTTGTAGTTTTGTCCCTTGCCATGGCTCTTTGTATTCCGCGACCCCTTTCTCGCTTGCATTCGACCCTTCTTTTTGTTTTGCAGAAGATCATGCAGTGGGTTCATCTTTTTTTGCCCTTTCGGTCCTCTCTCTATCGATGGTCTTCGTGAATCTCGGATCTTCCTTGACGTTCTGGGATTTTGCCGCCTCTACTCGATCGTGATTGTTTTGCGGGTGCCAGTCCTGCGAGGAGAAGGTTTTTGGTGCCGCTTCCAGGGGCCCCCTGAGTCCCGTACCATTCGTGCCTGATTCCCGGACAGATCTACATTTAATCTCAGCGGTTGATGTCCCCGCTCCCTTTTTCGTTGTCTGGTCAATAGGGCGTCAGTAGTTGCCTATGGTATTGGTCCTTCCAGGACGTTCTATTCATATCTTCCAACAAGGGAATCTAGGTCAATATGTCTGGAGAACCATTCTTCGAGGCTCCGCTCTTCTTATCGGCTCTTTCCTTCCCCTGAATTTTAGAAGCTCCCTTCTTTTTTTCCTTACTGGATGTCTCGCGCGAATTTCTTTATTTTTCAGACGGTCTCCGCCTTTCTTTTCGGTAGATCGGGTGTCCCCCCCTGGTTGCTCACCCTTTTATGGATACCTGTAGGACCGTGGTGCCTCAGTTGCTGCGTTTTTTTTTGGCGTACGCCACGTCGCTCCCCCCGCCCTGGAATAGCCTTTTGTTAGCTTAGGGTGTGTACAGGGTTGGTTGTTTACCGTGTCATCTCATTCCTGACCGTAACTTATCTTTCGCTTTTCATTTGGATTCTGATTGGACTAGGGTCTTCTGTCTTTTTTTGCTGGCTGTTTTCTTTTCCTTTATGTATTTGTTGCCTGGGTGCACGCTTTACGTAGAGCTTTTTGCGTGCGATTTTCTTTCCTCCGTCGACACGTGGTTTTATTTGGGCACGTTGTTCAGTCGTCCTTCTATCTGCGGGCGTTTTTCCAGATGGCCGGGCGAGTGCTTTTTTGCCGGACCCCCATGACTTTCTCTTTCGTCCGACTCCTGGGACGTTGATTTAGTTTTTCCTTACGTATTTGGACGACTTTTTCCCACTCGTTCAATCTCATCTCGGCCGAATCGAGCTTTTTTACCCTACCCGTGTTCGCGTTCTTCCTCCTTGAACATCATGGCTTGCCGTGTCCCTGTGCTTTTCATTGTTCTTGTAGCCTTTCCCTCTCTCCTGTTGTCTGCTTCCGAGGTTCTTAAGGTGCTTCCGGCAAAGTTGCGGCTTCCTCGGGTCCTTCTAGGATTTTTTGCTTCCCCGTTGAATCCTTCGTTTTTTGGAGCCGTTTTTAAAGCGGCCTATCTTGCTATTCGGTTGGTGACGAGCGGGCTCTTTTCCTCTCCCACCCTTGATTCTCTTCACGTACCTTTGAGGATTTGGATTCAATACGAATGGACCCCTTTCGGGACTGATCCTTCTTCCCCAGTGCCATCCTTCTGCCCTCTGTGTTTCTGCTTCCCGCGCCGCTGTTTCCTATAGTCGCGGCAGTGTTTTTATTACTCTACCTTCCATTCTTGCTTCCGCGGTTCATGACCCTGTCTTGGCACCTGGTCGTCCGTCCCCCCCCTCTTAGTAGTGATGCGCCCCCTCGCTTTTCTGCCCATCTATCTTTTTCTTCCCCTTCTCCTTTTGTTTTGTTGAGTCCTTCTCCCCCGTGCCTTTTTCGCTGGGCGCATCGACCGCTGTGTGCGGACGCCCCCCCCCCCACGTCTTTTCCCCTCCATTTCCGCCCGCGGAATAGCTTGAAGTGTACGAGGCATTTCCGGCACCCCTTCTCTCTCTCCCTGCCAGGAATTTTTGGCGGCGATCCCTCTTCACCTTTTCTAATGATTTAAGTTTTTGTTTCTTTATTTTCTGCTCCCATTCGGTGAAGAATCCGAGTCGTTTCCTTTACAATCGCGTCTTGGGTCGTTTGTGCCTTTTTCTCTGGCAGAGATTCCGTTCGGCCAACGTTATCTTTTTTTTCTTCTTGATCGCCTTTCCGCTTCCCCTTGCCCCCGTCTTACTTCCCTTGGACTGTCCGTTAAGCATAGCGGTTGAGGACGCCTTCCTTTTTCCTTGCGCTCGTGCCTCTCTTCCTTTCAGGCCTACTCGTGATAGCGAGCGCTGGCTCGGCAGACCTCCGATGGTGAGAGTTGAAGGCATTTGGCCTTTCTCCATAGTCTTTGTTTTTCCGGGTCTTTGCTTTTCGCGGACCCTGAGTCATGGTCAGTATGCGTTCGCTAGATTTTAGATGGCGATTGCCGTGTCGGGTCGCCGTTTCCACATGACTGGCTCTGAAATCTTCTGTCCCCGGGCGTCTTTCTCCTCAGTTAATCAGGCAAATCTTGGTCTTTCCGCTTCACTCCGTTATGGATTTCCTTTGCCAGTCTGGAGTCCCTAAACTTTAAAAACCTAGGGTGGCGGTTTGACGTCGAGAGTCAGCGCCTGCGAATCCCCCCCGGCCTCGCCCGCTTTTTCCCCCAAATCACAGCCTGCTTTCCTTCGTTGGACGTTTCTTGATCCCCAAATCGGTTTGCGTACCCGATCGTTGTCCCCCAGCTCCCATGACGCGACCCTTCCCATGCAACGTGTTCTGTTATTCGATCTTTCCTCCCCCAGCCTCCTTCGTTTTCCCCACTCCTATCCCGTCTTCACGTGGGTTGTTCTCGACGGTTTTCCGCACGTTCCACCTAGGCCAGGCTGCTGGTAAATCGGTTCGGTATAATCGGATCTCTTTTTACCACCGTTTGTCTTCTCCTCCCAGAACCGTTCTCTACGCCCTTGTGCCTGGATCTTTTTTCAGGGACAATCCCTTTTAGACCTAGCCAATTTATGGATGGATAATTCGCAGGTTGCTTTCACCTCTCACAGATTCGAGCAGACGGGGAGAAGATAGCTGTTTTCTGAATCTTTTCGTTCTCCCTTTTATAGCAGTCTGAATCCGTTTCCTGGTCCGAGTTGGAGACAGAAGAACAGGAACTGCCTGCTGTCCTCGCTTCCCCTGCAGAGGAACTTTTTCTGTTCCATCGACGTGCTCCTTGACCATTGGTGCGTATCTGTCCTTGGACCCTGGCTGGTCCTTGATACCTGTTTTCGGGTCCCTCCCTTCTTCCTTTTTATAATCCGTCGCCTCTTACTAAGAGGTTCTGTCCTCCCAGCACCCCTTCAGTTAGTTTATTCAGGGACTAGGCTGATCACATGATCACTGTTTTTTTCTTTCGTGGTTGGAATCATCCTTAGAGTTTCCCGTGTTCCAGCGTCGTATATAGGAGATGCCTTCCCTGTAGCTTACACGACTTCCAAGACGTTTTCCTTCCATGGCTTTTTTTCCCCTTACTGGCTTTCTTTGGTCACCTTTCCCGTGGCTTTGCGTGTGAGCCCTCAGAATGGGTGCGCTGAGCCCGTCGCTCATACGTGCTTTCGACCAGCCACATGCTTTCCCTTGCGTTCTCGTGTCCATCTCCCCTCTCAGCAATGGCTGAAGCTTCTGTCTGCGTTTCCGCGATGTACTCTTCATCCTTTAGAGGGTGATAATCATTGTAATCTTCCGTTCGTGTCTTTGGGTTCTGTTCCTTTCTTTCCCATCTGGATTTGTGGTTTGTCTTTCCTTCAGCCTCAGTCTTTGTAGTTGGCTCGTGACTTTGCCAGCTCAAGCCTTTGAGGAATAGGAACTTCCGGCCGAGATTGGTGGCCCCAATAGCGTAACCGATCCCTCCTCGCTTGCCCGTCCTCTTTTTATATACCTAGTCCCGTTTTCCATTTTATGATTTTGCTTTTCTTAACCTTACTTTTCTACGGCCTTGCTTCTGAATCCCCAGGCAGTGGCCCATGTGTCACTTTGCCACAGTCCCCAACCTTGGCTAGTTTTTTTCTTTGGGCCGGGGTGTTGCATGTTGACGCGTTGCGGTTCTTTCAGGTAGAAATGTTGCCGGGCTCCCTCATAGCCGAATGAATTGAAAACTGCGGGTGACTTGTTGGGCGAACTAGGTAATGACAGATTTTTGAGTTTTAACGAGCTCCTTCTTTTCTGGTATGTCGTCACATGACCGTTCGGCCGTGGTCATTTGCTCTTACTGTGGGAATCACCCCTCCAGGTTGTTGCCCTTTTTGTCTGGCCTGTTATGGTTGGTCTGACACGTGTATAGGTTCGTCCGTTCCCATCTGCCGCCTTAGTTTCCCTCTTTCCCCGTCACAGCCCGGTCCTGGAGAA
>Ga0179593_1671134_pt1 | contig 12215 bp, 18 predicted proteins | sample CZODoug2_1_08_16_FD_185931 | JGI IMG/M metagenome (GOLD analysis project Ga0179593, IMG submission 185931) | Vadose zone soil fungal communities from Angelo Coast Range Reserve, California, USA - CZODoug2_1_08_16fungal (PacBio error correction) | ecosystem: Environmental > Terrestrial > Soil >... | reverse complement strand
TGGCTCCCTTAATGAATTTTCTTTCCCTCTTGGTCCCCCAACCAGGGTTGGCATTGGAGCGCCGATCCACCATATTGTCCTTTCTTTCCCGGGGCTTTTCGAACTTTCGAGTCTTATCCTCTGTTTCTCCCATCGTCAGTTATCATTGGCTTTTGCCTTTTTTTCACCTGTCCCAATTAGGAGATCCTCACGATTTTCATTCCCGATTTAACGTCCTTACTCCCCTGCATTTCCCCACGTCTTTTTTTTTCGTCCATGGTGTCCCGACCACTTTGGGCGTCCATGTAGGGAAAACCCCCAGAGCTTTCTTGACTGGCCCATTAATTTCCGCAGTCCCCAGTTCCATCTTCTACTTACGTCGGACTCGATCTAGATACTCAAGCCCACAGGGGTCAGACCATTCCTCTTTTTTCCCCCCTTTTTCATCCGTGTCCCCCATTCCCCCTGAAGTCACTAAGGGTCCCTTTCCTCCACGAATTATAGCCATGAACCCAGTTCCCCACGCCTCGCTCCAATTCGATTTCGCCCTATTGACTTTGTCTCTGATATACTCATATGCTGTTCACGATCATCGCCGAGGTCGCTGTGATTTTCCCTCCCATTTGCTTTTTTTACCTCGCTATCTCGCGATGTTGCAGCCTTCCGCCTACATCACATTTTTGTCCTTCTTCGGTGAAAACGGATTTCTTGTGCCCCCCCCTTCCCTGTTTTTTTCTTTTTCAGTTAGGGATTGCTCCTTTTTTTAAGTTAGACTGACCCAATTTGTGATTCTCCCAGACTTTTTTGGACACCCTCTTACAACCTACTTCTGATGGATACGGTTCGAGGAAATGCTTTTTCTTTTCCTACTTTTCCAAATCTTCCCCCCCCCCCTTTGCAAGGCTCCTTCAACCTTTGCCTTTTTTTTAACCTCCTTGGCTGCCCCCCCCCCCGTTCAAGCTATGTGGGTTGGGCCACAAATTGCCGATCAAACTTTGAGTATAAAGTATATCAAGTTTCCTCTCCTCTGCATGGTACGCGTTGGTCGCCCGAATCCCCGCCCCGCCAGAAACCTGACACAGTTTGCCTTTTCGCCCTTATCCCACTCCCCTTTTCTTCTCACGATTCACTTTCCTCCTACAAGTAATCTCACGTCCCGCTCCGTCCAGGGGCTTCTATTTCCCTCCCTTTTATTTCCGTCCTTTTTTTACCCCCTCACCTCCCTTCGTTAGGTTTCGTGATTCCTTGGGCGTAATCGTTCGGTGAGCCGCTCTTTGTGGCTAACCGTCTCCTTTTGCTTTTATTTTCTTTTTTTTTTCTTTCAGAGCCCTCTTTCGTTTGTTGTTGTTTCGAGATCCCGGTTCCTTTTCCCACCTGCGAGTTGTCGCTCTAGTAAACTTTTTGTCGGTTCGTTTTGGGTGGGGGGGGGTGGGGTTGGGGGCCCCCGAACTGTAGCACCAAAATCGAAATCTCCCCTTCCGGCTGTTTTTTTACTCAGGCCCTTCTCGGACGGTCTCGAGCGCCTCTCCTCCCCCCTTTGAAGATCGGCCGTTTTCCGCGACGTGTAAAAGGAAAGGGAATTTTATATTTTCTTTGACTTTCCCCCTTTCCCGGTCCCCCATGGCCCGGCGTTTAGGGAGGTGTTGTGTATGCGGCGTTTTTGTGTTGCTTGAATGTATGCTTAACATGCCCTCGCTCCCCGTGCTTTTCTCTTGGCTGATGACCCTTTTTTTTGGCAGGGACCCCCCCCACAGAGTCTTTCACCGCGAAGCCCCCCTCCCCCGTTAAATTTTTTAATGGCATGTTGTACAAATTTTTTCTCGTTTGATTTCTTCTCTTGTAGGTACAGCGTGGCCTCATATCAACTCCTCCCCTGTAGGGTCCCTCTCTTTCTGGGGAACTTTTTCTTTTAGATTCCAGGAGGGTTTCTTTTTTCAATGGATGTCCCTGAAAAGTCCATCGTCCTGGAGCCACAATTAACCGTCATTGGGTGGCACCCCCCCCCTTCTCCAATTTTTGACGAGAGATAACCATAACGACCGAAGTGGATGGGTTTGGCTGCTTCCCCCTTCTTTTGCGTTTCCTCTCCGATTTCCCCTAGCTTATTTCTTGGCTTTGGACCCCTATTGGCGATGATAGCCCAGAGTCCTAAGGGTCCGAAGCGAATTTTCATTTTTGATCCCTCCTCTTTCTTGTCCTCCACCCCCCTTCCTTTTGTTCTTATCGCCCGTAGTGCTTCTCTGGAACCCTTGCGTCAGCATTCCTCCATCACGGCTTTCAGGGTCTTGTAGGTCTGTACCCCGGATGGTCCCTTTGAGGGTCTCCTGCCATGCTTGCTTCCACTGATCCCATGAAACGTCAGTCAAGATAAGTTCGAGGTTGTCCCTTCCCCCTCCTCCTTTTAGGTGCCCATCTCCTAAACAAGTAGATCTGCGCTCCTGTAACAAGACTGCGCTTAACTTGTCTTGTCTCGCCTTTTTTTTTTCCTTTCCCCGTCGGGAGCTCCTTTCCCCCTTACAGGACCCCTTTTGGAGGACAACTTCTAACATGGAAGCCCAACTGCTACCGCTGGGACCTCTTTTCGATGTGTCTTTCTTCTCACCCTCCCTGAGCAGCTTCCTTCCCTATGCCGGTGCGCGGAGCTAATTCGCAAACCCCTTTTGGGCCCAATCTCCTCCCACGCCCCCTTTTTTTTCCGAGACTCTTCCTTTCTCCCCCCCAGTCCTTTAGCGAGTCTGGCTCCTTTTCCATTCGATTTTTCGACCGTGGTTTTCTATTTGGAGGTCCTCGCTCACCCGTTTCTTTTGTTTTTTTTCTGTAGACGTCTTTACTGTCATTCTCCATCGTCCCCAATTTTCCCTTGGAATTCCCCTTTCGGAAGTTGTTCCGCTCATCACGGGTTTCTTTTGGATCTCTTTTCCCTACCGATTTTTTCCGACCCGAAAGGAACCCTCTTTTTCCGCGTTGGCGCCTTTTTCATGGTTCCCTCCCGAACTCCGGAGGACCCTGGCTTTCGAGGGCCCCCCTATCGTCACGGAGCTTGAGCCCGTTTTTCCAGGTCATCTCGTTTTTGTCCCTTCCCCGCGCCCATTTCTCTGCCAGTCCCCGAGATCTTTCCATCCTCCTCCGACAGGTCAGACACACGCTGATGCCTGAGCCTTTTTTTTTTATCTCTTTTCCCACTTCCCTCATGACATTTATCGCCAGTTTCACACTCGGCGCTTTGGTTTTTTTCCCCCTTTTTTAGCCTGTCGTTTCCCTCGACTTCCCCGCCTCTGGCTATGGTTTTCGATCCTCGCCACAATAATGTTTCCTCCCCCTCGCTCTCTTTTTTAGCGCTTTTTTTTCGACTTTCATTTGCATAACTATTCTCCCGCTTATGGGGTCCGTCAGCGTCCTCCCTTAACCGGGCGTTATGGTACGCTCTCTTTCCACCACCTTTTTTTGCACCTGTTTTTTACCTTTTCTATATGCCTACTTGCTGCCCCAAAGGGTTTTTTACTCCAGTGAACCCCCTCTGCCGATTGATTCTCTTTCCTCAAGTTTCCCCTCTTGCGGTGCTTTCTTCGTTGGAGTCGGACGCGACCTCCCCTCAACTCCCTCCAATATACCCCCCTTTTTGGCCGCTTAAATTGCCGGATTTTGCGTCTTTTCCCCTCTGGTTCAAGCTATACGTTTTCCCCCTTCCAACTTCGTCATTTTTACAATCCCCCAATTGGTATAAATCGGTCCGAATCACTTTCCTTTTTTCGCCTTCCTCCCCCGCTTTTTCTCCATGCCAGACCCCCCCTGCCCGCCATGAAAAGAACTGGAACCCCCCCCCTGTCGTCCTTTTTGTCGAACACTTCCCTAGCTTTAGATCGTAACTCCTTGTCCGCCCCCCCTTCCCCTTCCCAAAGTTCCCCGTGGGATTCTCTTCCCTCTATTTCGTCTCAGTTTTCTTCTTCGTACTTCACCCGATTCATCCCCCTCTTTGGGAGTCCTCCTTTTCTGTGGCTCCGATTTCATTTGCCTTTCACCTTACGCTACTTTTCTGCTGTATGCGAGTCTCGCAGAGTCAGGTTTTTATTTCTCCGTTTCTTCGTCCCCCACTGCCTGGATTCCCTCCAGTCCTCCAAACTCCATCTTCTCCTGGTAAGCACCAAAATCGGCTCACCGATCGTACTTTTCCCCTTCGCAGGTTTTGACTTTTTTACGGAGGGCCGGTCCCCAGGACGTTTCCTCGCTGCGTAATTTTTTACGCCCCCTTTCGGAGCGGACGTGCCCGCTTATGTATACTTTTCCTCCCCCAATTTAGACCCCTGCTCCTGGGCCTTTCTCCCTACAGCCCCCCATGCGAAACTCCGGTTCGTAGGTTCCGCCCCTGTTCGTTTTTTTTTTTGGTGTCTTCGCCCGTTCCTCCCCCGCAGCCCTCTGACAAGTCTCTCCGACTAGAGCTTTCATTGCTCCAACGGAGTTGACTGACCTGAAGCCCCCCCAAAGTTCTCCCTTGAACAGCCTCCGCCTCCCAGATTGTTTTCCCAAGCCGTAATGGCCACCCTGTATAATCGGCAATTTTTGGCTTCTCGAGTTCGGCAAATTCCTTCGAGTCAATTCCGCTTTTTCAGTACACAGCGTCGGGGCCCCAGGCGAAGTGCGCACGAGATCCCCCTTTTTTTCCAGGCTACCCCTTCAGCGAGATCGAGCATACCCACAACCGCCGTCCCCCCGATTTCCTCCTTTTTTCCGTCGTCCTCCCCCATTGTTATGGTAGGCGCTTTCTTTCCCCACTCTCTCTATCGACATTAGCAAATGGTTCTTTTTGACGAGAAAACATTTGATCTCACTTTTTTTTTCTTTCTTTCGATCCCCACCCCCCCTTTCATACGATCCCAAGAGCCCTAAGTTCCTCGGGGAATCTTTTCCTCCAGAACCCTACGGTATGTGAGGTGTCCAACAGTTTTTTCTGTGTCACGTTCTTCTCCTTTCTTGTCCCCCCCCCCCCCCGTGGGATTTCCCCTTACATGTTCCTCCCCTCACTTTTTAATTTCATTTCCGAGTCGTTGTTTCTTCGGTTTAGTTTCCTCTTCCTTTCTTTTGAGTCCCTCCTGCCCCCCCCATATGTTCTCTTCTGATTGGATACCCGTGTCAGTCATCCCCTGCGCGTTTCCACCTGACCCTTTCTTCCCCCCCCCTATTTGACTGTCGGTGCATCTCCCTTAACGTTCAGAGATCTGCGCTCCTGTAAATTCAAACTGCTCCCCGTCTATTTTCTTTTAATGCCCCCTTCAGATAACTCCCCCCTCCCACAGGTCCTGTCAAGTGTTCGCGGACTTCTGAACCATGGAAGCCACTTTTCAGGTACTCTTTTTATCCCTCCAATCACTTGTATACCAGAGCCCCATCTACTAAAACCCGACCCGTTGCGCCTTTTTTCTTTTCAACCTTCCTTCCCCAACTCTTTGCAAAGCTGCCCTCCCCCAGCAACTCGTCATTATGAATGTAGAACAAGCTATCCTTTTCCGAAGACTGGTTTTATGTTTGTGGGTTTCTCCCTCTCCCCTCTTGTCTGTGTTGAGTGCTGGGCAAAATTGGGGACTATTGAGCTTCTGGTGAATCCCGTGCGCTCCCTTTCTTTTTTTTTATGTTCCATCCGCCGTTGAGGACAGGAGAATTCGTAAAATTTGCGGGTCTCCTCTTTTTTTCATGTGTTTTTCAGTAGAACCCCGGTTTTTTGAGAAGTTTTTTGATTTCCCCGGGATCTCCCTACTTTTCTTTCAACATTTCTGACTCAGACGAACTTTGAGTTTCCTTTCATTTTGAATTTTTCAGATCCTTTTTCTTTCCTTCGGAGCGTTCACAATCTTTTTCCCTTCTTTTCTCTGGAAACCCTATAACTGGAGTCTTTTTTTTTTTCCTGGGTCACTCCCCCCGGTCTCTCATAATTTGTCGAGGACTCCCCATCGCCCTCTCTGCGGCGTCCATCTCACCCTCTCCAGCCTCTTTTTTCACATTTTGAAAGACTCAATCCTTTCTTTGGCATGTCCAGGTTACGCCCACTGAAGGTCCTCTCAGTCGCCGGCCCTTTAGCCTTTTTTTTAAAACTTTCAGCTCCCGACGCTTGGCGTTCCAATCCCCCGCCCCATCTTTCCCTCCCCCCATTCCCGATCATTCCCCCCTTCTCGAGCCTTTCCTATTTTTGTGATATTCCTTTCACCATTTGGCGCTACTAGCGATGTGGCATTTCCTCATTCCCTTATTGTTTACGCTCGGCACCCCCCCCGGTGTCCCCCCTTCCGGTGTGGGGCATGCGATATCGCGGATTTCTGCCCCAACTGGACTCGTTTTTCGCGCGTTTTCTTCTTTCCTCTTATCGGCCGCCGGTTGGAGGTCTTGGCTCCGTGGTCGGCCGGACTTCCAAGTCCCGTTAGACTTGGCAATCCCTTTTTCCCCTCTGTCGACCCTTGTTGCGGATTCAGCTTTTAACCGCTCTTTTTCCAGGGTTTTCCTCCTGTTTTCCCCTTTACAACCTCGTCTTACAATCTCCCTTGGGAGCCTGAGCTTATCCGTTCAGCTTTTTTAAGACTCTCGTTCTTCCCCCCCTAGAACCCCTCCCCCCCCCGCCAGAGAAGAACCCTAATGGTCTCAATTGGCCTTCCATTTCCGTCTCCTTCCTCGCAAAGATTTTCCCTTTTCAGTTTACAGTCATCGTCACGTTAAGAGCAGACTTTTTTTTTTTTTTCCCTTGTTACTCTCCAGCCCCGCGCCCCCTCAGGTCCCCCCCTTCCGAACCCCTCCGGAACATGGAGGCTTCGATTTTTTTAATCCCATTTTTCTTTGAACCTTGTGTAAGTTTCTTATCCTTCCGTCTCTTTTTTATCGCCGGATCCTTTCTTTCCCTCAAGAAGATTTTTGTTTGTTGAGCCTATCACGGATACAACCCCGCGTTACGCTCTCTGCCCCCCCTTTCCCCTTCCATGCTGCACCTCCTCTCTCACACAACCTCCTCCCTCCTCCCCTTCGGTGCGGGCATTGACGTTATGTACGCAGGGTCCATTTTTTTAAACTGTGTTTTCCCTGAGATCTCCTAGCCCCCTTTGCCTTCGGCGGATCCGATGATTAGAGGTTCAGGAAACTTTGTGAGACGATCGTTTACTTTCTCTCCCTAAAATTTCTTTGCCTTTTTAGGCCCGTGTCCCTTGACGGTTATTGTTGTCTGGGCCCCTCCGACTCTTTCCCGTGACCTTTTTTCCCCGCTCGCGTTTTTCTCTGATTCCCATTTTTTGTAAATCACGCTGTCCCTCTCTCTTTGACCGCGGCAGCCGCGCGGTTCATTTTCCCTGTCCCCTTTAGTTTTCCTCCACCCCCGCTTCTTTTCTTAGTTAGTATTCCCAGACTCCGTTTCGATCATTCCGCCGCCCCTACCCCAGCCATTCCGATATTTCCTTTCACGTCCTTTGCGTTGAAGCGTTTCCCTTTGATCTTCTTTTTGGGCAGGATTTCCATCCCTCCTTGATGAGCCAATATCCTTTGGCCCCCTCGTTTCCCTCTCGAGCGTAAAACCCTCTCAAGGGTCTTTATTCTACTTTACGGTCAAAAAGCCCTTAGATAAGCGAGTTTTCAAATGGTAATTCGACGGCCCCTCGAGTTCCATTTTTTCCCAGCATGATACTCACGGAGCACCTTTTCTTTGATCGTCTTTACCCGACAGATTTCTTCTACCCGGTAGCTGTCTTTTACCATCCCACCTTCGTTTCCTTCGCGTTTTTTTCTGGACCTTTCCTTTTTTTTCGTCCTCTTTCCCCCCGGATTAAGGTCTTCATTCCTCTTCTTGTTGCCTCGGGCTGAGGATGGCGATCCTCCACTTTCCTGAGCTTTTTTCTTCCTTCCCGATTGACCCCCTGGTCAGTACACTCTGGAGATTTTCCCTCGACCATCAGGTCCCCCACACACTCCATATCCATTCCTCGTTAGATCTTTGTTTGTCCCCCCCAATTTCCCCTCCTTCCTTCTTTCCCCCCCCTTTTTTCGGTCTTAGCCTCGGTACTTCCCCGGTTCCCCCCTTTTTCACTTTCCTTTTTTTTTTTTTCCCATGGTAACCTGAGCGGAACCCACTTTGAATTCAGCCCTTGGGACTTAGGCAAGGGCGGCCTAATTCCAAGATTCTACATTAAGCCTTCTTTATCAACTCCTCGGTCTCTTCCTCTAAATTCTCCCCCCCCCCCCCTTGTTTGGTCAACAATCTGCGACCCCAGCCAACGTCATTCGAATGAGCCAATCCTTCCTTTTTTTTGTTTTGATTGGCCCTCATTCCTGGCTTCAGTCTTTTCCCAGGGTTACGTGTGAGCATCGACACTAACTTCTATTGTGCTTTATTTTAGACTTCTCTCGGAATTCTTCCTGGCCATAAAATCGTCCCCCAGATCCTTGCTTCATTTTTTAATTTTTCCATTTTTTCCTCACTTCATCTCTTTCGGAAGACCGAAAGGTAGTTAAGGCGCAGTCTTCCCTTTACCGGTTTCTCTTGTTTACCCCCTATTGGTTTCCTCCTTCGATCCTTCCACCCCCCCTCCACGGAGATTATGAAAGGGTCAGCTCCTTCAGGCCTTTTTCTCGACTCCTTGAGGCCCTCCTTTCAGCCCCCATCATTCCTACCGCCCACTGTAATCGAAGCTGAAATGAATTTGAAAGTGAGTTATTCTCCCCCATCTCACGCCAAGAAGCTCCCCTTTGGACCCCTGTCTTCACAGAGGCTTCCCTCCAATTCCCTTTTTTCCCCCCCCCCTTTTCCCCAGAGCTTCTTTCTCTGGGTCTCTTTCTCGAAAGATTTTTTTGGCCCGATCACGACCGGATTAGAGTTCGTGCCTAAACTCCTTCCTCTTATATCCGTGTTCCCTTAAGGCCTCCTTTCCCCCTCTTCTTTTTCTTATGTTTAGCCTTTTTTTTCAAACAACACCCCTGGTGCCCCAAGCGGTTTTTTTTTCCCCCCCAGAATTCTTTACCTTTATCCAAAAGGGCCTACCAGTGACCATTCTTTTTTCTCCTCTAGCGCGACCCTTCTTCCTTTTCGGGGCTTTCCCTTTTGGCGGAATTGGACTCGACTTTTCCTGTGATGCTTTTTGCGTCCTTCTCAATTTGCCGTTATTCGTGGACCCGCGGCTTTTTGTTTTTTTTTTTTCTCTTCTCTTTTTTTTGACCCCGTCCACCCTTGCGTCCCCCCCCCCCCTCCCAATGGCTCAAAGTTTCTGAAACGAGTTGCTTTCTCACCACGGATTTCTACTGAGTGTTGACCCCGCAGAAACCCTTAAGACCCAGAACTCCTTCCGGTTTTTGACGCTCCGTTTTCTCTCTCTCCTGCCAAGTCAATCGAAAAAACCTTATCTCCCCAGCATGTCTTTCCCCCCAAAGGGGTCCCTTTTCTCTTGATCTTTCCCTTTCTCCTCAGTTTAACTTCCCTTGAGGTATACCGTATTCCCCCCCCGTGGGCTTTTTTTCTCCTCCTGTTTCAGCCTTCTTCCTTGCTTCCTTTCGCTGATGAAGTGAGCTTTAGAGAGCCCTTTCTCGCCTTTTGAATCCTTTTTCCTCTCCTTTTTCCCTTTCTCCCCTTTGTTGAGGCAATCGAATCCCCCTTTCTGAAGGTTCCTCCCCCCCATAGAGTTCACCGAATGCGTACGCCTCGAAGCCCGGACATTTCAGGATTTGTACGTACCTCCCCTTACCAGTTCTGTTCTCCGCATCTCTTTAAACTATCAGAACCCTTGAAGGAGCGGACCCCTTTTTGAGTTTCCAGATCTTTTCCCACTTTATAATTCTTTCTAACTCCCCTTCCCCTACAAACGGATGTTTCGTCCGGTCAACTTCCCCTTGCTTTTCCCCCGCGGGTTTCGGCCCCCCCCCCCCCTGCGGCTTCAAGACCCGCCCGTGATATCTCGCGTTAGCTTGATCCTTTCTTCTTGAACTTTCCCCAATTCAAGGCAAAAGATCCGTTTACCTGGGTGCGCCGCCGCGGTTCAAATTGCTTCCTGCCCCCCCTTTTCCATCCACCTTTAGCGTTTGTTCCGGTTGGTTCCCTATCGCGTAATGCGACACCGCAGTTTCGTATTGTTTTTCCCTCATCAGTCGAGTCCCTTCTTTTCTTGATGACCTGTTTTTTCAGTGCTAAAGTGCGAGATCGAGAGTACCACAATCCTTGCCTTCCTTTCTGCTGTTTTTCTCCCGATTGATGGCGTTTCCTTTTCCTTGTCCCACAGCGCTGATAGCGTCGGTAGACGTTAATTCGACGAGCCCTAGGCCGCTCTTCACCCCGCTTTCCAGCTCTCCCCAATAAGTTTTGGGTCCTTCCTGGAATCAGAGTACCTATTTACTGTGAGGTGTCCCCCAGCTCTTTTTTTTTCCAGGAGTCTTTTTTATGTCTTTTACTTCGATTGTCGTCCTCATGATGCCCCTTTCATTTCTTTTCCCTTTTTTTTCCTTTGCGAGTCCGGACCTTTTCTTTCCGGGATGGGAGGGCGCCTGCTCCAATTCTTTGCATGTGCTTGCTTTTTTGTCCCCTCCCCCGTTGTTTTTTGACCTCCCACCCTGTCCTCAGCTTTTTCCTGTCGGGACGCAGGAACGACCTTTCTTTTTCGCCCCTTTGCCTCAAGCCCTCAACTTCCTTTTCTCCCCCGGCCTTCCCCAAGTCGGTTCTAACGGCACTTTCACCATGGAAATTTTCGGTGATCCATTTCAATGTCCCCCAATCTCCGTCTGGGCCGATTGCTATGCATTTGAATGCCCCATTTTTCCCATTCCCCGACTGCAAGCCCTCGTTGAAACTGGAGTTTTTTTCCAGTTTTGGCCTAGGCTCCCCCGAAACTCCCTCTTTCATGAGATCTCTCTCTCTTCAGTTTTTTGTTTTTTTTTTAGATTGTTTTTCCCTGGAATGATGGCATTTGGTTTTTTTTCCTCTTAAATGTGGGCCAACAAGGTTCCGTGCCCTACAGCCCTTTTTTCTGTGATATCTTCGGATTTTCCTTTTTGTTCCTTAGATTCCTTCTGCCATGTCTCATGGTGACTTCTTCTCCTTTTTCGAACTTTTCCGATCATTCCCCTCAACGTTTTGACGTGAGTTCTCTCCAGACCCTGGATTACGACTTTTCTTACGCAAGCCAGTTAATTCTTGAACTTTAGGCTTTCTTCCGCTCTCTCCCTCCTTGAGTAGACCCCTTCCTAGTTTTCATTCCAATGGTCTTCTTTTTTTTCTTTCCCCTCGACCCCTTTAGGATTTCCACCTTTAAGTTTTCTTCAGGAAGCTGCAGCAGTCTCGAACCTCCTGATTCCCCCCTCCATTAAGCCCCCCGTTCTCCCCGAGAGGACTTCCTTCCCTGAAAGCGTTTTTGAATTCATTCACGCCTCTTACTGACAAGATAATATAGCAATGGAAAAGATCTTTTTTATTTGGACCAATATTTTTTCTCCCTCCTTCTTTCAAGTCGCCTTCCACGAGCCTTCATTCCCTGGTTATTTCCAAAGCCCCTCTAGCCTGTTTTTCTGTAGACGAGAGTCATCTTGTTGATCCTACCCATTTGACTTCCCTTTTTTGTTTTTGTACCCTTTCCTCCGGTCCCCCCCCCCTGTAGGTGCTTTATTGTTACGCCCGGAATTCGAAATTGGACTCTGCCACCCCCACCCCCTTTCGTTCACCTTCTCGAGATTGTGACTTTTTTCTCCCCGCACCCACCTGCATCTCAGTATTACCAAGGAACTTTTTTTTTCTCCCTTTGTTTTTATCTTCCCTCTTTTTGATGACTTTTTAGGTTCTCGATCCCACGGCTTGTTCCTACACTCCTCTTTTTTAGCAACCCTCTTTTGTTAATCTCCCCCCCCCTTTTCCGGTTCCCCCGTTTTTTTTCTCCCCCGTGTCCTTGTTGGGATTCAAATTGCCGTCAACAATCGCATGGGACCTAGAAGTTTTTTTCTCATCTAATTTTCTGTTGGGAACCCCCTCTCCCGACCCGCCCAGAATCCCCTCCTGTTCCATGCTTTGTGCCGACCTTTTTGTCCCCGCTTCCCCTTTTCTCACCTCTTTTTTCAAGTTCTTATTTACACGGCACGTACACGGCCGCACCTTTTTTTCCCCCGGGGGTAACTTCTCTTGTCAAGTTTCCCCGTGTACTTGTCACATCTGTCCTCGAACAGACGCCTTCCTCGGATGTTTTGGGCGTACTCTTTGGGGTCCTTGCCTTGTTTCGGCCTCTCCCCTCTTAGGTTTTTTCCAG
>Ga0179593_1479362_pt1 | contig 12215 bp, 8 predicted proteins | sample CZODoug2_1_08_16_FD_185931 | JGI IMG/M metagenome (GOLD analysis project Ga0179593, IMG submission 185931) | Vadose zone soil fungal communities from Angelo Coast Range Reserve, California, USA - CZODoug2_1_08_16fungal (PacBio error correction) | ecosystem: Environmental > Terrestrial > Soil >... | reverse complement strand
GCTATGCGCGCACTTCTTTAATGGTCTTTGTCTCGCAGCGGACGTTTTTTGAGGAGGCGCGGACATCGCTCTCACGTTTGGTGCTGCTTCCGTCGGTACGACAAACTGGTGCGTCCGGATCGGTCCGTTGCGTTGCCGCCGCGAACTGGCACGGCTTTCAGATGGCGGCGCCGGGCATGAAGGCGCGTGCTGGAGTTGTCCTTGCTACAAGTGACCGCCTCGTCTCCCCAAAAACACCATTTCCAACAATATACGCAATGGACCCATTGCCCCTCTCGGTGACGTACGGTCGCGGTCCAGGGTCTAAACCACTCTTCTTCTTCACCGCGTGTCTCAGTTCGCCTCGGTACGACTACGATCCGCCGCATCGGAATATGGACTTCGAGGGTGAAGGCAACCTCCCCCGCGTGACGGTGGTCCAAGTTTTTGAACACCTTTTAGCCGCCCTCCCGTTAAACTGACAGGTAGCGTTCGATTCATGTACGGCGACGGCGTCTCCCACTTTTGGCGAGCTCATCGACTCGCGTCAGGCAGGGGTGTTTGAGAAGTCCGGGTTTCCCTAGACAGCCATCGCATCGGGCAGGTACGCGAGAACCCAGGCGTCTCACGGCCAATCCGACAAATTCCAACAAAGATAGAAGCGGGGTGATTTAACCCCGGTAGGCTGTCGAGTTTGGCCGGGAGTGAGTTGCCGCGGACGACGCCCGAGGTGAGCAAAACTCATCTGACCAATCGCTGCTCCCGGCGAGGCGGTCGTCTTCGCCGGAGTCCCAATGACACGCCTTCATTTCCGGGCAAGAATATTCACGTTTTTGGGAATTCTTAGGTTCAAAAGCCGTGTAAGTCCCGGCAACGCAGACCAAATTCTTAGTTCTGCTCAACGCTGACGGCCCTAGCCGCGACGTTTTTCTGGACAGTTGCACCCCCTCCCCAATAAGTCCTTGAAATCATTCACTTTTGACTGCCCTTGTCGTTTCTTCGGGCGAGGAGCTCATGTTTAGCGGGTAAACGTATCGGTCGAGCCGATCTTTTGCCAAGAACGGCCCCCCCAAGTTTTCTCGTCTTTCCCGCGCAAACGACCCCCGAATGCAACCACTCCGGGATTTTTGCAGTGCGTTTTTCAAGAACGTCTTAGGTTTCCAAGTTTCGGCCTATCGGGGCCCCCTGACCGCGCTTCGAAACAGAAATGCTTTCGCGCTGGGGCGGCAAGACAACGATCTCTTATGCTACGGCCTCCTCCCACCACCTTCTTCGAGTTTTCGAACTTCTCGTTCGGCGATACTTAAGACCCCGCGCTTCGACGTTCGCCTGGATTTAAGCTGGTGCCACGGACGTTCGGCCTTCGAAAAGCTGCCCCCGTCTACATATGACGACGATACGGCTTTTCTTACCTGTGGAAGAACTCCGGCTTCCGAGTGAGCCTTCATCATCCGCATCGCGGGTTAGGAATAATTTCTGGGCTGCGACACCGCCCGTGCGGCTGAATCTTCTACCGATCACGGCGAGGGCGGTCCGCATGGATCGCCGGGAGGATCAACTCTCACAAATTTCATCTCGGGTCAGTACGAGCCGTGGCCGGATTTTGCATTGGGTCGCAGACGCCCAAGCCCATTAATCGATACCGGCATGGGCGGGAGCGCATTTCGGTTTCGTGGAAGGGCACTGCACGAACTACGCACCGTTGTGTTCTGCCCGCTTTGTCGCCCGGAGTTCGATCTAGACGGCCCTTTTTATTGGCTCGCATGCGTCACGGATCACTTGCCCGCGCCCGACGCTTTCTGCCATCGAGGATGGTTTGTCAATGCTGAACGAGTTTCGGCTACGTGCTCGAGCATCATGCGCCGCGCTCCTGCGCCCCTCAAGCTGCTTCGGCGGCGCGCATTGCCCTGATGTGGAGGAAAAGTGTTCCTGCGCGAGTGCCGGAGAGGTTCAGTCCTCTCCGGAATTGCCGCGCCGCGTCTCTGATTAGAAGATTGTACGGAAGAAGGCACGTTTCGGCCTTCAACTTGATCGCTGAGATTCTCGACCTCTGGAGCGCGGGTTCGCAGCGAAATTTCGAGGGTTTCTCGGCTCCGTCTGATCCCCGCTTTCGATCGATCTGACGCGTATGCATTTCGTTTCTTCACATCCAGGTCACTGCCGTCAACCCCGCCATGTCAACATGCACCCTGCAATCCGCGCTGCTCGTTGGTTGGCTGGGCTCTTGACCGCGCCCGAGACGATCGGGTTTAGCTTTTGAGAAGTTCGGTCCGCGACCCCGATCCCGGTAGGACACCCGAGTCGCCGCCCTTTTTTGGAAGAGCTGCGTGGCGATCTCGACCATACCGCGAGTAAAGCCGGCGTTAGAGCGCCAGTTTGTGATACCACCAGACGGAATTTCTATTGGTCGGGGATTCGCGATACCGGCTTCTGACGCGACGAGTTCGGTTGATTTCCATAGAACAGCAGACCGACGAAGGGCTGCCGCGTGTAGAAGGACGGTTCACGGTCTAGGAGGCACGGGACAGTAGGCAATCCGTTCGCGCTAGCGGTAGATATTTTCTGTTTTTTGTTACTGCAGCGCGATCCCATTATCCCTTACATTCCGCGACGCATCTCTTGTGGCGTGCGTCCCTTTGCTCGGACGATCCATCGCGGAGAACGGTTCTGTTTTTTTTTCTCGAGAGCTCGCTGCGCTTCGATTTCTGTCACCCCTCTATGCCGCGGGACTAGATCGAGCGGCGATATCGCAACGCCTTTTGGAATTCTCCGTCACCACGAGGTGATGCGATCGATGATGCGCTTTGCTCATTTGGCTAGTCGCATTCCCTGTTTCTGAAACCGGCTACAGTGCGTTTTTCGCCTGGTGAGAGGCACGGTCCCAAAAACTAGGGGGCGGTCTTTTCTTCGCGTTGTTTCCACGCACGTGAGGCTACAGACCCTCGGCCTGACAAGGCTACCGATGGCGGTTGGCTTTTGGGTTTTTCTTAGGAGCATCGATGCTTTGCTCCCCCGCAGGCCTTCGAGCACATTTTTAAATCACCCCACCCATTTCTTGTTCAAGTCTAAAGCCGCCGAGATAAGGCGTCTTCGTGTACATTGCCGGCGCGTATTCCCAGATCACGAGACCGGTCAATCTATAGCGCGCTCAACCTTTGACACCTGACAAAAGCTCGTCATCCGGCGTGCGCGAAAGCCGGCTGCTCTGCTGGACGCGTCGAAGGTCGGCTTTACCCCCTTCCCCCTTTACTGATGGAAAGCCTCCGTGACCGGCAGAGACATCAAGGACTGAAAGTGGCTCTAGCTGCCACTAAATAATTCTGATCGGCATCGTGGTCCCGTTTGGGTGTCCGATGAGGGTGCACAGCTGAACGTGGTCTTTTTTCACCAATGACCTATCCGCGTTTTCAATCGTTCTTTAACCATCTTCCTTTTCTTTCCTCTGTTTGGGGAGAGAGATTGTCGACCCCGTAAGAGAGCGGTTAGGTAATTTGACTTTCCTTAGGTCGGCTTGCCTCCTCTTGTACACGACCTTTTTTTCAGATGCCGGAGGCCGATCTTTCTCCTTCCTGCCAGGACTTATTAGGTCTCGTAGAGGTCCCTGCGTTTCGCGGCCATCTCTGTTCTCCGACATTTTCGAACGTAGCGCCGCTCGGCTTTCGCGGACGCCCACCGCGAGCTTGTGTGCGCTTGAGCTTTCCCAACTGCGTTCCGTTTCGCTGTCTAGGGGCAATACGCGCCTTTGAGAGAGGGGCCTTTCTCAGGCGGCGGTCTTTGCAAGCTGGATGTTGTGTTGTTTCATTGTTGAGGCCTTGCCGGTTTGGTTCTAGCATCGATGTGTCTACGAAACGAAGCGGAAGCAAATCCGTTAGAGTTGCTCACGGCCGATGTTCAGGTGTCGCAGTGCGTCCTCTTCCTCGGCTCGACTGACCGCAGCTTGTGTTGCCGTGCCCTACCCCATGGCGAAAAAACGCCCTTTCATGTTCAGTCTTCACCTCAACCGCGCGCGTCACCTGATGCGCGTGATCCTAGATACGTCCTCGCGTTGTGACGTTTCTTCCTGAAGCCCGAAGTCGTTGGAGATTTATACTCGAAGTTCTATATCTTCCCGTTTCATATTACTTTCCTTTAGTAAATCAGATTCCGGCTGCGCCACTCGAGCCTTTTCCGACTCTTTTGAAGGCCTAGAAAACCTTTTTAGAAGCTTCTCCCAGAGATTCTGCGTCAATGATTGGACGGTTGGTAGAGGATGGTGATCTGGAACCTCTATCTCGTTCTTTTGAGTTCTCTTCCTTCTTGAACATCATGTACCGTAACGGATTCGCTAACAAATCGTTAATTTATTCGTGTATATGCTACACCGAACCCCAGTTAGGCGAGTCCTCCTTGCCGAACTACCTTTTTTCCCCCCCTACCCTACTTCGCTGTATAAGGAGCTCTGCGAGACCCCCAAATGTACTAGACGTCCCCTTCCGAGCGTCTATTCGCTTTTCCCTTGATTTGAGAACCCCCTTGCAGGTACAATATCGGAGTTCTTTTCGCCTCTTTTCCCCTTCGCCGTATGATTATATCGGCTCTTAAAAAACATCTTATATTTCGATACTCAAGAGAGACCGCGTCTCTCTGCATTTGCTTTCCAGTCGTTGAACTCCTACCCTTTTTCTCCCCCCCTTTAGAAGCTCTTCCCCTCACTTGATCCTCTTCAGATCTTTCAAATCCCTCGGTCCTTTCCTTTGATCTTTAATGAATTTTATCGCCTCTTTGACTGGCCTGTAAGGACTCTTCCGGGTATCTCCATTTCCTCTCTTTTTCTTCCTTCAATCTTTCTCTTACACTTTAAACATCTTCAGGTCTAGTTTTACCAAGAGAATACTTCTTCTAAGAACCCATTGTATATGACTTGCCCCATCCCGCACACTCTCCGGTTCCCACTTTCCACATAAATCTCTCTTTTAATCTCCTCTCCTTTTGAGCATCTCTCTTCTCAGATTCGCCTATCACGTACCTTCTGTAAATAGTTAGAGTGGCTTTTCCCCCACCCCCTCCGCTATCAGTTCATCTTTTCGAATGATATTTATTACTCTTTCGATACCCCCTTCTCTTTCTTTCCTGTATCTCCTCAGAGTCATCTCTAACTTCTCTGCTAAGTGCTTCTAATTAACATTTTCTTTGTTGTGAGTGCCCTTTCCTCACTTGAAGAATTTCCCCCCCCTCCCACGAATTTTATCGTTTCTTGCTTTTCAGTTTCTCCTTTCTGAATGTCTCCTTTACCAATATCTTAAGCCTCCCCCCCGAGATCCCAGTCTCAGCTTTCCTCCTGTCCTTACATCCTTTTCCCTTCTTCCCCCATTCTTACCTCCCTTTATGGTTACTGAAAATCTTTTATAATTTTTATTTCTTAAGAGAAGGGCCGCACTTACCTTTTTCTCCCTTGACAAATCCCCCTAGTCCTTCACACCTCCCGATGCATTCTTTGATATTCATCTCTTTCATGGTCCCCCGGACCTGATATTACTTCCCCCCTGTTCCCCTCCCGCCTGATTTTCTATTCTCCCGACCATTCGAGTTCACTTCTTGAACTGACTTTTACTTTTACACCCAATTGTTCCCCTTGGATACCCCCTCCCCCTCTCGGTACCCCTTGATATCTCTTTCCCCCCCCTTTTCAGTGCCTGGTCCATATACTCCGGTTTTTGGAGTTAATGTAGACCTGAAATTGCCCTCTTCTCTTTGTGTCCCCCCTCTTAACTCTTTCTTCATCGTTCAGAGGTTCACATCTTTCTTTAGGTCCTCTCTTTTTTCCACAAACCCCCCCCCCCTAGTTCAATCCTCCTTAAACTCCCAAATCCCTGAATTTTGGTGAACATAACAAGTAGGGTAGTTTTCTCTGATTTCGATGGCCTCACTGTGCCCCCACTCCTTTTTGTGTGGACTTTTTTTCAACAACTTCTCGAGGTCAGCCGAAAGGCTATAGGGTTCCGAGTCATGATTCCTCCGCAATCCCTCTTTCTCTTCCCCTCTATTTGTTCCTTGTTTTCCCCTTGACTGTCTTGTGACCAGTGGAATTAGTTATCCTAACTTTTTGTTGGTTTCCCTGGAACTGCCCCTTCATAAGTATTTCCTGTCCTAGTTAAGTCCCTTTTTCCTCCCTACTTCTGACTTTTTTCCTTTCTTTATTTCTTTCCCCCCCGGCTTTTTAATGATCGACATTCCCACCCCCTTAATTTTTCCTTCCATGTCCCGACCCCATGTTTCATTAAACCCTTTCTCCTGACACCGCCTCCTGCCTCCCCTACTTGGTCTTTTTTCTTCTTTTTAGTTTTTTCCTAACTCCTTCCCTGTCAGATTCTCCTCTTCTTAATTTCTCTGAAGGAAAAGATTCTTTTCTAGGCCCCTTCAATCATTTATTTACCTTCTCTCCCGTTGACTCTTGGTTTTCCCCCCCTGTCGTGATTGTCCCCTTCTTCCCTCTTTGAGTTCTTCCCTCCTTCCGTCTTCTCTTCTTTCCAGTTATCCCAATGCTCCTCTATAACAACCACCCCCCTTCCTATCCCCGCTCTCCTATGTCTCAGCCAACCATTGGAGACCTCCTCCTACATTTCTTCCTCACTTCGCCATGTATGAAGCCGGTCCCCTCTCCCTTCGAACAAAATTCATTTTGTCTTTTTTTTTCCCTATACCTCATTCTCGCCCCTTCCTCTCTAGCGGCGGATGTCCGCTTTTCTATTTCCTCCTTTGAGGATCTTTTTCCGAAACTCTTTTTTTTTTTTCCTGCTACGCCTAACCCTTCCACGACCTTTCCTTTAGTCTTTATCCTCCCCCCTTTCTTTGTGTCATTTTTTCCCGATTCTTGTCACTTTCTCCTGATGGTACTCATAATCAACTCTTACCATGACTTTACCTATTCTTACCACTTAGCCCTTTCCCTTTCGGATACTTCAACCAATCTCGGATACTCCCTACCCCAAGTCATTTCTCTTCTCTCGTCTAGAACCCTCCTTTTCCCCTTCTCTTTTCATCTCCTTTGCTTTTTCCCCCCTCAGGATATATCCCCCTATTTTCTAACATTTTTAACTCCCACATACATTTATCTCCGAGCAAAATATAATCCTCCTTCCTCCTTAACTTTGTTTTTCTCTCTCTTGTATATGCGCGCCACGAGTTTTTTTTCTACGTTTCGACTACTCACCGTCCCTTTTGACGAACTGTCCGTGGGGGGAGATTTCTCGAAGCATTTCTGTTTCCCCTCTCCTACACGTTTTCTCTAAGGCTCCCCACCCTTATCCTAATAATTTTTTTCCTATTCCTTTTTTTCTTTCTCCTCCCCAGATTCCCTCCGGAGCCCTCCTTATAATTCTCTATTTGGCTAAGAGCCCCCTCCGGCCCTAACTGCGCCTTTCTCTATACCTCCCCTCCCTTCCCCTCGGCCCACTCCCCCCCCCCCCTCTCTCGACTCCCCCCCCCCCTTGTTGTCTTCCCCCTTTTCCCCAAAAAGATGAAGTCCCTTCCTCCCCTTGTGATTTTTTTATATCCTTTTCAACCCAAAGTCTTCCCCTTCCCCAACCCCCTCTCCTCCCCCCACTTTGGATCATTTCCCGTTTACGAATAGACCATCTCCCCCTCTCGACTTCCCCATGATGCGTTGATGTGCTTTCCCCCACCCATCCCAGCGTTCCTTTTCCCAGTGGGAAAAATTCTCTCTCCCTTCAATCCAGGAGAGTTTCATCCGTAAGTCCTCTTTCTTTTACCCCTTGGAGAGATCCAATCTCTTCCCTTAGTAACTTCCTTTTCTTGTTGCTGTCCTTCCCTTTTTTTCTTCCCCTTCTAACTCCGAGCTACTTTCCTGGAAGATCGAACCAGTCCCAAGCGTTCTCAATCCCCTCCCCTCCTTTCCACCCCCCCTCCCTCATCCTCGTTTTTTCCTCCCTCTAATACTTTCTTTGGTAATCTCCTCTCCTTCATGTCTTCGGCAATCCCCGACTGAGTCCTCCTCCCGCCGTCGGCGTTTTTCTTCCCCAAAACTCTTTCTTTCATCCCGCTTTCCCCCCTTCTGAGGCGTTAATTTCCTCCTTCTTTACACGCCCCCCCTCCTTGGCTCCTGGCAGGGCCTCCGCCATGCACCTCACGTTTTTTTTCCTTTCCCCTTCTGTACCTTCTCTTCAAAAGTTTCACTCCCGGCCAACCCCCACCTCCGAAAAATTAATGACGTCTGCGAAGATGATGCCTCCTTTCCCTCCGGCCTTTTTCCCTTGGTGACAACCCCCCAGTTCTACCCGACTTCTTTTAAATTCACCAGTCACTATGGGCCTTGCCCCCCATTTGATGATCTTTCCTACTTCGGAGACCTCTATGATAGGCTTCCCTTCGTCTTCTTCTTTCCAAGATCTTTCGGAGCTTAAGAGACCTCTTTTTTCCAATCACCAGGACCCATCTTTTCATCGTTTAGCCTCTACTCCCGCGAAACTTGCCTCCTTGATTTCCCCCATCAAGTGTTTTTGTTTCATTTATTCCACTATTCCTTTTTGGAAACCTCGCTCCCTTTATCCTTTTTTTTCCCTTTCGTAACCTTCCGCAGGAACTTTAGTTGAGGTTCGGCCAAGCACCCTCCCTCCAATCTTTCTATTTGCACCCCATCTCTATTATATTGTTCACTTCTTTCTTAGGTCTGCACTACGTTCCATCTCTCTCTGAGTTTAGACTTTGGTTTCCCCTTGTCTGTTTTTCCCTTTACGAATTGCCAAGTTTCCTCCCTGGACCTTTCTACATCATCCCTTTCAGAGTTTCTTCCCTGGGTCCCCTGACAGATGACCCCCCTGTGGAGGTCCGTCTATGATGCATTCATCGCATTTTGTTCTTTTGAATTCGACACTTGCCGTTCCACCACTTTTGCCGTGCTTGTCCCTCTTTTTCGGTTTTTTCCCACGATACCGGAGAAACCCCCTAACTGTCCTTCTTGCTCGCCGTAGGTTTCCGTGGCCGTCCTCTTTCATCCAATCTGTGATCTCGTTTCATGCAGCTATGCATTTTGCTTCGCCAGCTATCCCCCCCTTCCAATCCACATCGCCTATCCGTCATGGGGCTGTAGCGCATTTATTTTTTTTGCTGTTTCCGCACGCCCTCTTCAAACGATGCTGCGTCTTCTGATCTCGCGTTTTTTAGTTCTCCGGTCCCGAACGGGAACCGGCCCAAGAAGGTCGCAATGCCGATGCACTTGCGCATTTTTTTGCTTTCCTTAGTTTGTCATGGTTGTTTACGAATTAGGGCCGCGGCTCTTCGTCGTTTTGTCTCTTCATGCGAGATTCGCCATAAGATGAGGACTCGAGGAGCCCTATTTTTTGCTGTCCCTGCGCTGTTGCGCGATATTGGGCAGATCATCCAGGACCTTTTGTGAGCAGAATGTTATGCGGCCCCGATACGTGAAGCTCTGACAGAAGGCCTTTTCTTCTTCGAACCTTGACCCCGAGCAGAGATACCGTTCCGATGCGCTGCTTCGGCCCACCTCAATGAGAAGGCCTTCCCGCTCTAGATCATTTCGTCGATCTGCCGTTGATATGCGTTCGGACCACGGTCCTACCGTTTCAACGCCGCCCAGCCCCCAGAAGAGCGGAAAGTTTTGTGTGGTGGGCTGCGGGCTATGCGCCCCTGAGACGATTATGGTGTTTCCGCTTTCGCGGATTGCGTCGACCCTTCTTCACGCCACCGCGCTGCTTCCGACTTGCGTGTACCGGGCGGTGAGGAGGTAACTTGAAAATATAGCTTAAGACCGATTGAGAGATAGCTTAAAGTTGTGCTCACAGCCCAGAATACGGAGCGGGCTTTCGGCGAACCCCCCGGATTGATGAAAGTCCCGCGGTTAGCGTTAGAGTCATCGACATGCAGAGGCTGCCCTCTTTTTCTTGCAATTCTTTTCACGGTCGACCTCGCTGCGGCAGCGCTTCAGCGCTCGTTCCTTTCCACCCCCGTCCATGACTTTAGATACTTCAGCGGAGATCTACTTTCATGAGTCGCTGCACGGGCTGGCGCCCGTCGCGCCCCCCCCTGAACTGCTTGTCTCGCCCTTACTTTTCATGCTTTCTCGTTCCACCAAGCCCGTCTGACGCGGGGACGTTAAGTTAAGGTCGCTTATCCCCCTTCGTTATGTTCCGAATTCTTTCCCCCCACGCGGTGAGTCGAGGAGATTAGAGAATCAGGTGCGCATTCCAGGTTGAGACGTCGTCTTTTGAAGTGGCCGTGGTTCTCCATTGTGTGGCCCAGGTCACCACCCTTTCTGGTAGTTCGCTATGCTTCTTCCCTCCTGATGCGCACTTGGCGAAATCGGACCTGCCCAATTTGACGATCCCCTTAGCGCGTCGTCGCTTCTTTTTTGCTTTGCTCACGTGCTAATACCCGTGCCCGTTTACGCTAATTTTACACCCCCCCATCCCCTCTTAAAATTCTCCCCCCCGTCACCGAGTCTCCCCCGGCCGTCTAGTAGTTGATCTGTTATTGCCCATCCCCCTCTCTCCTTTTTTGTTTTTTTCAATTTTTCTGTCTTTGAGCCTTACTTCTGACCCGACCAAGCTTCCCCTTCTTTCTTACGTAGAGAAAGTTCCCCCCCTTCCCTTCTCCCCTTCGGCAGGATTTTTTTCCGTTCCGGACTGTCCATCCCCGCTTCTGTTGGACAAAGAATCACGTACCTTCCCCCCGTAAACAACGGCAATTGACCCTTCTTTGAAGAATCCGGCAATCTCCCCGATAGTCTAATCAATAGTGCTTTCTTTGTTTAGGTGGTTGACTCTTTTTACCAGTCCGTTATCTTTCCGGTTTAGTACCCCCTGACTACCTCCTCCACACCCGCACTTTTAGCCCTCTCTCCTTTCACCATAATTTGTGGTTTTGCTCTGAGATGGTCGCTTTTTCTAGATAGGTCGCCCCTTTTTTACTCTCCACCCCCTTTCTCTCCTGATTTTCCCCTAATCGTTTAAAAAGACCTCTACGCTTCTTCGCATTATTGTCTTCTTTGACTTAGTATGAAGTCCCTTCTTTTTTGCTTTCTAGCGTTAACGAGTTGCAACTGCATTATTTTCTCTAACTTTGAGACACTCCCCGTAAGCAGCCCCTCCGATTTTGATACTCAGAACCCGATTAGATTTTGAATATTTAGCTTTTTTCTACTTGTCTCCTTTCCCCCCTCTCGATATGGTTTTCCCTCCCTCTACTTTTCCATTTCATTGACCTGCGCCTTCTTAGAGTTCTTTCTTCCCTTTTGCACCTGTTTTTCTTTTGTGTTTTCTTTTGAATTGTCTTGGTCCCTTTAAGGTTTGTCCTCGATGCTAATAAATTCCCTCGCGAAGCAACTCCTCGTTTTTTTCTCGTTTATCAGGGTATTCTCCTTTTGAGCCGCCGGTGAGTTTCCGCCTCGCTCGCACCGCAATGACGAGTGCCCGTACCTCACCCAGGCGCCCCTTCACTTCCCCCGCTTATCTCAGACCCCCAATTTTACATGATGCGCTGCTGGCATCCGATCGCCATCCGCGTGGGCTTGTGAATTTGAAGCAAAAGTCGTTGGCGCTCTCCGCTACTCTCGTCCCTTCATGGCTTGGGATGCGCAATCGAAGCGCACTGGATTCCGGCGAGACCATCGGCCTTTGCGCGAATTTTTTCGCCGAGTTCCACTTTAGTCCTATTTAGAGAGCGCGCTCCTATTGGCGCTGATCATGGAGCGGCGGCGTCGTGATCGACCGCGAGCGCGTTGCGCGCTGCCGATCGTTCTCATGACGTGACCTTCGCACCTCAGCCTTTTCTGTCGTGTTTCGATGAACGCGTAACGCGAACGCCGTCGGTCATCCGGTACATGCCCGACTCGGCGTCATATGAGTATGGTTGGAACCACCTTGTCCCGGCTTGCATTTCGCGCGTCCTATTTATCACTGAGGTTTCCCCCTCCTTTCAGATATCTTTTTATTCTTCTTCCCACTCTTTTCGAGAAGAGATTACTCTCCTGTGAGGAAAATCTCGTTTCTTTTTTTGCCGCCCCCGCCCACTATATGCTGTTTCGTTATCCCTTTTTTCTTTCCTTACCCCCCGGTGTAGACTTTTTTTAGCCAGCAGAAAGCAATGTCATAGAGTCCGATAGATCTTGAAATCAACCTTTATCTCTTTTTTCGGTTGCCCTCTACCTTATCTTGTAGCCCTTGTATAATTCCCTCTCTTCATAGTATCTCTCACTCCTCTTCCTAGCCCTGGACCTTCTTGGT
>Ga0179593_1383271_pt1 | contig 12215 bp, 12 predicted proteins | sample CZODoug2_1_08_16_FD_185931 | JGI IMG/M metagenome (GOLD analysis project Ga0179593, IMG submission 185931) | Vadose zone soil fungal communities from Angelo Coast Range Reserve, California, USA - CZODoug2_1_08_16fungal (PacBio error correction) | ecosystem: Environmental > Terrestrial > Soil >... | reverse complement strand
TAAAGTGGTCATTTAACACATTGACCAAGGTCCCCCAGTTTCGTCCCCCCCCCCCTTTTTTTTTTTTCCCCAGTCCCCCTTTTTTTCCCCGGTCCCGTTATTTCGATCAGGGCTTTTTATTTCTGTCACGCCCCCCGGGGGGACCGACGGGCCGGGCCGCCCTTCCCTGCAGGCAACCAAATTTTTTCCCTTGCTTCTGTCTTTTTTTTTTTGTTTTCCCACATTTTATTTACGCGGTCGGCACGCGACAACAGTGCCAGTTCCCCCCTTGACCCACCCCTTACCCGTCTCCTCCTTGCAAGGTTTTTTTTTTCCCCGACCGTAATGGCTTTCGGCAGGTGCGCGTTGGGTGGCGGCCAGCGCACCACCGCCCGGTGCTACTTTTTAAACATGTGAGTAGTCTCCCCTCTGTCCCCCACCCCTGACCCCTTCCTTCTGGCCGCGGTGGGTCCACCGGCCCACGTGCCCCCCCCCCGATCCCGAAATTTACCCCCCTTTCATTTTACCTTTTTTTTCCCTTTTTCCCTTCCTGGCGTTTTTTTCACCAGCAACAGCGGCGTGGCTTTCGTGGTCAACGCCCAAATTGCGTGCCTACCCCTTTTCTAAGGGGCACTTGCAGGTTGCCAACCCCCCCTTTCCCACTCACCCAAACCCCTCCCTTTCCCCCCTTTTGCGGTTTGGGGGTTTCCCCCCCTCTTTAACACCGGGACCTGCCGGCCTTACCAGTTCCCCGCGCTCGGTGGGGCTCTTACACTTTTGTGAGCGATCTGATCCCCCCCCCTCCCCTTTACAGTTCCTTTTTTTTTGTTTTTTGTTTTTTGGGACCACCGTTTGCCCCCCCGGTGGGCTTATTCGTTTCACTCACGGAGGCGGTGGGTCCTGGTTCTTTGTTCAGGGCACGGCTTCCTCCTTTTTAGCCCCCCTTCTTTGTCCCCCAGTCAGAGTTTTTTTTGCCGGTCTCCCCCCTTCGCCGGACCCGGGTGGGAACACGTCGTTCGTTCGGCGGTCTTTCCGTGTCCCCAAATGATAGCTTTCTCTTTTTTCCTTTTTTGACCCCATGATTCCTTTCCCCCCCCTTTTGCAGGTGCTTGCCACACATCTCTCGGCGTTGTTTTGCGCAGAAATATTTTCCTCCTCCCGCCCCCCCCTGCTGAACGTGATGTGTGTTGCACCCCCCCCTTTTGCGACGTCAGTCACCGCGCCGCCAGGACCCCGACCTTTTTAGGAATTACTGTTTTCCCCTTCCTGCATTTTTTTGGTTTTTTTTTTTGTGAGGGCCCCCCCAGTGGAGAGGAACGTCCCTCGGCTTAGTGGACAGCCCCCCGTTCCTTCCCCAGAACCAAACCAGAAGAAACAATTCATCTTTTTGTTACCCCTTTCCACTGCGGGAATGCGGGAGTTGTCACGAAGTGCTGTTCGATTTTTAATTTTGCTCGCCCGGGGGGATGACCCTCCACCCGCTCTGGCACTCCCCCGTTGCTGTTTCCTTCCCCCTAATCGGTAAATTCCCGGGGAGGTATCCAACGGAAGAGAGGATAGCTGCTTTTGCTTGTTTCCGTGATTTACCCGCGGCTCCTTCCACCGGGGTCGGGAGCCTGGTGTCTTTTTTTTTTCACACTTTCTTGATTCGGCTACAAGGGGACTCCCCCTGGGGAAAACAGTGGTGTTCCTCCTCATCCCTTTTAAGGAACCTTAGCCTCCTCCCTAGATGGTTCCTTGTTCTTTAAAGCACCTGACCCCCTGTCTACGCCCGGAACACATTTACACAGCCTGAACCCCCAGGTCAGACCATTTTCCGTGTTCACCCCTTTTAACCCATTCGAGGGTTCCCGTATTTATAACGGCGCCTACATCACTGTGCTGTTGGTGCTTTAAAGTATGAGTTTTCACTCATTTTTTCCTTGGCTTTCCCCCCCACAATTTGCTGCCCCTTAGGCTCACGTCACCCCTACGTGCTGTGTCTTCTTTTTCAAGTATCTTCCTTCCTCCTGAATCTCTTTTTTTTTTTTTCCATCTCGCCGCCACAACGGTGTTTAAGCACGGGCCCGAGTATAGTGACATTTCCCCCCCCCCCCTTGACCCTTTTTTTTATTAAGTCCCTTTTGGGTTTACCTTGAACACACGAGTGGCCCTGACCTTTCTATAGAATCTTGAGTTTCTTTCCCCCCCCTTTCTTTCATATCGTTTTGTTTTTTCCTCCCCCTGGGGAATGTTAGTTATTTGGTGAAAGTCGGGAAAAAAAGCCCGTTCCACCCTTCGGACTACTTTTCCCATTTCCCCCTTTCCCAGACTTTTAGAACCTGGGAAATCTTTTCCGGTCGAGGCCTTTTTTGTCCGATCTGGCCGCCAGGACAACCTCAAGAGCCATGGAGCGTTTCCCCGACAGAGTTCTGACCTGACTTTGCCTGAATTCTCTTTCTCTCTACCTTGACATCGTCAAACGGCCGCATCATGTGGACCGAGGCCGACAAGAAACCTCTGGTCCCTTCTTACCTGTTTAAGTGAAAAGGTTTGCCCCTTTCCTTCCCCCCCCCCCGAATTTTTTTGTCCCTCTCTTGATGCCGACTACATCGAGGCTGCCGTAGGCTCGGCCTGATGCACCTTGCTTCCCCCGATGCAAGAACCCTAAAATTTTCCCCCCCCTCCTCAAACCCTTTTTTTCCCCCTCCCTTTTTCTACAAAACCACCTTAACCGTTCGGATTCCGCTGGTGTGAAGAACTCACTCTTTGATGCATTTTTGTCCCATTCTTTCCTTCCCCCCCCTTGGTTCACTTTTTCTTCCGGTCCCCTTCGGTCCCCCCTCGTCAGACCGAATGCCGACACAGTTCGAATGGTCCCCATCGTTTTTTTTACCCTTACAATGTCCTAACCCCCTTGTTTGCCTCATTTTCTTGATGTCAATAATAACCGGAAGATCTGATGGACCGTGGACCGAGCAGGCCCCCCACCCCCCCCAATTGTGAGTCAGCTTGCCACCTCTTATATATTTTACTCATTAACCCCCATGACTTTGTTGTTTTTTAGGCGAGATATATTGTTAAGTCTTATACCCTTTTTGTTCTGACGGTCATTCTTCCGTGTGGGGGGGTGTTTCACCCCCCCTTTCTTTTTTTTTACTCCTTCTTGGGGCTTCAGGGTGTCGTTTACCTGAAGAATAAAGGGGAGCTAATCACTTGTTTATTTTTTTTTTTTTCAGTTAGTGACCTCTGCAAGGCTGACACTTTTTTTCGAACTTCCCCCCCTTACGTGTTTCTTGATGACGATCCAAAGTGAAGTTCAGGAGGCTTTCTCTCCCAAGTTCTTCCTCACCCCCAATTTCATTCGTCGTTGAGTTTTTCCACTCGACTTATCAAAAATTTTTCCCCCTGAAGTCCAACTTAAACTTGCCCTTGTTTTTGTATAATTTTTTTTCTTCCCCCCCCCATGGTTTTCTTTTTCATCTTTTGATTGTCGATGCTGCAGCTTTTTCAATCCATGGTAATCATTTCTCTTTTTTTTTTCTCGGGCCCCACTTCCTCCATGGCTCAGGGAACATCGTCGGGATTTTGTTCCCCACGTACCTTCTGGGGAAACGTGAACCTTTTTTCCTGGCTACCTGGTCCAGTCCGAGTCGCGCATGTGGTTCCCCCCAATTTTGTCTTCTTGTTTCCCTTTTTTCTATTTCTTTTTCGCTTTTCCCAGCCAGATGAAGGGATGTCGGAACAAGTATTTTTATTTTGTAAGAGAAACCCCCCTGTCCCCCTTCCCTTGAAGTTATGGGCCCCCAGCAAGAGGGACGGTGAAACAGTTCATTTGTAAAGTCGGCCATATTTTTTTCCTTCCTTTCCGTGATTTCTTTTATCAGGTTTCGACTGGGTCTTTAAGTTCCTTAAGTTTTTTCCCACCCCCCCTCGCCTTGACAAAACCGGAGACAGCAGCCTTATCAGGTCCACAAAAAATACATTTTCTCATATTGGTTTTTCTCCACAGTTCCCCTATACCACTGGGTTAGGGCCTCATGAGTTCCTTCCGTGCCGTGGGATTGAGGGCCAAACCATCGTCCCCTTCGTTGGAGTTTTCCCCCCTTTTTTTCTTGGCTTATTCCCCTTACCTCCTTTTGGCCTCCGGCTCGGGCAAAATCCTTCACTCCGTAGCCCTTCCTGCTTGGCTGAATCCCCCTTCCCAACTTTTTCTTTTTTTACAAAACCTCTTGACTGACCTTTTTCTTTGAAAGTTCATTAATTCATACCAGCCTGAGGGGTTTTTCCCGTTTTATTTCTCCCCGTTTGGGTCACGTGAGATTTCTGTGGTTCTGCCCTTTCTTGTACTAGCCGCCCAAGTGACGGGGGAAACTCCTCGAAAGGGTTGAACTTGGTGATAGCAAAGGTTAGCCGTTTCTTGTGAACGTGGGCTTTTGTGAGAAGCGATTAAATTTAGATTGTTTGAGATGTCAGGTGACTTAAGGGTGTCCCTTAACCCCCAAGTGTTTTTCTCCTTCGCTTCGACTGCAGAGCGTGTATTTTTTCCCCCAATTTAACCACCCCCCCCGGGGGTTCCCCCCTTTTCTTCCAAAGGGTTTTGCCGCAGGTTCAGTGATCCAACGGTCCCCCTAAAACGTTCGCCACAAATTTCTGACAGTTTTTGTAAGGAAAAGCCTCAGTAAGCCCCCTCCCCCCCTTTTCACGCCACTCTAATTAGGGAGTCTCTTTCTACCTCCCGAGGAGACGATTCTTGACGGCCCCGCAACTGATTTTTCCCTTTTGATGCTTTTCGACTTGGTCCTTTCCCCTTTGTAGACTAGCGACCTTCTTTTTCCCCACGAGGTGCAACGGCTCAAACGGAGGCCTGGCTTTTTCATAGGCCCATGTTCTTTTCTTTTCTGGAATTGGGGATTGTAACTTTTTTTTCCCTCCTCTGGAACCAATGGATATTAAGTGGCCACTTCCCGGCCAACGCCCAGAAGCAGTCCTGCCCTTGGGCGGGGTCTGAGGGCAGCGAGTTCTTGAAAGTCGCATAGCATTTTTTGACCCCTCAGGGTCGGTGTTGTTAGTTTGGCGCCTGCCGAGCCAAGACATTCGATGTTTAAACTTCGTCCAGTGAATCACCTCATCCCATTTAAAGGGGACCTCTGTTGTAGTCCCCCCATTTATACGCCTCCTTTTTTCTGCAAGAAGAAGTTCCTAACGGTAACGTCCGTACCTCTTAACGGCTTAAGGGGGTGCCTTCCTCCTTCCACGACCAATCGCACTTTGACAAGGGGGATTTAAGACTGAAGGAACCTTCCCAGACGTTAATTTTCCCCAACGTCCCGAAAGATTGATGCAGATTCCTGGAGGTCCAAAACCCCCCTTGAGATTGGGGGGTTCTTTTTTTTTCCCACCCACAAGTTTTTTTCCCTGTCCGTCAGATCTAGCTCCCCCTTTTTGGGGTGGGGGCCGACCGGGCTCTCTATTTTTTGCCCAAACTTTTTGCTAAACTGACGGCTCCTCCTTTTCCTTCCTTAGTGTTTTCCTCCCCCCTGGCAGACGTTTTTTTTGTTTCCAAGAAGAAAGGTTTTGCCCGTCCAGGACCCGGCTAAAACAGGCTTTTAGTTGCAACCTACCTTTTTTGACAGTTCCTTCCCCTCCCTGGGATCTTTATTTGTTCATGCTGCCGTGCCCCCCGTTACGTAAATTTTTTTGGTTTTTTTGGTAGAGTGTCTAACCTCCCTTTTTTTGGGCAGTGTGCGGTTGTCCGTGGTGAGGTTGGTGAAAACCTTTCACCTCTATGTTGGGCTTAGGGAACCATTCCCTGGTGAGTGTCATCCCAACTCGGTATAGGTGACATTTCCCGCCGGTCTTTTTTTGTTGGTTGACTCTTTTCTTTTCCCACCCCAAGGTTATAACGGCGTCCCCGTCACTCCGCCCGAACGTCCCCCTCCTCACTTGTTTTGCGCCTGCAAACACCCCCCTTTGGCCCCCGTCTTTCAAAGTTAGACTCCCTGTGCTTTTTTTTTTGGTCCGGCCTTTGTGTTCATCCTGACCCGCAGATTTTTTTTTTAGTACTTTTTGTTTCCACCCCCCCAAAGTAGACCCAGAAACAAGTTACCAGTTTTTTCCTTCCTGTTTTGATTCGCCGGCGTCGCGTCCCAGGGTCGTTTTTGTTGACTTTCAGTCACCGACCCCCCGTTTTTTTTTTTTTTTGTGGTTTAGATAAACGTACCTGTTGCCCCCTTTCTATTTTCACGCGAACCTACACTTTCCCCAGGAAACCACCTTCCTCTATTTTCTCCTAACTCCTTTTTTTTTTTTTTTTTTGAGAGTCTGATGACGGTGGTAATCCCCCAACCAGTTTTCCCCCCCTTTTTTTCCCCCGGTCTTCGGTTTTAGTCTACATCTACCGTCAGGGACTTTATCTATCACTTTTGGTTTTTTTCGTCACGGGTCCAAGACCCTTGTCGTATTTTTCCCCCTCCTCACGGGGTCTCAAAGGAATGAATAACCCCCTTTTTCCTGAGGACGAAACAATTCTGCGCCGATCCCCCTGATGTGAAAGATGAAAAATCCATTGCCTTTGGACCCCCAAAGATTTTCTCCCATTTTTTTTTTTTTACCAAGGTTCCTCTCAAGAACCCGTCCGGCCCGGCTGTGGAGGAATTTTTTCAGCCCTGTGCCCGCAAGAGTAACCACCCGTACTGGGACGCCTTTCCCCCGTATAGTTTTTTTAGTCCTTTTCCAGGATGTCCCCCAAGACCTCCCACAATCGAGGGGGTCACCGCAGGGACCACCGACTTTTCCAGACCAAGTAGGAAATTCTCCTCCTTTCAACCATTAAATTTTCCCCTTTGGGACAATCCCCAAAGAGACTGTTGATTTAGGTTTTTCCCTTTTCCCACTCAAAAAAAGGGCTGCCCGCCTGAAAGAACCTGAATTTTGCACACCAAATCTTCCTTAGTTACATTCCCCCCCCCCCTACTGGAAGGACTTGTTTCCGGGGGAGATGCCCCCCAAATTCCTTCCTTCTTGGCCCGCGGCCGTCCAGTTCCCCGCGCTGGTTTGCGAGTACAGTCCTGAAGATGCTAGAACCAAGGGCAGTTTCTTTTTTTCTCGACCCCCCCTCCTCTTTTTTTCCCCCCTTATAGTATTCACGAGAGGGTTGCCTTTTGGCCGGGAAAGACTCACCCGGAAGGTTCTCTTGGTCTGCACCCTTTCTTTTTTCACGTCCTGTAGTAGTGCCTGATTTTTTTCCCCCCCGTCTCCCAGGTGAAATGACACCGGCGTTCTTGCGGTGGACTTTCAGCCACTGGCTCTTCCGCCTCTTGACCTACCACGTTCCCTTTGCATGGTCCCCCCTTTGCTTGAATTTCTTCCCTCGACCGCAGGGCTTGGTGCCGCTTTGGCATTTCTTGAAGCTGCAGTCCCCACCCGTATAAAGTGAGTTTTGTCCAAATCTTTTTTCCCGTCCTTTTCCTGTGGCCCCGCTCAGCCCCCTCCCCGGGCCGCTTTCTGGGTTTGCCACCCTTTTACTTTCCCCAGGGGTATTTGACGAAGTTGTTGAAGGTGGGACCCCCTTTCCTTTTTTCTTTGAAGCCCCGGAATCCAAACTCATGTGACGATGATTCTTCTCCCTTGTTCCACAGACAGTTTGCTGGGTAGGTCAGGTCCTTTCTCCGGTTATGCTCCCCGCTTGGGTTAAGTGGGGCTTAATCGGCTCTACCGGCCCTTTGTATGGTAATTTCCCCACCCTCCCTGAGAGTATCTCTTTGTTTTTTTTTTTTGACGGCTTCTTTCCTGTCGGTCTCCCACGCGCGGGCTTTGGGTGTCTTTTCCCAAGGTTTGTTTCTTATGTCTTCTTCCAAACCACGGGGCACTCCCTTGGGTTTTTGAAACCGTGGGGTTTGGAGTTTTTCCCCTCAACGTCTCCCCTTGAATACCTCCCCGTTCCTCCTCAGCTGGCTTTGCAGTAAACCCACCCCTTCGCTCCCAAAGCGCGACCTAAACGGTAACGTCCTGAGAACCCGGGTTATATTCCACCCACTTGACCCTTTCAGAGGAGTAACCCCAGTATTGCGGTTTAAAGTGCTCCCATACCCCCACCCCCCCTCCTTCTTTGTGCCGGAATTCCCTTTTACTTTTTGAAAGGCTATGGTTGACACCAGGGCCGTTGGGAAGTATTTTTCCCTTCCACTTTTATCTGCATTTCAGGGTTTCTTTATTTTTTTTGTTCAGCCTTTCCTTCCGGCCAGGACAGAGAAGGAATGACCCAAGGGGTACGACCCCACCCCGTCCACTAGTTACGTGATTCCTTCCAAACGCTTTCTTCGGCAAAGCCCTGGGCCTTGCATGCCACAGGGGGTTCTTATTTTGTCCCGAACTTTTACCTCCCGAACCTGCTCCGATGCTGATTTTTTCCCTGATCTTCTGTTTGTGTTAGCTGGGGGGGCTTCTTGTGACTTCCTGGAACGTTCCCCCTGAACACCCCCAGGAGTGCACTTTAAAGGGATTCCCGATTGTCTACCGTTTATCATTCACGGCGTCTAGGGACGGGCGTTTCCCCAGAACGCACCGAATCCATTCCCTTTTCTTTTACGTCCAAGACCTTGTAGAAATTACCCCCCTTTTTCATCTTTTTCTTGAGCTAGACATCTCCCCCCGAGCTCATTATTGTGATGATGTCCCCCCTTCCACTCCCCCCCACTATTTGGTAAACTGTCACCCCGCATTTTCCGTGCCCCTTTCCTTTACGGCATTCCCCGCTACGATGTCGTCTCTTACATTGGTGTATGTTTCTTCCTCCGTCAGGTTTTTACCCCCCCTTTGCATTTTGAATTTGAGAGTGCTCAGCCAATTTCAATTCCAAAGAACGGCCTCCCAATGTTTAATTTTCTTTCTCCCCCCCCACGTAAAAGGTTTCGTAGACTCTTTCCTTTTGAATCGAGGTTATGTGTTCCCTAGCCCCCTGGAACCCAATTTGTGATTTACCCGTTGGCGCCGCCGGGCCTTGTACCTTTGGATTTCACACCTCTTTCCCCAGCCCCTCCTTGAGCCCACCAAAGTTTTTCAGCAATTTTTTCCATTCCTTTAACCAGGAACCTCCCTTGGGTCGGGTCGTCTAGGGAACTTCCCCCCCATACCCCTAAGCTCATTTTTTGATGACTTTATTCACACCTTTGAAGGAATGCACCATGGGACGTCTACGCCTTTTCTTCTCTTATTTCACTTCAGGAAGCAGTTTGTTTGTTTCCGTGGATTTCCTTGCCATTGGCCTCTCCCGGTGTTGCTGCGCTTTGTATCCCCCCGTTCTTCCCTTAATGTATCACGGGTGATTCAATTGTCTCCATTCCTTCGGCGTTGAGCAGTTTTTGTCCCCCTGATTTTTTGGACCCCCAGGTTCTTGAAAAATTGTGTCGGGGGCAGTCGGGTCTGCCGCTTTCCTAGAATTTTATAATTCTTCATGACTTCCCACCACAGGTTGAAGTAAATCACCCATGGTAATTTCGGCATTGAGACTTCCCCAACATAGAGTTCCTTCCAAACATCCCTCCGGTCGGGGACTTGACTTGGTTTTTAGAAGTTTTCTGGTCCCACCTGGTTATGGAGGCCCTCTTGTAGTATGGTGCTGGCCCCCAGTCTTTTTACTCAAATTGTCCAGGTCTAGGCGCTTTGCACTGTCCTCCTCCACTGTATCTACCTTTTTTGACGATTTTTGCTTTTGTTATTCCCCTTTTTTACGTCCCGTTCCCACTCCTCGTTTTGTGATTTTTTTGAAGTTGACTCGGTCCCCGATGTTTTCTTTTTTTTCGGGAAAGACCCTCTTTTTTTCAACAATGCATGCTTTTCCGGTGATTTGCGTGTCTCCCTCGGCCCTCTCCAAAAGATTCCGTGTGTCCTGTTCACCCAGTCTTTTGACCCCCACTTTTCTTTTCCCTTCACCAGGTGCTGGTTTCCCTGGTCGGGCGGTGGTTTCCTCGGCCTCTTCCCGAATGACATGTCTTTAAATTTATCACAATCTACGGCCATTAGGATTCCCTGCCGGGGTTTTATGGGGATTTCAAGCCGTACCCCCCACCACCAAATTTGTGGCCTTGACCGGAACAATCACGCCGATTCCCCCAGGTTTTTTCTACACATTTCCTTTCTCGATGGCGGGAGTGTGTTCATCAACAGGTAATTTCCCAACCCTTTTTTTAATACCCCGGGTTCAGCAAACTGGCGTTTCTCCGTTTTTGGGCTGACTTCCCAGTCTCCAGTTTGTTTTGTTTTGCTACCCTTGTGGTGCCCCTTGTACATCCTGCGGTCATTCTTCGTTCTTTTGGAACCCCTTTCATTACCCCCCCGAGTGCTTTCAGCCTGTTGGTTTTTTTACGGGCATTCTGGAAACTTAAAAAAAAGGCGGGGCTTGTACAAACCCTACTTGACATGTCCCAATTAGTGCCCACTTTAGAATACTTCAAGCGCGGTGGTTCATGGTCAGGACTTCGAGAAGACCAGTACCCTTTTCCCCCTTTTCTCCCTTTTTAAGGTATCGTCAAGTCGTTTTCAGTGTTTATTGTGCCCGTTTCTTTTAGAGCTTAGGCCGAGGTTATGTTTTATGAGGGCTTGCTACTGTTTCCCCCAGTAACATTTGGTCTATTTTACCGGCTATTTCTTCTTCCCCTCCCAACCCAACCCCCCTTTTTTTACACTTGTGAGTTTTCCCCACGTTTTCAGCCGGTCTTTTGGTGAGGGTGCTTGTTCCCCCCCCTTTTTGGTGGACCCTCTCCTGTTTGCCTGTGGAAAACAGGAAATGACAACCGCCCCGTTCTTTAGAACTCCCTTTCAACCCCCCGGTTTCCATTTTTTTTCAATCTGTGCCCCATCGAGGTATTTTGTGGGCTGTTGGGAATTAACCCTTTCCAGTGTTCCCGTACTTCTCTTTGAAGACACCTGACCCACCCTTATTGACAGTGAACGGGAGATTTTATTCTGGCTAGAAGGACGAGACCCAACTGTAGGTTGTCAAAAACACACCTCTGGACTCACGTTTTTTCCCCAGGTAGTCCCTTTTTTGTCCCCCTTTTGGCCCCGTTATGGAATTACTTTTCTGTCACGAATCTCCCAAACCGCTCTTTTTCCACCGTTAATCCCAGGTGAAAAAAGCCTTTTCCTGAAAGGTGAGTGGTCCGCATGTCGGTTCCTTTCCCCAGGAACTCGAACTTTTTTACCAAATAAAGGCTTCGTTTTTTCGCTGGGTCCAATTTCCTTCTGCCCCCCACTTACCCCCTTCCCCGGCTTTTAGTAGTATGTGTCAAGACACTGCAAGTCCCCATGTTTCCCCTGCCGTCGTTTTTTTTCTTGCCCCCCATTAGAGTTCAAGTTTCGCCCGAAGAATTGTTTGAGGACAGCGCCAGTCACAAATCCTTAACCTGAGTAAGTTACGGAAGGTTTTTTTTTGCGTCCTGTTGGAGGATTTCAAACCACGACCTCGACGTGGACAAGACCCCGACTTTGTGGGCCTACTTTCCAAGCACCCAACGGCCCTGAATTCCTTGTTCACGTCCCGTAATTCCCACTTTACTTGAACTTCCCCCTCTAAGTTGTTTTTCACCCCTTTCGATTGGGTCGGCCCAACCTTTAACCTTTGCTCTTTTTCTCTTCCCTATTGTTTCCCTTTGGTACGCTCCCATTTTCATGTGGACTCTTTCGAGGGTGTTGCCCCCTGGTTAACTTAGGATACCTCCGTCTTTTTTCTTTGTGACGCCGCCCCCCCCCCTGCCATTCGTACGGGGCGCGTTTTTTGTCGTTCAAGGAAGAAGTTTGTTGGCCCGTGAATGCTCCCACGTTTCTGTTTCCACCCCTTTTTATGTTTTCACTTAACAGCCCACCCGGCCTCCTTCTGTTGACAGGCAACCACTTTTTTCCCCGGGCACTTTTTTTCTCTTCTATCCGGGACCGTTTTCAACGTACCGGTTTTTTTATTGGTGGCATGTGGAGGTGTAAACACTCAGCCCTTTTTTTTTGTTTTTGCCAGGACCCTCTTTTTTTTTTACTCTCCAGGAGAGTATCTTTTAAACGCGTTCGTGTGACTCTTTGCGCACCTTTTCCCCCCTTAGTCCCTGGAACCATAGAGAATCCTTAAGGGGGTGTCCGGAACCACCGTGAAGTTTCCCTCTATCTTTGTTTCGTGGTGGTCCAAAGTTCCTGTTTTCTTGTTCCCAAGAAGTTTTACTTTTACCACCCCGCGTCCGGCGTGGTTTCCCCCCTCCTACTGGGTTCAA
>Ga0179593_1666951_pt1 | contig 12216 bp, 10 predicted proteins | sample CZODoug2_1_08_16_FD_185931 | JGI IMG/M metagenome (GOLD analysis project Ga0179593, IMG submission 185931) | Vadose zone soil fungal communities from Angelo Coast Range Reserve, California, USA - CZODoug2_1_08_16fungal (PacBio error correction) | ecosystem: Environmental > Terrestrial > Soil >... | reverse complement strand
ATCCCGCTTAGAAGACCTTTTTTTATTTAACTCGCCCCCGGACGTCCCTGTTTTTTCCATCAATCCCTCGTCCGTGCGCCTCCGCGTAGCGTATTGTTAACTGCCCCAAACTTTTTTCTTTTTTTTGGCGAGTAATACGCTCCCTTTTCCTTTCTTTCTTTTTTCTCTTAAGAGGCCCCCCGGCCGTGGCCCTACCGAACCAATCGGCCGCGTGTTCTCCATTCCCCCAACGGTGGTGTTTTTTGCACTTTTGCCCCTCGTTCTTTACGTAGAGGCCGCCTTCCTTCAAGCCTTTCTGGTATTCGTGCTTGAAATTCATACTTCAAGGACCTAGTCTCTTATGCGCGGCCGAGCTCTCGGATCGATCGACCTTCCCTGTAATCCCCCTCCATTCACTCCTGGTTGCTGAAGCATTCCTTGCATCGTGAGTTCTCGTCTTTCCTCCCCCTGCTGACGAATATTTTCTTCCCCTAACGTGCACCCCAGTTTTTCCTTCTTTTGCAATACCCCGGACTCCTCGCCCTTGTCGCCGGCGTGTACCCTCCCCGTCCGTTATAACAGTTTTTTCAATCTTGCAGATGGCCAGATATCCTTTTTTATCTGCAGACCAGCCTTTGTATACAATTCACCTGAGGACGCTGCCTCTCCCCCCCCCCCCCCCCCACCCCCCACAACCCCCCCCCCACCAAAACAAACCCCCCCCCCCCCCCACCCCACCCCAAACCCCCAAAACCCCCACCCCAACCCCCCCCCCCCCCCCCCCCACAACCAAACCCCCCCCCCCCCCACACAAAAAAACCCCCCCCCCCACCCCCCCCACCCACACAAACCCACAACCAACACCCCCCCCCCCCCCCAACACCCCAACCCTCCCCCCCCCCCCCCCCCCCCCCACCCCAACCCCCACCTTGTTTCTGATTGCCAGAAGAGTTACGACTTTGATTTTTCCTAGTTATTTTTTCTTCCTACCTTCTTTTAGGAGAGCCCTCCTTGCCGCATTCCGCAGTTTTCTCAGTTCGTCTAAAGTTGTGTCCACCCCCCCCACACCCCCCCTTCGTCGTTTTTTATTCCACTTTTCCCCCCAATCGCCGGTATTAGCCCGCGACTTCTCTCTCCGAGGATAAGTTCTTTACGCGCTTTTCTGTTCCCCTTATAATTTTTTGACATCCCCATTCGGACAGTTAGCTTGAGCTGGTCCTCGCTTCTTTTCCCCCAACCCCCACGCGCCGGTTTAGCGTTTCTTTCCTCATTTTGCGTCGTTGGCCATATTCCTTCCGGCCCCCGATGTTCACAACAGATCCTAGCCATTTTTCAATAGGGCGGTAGTTTTCTCCTTCTTCGACCGAAACTTTTATGTTCCCATACGCCGGACTAGATCCTTCCTCTTTTACTATTCGATGATATCGCCTTTCCCCTAGAGAGCTCCCTTGCGTTTCCGACGGCGGGTGACTGCGCATAGTTGCAGTTTGACGAAAACCCCCCGTGCGTTTGTTGTTTCCCTGCTCAACTCGATCCTTGGCGCCCCAGTGTCGGTCTCCTTTTCCTCACTACCTCACCCCAGCTATCGACCTCCCCATCTCCTTTCTCCTAGCAACGTTGCCGCGCCCGAATCACGAACAGTCTTTCCTTTCTACAGTACCTTGACATGCAATTTTCTTGCAGTCCCGGCGGAATGCTGTCGCTCGATTCCGGCTTTCCCCCTGTTTGGCGTTAGATCCATGACACGCTTTCCCTTAAATGAGGGTGTCTCCTTTCCTCTGTGCTTGCGTCCCCACCCCCTTTTCCTTTCACCCCATTGGGGGATGGGACGATTACCCTCTTACGATCCATCCAATTGGCACTTTTTTCGGCTCCCCTGAGTCGACCAAGTAATCTTCCTCCCCGTTTTCGATCCTCTTTTGCTCCGGATCTACGCCCATTCTGGACTTGGCCCCCCCCCCCTGCTCTCATTCTTGGCGCCCGCATTTCGGACCCTTCTCCCACAGTGAAAGACAGTGATCCCGGGTTGGGTGATCACCTCCCTCACGAAAACAGCCTGCCTTCTTTGACCGATCTTCCAGCGGCCCGAGTTCCCTACCGCCCCCAGCGGGGGGTGCAGTTCCCCCTTAGCCGAGGACTGATAGTGGCCCCTTTTCTTCCTGTCGTTGATAGGACCTCAATCCTTGTGTTCCTTTTTCTTGGGGAACCTTTTCTTTTTCTCACGGATCCAGCTGCGGTCTTTCCGCTGTTTATCTCCCGGTATGATATTGCTCTCTCGGCCCTTCTCCAGCCCTCTTATTCTGGTGCTTGATTGAAATCGTACCCCCCCCTCCTCCTTTTTCTTTCAAGCAACGCTGCGCAAACACGATACTCCCGGTTCGGTCAACCACGCAAGGACGGTTCATTTCTTTCTTTTTTCTCGCCGAATCTTTCCAGGTCGATTCTCCTCATAGCTGTGGCTGCGCCGATGTCTACCTTGGCCGGAAGGTCTCTTCATCACCCTTTTTGGGTTCCCCCCCTTCAAAGAACTGTGGCATACACGTTTCTTCTTGGGCTCCTAGTTTTTTGCTTTTCCTATCTGTCTGGTACCCCCCCCCCCCAGCTCGAGGCCACCACCTGTGCAATCCAAAGTCGCCGGCTCCTTTACTCCACTTGCAGATCAGATCAGGTTATCCTAATTCCCCTTCGGACGGGTGGCTGGCACCCTATATGGCCTCGCCTATACCGTTTATTTTATCCCTCTTTCCCTGTTCCCCCCCCTTGAAAGATGGTGTTCCCCGACTTTGTCTGAAACCGATGCGGAGGGCCTCGCTCCTTTGACTTCTAAGGGGCCTGGACAAAGCGCGGCCTGATCCCCCTTCACAACCGCTTGGTCTTTCTCTCTTCCGCCGCTTATACATTGAGAAAAAGTTTCTCCCTTTCCTCTCTGCACTCAGTCGCCGACCAGACGTTCCCCGCTTTTCGGTGGACAAGTGTATACGCCGTTTTCGGTCGATTTCCGCCAAAGTAATCTGACATTCTCATCCCTCCCTCTGGGATATGGATCCCCGGTGATTCGCCCAAGGCGGCAAGGTCTGGTTCCTTCCCGTGGCAATTTGATGTCCCCCGATGCGACGGACCTATCTCGGTTCCTTCCCTCCTACGACAGCGAGATGCTTCCCTTCTTCCCCTCACAGTTTACTTTTCCTGAGGCGTGATCTCCCAATTTTTCCCCGATCCCAAGATAGGTCCTATGACGTGTCTCCCCATTTTCCCTGGCCCTGACTTACCGCAACCCTGAAGCTCTGGTTGGCTGGACGACGAAGGTCCCTGTTATTCTTTTGGACCACCAACCGGAAGGTCCGTGGCCTGTGACCCCGTCCGATTTGGCTCTTCAAGGACGGCCTTGATCTACGGGACGTTAAAGGCCCCCTCCTGCGACTTCGGCGAGTATGGCATCTGGTCCTCTTTGTGGAGTTACAAGCTGGCTACGCATCGCCTTCTATGCTTTCATCAGACGCTTCTGAGCGGGCGGCCTGGAGCAATTTTAACCTTAATAATCGTGTTCGTTCCTCCTTGTCCCCTCTTTCTCCTTCGACGATTCCCTGCAATTGTCGCCCCCCACTTTTTTCTTGTGTAGAATGTCCCGTGGTTCTCTTTGGCCTTTGCGGTTTTTGCTCACACTTCCAAGCGTTTCTCCCAAAGTCGCTTCTTCCTTTACTTCTCGGCAACGTGCAACTCCTCCCCAATATCGTTTCATTCGCAACCATTGCTATTCTAACATTATGCGGACTCAAACTGTCCGCGTAATGGCTTTACAGCGGCTTCGTCGCTACCACTTTTTGATGCGCGCAATGTCCAAATACTTAGGACCCGCCTGTGGGAATCTCACTCTCGACTTTTGATCCTCTCAAGAAATGCCTCCCGTCCTGTGGTTGTGGCTTTTGTGTTCACCTCATGAAAGGCTTTAGCGTCCCACCTCTTCTCTTCAGAAACCCCCCCCCGCCCTCTCAGAATTTCACAGAGTTTCCCTCACCGCAGACTGTTCCATTTACCCTTCGATTCCAGAAGTCGCTCACCCGCGTATTCCCTTCTTTGGTCGGGATTAACTAGTCCTCAAGATCTCCTCGCTTTCCCCCCCGATCTGCGGCAGGTCCCTTTCCTCTCCGATTCTCCCCCAGCTGCCCCCCCTTTTTTTTTTACTTCCGCAGTGCCTGAACTTATGTCTGTTGTGTCCCTGAACATCGCGCCCTGTTCTTGTCAAGCGGAAGGGAACGTGCCTGTTTCGCGCTCTTCGTCCCTCCGGGCCGTGCGTTGTGAAGACCCACCGACTTCTTCACCCTGTCGGATTCTCGTCACCGCCCGTCATCTAACCTGCGTCACTATCGTCTCGGAAAAATGAGACTATTTGACCCAAACAGAGCGATGGTTTCTCAGCTACGTTAGAAGGGTTGGTCCCCCCTTCTCTTTTTTCTGATTGCTCTTTTTCAGTGGTTTGATTCCTTGTCGTCTCTTCGTTCCCCGCTTCTAGATCTCCCCCTACCCTATCCGTTGTAGGTACATTTGTTTTTTCCCCTGGCACGAAGCGTACAACGCTCTTCGCCCTGGTGCCCGCTCCCTCAATTTACCTTGCTGTTGTCAGAGCCTCCCCCCCCCATATGCCGTCTTCGGTGCCCCTCCCCCAACTTGACTTCTCTGCGACTGCTAGTAGTTGGTCGCTATTAGCTTCCCCTGGACACGCGGTCAGCCCCCCCCTTCCTTGCTGGAACGTTGAATGTCTCCCGAAGCTCACTACCTTGCGCTGAGGACGTCCCCGTCGGATGATCTAACACATCTCCCCCCCCTTTTTCCCCCCCATTCATGTAACCTTCGGCGTACTCCCTTTATCAGGCGGTTCTTTCCGTTTGTCGGTCGTTTATAACCTTCCCGGGAATTGCCGTCTTTTCCTTTTGTCACCCCCCAGTCTCTGACCCTTTTCTTTTTTGTTTTTAGGCTGCGGGTTCGCAGGTTCACCAGAATCTCCAGGAACGAACTCCTTGAACTGATTAGACCTGATTTCTTTCTTTTTGCCCTTCGTCAATTTACCTTTGACGTTTCCCTTTTTTTCCAGATTGTCCAAGGGGATTAAGATGCGGAATTGGTGCTTTCTCTCCGCAAGGGGCTGGGTTTATTACCTCTGCTGCTTACGGAACCAGGTTTTGCTATTTAACGGATTATGCTTTCAGTTGAATTCAAAATCTTCTTCCCGCGGCGACCATCGACACCCCCTACTTTTTCTAGGGATCCTTGCCGGGCACCTTTTCATTCCTTTTTGCTGCGTTAATACCCCTGATTGGCTCTTCTGCTGTCTCTTTTAACATGCTGGGACCTTTGGCCTCCCCTTTAATTCTTTTTCTTCGACAGTTCGCCTTTGCCCCTTAGAAGTCTTTTCTAATCCTTTGTAAGGTAACGATATTCCCTCAGGTTGACACTACCCCCCAATAGCGGTAAGGTGTCTTTATCCCCGTTCCGTATCAACATGTGCCATTTCCGCCTTTACATGTTTTCAACCCGGCCCATTGCCCCAGTATGTGGATTGTCCCTGAGTGATCGGACTTACCTTCACCAGCCTTCTCAAAAAAAAAACCCCCCACTTTCCCGACGCACAGTGCCATCTCCCGCCCCCGGACCATCCGGAGGCTTCCGTCCCCGTCCGTGGCCCTCTCTTGTTATACGTGTTGTGCGAGAGATCCGCCGGTCCATCCTCCTTTTTTCCACCCCTTCGGTAGTGTGGCGGGCGATGGCTCTTTTTGGAGGAGGCTCGTCTTGAGATTCGGAAGGACCTTCGCCTCCTCACCACACCTTTTCATGGCTCCTTTTCCCGAAGGCATTGAACTGATTTTTGGACCCTTTGGCCTTGTCAGTTTTCTTCATTACCTCCACCTGAACGCTCTTGTGTTTTTCCGGCCGCAATGTGCTCTTTTTTCAAAACCTAATCCCCTCCCGCGGAGTATACGATTTGCTTTAAATTGGCGCCTTTTCACGTCCAAAAGCCCCCCCGAGTTTCTAGTCCACAACCCCGAGTTCTGACCAGTAGCTCATTAGCCCTTATACTGCTACTTTCAATGTTGCACTTGCAAGGATAATCATTAAGAAGGGATTTTTAGAGGATGATCCTTTTTGAAGTACCTTTTTCAATGCCGTTAATCCGGAAATAGAACCTGACCTCCTGGCAAGAAGTAGTTCTATGATCCTCTTTTCCCCCGACCTTTCGCTCCCCCGCTAATTACTCCCCCCCTACTATCCTTTAATAGTAAGCTTTTCCTTTCCCAACCTCCCTTTCGTTACAAACTGTGACCAATACCTTTTTTTTTACAAAAATCAAAATGGAAAAAGGAACTACGCACCTGAATTGTCCTCGTTCTTCCGGAGATTCTGTTTTGCTGGTTTAGGCATGATCCACCCCTTTTATAACTACGCACATCATTTTTTTTTTTCAAGTGAATAATATTCCTATTTTCCAAAACGTCTTACGGACGTCGGTCCCCTTCTATTTACCCCATCCCTGAATGATCTACCTTTTTTCTCGTCCTTTATGTAAAAGAAGTTTCCCTTCATGGGTATTGAGTCTTTTTTTTTTCTTCCTACCCTTGAGAACCCCCCACCTTCCCGCACTCGGCGATTTTTGGTATCGTTCTCTCGTAAGCATTCCTTTCAAGAATGTTTTTTTTTGAGTTTTAAGCCTCCGATTTTTCCCCTCCCCCCCAATATCATTCGCTCGGATCCCAGCAAAAATTTGTTTTTTTCCCACGTCCTCGTCTCTTGATGGTGGCAGCCATTCCCCTGAGGTCTCCATGCTGAAGCAGTCTTATATGGTAAATTTTTTTTCCACCCCATCTTTACGCGATTAGCAAACTGGTTTACGGGAAAAAACAATAGTTTTTTCTCCCCAAGAGCTTATGTCAATCATCGGCAATTCGACGGAGTTTCCCCCTTCCGCTACCCTCCCCTCACTCTCCCAATGGAAAGCTCTCCCTCGCCGTTTATGTGACCCCCCTCCGATTTGGTCCCTTTGAATCTTCCTACCTCCAGCGTCTCTTGATCGTTACGCGCATTTTCCGAGTGGGTTGTGGTGAATTAATTCGTTTTTCCTTCTTATGGACGGGCTTCTGTCTAATTTCCTTCTTTCTCAGTCTTGCTTCCCGCACGCCCGCTTTCTACTTCTTCTTCCCCTCCTGTTACTCACTTTTTCCCCCCCAACTATGACGAGAAGAGTATTCTATGTTTCCCGCAGACACCCCTCCTCCTTCCCCACTTCAGACACCTTTGCTTTAAGGTTCTTTTCTCGTCCCGTGGGAGTCGCGAGTCTCTTTAGGGCCTTTTCTGAGGCGTTGCTCCGTTTTCCCCCAGACAAGACTTTCCCCTTCCCGCTTTTTCTACGATGGATAGAAGTTGTCCTTTTACCAGTCGCGGTGCGAGCTGGGTCCTTTGCGAGCTCTATCTAGGCTGTTGTTAGATATCCCCCCCCTTACTTTTTTGCTAACTTTTTCCAGTCTTCCCTTGAAGCCTCCACGCCGACAACAGGGGGATACCTTTTTGCTCCATTGATCCTCCTCGAGGGGTCGCCCATCCCTTTCTTGGTACGATTGTCGTATTTGGCCCCGACTTCTTTCCCTTCTCCTCATTTGATCGCCCTTTTTGTTTTTTTCGCGCATAGAGACCTGAGTAAGTTTCTCTTTCTCTTCTTTCTGGAAAAAGCTAGTTTATCCCTCTTTGCTTTGCCCTTTTTTTTTTGCCCCTGCCTAATTTTCCTTTTTGAACTAATTTTTTAGTACTGTGTTTTTGGGTTCCCCCCCTTCCTCCGAAAGACTTGACCTCCTTTCCACTGCCGGAGACCCCCGATTTTAAACCCCCCCTTTTTGACTGCTTCCCCCTGCCCTTTGGGCTTCTTTCTAGTGTTACATGTACAAACCCCCCTTTTCCCCGCATTCAACTGCGGATTTTTCACAGAGCAGTAAGGCGCAATCCGCTCTTGTTGCTTCTCGGTCCCTCCCCTTGTGTACCTCAAACCGGACTCTCATCTTCATTTCTCGCTGCTAGAACTGTACATTCTTTCACCGGTGGTCCCCTATTCCCTTCCGCCATCTTCATCTTTTTAGTGACCCCCTGACCTCCCGTACGGTTGCCACCGATATCAGACCGGCGTCAGTTCTTGAATTTTTTCCCCCTCCGCACAGAAAGAGATTTGCCCTTTTGATTCCTTTCTTTCAAAAGTCAATACTGCACGATCTATCTTCCTCCTGAATAGGCTATTTCTCTCTTAGATCTCCACATATTTGTGAGTAATAAACCACGATGGTTTCTCCCCCCTCTTGCTTTGGAGGACAGTCCTCTTTTTTTTTTTTCGCTTTCCTTTCTTCAGCTCTCTTCAGGCTGCGTCCCTTTTCCTATCTTTTTAACCCATCTATCAGGATCGCGTTGCACCTTACTCATTGAAGGACTTTGGCCTCCCCCTTTTTTATCCCCCAGCGGGGCTTCACCCTCCTTCTATCCACTCTTTGTTTTGCATCTCTTGTTCAGAGGGCTGTCCTGAACTGCCCCCTACGACAAAAGAGCACTCTTTGGTCCCCCAATTCACATGTTCCTCCACTCCTTTACGTCGGCCTCCTTATTCCCTGACGACCAGCGCTTTCTCTTTCTATCATGGGTTTTGCCAATTTCCACCGCAAAGTTTTTTCCGTATCCACCCCCCCCTCTTTCAAGGTCCGTTTTACTCCCCGATATCGACTGGCCGGCGCACTTTTTTTTGCCCAAAACAACAAGACCTTCTGTCTTGTCGAACTTCCGCCCATTCTCCCCCCTCGTTTCTTCTCACAAGCGCCTTTCGAGCCTCTTCCGTATTACGTTTAGCCTCCCCCCTCTCCATCAACCTCCCTTGACGTCCTTTTCCGAATACCCCGAGGCGTCTCTGAGTCTTCCCCACCACAACCGCGCGGTTTTTGCGTTGATTTGAGACGGTTTCAGCTGCTATTTCCTATTCTCCGGCAACCCCCCCCCCCGATTTTTTCTTCAAGCCCTCCCTCCCCAAGCGGTTTCCATTTACTTTTCCTCACAGTTTGCCTTTTAATTTTTCCCCCCCCCCCAGAGTTGACTTGGTTAAACCCCCCTTACGCTTTAGACTCTCTTCTATGGTTCTTTTTCGCTGAGATCCCTTTTTAATTCTAGCAGCTTTTTTTTCTGTTTGATCGATCGGTCCTGTGGATCTTCGTGTTTGTCGCGGCCTGCGTTAGAAAAATGCTGTTTTATTTTATTCCCTCGCTCCTTACCCCCGCTCCGGGGCTCCCTCTCGTTTTTGTCGGCAGTCCTTTTCCCTAATCCCCACGCGATACCTACCGAAGAACCCGATGGATTATGTTGCCATAGACAATGCCGATCCCCCTTCATCAGCAAGTCTTCTTTATAATATTCCTTTGCTCCCCAACGTTGAAACTACCCCCCTCGTGCGATTCTTCAGTTCCCCTCTGCGAAGTTCACCACTGGTTTTTTATTATATTAAGAGCATAGACAATTTTTCCTAGGTTTGCTCCTCATTGCAAGGTTTAGTTCCGGATTGAGATGCCATTTTCCAAGGATATGCTTTCAACCTGTGGTTCTGGCGGAATGACTAGGTACATCCTCCCGGTCCATCCAATGGACTCCGTGTGTGGCGGAGATCCCACTCCTCCCGCATATACTCTCTTTCCTCCAGTGTTTTTCGGAGCGTCTTTCCTCTTCATGGGATCTTTTCCGCCGTTTTTTTTTTCCAGTCCGCCACCACTTTCCCCCCCCCATACACCAATCCCTCTAATCCGGCTCTTGTCCCCACCCCGACCCCCTACCCCCCACCCCCCCAACGCCTCGCCTGAAATCCCTCCAGCCTTTGTGGGGCATTTTCCGCCACTTACCGTCCCTCCCAAGTCTTCCATATTAGATCGCCAGCTTTTTTTTGCATATTCGCCCCCCATCGGGGGGACCTTTCCTCCCCTTCCTCTGGATGCGGACAGCATTCGCCGGATTTGTGCCAAAATTTCTAGGTCTAATGGCATGTACTTTCTACTCATCATGGGCCCCCTCTTCGTTCTCATGTCGGGCGGCAACTTGCTTACCCCTTTTTGTCCAGATGTTCGTGTCTCTCTCGCGATAGGATTGTATGTTCCTCTAGTTTGCCGATGTCCTCCAGCCCGGATTCTTTTTATTCGCGCGCTTCCGCTAAAAACCCTCTTTTTATCACGCACGTCCCCCTTGCCCCCCACCCGATACCCTTTATAGGCACACCCTACTTTCAGGAGATTACCGAAGCCCTTCCCTCTGTCCCTATCCCGTTCCCCTCGTCTATTCGGTAATGTATTTCAATCCATTCCATCTGTGTGCCCCCCCCTGTTGTTTTTGCATTACAAGAACGTCATTGACTTTGCTGTGGTCCGAACATATTTTTTTGCCTCGCTTTTCTGGGCTCTATGGCCCCTCTCATCCCCCCCTCAATCCACGCGGACCCCACTTTCGGTTGTGTGGAGCAAGAATCTCTTTTTCCACTACCTTTGATTCGGCGTCGGCCCCTCCCTTCCTGGCGGATATTTTTGAACGTTTATACTTTATCCGCGGGCCTCAAGTTTTTTGTCCACCCGGCGCTGAGTCTGGTTATTTTTCAGCTGCCACATCTTGTGTGTGTGGCCCATTATCTCTCCTCCGCTCTGCATCGCCGCAGTTCCTTTGCCCCCCCTTCCAAGGTTTTTATTTTTCGCCCAAACAACCTTGTCTGTTCGGATCTTCAGAGCTATAGCCCTTGCGAAACCAAGCGCTGTCTCTTTTCTTCTCCTTTTCCGAGACCTCACAGATTTTCGGTCCCGGTGACAATTGTCTACCCCGGTTTAGGTTAGCCCATTACACACCTTTCCCTATACCCCCCACACGCCTTTGGATATTCCCGCCGGCTGCAAAGATTAAATCCTGTTGCGGCCAGGCCAGTTCCACTCTTCCGTATTGACAAGTGTCTTTTTTTCTATGTCTCCCTCTGAGCAGTCCTGGCCCTGCGTCCGCCCGTTTTTTCTCCGCAGAAAGAAACCCGCTCCTGATGCGACCAACAGGCTTTTGTCCCAAGTCGAAGGGAGGCGTGTCTAACCTTGCGCTCCCATCGAAGCTCTTGCCTATTTCTTCCTCCTGACATCGCATCAAGTATTACCCACTAGCACCCCCGCGTCTTCTGGCGGCGGCTTCAAAGGCGCTTTCGACTCTTTTGCCGATATTCTTTCCCCGATAACACCCCCACACCGGCAATCCGTTTAAGGTCACCCCGCTGCGTTGGTCGGAGGGATCACTCGGCCTTGATCTTGGAATCAGCTGCGATCTTCTGAATCTGGAAACTTTCACTCTTTTGTGAACTACCTCGTAGTCCTCGCCGTGCTCAGTTTAGCCTCCCCCGTTTTTCGGTGCTCAATTTAAGATTGGCAAAAAATTATGTTCCTACTCCTGCTTCCTTCCTCATCCGCGAGCATCCAGCTCACACGTTCTACTTTTGACATCCGGGCAGTGAATTCTTGGGCTTTTGCTGCGTGCGCCGAAAGCACAAATTAGGACACAAAGTCGGATTAGGCCCATCTCGGCACGTTGCCAACCTCCCGTGATTTCCCCACAATATTTTCCGACTCTCCCTTCTCTCTATTACAGCTGCGGGTCCCCCTCCTTCTTTTTTATGCCGAAGCGAAGAATAAGGGCGGCTTTCGCGACAATGAGTCTCCGACTTCCCCTTTTACCAGAAAAAGAGACAACCCCAGTTTTCCTCGGCCGCCCATCTCGATGTCGAATTTCACCAATTTTCTATTGCTGTGTCGGTGTGGCTGCTTTCACTCCCTGGAACGGCTTCGAAAACACGAGTCTGTCTCCCCAGATCTTTTTTTTCTCCGCTCGATCCGCATTTACCGGTCGTCCCCCTTCTGTCTGTTAACTCGACCCTTTAGAGTCACTCTGGCTTCCCCCCCCCGCCGCATGGTGTCTTGGACCCCTTTTTTGAGGATAAAAGCCAATTCCCTTCCAAAAGTCCAGTGACCTTCTTAGCTTCCCTTTCCGACAAGCAAATTCTACCACCGCGGAAAGGATTCGTTTTAATGCAGCATCCGGCCTCTTTTATTTTTGAGTCTCCCATATCAGATACTGCTTCTTTCAAGCGTTTGCAATTTTTAACTATTTCCTTTTTCTTCTCCGCCGAAAATCCAATCTGGAGTTCGTGCGGGCGCCCCCCTTCTC
>Ga0179593_1610892_pt1 | contig 12216 bp, 10 predicted proteins | sample CZODoug2_1_08_16_FD_185931 | JGI IMG/M metagenome (GOLD analysis project Ga0179593, IMG submission 185931) | Vadose zone soil fungal communities from Angelo Coast Range Reserve, California, USA - CZODoug2_1_08_16fungal (PacBio error correction) | ecosystem: Environmental > Terrestrial > Soil >... | reverse complement strand
CCCCCCCTCGGTTGTTTCCCTCCCCTCTGGTCTGTTTTGAACTCCTTCCCCCAGACCTGATTTTTTTTTTTCTCTTCTTTTGGCCGCCGGAGCACTCCCCTAGCTCTTCGGCTTCCTTTCTTTTTTCGACTGCGCAATTATGCGCCCCCCCTGCGATGTGCTTTCGCGCGTTCCAGTTTTTGAGGAAGGGGTTTTCTGTATTTTTTTTTTTCCTGTGCGACTCGAAATGCCCCCCCCTCCACCCACGATCACTCACAACTGGATACTCGACCTTCTGGCCTACGTTTTTCCCCCCCCTGACCCCTGGCTATACCCGCGGGTGGAATTTTCCAGACGGTCCCTTGTTTGTACCCACCCAGGAAGAGGACGGCCCTAGTTTGGAGTAGTGCTCTTGTGCCCAGCATGCACCCTGAGTTAAAGTCTTGCACCGGACGGGATTTCAACGGCAAACACGATCTTTGGCGGAACAGACGTGCGTCTGGGATGTCCCACGCCGTCCAGTTTTTCGGTGAATCGAGACGACGAAGATTACGTTTTCCCCAGGCCGTCACTCCATTTTCAACGGTACCCCCCCCCCTCGTCTGACCTCTTTTTTTTACCCTTGTCCTTCCGCCCCCCCCCAGGTCCCTTCCCAGTCTTAAGATTCTGAGTGACTTTTTCGGAGCTCTCGAACATCCAACGACGTTCTGCCTTCGATAGAATTTTTCTGTTTGGTTGTCGGTCATGTTTCTCCTATGTTGTTTGCCTGGCGCCCCTATATGATCCCCCGTTCCCCCAGTCTGAGGAATGTCCCTCCCCCTATCTAGACCGCTGCGGCCGTTTCTCTCTAGGAGACCGCAGGCTCGGACCTAAGATGCCCTCATATCCCCATTCGATCGATCCCCTCCATTTTCCTGAACTCCACCTATCCCTTCTCCCGCCCTTTGACGAGACGGCCCCCCTTTCACCGTGGTATGGGCTTAACACGCTACACAAGACCCATTTTTTGGCCCCCTGTCAACTTCTTCCCGCGTTGGCTGGAAAAAGTGGCCGAAAGATCTCAGGAACCCCACAGACATATAGGCTGCGCGTTTCTTACAGCCCTAGTCCAACAAGGAAATACCATAGTGAAGCCGACTCTAGGTCGCGAGTAGCCGACCCTGTTATTCATTCTTTCCCCCATGAAAACCAGGGACTAGGACCTATGTCGATGTGATGGCCTCTCAGCCGTATTTGTCATACCCTTTCGCTATCGTACTCGGCCGGTACTCTTCAGAGAATCTCTTTCGATTCCCTCACCTTCCCGTAATAACGGAATACCCTACAGCCCTCCTCTAATGGACTTTCGCAACCACGTCCCCTGGTCCCCGAGCCAGGGGAATCAGACTTGATGTTAGGTAGTCCCTGCTTCAATCCCGCCTCTCTTCAGGTTCTTTAGCGGTGGAACCTTCGTAAGCAATTGCTTTTCTCTCCGCTCTTCTGTGCAGTTGGCTTCCCCGTCAGAATACATCCTGTCCTGCGCCCCAACTTTTTTCCCGACGGACAACCACCTTTACCCGTTCGCCTCTTGGCTTCACCAGGAACCCGTTGCGTAAGACGATCCTTTCCCCCTTAATGGGCATAATTCGTCATGCCCCCGTAGTGGCCTCCTGTCCTTCCGCGACCTTTGTCGAATTCGACCCCTCCCAGGCAACCTTGTCGTACCTCTTCCTACATAACTAGAGAAGACTTGATTTTCGTCCCCACCTACGGTTAGCAGCATCCCCGTCGCCGCTCTCTGATCCCTATATCTCTTCCCTTACTAAGAATAGTTTTTGTCTTTCCTCGAGATATGTTGCGCTGCTGAGCCTGACCTACGTCCGAAGTCCCAGGTCCCCTCCAGTTGCTAGTGTCACTGAAAGCTAGCTCGCGTAAGGATCCCCCTTAATTTGTTTCTCCCCTTTTTGAGGTTTTTCTTTCGATCATTTCCTTGGTACGATGAAGCCCAACAGAACTTTGCCACACGTACGCCCTCGGATCCCCCTGTCCTCGAGGATCTGATGCTCCGATTTTGACAGCCGTTCCTTTTAACAGAAAGAGTCCCATTAGCCTGCTGGGGGTTTTCTCCTCCGTACCCCTCCCCGTCGTCTCGATAGGCTGTTAGAATGGAATTTCCCTCCCCAATTCCTTCCGGTAGGACTGAATTGCAACCCCAGTAAGTCCAAGTCAAGAGCCCTATGAAGAAGAAGCAGCCCACCATTTCACCTTTTACTATTGTCCCGGTCCCATTTCCCTTTTCAACTTCTATTTATCCAGGGTGTACGTCCCTTAGCGATTTCGGGTCATAGTGCAGTTTGGGACCCATTCACAGGGAGTGGCTTGACAGTTGTGAAACAGCGATCTCTCATCCAGCACTCTCCTAGTGACATAGGAGCCTTCGGGGAATCTCCCCCCCCCCTCTTGAATAGACTCACTAAGATATCTCAAATGAAGGGTCCTTGCCCTGCCGCCACTCAACCAGCGTCCCTCCAATGCCCACCCCTCCGCGTCGCTAGTACACGCTTTACTGGTTGGCATTTACGCGGCGGCCCATATCCCCCAACTTCTACTGTTGGGAAGCGTTCGACCCTTTGACCCCGCAGCCCTGGTCACTTGGCCCGTTTTGATTCTTGCTGACCTACTTTTTTTTCTTCCCCAGTATATCGTCTGCTTGCTATGGTCCCTAGATGTAACTCCGTTTCCGGCTCCTATAATTGGTCTTCTTTGATTCCTTTTGAGTCGGCGATATTTGGTAAGGCTTTTCGGTTTTTCCAGAGATCTTCACCACCCCGACGGTATCAGAGGTCTGGTCAATCGGAAATGCCCCCCTGTTTTAACGTTTCTTTCCCTCGTGTACGAAGCCTACCCCCCATAATTTCCAAGGCATCGGAAGCCCCCCCCCAAAAGCCCCTTTTGCCTCCCCCTTTCCAGTTATTCCGGCACTTGTTCTCAGTCTTCTTCAGTAGACTTTAAGCGCGCCATTGAATCTTTTTTCCTTAGCGCCCCTTGTTGCCGTAACTTTCTAGGGACCCCTGCATTCAAGTTGGGCCGCCCCCCCAGTCCAGTCCCCCCCCTTGTTACGTCACTCCTGTAAACTGCCCCCCACTTCGGGTTTGAATTTTTTTTATAAAATCCGACCGTTTTCTCCGTACAGTCCTTGTGAGGTGCTACCGTTCTTTGGATTCCCTTGAACTGTTACGCTTTTACCTCTCTTATCACAAAAGAGTTTCCGGTCATGGTGACCCCTCCGTGTAGTGATCAGTAGTTCCCGAGTTTACATCCCAGATCTGCTGTTCTTCTTCTGTGTAGCGGATTTTCCCTTGTGTGCGTCGCCGGTTCCTTGAGGTGGAAGCCGTGTTCTGGAGTTGTCGCTTTACAGAATTCCCTTTCAACCGCGTCGACATCCTCGTACTGATAAGAGTCATCAGAATAGGATGCCGCGAGCGTAGATGGCTTTTTTCCCAGCGCTTCCTTTTTTCCCTAGTATCTTTTTTCCCTCTTGCTTCCCTGCACTTGAACCCCCCCCTTCTTGTTTCCTCTTTCTTTTTATTTTCCTCCCAGGTCCTTTATAAAGCACAAGTTCCTTTGTCTCCCTCTCCCCCCCCCTTCCTCACTAATTTTTTTGTTGCGTCTTAGGCCACCCGCGCACTCTTTATACCCCCCCCCCCTTTTGAGCCCCGTTCCGCACCAATGGAACGGCTTTTTTTTTCCCGCCTCAAAGACCGGTCCCCCCAATCATGATTCCCCCCATAGTGTCGCTTCTGGTCCTTAGACAGCTCCTTGTCAAGCCGCCGTGATGTAAGATTAGACCTGTTTTGCCGTTCAGGTTTTCCCTCTTCCCCTTGATGCTGGAAGAACGCCGCTTCGCACTCAGTCAACTGGGTAACTCCCCTTGGAGACGCCTCCCTTGCCTACCTTTCACCTGCCCCCGGGCCGGGCTTACTCCCCCCCCCGGATTTATGGAAGAACCCAACTCCCCCCCTATGGTGTTTTGGACACCATGGTACTCTGGGAAGGCGCGGTGTTTTTTCTGAGTGTATTTTTTTCCCCCCCCCCCTTCGCTCACAGTTTTCCTTGGAAGTGCCACGGATAACCTGACCCCCCTCTCCCGTAAGCTCCCTTGTGCGGTGTTTTATGTCAATAACCCGTAAGCTTCCAAGTGGGAGGGTCATTACGTCATGACGGTCCTTGTTCAGTTCCCGCCCAGGTGCCCCAGGTTCCCCCTCGTCCCCCCCCCGTGCACTTCTCGAGCCGTTTACACGTTCCCTCCACGGTACCTCCTTTTTCAACGTCTGACTGACTTCCCCCCGCTTCAGAAAATGGGCCACTAAATGCGGCGCGCTCTTTAGTGTCCTTTTGGAGGTGGTTTGAGTGACGTTTTGAGTGAGTTGTAGTTTCCCCTCCCGACGACATTAGGATTTAACGTATGTACTTCTATGATTGAACTGTCCTGAACCCGGTCGCCGGCGTTCCCCCCCTCTAGTGCCGCCCCAACCCCCCCCCCTTACGCCGTTGCTCCGCGCTTTGGAATAGAGTTCCGGTAAATGGGCCGAACCATGGTTACCGCTGCCCCTCCCTCGCCCGAGACCTTCCTGCCCCTTTGGATGAAGCCGCACCGCGACTTTTACAAAGCTTTTCTTAGTTCAAGGCCCGGGCTTTTTTCCCAATTTTACCGTCCCCCAAGACTTAGGGCCGCGGCCTTTGTTCGGTTCCCCCTTTCCGGCAAACAGCCTCCCTCGAATTACTATGGCGTTTTTCTTTTTCATCTCTCGTCTCAGGCCAATCCACCCCCCCCTTAGTTCGAGTTCCCCCATCTTTAGCCCGGCGCCCTTTTCTTTTGTTTTATTCCTGAGAATACTCGCCCCTCTGTTTCACGGATTACGCTTGAGCAGCTTTTCCCAAGAGAGAACCTCCACCCACGGGAAACCAGAGAAAACTAGTAGCCCTTGTATCACGTCCCCCCCCCACCCACGGGGAGTATCCCCCCCTTCCAGGAGGCCAGGGTGATCGTGTTTGCCGGTACCCGCGTGCCGCTGTCCGCGGCCGGGACTTTTAGTTTCTTCGAAAGGCGGCCGACCCGGAGCTTCCGTCTGATCCCTGGGTGAGGGCGCGGAAACTTACCACTATAGTCGATGGCAGGGTCCTTCGACTAGGTTTGCGAAACAGGTACCCGGGAGCCATTTTTTCTTGGGAACCCCTAGCCCCTCTCTCCGGAGATTATCAAGAAGATAACGAGGGCCCTTTCTGGACTGAATTTTCTTAACCGCTATCGGAGATTTCCGTCCCCTAGACGGACGTCTAGACCACGACCCCAGACCTGGAATTCTACCTCCGCAGGCGCCGGAACCCTTTAACCTTCCCCCCAAGCATTCCCGTCAGACTCTACCAGTTTTCCTGGGCCCCTTTAATACAAGTCTCCTTCTCTCATGTCCACTATCTCTTCTTCCCTGACCCCCGTTGTTGTTTGATTCTTCCATGTTGCCGGAGCCATATTTCCAGCGTGACTTTGCACGGCGATCCCCCAGGACGCGGATCTCCCTGTTACCCAAGAAACTTAGCATTACAGCCCGTAATGACCCCCCGGGGCAGTAATCGATCAAGGGTAACCCCCCTTTTGAGTATTAGCGCATGGAAGGGTTGTTAGAGCCGAGAGCGTTGTGTACACACAGAAGGCAGGAAAGGACTTCTAGTTCCCCTTTCCACTCCGATTCCTGATGCCAGAGAGACCTTTCCCTGTTTGCCAGCCCCCAATCGGATCCCGTTGCTGTTCTCAGCGTTTTTCCTTAGGGGCCCCTCCCCCCTTAGCGTTTTAGGCGGGCGGGGCCGTCCCTTTTAGGTTTGTGCCCGCCCCCCCTATCAAATCTTCCCCTAGGGATTCCTCCTTGGAAACAAATCTCAGGAGAGCAGTAGCGCCGTCTTTTACCCACTATCCCCCTCTTCGATGCCTAGATGCTCCATTTTTTCCATTTCCTATTCCTGGCTGCCGTTGCCGTCGGACGTACAGTAGTTATTACGATGTGCCGCTATATCCAGTACTCCCATTTAATAGTATGCACAGTGCCTCCACCGTCTCCTGATCGTCCCCGATCGACATAGACCTTGTGTTGGCATTTAAGATCACGAGCTGTACCCAACCCAAGATCCCCCTCCACGTAGGTCCGCAGGATTCCGGGTTGCAACCGGTCGAGATACAAAACCCTGGCAGAGTTTTCTTGCTTTCATCTTTCTGACACAGCCTATCCTACCACTTCTTCCATTTTTTTTTACCGCGTCCCACCACCAGTTTATTCTCTGTGAAATCCTTCTCAATCTCCCCGTTGTTATGGTCTAGGGCTGTGAGCTGGGGACGCGGGGCCCAGCCCTTCCAGGACTCTCTGCAGTCGGGCTATCACTGAGGATTTTCGGAACCCTTGTGCTTGTGCCCGATTATCAAAGTGGCCGTCGACCCCTAGTCTATATACCCGCTGAGGATTAACCTGGTACGCAACGTTGTCACCCTGAGGAGCTCGGTTTGACGCCCACCCCCTTGCCCCCCCGTTCTACTTCAAAGTCCTCCACCTCCCAAAAAGCACCCTTTCTTTCATCCGCCCCTGCAATTTTCCGGAAGGGTAGAATCTTTTTCGCCACGTTAGAGTGCTTTACTATCCTTTTCTTTCGGAGGACCCGTGTCCCGACCCCCTCTAACTCTTTCGTGTTTGCCTTGCACTGGCTTCCCCTGGCCCCAGGAAACAAGTCCTTTGACCTGAACGCTTAACCTAACCCCCCCCCCCCCTGCAGGCGGATGACCGGGTTGCAGTATGAAAGCGAACTTAAGTGGCCGTTCCCATCCGGGGGAGTTTCTACAATTACGGCCACCATTTCCCTTTTTTTTTCCGGCGACGCATTTCCTTGTTTCCACAACCCCCCACGCTGTTCTTACTGCCCCCCACCCTTCTACGTAGGGCTCGATTCCCCCTCGAGGTTTCTTGGTCACTGTTTCCCGTAGGCAATGGGAGGTCGTGAGTACTCACTTTGTGGGTGGAAGACAGTTTTTTATTTGGTAAATCTGCTTATATATAACTCCCACGCGTCCAAACCTTTTCAGAAACATGATGATCGAATATTCTTGCTTTTGAGTCGTTCGACTTTAGGACCCAGTAAGCTTTTGAGGCAGTAGATGTTTTCCTCTTGTGAGGACGGAAAAATTTTTCTCGTTTTCCCCTGTAGTCCCCCAGGACCCTCGTAGCGAAAGTTCTCTTTTTCCTCTTATTTCCTCCCCTGTGTTGGCTTATTAAGTCCAGGTCTTTACCCTGACCCTGGTGTTTCTTCCAACGTACCTCCTACCCTTTCACCTATTTTACGTCCCCTCGATCCCTCTTCACCCAATCTATAGGATTAAACTCTCGTTTTTCAGAAAATGATAATTTCGAGTCTTCCAGCCTGACTGAGCGGCCCTTTGCAGATTACTTTTACCCTCCTCCCGGTGATCTTACCGAATCTTCTACCGACGACCCAAGGCTCCCCCCCCCCCCCCCTGTCTCTACATCCCATCTGGCCCAGCGTTACCTTATCCACCTTCGGTTGAAAGTCGATAAGACCTAGCAATATGTAATGGTTTCTTTTCCCCCCCCTCTTCTTGGACCCGGTGGTGTTGTTGTGAAGGTACCCATGAAATCTTTTTTTTCTGTTTAGTGGCAGTAGAAGGGATCCCCCTCCCTGGCTTTCCGGTAGCACCCTCCCTTTTCGGATTCTATTTTTCCTCAAAGCTCCTTCAAGTGGGTATTGTACTTTACTGCCGAGCCCCCTTTTTCTCCGGGCGCATGTGCCAATTTACAAAATAGTTTGCTTCTCTCTCCGTGTTCTTCACTGACCTTTAAGCAGGCCGTTCCCTCCCTTCCTCTTTTTCCAATGAAGGCAGATCTATCCCTCCAGGCAACTCCTTTCGGATATAAGTGGTCGAAGCCTTCATGCGTTCTCTTAGTTTTTCGTTTTCGACCCTAGTCGACTCTGCCCAGTCGGTGTGAACTCCTAGGTCCCACCGTCCCCTTGGGTATGAGTCTTCCCGCCAAGCAGCGCCCCCGAAGGAATTTCTTAGCCTCTCTAACTGAGTCTTTCTTATTCCCTCCCAGCGTACACGCCCGCAAGGACTCTCCACGTGTTCCCCCGGACGATAATTAAAAGGTGGAGCGTTATCCCTTCTGTGCCAAATTTCTCTCGAATTCCCCCCCCTAGATTGATGATTTTTTCTCGCCGAATAGAAGTCAACCAAGGTAAAGTCGGTCTGTATTATCTGTCCTCTTCCTTATTTAGACTGAAGTTATCACCCAGGAACACCCGTTTTTTTAGTCGAGTGGATGCTTACTGAGCCGCGGTTCCCCGGTTACGGACTAGGCGTATTACCGGCATCTGCATAAGAGTCTCCCCTTAAAGGTTTAGCCCATCCGACAACTTAAGCCTCGTAGAAGGCGTACGAAACCCATTTTTCGATCCTCTAGGAAGGCCGTGCAATAGCGGGATCTTGTTCGGTCGGACCCGGGAAGGGCGGCCGTTGGTTTCGGTGTTGGGTGTAAATGGACGTGCCCTTCGATTTCCCCCTCTCGGATGGCGGCTTCCCCCCACGTAGTTCTTCCCCCCTGAATACTATACCGCCTTTTTGCCCACCCCAGTCAGCGAGCTTCGCCGGAAAAAAACACCGCCAAGTCTCTCCTCACACACCCCCAAACCCCCCCAAAATTGGCCACCTAACGCTTAGTTATTCCAGAAAGATTTGCGGGACCTCCCTTTCCTTTCTCTGTCACGCTGACTGTCTTCTGCAGAGAGAAAAGGACTATGAGAGAACTACACTAAACCTTTTGCTAACAGGGGACTAGTATAGCGCAGTGTCGTTCTACATTCAAATCCCCCCGGTTCCTAAGTAGACTGGACCACGTTGTAACATCTCTTTTTGTTAACAATACTTTTTTTTTTTTTTTTGACCGAGATATGTTGCAGCCTTCGGCCTCCCCAGAGAAAATTCTCTCTTTTGAAGGAATTTACGTCATGAACCTCAAGGACGGCGATCACACTGGACTCCCCTCCTTTCGCTGCTCAATGTCCGGTCTTTTTTACCTTATCGCTAAGTTCCAGTTTTTCGAATTTTCTCAATATGTTGAAACCATTGACTTTTAGGATTTCAGACTATGCTTGATGCATCTCTAACAACAGGTTTCATTTGGTTCCCATCGTTCAACTTTCTTTTTTGGTTACCCTCCGCTAGATTCCTAGATTTATCTGCGGTCATAGGACGTTAAACCTTCTATGCTGCCGTAGCCCCCCCCCCCCGGCCCATAGACCTCCATCCTTTGCCAGTCCGCAAGCACGACCAACAACGCCTCTTTTTACTAGATCGTTCCTTTTAGAAGCGAAGATAAAGGGGTCATGAATTTGATTTTCGCCGTTTGTCTTGGATCCCCCCCTTCTAGTAACATTTGACCATAGTCGAACAGCCCCGAGAAGGTCCTACCTTTACGCCGATTACTCATAGCATTTACCTTGCCTGTTTGATGACTGTCGACAACAATATAAGTCACTCTTCGAGTACCCTCATTCCCGTCTTTTACAGTCAAGGTAACCCCCCTCTCCGCCATCTCTTCTTTAAGATGTCATTGGTGACACCGGACTGTAAAGCCGCCACCACCTGCTGTTATTCTTTGATTCAGTAACGTCTGCTTTCTCAGTCTGGAGTTTCTAGCTTCCATGGCGGAAGAACCGGACTCGCTGCATACTGCGCTTTTGATGGCCTTCCTCTGAATTTGCTGCTGGGTCGCCGATTTTTTTGGAGCCCATTTGCCGAATTTAGTACTAGCGTTTTCACACTTAGACCCTCCTTGTCACTTTTTGTTTACCAGGTCCGCCCGCACCACAGTTAAAGCTTCTTGAAGCTAAACCTACCCCCCTTTCTCCGCTCCCCCCCAGGTCATGCTTCCCCCGGCAAGGGTTATCTACGTATACTCACCGTAGTATATTACGTCCAAAGTGAGGTGACTTCTCCTGACGAGAAATAATGCCTTAACGTGGAGTGTTCGGAACTTTGATTACATTGAAACCAAAGTAAACCCCTATTCTGTCTCTTATTACCCCTTTAATGCTTCAGGTGCATTTAATGAGTCCATACCTCTCCCCTTTTGGAGACGGCCCTTTCTTTGATTGAATGCTTTATCCCGTTACTTGGCAGACCCTCAACTTGTCCTACCCATACGGTTTTTCATCAAAATAATTACCTACGAATACTAGTAATGGTGCCATCCGTTTTCCCGATATTCTTCCACCCCGATCTTAATCTTAAAGTCCTTGTAACTATCTTATGAGTTTTAGCTCCTTTTTTGATGTTAATCCGTTGTGGAAGGACTTCTTTTCTATATATAAACCCTCCCCTCTAGCCTCCGAGAGCCCCTCCACAGCGATTATAGACCTGATAGGATTGCTGGAGTCTGGACCATTGACACCCATTTCCTCTGTGGTAATCTCCTTCGTTCCTATGTAATTCCTTCTTTCCTCATGAAAGGGTCGTCTGGAGGCAGGGCCCTTTACTAGAAGACCCCATCCGTTTGGGACTCTCTCTTTCCTCATATGTGTTGGAGGATCATAAGTTTTCTGCCTAAATCTGAAATTTCATGGCGAGTTGATAACTTTTCCCAGCTCCCCTTGCAACGTCGTCTTCGGCGAATCGGACAAAATTACTTGTCTCAACCGATTCGCAGCCGCTCTACCAGACTTCCCCCCAGAGTATCTTCTTATGTCCTTTTCCCTCTTGGCTGGTAGCCCTCGTGATGTCCGATATTTTTACAGACCCCCTTCCCCCCCCCCATGATCCCCTCACCCCCTTTTTTCTTTCCCCTCTTTTCCGGAAGCTTGCAACCTCTTTTCTGACCTCGTGTCACCCTGCCCTTCCCTTTTTGTTTTTCACCAAGCTACTGTCTCGTTGTTTTTTCGTTTCGTGGAACCATCCTTTCGTCCAAGGTTCAAAGGGCAGGGCGAACTAGGTGATAAAATTCCACGCTGTAAGGTGACCCACGCTTCTTTCTTCGAGGCCGCGGACTGGTAGTTGAAGCTCGTCCCCCCCGAAGCTCCTTTGCAGTAATGTAACCTCTCACAGGGCCACATTCCCGCCACTATTTTTTTCTCCCCATAGTTTCAACTTCCCTATTACGAGTCATCGTTTTTTTTTTTTTTTTTTTTTTGACCTGTAAGCCATATATTTTCTCTCCCCCCCCCCCCCCCCCCCCCCCCCCCCCCCCCCCCCCCCCCCCCCCTGGATAACTTTGACCTGTTGCAGTGGTTCTGTTTTGGCTTTTCTTCATCCTTTATTGTGAAATGTTGCAGTCCGTGTGATTAAGGTATCGAGTTGCGTTTCTTCTCCCGACGTTCTACACGTGGGTAAGGTCTGACAGCCTAGTTACTCCTTGCCTCGTGCTCTGCTTTTCCGACTAGAAGAATCGTACCTGCCTGAAAACGCTGTCCCCCCCCGCACCTTCTACGAGCGTGCCTTCAGCTGGATGCCCGAGAACCATCCACGGTTTTCGTTCCCGTTCCCTGAGTTTCAAACTGGTCCCGTCCAAAGTACCGGCCGGGTGCATCCCCTTTCTACCCTTCCACCACTTAACCTACTTCTTTTCCCCTCTGGTAGGAATGCGTGATTCGCCTTATCCTTTTTTGCACCGGACCACCCCGTAGTCAAGTTAGTGATGAGCTGTATCCTGCACCACCCCAGGAGACAAGGAGACTGGCCAAAGCGAGACCCTGCAGAGAAAATCTCCAAGCTCCCTTCTAGGCCCCATCTCCAACCCCGGGGAAGCTCTTCAGGCCCGATCTCAATCTATCAGGTTCCCCTTCTAACATTCACCCTGGATATCAGGCAATCGGACATAGAGTTGATGTGTCACTCTCCCTCTCTGGGACTGCCTGGACTTGCATAAACGTCGCAGGGTGATAGGCTTCCCTCTCGGCACCGTGAACTATCTAGTGTTTCGCCTCTCTTTTGATTCGACACTCAAGTCTCCGAGTGTCCCCATCCAGTTTTAAGCTTGCCTCCTGTCACTTGATCGGGATAATGGAATCACCCTCTCTTTTAAAATCCCCTATCCTTCGACGTGTCTGGTACCCAGGATCCAATACCCTCACTGTTCTAACATGCCACGGTTCTCTGACGCCCGGTATACGTATTCCGTCACTGTCTTTTCCCCAGCTGATTTTCTTTCGTAA
>Ga0179593_1488738_pt1 | contig 12216 bp, 14 predicted proteins | sample CZODoug2_1_08_16_FD_185931 | JGI IMG/M metagenome (GOLD analysis project Ga0179593, IMG submission 185931) | Vadose zone soil fungal communities from Angelo Coast Range Reserve, California, USA - CZODoug2_1_08_16fungal (PacBio error correction) | ecosystem: Environmental > Terrestrial > Soil >... | reverse complement strand
GGTGGTCGCGGGCGTTGAGACTCTGCTGGATTCCCTTTCTTGTCTTACAAGCGTAACACTCCCCATTCCCCTTTTGGGTTAGGCATCCGGACATTCCTTTCTCCCCCAAATCCTGTGGTTACTGCCCCTTCCCTTCTACGCTTTACCCCTCCCTCCCCCCTCTTTTTCTTTCCCCATCCCTCTTTCTCCCTTCCTTTCCCAGATTGCTCGGCTGCACATTTCTATTGCGTGGACTTTGATGCCCTGTTTTCCTTCCCTTGATATGGCAAAACCGCCTCCTCCCCGGTCTCCTTCTTAAGGCGGCGTTCTTTCCAAAGCACCACTTCGTTCTCCATTCTCCTTGATCGATTTCCTTTTTCTTTTTCTCCTCTCCCTGACCTTTCCCTCCTTCCTCCCCCCAATTCTGCGACCACTTACAGCGCCCCCTTTGTCAGCGAGGCACCCCTCTAAAACGTGATTTCTTCCATTACTGTACTCCCCCCCTTTTTTGATTGTTATGCTTTCTCTCTTCTGGGTTTTTTGCAGCCGAGCCCCCTAACCCCGTCCCCTTAGCCTCAAACGAATCCCCGCCCCCGTTCTTCCCAAATGCCTATCGAATCGGGTAGATTCCAGGATTTTCTTCTTAGAATTCCTTCTCCTCTTTGTCTTTCCTCTTTCCCTTCTTTGGCAAATCGAATAACTTTTTTTATTGAGGTCTAGACCCTTTGTTTCCCCACCGGGCTCCGACCTTCTTGGCTAGCCTTGCCATAGAACCCACCACGATATGTCCGCTCTTTCCGGACTCCTTTTTTTTCGCCTTTCTTCACCCCCTTCTTAACAAGAAGACCCCCCCAGATTTTTCTCTTGCCACTCTACACCCCTCCTTCTCGATGGAGATCAATTTGGTGTTTCACCTTCTTGATCTCCAACAACTTATTTTCCCGTAGAATATGCCTTTCTTTTCCCGCATTTCTTAATTCTTACTGCCCTTGTTTTTTTTTTCCCCTTGCAGTGCGAAATTTTTTTCCCCTCCGCCTTTTCTTGATTGGTATGGAACTGCGCTGCTAAGGACGCATTAGATACTTCTGCTCCCACAAATTTAATTCCTCGTCTCTTTTCCCTTTTTGGCCCTTCTCTTCTCATTTTTTTTTCCCTTCTCATCTTTTTTTTCTTCTTCGTTATCTGTTTTGAGGCTGATGAATATTATTCGCAGCTTTTTCTTTTCTTTTTGTTCTTTTTTGGAGCAGTTTCGATTTTTATTTGGAGAAGCTCTTCGCGGCAGGTGTGGTTTTCTTCCTTCTATTGCTTCGTTTTTTTTTTCCCCCTCGGAACTGCAGGCTTCCTTTCTTCTTCTCTCCTCTTCCCTTTTCCTTTCCCTTAGTTCATCCCTATCAAGTCTTTTCGACTGATCCATATGTCTTTTCAACCCGTCCCTTCTTCATCGAGGTCACATCGCCCTCTCTCCTCTAACATAGGATCTCCTTTCTCCCTCTTTGTAAAGTTTTTACTGTCTCCCATCGATTTTAGCGTCCCCTCCCTTCCTCAACCTTCTCAGTCTCTTTCTCAATCCCAAGCGAGTATAGTAACGACAGCGGCCCCAGAGAAAGTGGGTATAATGGGCCCAATTCACTGGACGGATGTGCCTTTTTCTCCAAATTGTCGTTCTTTTTCTGCTTCCTTTTCTCTCGTTTTTTTCCCCCCCCTTCCTGGATCCTTCAGAATGAGGATTCTGAGCGTGCTTGCGCCTGGTACTTCCTCTTTTCCCCCCCTTTTAGAGTATTAGTTTGGCAGTGTCCTTTTTTTCAGATACTTCCCTCCGTTTCCTTCCTTCTTCAGACCCTCCAATCTTTCGCCTGATCTCCCCCTTTTGAGATTGATTTATTCCGCGCTTTCCCCCTTTAACTTGCTCCTGAACCAAAGTTATGGTCCACCGATTTTCCCGTGTCCCCCCCTCTTCATACCGGTGTTCTTCTCCTTTTTGTCCCACAGTTCGCCCCCCCCGTTCAAAGAAAATCCACGCCGAAAATGTTTTTCTTTGGTCCCCAAATGTCAGTCCCCCCCCACCCCCCACTATGAGTCCGTTGACTCTCTCTCTGTGGCTTGCGGGCCAATCCCCCCCTGCCTTGTAACGTTGTAGCTAGAAAAAACAAGCTTGTCCCTTACACCCTTATACTTTGCTCCCCGTGTCCCCCGCCTACTCCCTTCCTAGCAAGGGATACTTGGACACGACCCCCATCTGTCCCCCAACACGTCAAATGCTTACGCGTTCATGCGTCATTGAACACTTTTTTCTCCCTAGCACCCTTTCCCCTGTCCGACTCCCATCTGTTTAGTTAGCTCATTGGTCCCCCCCCTTATACCCCAGACTTCCCCTTTGTTTTTCCTCTTTCTTTTCCTTTTGAAATCTAGTTGGGATATTTCCCCCTTCTCCTTGTCTTTGAGTCATTTCTCCCTTTCCCCCCCTCCCTCCTCCTATGGGAAACCTTCCCCAGCGTTCTATGAGTAATGGAGAAAGTATATACTCGACTATATTGACGAGAGACACCTTTCTCTATGGCGATTATCGACTTACTTTTGCAGTCAGGTCAGACTCTTTCCTTCCCTTGCCATGGTATATCTTCTCTTTTCTTTCTCAGACCCTAGAAGAAGCCTGTCCTTCCTCCCAAGATAAAATCAGACTGCCCGCCGACCTGCTTTCCCCCCGCCTGGGCCTCCCCGAGCTTCCCCTCAAGCAGCTAAGCCAGGAATCTTCCTCCCAACAAAGAAAAGCAGTCCCTCCTCCCCCTTTTCCTCAGAGTCCTTCCTTCCTTTCCTCCCGTCCAACCCTTCTGCGTCCTCTCCCCAAATAAGAAGAAAAAAGGAGAAAGGAAGCAGGCGCAACTTGACCCAAAGAGCTGGACTCGAGTTCGCTTTTACTTTTGCGCCACACCTGCTCCTAAAGTTTGGCTCGATCCTCAATTACCCTGCAGCAATCCCCCTCTTCCCCCGACCCCCCCTTTTCTCCCCCCCCGCCCCGTAAAGTAAGGTCGCGGGAGTCAATATCCCATTCGGGTTTATTCCCTCCTCGCAGGTATTATAAACCCTCTAGTGGTTGGATCCATTGGTCTCACCACACACCATTAGATATCCTCGTTCTCCCATCAGGTGTGGAGAGTTGTACTCGGATTTTCCCCAAAGCCTGTTTTTCCACTCTCTTTGTGCGGATTTTTACGAATGGTTCAATTACCCTCCCTTTTCAGTCTGAGTCCATGCCCCTCGAGCATCTTTTTGTCCTCATTGTGCAAGGTTCTTTTTACGAACAACGTGCGCGCCTTTTACAGACATTTTCCCTATCCCCGCTCTCTAAACCAGTAGTCTTGAAGTGACCAGACGCCCCTTTCCCCCCCACCATTGCTTTTCCCTTTCTTTTTCCCCTTCGATGCTCAGTAGCGACCCTTTTCTCCTGTCAGTTTCCAGATAGCGTTTTTTGTCTTAGAAGTAATGTTGTCGTTCTTCGCAGAGCCCTCCTTTCATAGTAACCCCTGCCCGCTCAACTCCCCTTTTTCCTTTCCGGTTCCTTCAAGCAAGGTTGACTTGGCTTTTCTTTCCCTGCTGGTAATTTGGTTTCCGATTGGATGTCGATCTTTTTATGAATTTCCCCCCCTATTATCATACCTCTCCTTCCCCCCCCTCCGGTTTTTCCCCCTCCTTCCTTGACCAGGAAGCCGATTTGAGTTTTGCCAACGTCTTGGCAACGACACCCCCATCCCAGCGCCATTATCTTTTTTCGCCGTTTTCAGCGAGGCTCTGCCTCCGTGTCTTTCCCCTTCCTTTTGTCTCCCTGCGTGCCTAGTCGTCGCTCTATTACCTGCATAACAACAATGTGGGGCTCGCCGTGAAGGGCCGCGGCATGTTGCCCACAATTCCCCGTGCTTCCAGTACGTGGTTAACCTTTGGAAATTTGTCCTTGACACCAAGTACTCATTGCCCCTTCCAACTTTCTCTTTACTTTCCCTCTTTGTTGTTGTGTTTGTCTTTGTTTCCTTTGTCGAGGGAGAGAGTTTCTTCTATTGCTCTCCTTAAAGGAAATTGCGGTCCCCTCTTTCAAAACACCTTCCCTCTTTCTTGAGCCGCTCCCTTCCCACTCTTGTGTTCTTCCCGCCCTTCCCCCCCTTTTAGGCACGGAACCAACAATATTCGACTATCTTTCGACATACCGGGCACCCCCTTTCTGAATTTCCCCTGCGGGGCTCAATTGCCCTTCTTGCGCTGAAATTATCTTTTTTCGTTTTTACGTCAGTGGCAAAATCCCCCTCCCGCTCGTTTTCCCTTCTTCTTTTCCTAAAGAGGAGTCTAGTGATGGATTTCTTGCTCCGTCATAAAGAATTTCCCGACCTGTTCGTCTTCAATAGGGGCCGAAATTCCCCCATCCTTGAAGCTTTACAATGAGGCACACACTTCCCTTTTTTTTCTAACTTTCATCCTTTCCTTGTCTCCCTTTCATGATTACGTGTCTTCTGTTGGCAGTCGCGGCGACAGTCCCCCTTTTACGAGTGAACCCTATCCGCGATGCTGGAAATTTGCCCCGCCCCCCCCCTCTTCCTTCCTCCCTTCCTTTTCTTCCCATAGCTCCTATTTTCTCCCCCTTTTTTCAAGTCCTCAGATTTTGTTCTTTGCGCTTTTTCCCAATACTCGTTTCTTCAGCTAGTTTGAGTTTTCGTATCTATAGTCCTAGTTAACAAGGCCCCTCTCCTCTCTTTTCAGTTCTTGTCAAAGTTGGTCCCTGTGTTTCTCACGGAAAGGAGTGCAGTTGCCCAGGTTCTTTTCCCCACCCAGATTTTTTTCTGCTTTTTCAGAGGCTCGCTCAAACCTCTAATGCCGAGTGGAGATCATTAAATCTTTATTTATCCCCTAAATAGTATTAGACCACCCCACCCCCCTTCTTTAAGATTCTCCTATCCCCCCTGCATTCGTATCACTGGTTAGTCCTTACGCCCATTTACCTTTCCTTAAAACGCTCCCTTTCGTTTCCTGGGTATCCTTTACTATTTGATGCTCTTAGTCCTTACTCTTTTCACAGTGCGAGTTTCGTTTCTTTTCTTTCAGCCCCTCCACCCAATCGCCGAGAGTTCCCTGTTTTTGATCCACCCAGGGAGCTTAGACCTGCTTCCCCCCCTTTTTCTTACATCTTCTTAGATCCTCTAGCATTGCCTCTCTGCTGTTTTTCCTCGCCCTCCCCTTTCTTTTTCTCCTTCTTGCTTAGCCGCTTTTAGTAGCTGCTTCCTTTAAGCCCTTTGTCGGCCCTTTTCTTCTTGTCTCTTCTCTGTTTTACTCTGCAACCCCGTTTGGAACTGCAGGATTCGGCCCGAATCCTTCGTGTCCTCTTCTTGTGCCTTCTTTCCAATCTCCCTCTTCCCTTCCCCCCTTTTCTGCCTTCTCGCCATTTTCTCCCGGTTTTCAACTAGTCCATATCGTCTCAGTTATAGTTAATTCCCCCGACCTAGTGGCACCTTTTTTCCCCAACTGGGCAGTACAGATGACATTTAGGAAGCATATGACACGCCATTTTTTGGATCTTCTCCTCTATCCCCCTCCTCTTTTTCCCCGCTTTTAAAAAGCCAAGCGGCGACACGACCGTCTGGTTGGTCCCCAACCTCAAGGGGGGACCAATGTCCCGGACAGGATTTTCCCCCTAGGCAACTGATCTCTAAGCTTTGACTGGTACCTTTGTTTGTGTCCCCCGCAGCATTGGAATTTCCCTCCTCTTTTTTTCCCCCTTTTTTGGAGGAAGGGAGGGCACTATTTTATGCACGGCTTTTTCTTTCAGTTTACATTTAGCCGATCTTCTTTTCCGTAGGGCCTGAAGCTTTTTTTTTCTTTAAATTCTCCCCTTCTATTATAATCCCCCCCCTTCCTACTTCAATAGACTTTGTCGAACGGTTTCGCCCCTGTATTTGCTTTAAATGGTACCCCTGTCGGCCGTCCGTTCACCCGTAAGTTATGGTCACAGTTGACGGTTTCCCCCTTTCCCTTTTGAATCCCCCCTTTTTCTCGCTCTTTGTTTCCCCGTTTTTCCTTCCAAACTTGGTCGGGCCGTCCCGTCTCCCTTTGTCACCCCCCTCGGCATACCTGGAATCTGTCGAAACAGTGCATTCTCTCCTCTCTGGGGGACAAGCCCCCCTCCCTACTTACTTGGCTTCAGTCTCTGACCCACCACCTCGGCTGCCGTCTTCCAAAAGCCGCCCTGGAAACACCCTCCTCTCCTCCTTTTTCTTTTCCTCCCTGTCCCTTCTGTCCCCCCGCTTCCTGGCGGACATGCTTCTTTGTTTTGCAGGCGCCCCTTTTCTTAACCAGAGCTAAGATTACCGTACTACTCCTTTCCCCCGGTAGGCTTTCCTTTCTCCTTGGTCCCCCCGACTCACCAGACCTTCGCTGTTTTTTTTTTTCTTGTTGAATCTTTGTCTTATGCTATCCGGCGCCGTATTCTAGGATTTCCTCGCCCCCATCCCGTATAATCTACTTTTAAATATCCACCCCCTCCTATCCCCGAAGTGCTTTGAAGATGTGAGATTTACTATATTTTTCTTACTTTCTGGAACGAGTCTTCCCACGTTGAGCATATGGCGATCTATCAAGACTTTGTCAAAGTCGGTTTCCCTCCTTTCTATGAGCCTCTCCCTCTTCGAGTTCTTCGACCCTCTCACTCTACCCAGTTCCCGCTACAACGCCTGCTCAGGTCTTCCCCTCCCCGCGCCCCCTTAAGCGCCCTGCTCACCAAAGAAGCAGTTCCCTCTGTCCGTTTTTTCCACCCAGAAAGACCCTCCTTTCCCTAAACCCTTCTGCCCCCCTCCTACTCCTTTTCCAGACGACGGCAAAACACTGCGTCTTCCTCCTACCCCAAAGCCGCCTCCCCCTAACCCAAATCGATAAGAAAGCAGCCCCTGGATCCAAGATCCCTCTTGGCCCCCCCCTCTCCTGTCCGAGTCGTCCTGTTTCTTCCGGGTAAGTCCCAGCCCCCCCGGCTATGAACTGATGTGAACGTCAGATTCATACCTTTCACCCCCATCGTACGGATTTCCCCCCCAACCCTTAGACCGTGACGGCTTTCCCTTGGTTTCTTGCATCTTTTCCCTTCGGGTTAAGGTCCCCCTCCCCGCCGGAGTTCTCTCTTTTCTTTCACCTCAGTTTGCTCTCGATTCCCACCATTTCTCCCCCACCCTTCTCCCCCTAGAGGGGTTTTTTATGTACCGGAGCCTGGTCCAGCTCTTTTCTCTTTCCTTCCCTCATGGTCCTCCTCCCTGTTTCCCCCCCTGAGTTCCAATTTTCCCCTACGGCTAGCAATATCGTTTTTTCCCAGGGCCCGGTTCCTTCCTCAATCAACGTCCTAGCTCCTTTTCAGACATTTCATGAATCGCTCGAACCGTTTTTTTCTCCTTCGCGTTTCCCTCCCCCCCCCTTTTTTTCCCCCCCTATCTTTCCCGATATGTTACCTTCCCTGGCGAAGCAGCGGTTCTTGGCCCCCCCTCTTTTTTTTCGATAGGCAGTTCCCTTTCCTTCGGTCCCATTTAGAATCAGTAAATTGGGATCGTCTTCAGCTTTGACTCCCCCCGCCCCGCCCCTGAACCCACAGGTTAAGCTCAGGCACATTGTTACGGTAATGAATCAAAGTCCCTTTCTGAATTTGGTGACCTTCAGAGATAGTAAGTGGTCTACTCTGGCTGGTTCGACTTCTCCTCTTCCCTTTCTCCCCTTTTGATACCCCTTCCTTTACCCTTTCTGCTTCTCTCTTGTAAATCCGGCGGTGACTGTTGTGCCATCTCTTCATGGCCCCCTGAACAGGCTCCTGAACTCCGTCCTCCCCTTCAGCGATTTTTTCCTTGCACCGTATCCTCTCTTTTCTTCCCCCTTTGCCCTCGGCAGCTTTCCTCTCCCCAGAGATAACAAAGAGTTTAATGGCTAGAAACGTGAGGGCCGTCCTTCTCGTTTTCCCCCCCCCCACTGCCTCGGGCCTTCCTCTGTTAACTGACCGTTCTTTTGAAACCCATGTCGTCCTCCCCCTCTCCCTTGCCCACCATCCTCTCCCCCCCCCCGTTTGTTTTTTTTTATTTCCCTTGGTAGATGGCGCTTTACTGACCCTCTTCTGAAAGTTGCGTGTCCCTTCCAACCTTCCTCAAGAAAGTTTGGGGGCATGAAGCGAATTTCTCTCCCTAATAGTTTTTTCATCACGCCCCCTTTCCCTCTCTCTCGGTCCAGACACCCTCCCCCCTTCTTCTTCCTCCTCTTGAATCTCCCTTCCCAAGCTTTGCGCACGTGCGGACGGAGAAATGAAGTTCGCTCATTCCCTTCCTGCTTGTCTCTTCCCCCCCCACTTTCCGCAGCCTTTTTCCTTGATTTACAAAGGAGGAGCCTTCACTCACCCCTTATCTTCCACTGGCGCCCGGTTCTTTGTCTTCGGGTATTGTTTAGTCGGTTTCCCCCTCCTTCGCCTTTAGACCCAGCCCCCTGGTGAGACTTAACAAGAATGGACTCCCCCCCCTTTGCTAAAAAACTTTCCGGAATACATTAAACGTAAGAAAATTCTTTTCTCTTCCTTGTATGATGACTCTGTTTTTTTTTCAGTAGCTCTGTTACTCCCTTTTTTGTGTTTCCTCAATCTTCCCCTCTTTTGCAAATGCCACTCTCCACCCCGGGGTCCGATACGACCCTTTTCGCGCACATTGACTGAGATTTAATAACCTATGTCGTCTATGGCTTCTGCGACCACTTCCCCAACCCCTCTTTTTTCTGAGTGAGTACTTAACCTTCTTCTTCCAAAACTTTTCTCCCTCTGTTCCCCTTATGCTTTATTTGAGCAAACCCTCCTTTTCTGATTCTCTCGTCCACCCAATCCCTGATCAGATAATTCCATTTCGTGCAACTTTAAACCTGCACAACCCATCCTGCTCTTTCCTCCCCCATTACCAGAACTTTCTAAGAGGAAGACCACCCCTGGTATTTATTGGTCTCCTCTATAATTGTGTGTCAACAAATTGTTTAGCACCCCTTAGCCCTGACCTCCCACCATGTGGTAGCATGTCCTTCCCCTCCTTCACTTTCGTCACAATTTCACTCAGGATTACTGAAACCTTTGCCAACTTGGTGGCTTTTTCCTTCCTCTTGATTGAGATGGGATGCCCTATTGGAATACAAGTCACTTCTCCCACAGTTTTTTTTTTCGTCCCCCCCCCAACAAAACTTACCCTCCCCTTCTATATCGCTCCGTTGATTAACCTTCCTCCTGATTTATTTGATTAGGTTCTTTTCTTCTTCGCTCCTTCTTTCCTTTGGTCGCCTTCTTATTAGCTTTTAGAGGGGGGGTTTTTTTTGGGGTTGTGGCCCTTTTCTTTCTCTTAGTTCTTTTTTTTTTCTTCAGCTATTCCAGGATTGGTTTGTAGCCTCAGCAGGCTGTTTCCCGTTGGGAATGCAGGCTCGTCTTCGTTTCCTTCGTCTGCAAGTTCCTTTCTTCATTTCTTCTTTCACCTTTTCTTTTTTTTCGCTAGAGCCTTCTCCCCCCCCTTCCTCTTCCTCCATTAGAGACACTTCTTTTCAGATCGGGGCACCTCTCCCCTCCTTTGCAGTACCAGAGACGATGATGATTTGGTGCTCAACAAGCAACTTCGCGTCTTATATATCTCCCTTCTTCCCCAACCCCCTCGGAGACAAAGAAAGAAACCAAGCGACCTCCTTTGTTTCCCAGTCGGGGGGAACCCTCCGACGAGCTTCCCTGGGGACCTCTTCCCCCCTCTTTATTTCCTTTTTAGAGTTTTTCCCTCTCTTCTGCCCTCCTATCATTTCTGCTCCAGGCTGGGGTTAGGATTCTGCTTCAATTTTACCGGCCCCTTGCCTCTTCTTTTTCCCTTTTTTTTTGGCGAGTTCCTCCTACTCCTGTTTTTTTATCCTTTCCCCTCCCTTTGCCTCGCTTTTCCTCCCCCCCCTCCTACGAAGATTCTCCTATGCTCCCTTTTTCCTCCCCTTCAGGGTTTTCGCTGCTTTTCCCAATGATTTTGGTTCTTTCCTTACACGTCACTCAATTGCCAAAACGATCTCCTTCTCCCCTCCCTTCTTTCCCCTCCCCCTTTTGTGAGACGAAACCGCTCTTTTGACCAGACACTTTCTTTCCCCTTCCCGACAATTTGGCTATTGGAAAACCCACAGTTTCCCCCCTGCCCTTGGTTTCCCCCCCCTGCTATATGTCCCCCTCCCTTTTCTTGTTTTTCAAGCGGTCCGCTTTGTGTTTTTCTAGTGACCCCCCCCTCCTTGCGCCTGCAGTAACGGCACAAAAACTCCGCTACCATTGGCCCTAATCTCCGCATCTGCGCCAATTTTCCTCCCCCTCCCTCTCTGGCATCTGGTCCAGCGAACTCCTCCTCGGATTTCTCCTTGCCCCCCCTTTTGAAAAAAGATCGTGCATTCCCTAAGTTCAATTGAGCCCCTTCCGAGGTCTTCCCCATTCAGACTTATTATAACTGTGACCATATATACTTGCCCCCCCCTGAGTTGCAGTGTCTTTTCCCTTTTTCAATACTTTTTGAATTGCTTACACCAGTTGTCAGGAGGATTTCCCCTCTGTCCCAATACTCGTTAAGTGGGACTTTCAACCCAGAGTTTTCGGACCCGATGTTCTCTTCCCCCTTTTCCCTTTGACTCTCCTTTTTCTGTGGACCTTTTGGTCACCTTTGCGCCTTTAGATTTCTCCCCGTAATTTTTAAGAAGTCTCTTCAAGTGACGACGGGCCTCGCTCTTCCCTCTTGGTCGAACTCCTTCCTCCCTCCTTTAGCTATTGTGCTTCTCCTTTTCCTTTTCCTCTACCCCACCCCCGCGCCTTCAGAGTTCCCCTTTACTCCTTAATACTCCCTTCCCCCCCCCACGAAGCCAAGCCCCTCAAGGAAAAGGCTTAGAAATCACACCCTCTTCGCCCCCTTCTGCGTCCTCCGGCTCTCTATTGACCGTTTTATCTTCCCCTTTCCCCCCCTTTCCTCTCACTTACAATACAGCGATTTCTGTAAGTTGTAATTGCTGTGGGCTTTCCCCTCACTCCCATACGTCTAACCCCTGTTTTCCCTTAGCCGTCTTCAGTTGCCCCCTCCCTGCCAACATTTCATTCCCCACGCACCAACCCATCTCCTCCCCTTTCCAGTCCTTTCTCATATTTTCCCGTAGATGTTCTTTCCCGCAGCCCGAAGGTATTCAGCCCCTCCCCCCTAAGAGTTGGTTGGCTCCCCCTTATGAAAACACAATTATCCCACGAATTCCTCCCAGAGTTTTAATTTGCTCTTTCCTCTTCCTCCCCCCCATAGCGGATCTGTTTGGACTTTTTTCCGTTTTCCCTACTTTGTGCACTCAGGTTTAAAATCCTCCGCAGGTGTATGCCCTCTTCCGACCATCTTTCAGACCTCTTTTTGTTTTTCCTTTTCCAGGCTTACTTCCTTTCTTAGCCACCGATCATGGTTAAAGAACATCTTCTCCCCCTCCCCTCTTTTCCACCCCCCCGTTAGAGTACTCCCGCCGTAAAGATTTCCACCTAACCCCCCCTCTTTTTTACACTTCTCAACTTCCCCAGTTTGGGTCTTTTTTTTGTTTTTTTTTTGTCCTCGACCTCAGGGTCTCGGGACGTCTTTTCTTCGCTAGGCAGTTCCCCTCCATTCTGTTCTACGTTTCGACCCGCCTTCATTGGTAATCGTTGCCTCTACTGCCCAAATCCCTACTCCCCCCTTACCAAGAGATTCCCCTTCCCCCTTCCTGTTACTGTGAACTCCCCCTTGCAATTTTTTTCATTTTCCATACTTTTCAGCTTGTTACTTTGCTCCGATTGGCTGTTTCTCTTACCCCCTGAGTCAGTCAAATTCTTGTTTCCCTGATCCGCCCCTTTCCGTGCCCCCTGTCACAGGTTTTCTTCCCTCCTCGCCTTACACTCGGCGCGATTAGAGGTTTTTCCCCATCCGGCAGTCATGGCAACCCCCTCCATTTATTTTTCTATCTTCATTTCTCACTTCCCCTTTGCCTTTCGTCTGCATTCTGTCCTTCCTTTTCTGTTTGTCTTCCCTATTATCTTTTTACCGCTGTGCCTAGAGCAGCTTTTAGAGATGCCGACCCTTTACTGTGGGATCCTTTTTCCCAATTCGACGCGCATGACGCCACCCCCCCTCTTCGGACTTTACTTTTCTATACAGTGACTTCTTGACCCCCCCCTGTCAGACCCCTTTCGCGCCCTATGACCCC